>Ga0335077_10003000_pt1 | contig 20245 bp, 16 predicted proteins | sample Lox_Sample_31_FD_207151 | JGI IMG/M metagenome (GOLD analysis project Ga0335077, IMG submission 207151) | Soil microbial communities from Loxahatchee National Wildlife Refuge, Florida, United States - Lox_Sample_3.1 | ecosystem: Environmental > Terrestrial > Soil > Wetlands | place: USA...
TATGAGATACCCATGATACTTTCCTTGGTGGGGGCAGTTCTCCTTTCGGGGTCCCTAAACCTGATGGGAATCGTGGATGCCCAAAACAACGTCTGGTACATCGTCCTCCAGCCGCTGGGGGCCATAGTCTTCTACATAGGTGCCCTGGCCGAGCTGGAAAGGATACCCTTCGACATCCCCGAAGCGGACAGCGAGCTCGTGGCAGGATGGCAGACCGAATACTCGAGCATGCTCTTCGGCACCTTCCAGCTCGCCAACTTCTCGAGGATGTACGTCATGGCAGGGCTCTTCTCCACGTTCTTCCTCGGTGGCTGGCTCGGACCAGCGCCAGTCCCTCCCGAGGTCTGGTTCATAGTTAAGACGACGATCGTGATGATCCTGTTCATGCTCCCACGTTCCATCATGCCTCGTCTGAGGATCGACATGCTGCTCAGGGCTGGATGGGTGAAGCTGCTCGCGCTGGCCTTTGCCAACATATTCATCACCATGATAATCATCTCTCTGGGGGTAGTCAAGTAGATGAACACTTGGAGCTACATCAAAGGAGTGCTCGTTTCCACCTGGACTGGGATCAGGCACTTCTTCCATCCAAGAATGACCCTGCGCTATCCTGAACAGAAGCTGGATCTCGAGGGTACCGGCTACAAGTACGACGCCCGCCAGGGTGTGGGCCTGCCTGGATTCAAGGGGAGACACCTGCTGTTCTTCGAGAAATGCACAGGCTGCCAGCTCTGCGCCATTGCTTGCGACGGCGTCGCCGTGGCCATCGACATGCAGAAGGTCACGAAAGGGAAGCCTCAGAACAAGAAAGACATCTGGCCGGCGGTTGACTACGGGAGATGCCTCCCTCCAAATACTCCGATTACCACCATCGATGGGACCAAACCGCTTTCGGAGGTTCGAGTGGGAGACAGGGTTCTCACCCACACGGGCAAGTTCAGGAAGGTCACTCAGCTCTTCAGCCGAAAGTACTCGGGGAAGCTATACACGTTCAAGACGCTCGGGAATTTCGAACCTCTGACCACGACCGAAGACCATCCCATTCTCGTCTACGGCGAGAAAGGCGTGTCGTGGGCCTTTGCGAACCAGATCAAGCACCGCACCTACCTGACAAGGCCGATCATAACTGAGGAGTTACCTCAAGAAACTGTTGAGTACACCTATGAACTCTATCATCCAACTGGCAGAGGCGGCACATTCACGACTGAAGTGGTCTCTCTGGCGACCACTCCAGAACTGATGAGGCTGGTGGGATACTACCTTGCTGAAGGGGCATCAGACAGGTACCGTGTGAGTTTTGACATTCACAAGAATGAAGACGACTTGAAGCAAGACATCATCGATTGTACCTCAAGAGTCTTCGGGGCTGAAGTATCGCTCAAACCAGATCCTGATTCCGCTGGCCTCAAGCTTTGTATCGATTCAGCTAGAGTTGCAGCCTTCTTCTCCCAGTTTGGGCACCACGCGGACGAGAAAAAGATTCCTTGGTGGATGGTTCTGATGCCTCCCGGCCGAATCAGAGAGATAGTAAGAGGGCAGTTCTGGGGCGAAGGGCACTACTCGAACAAGTTCTATGAGTACAATACCAAGATGCACTCGAACTATTTCACCACGAGGACCACTTCGAAGGAGCTCGCTCTGCAAATGCACTACATGCTCGGACGCCTAGGCATACTCTCTTTCATCAGCACAGAGAAACAGAAAGACAGGAAGCTGTGCTACTCTGTCACCGTTCACACTCCGTATGTCGAGGCGATGGGGCAGCTTGTCGAAGTACCGGCCAAGAATAACGAGGTCTCGCACAGCTACGTGCACCTCAGCGATGGCATGGTCGTGTCTCCGGTGGTAAGAATCGAGGCCAAGGATGTGGTGGATTTTCTTGTCCTCAACCTGGAAGTTGAAGGTGACAACAGTTACGTCGCTGCAAATATTGCAGTTCATAACTGCGTCTTTTGCGGATTATGCGTAGATGCGTGTCCTTTTGATGCATTATATATGACAAATGACTACGAACTCTCGGCCTACGACAAGATGGCTCTCAAGTACACTCCCGACATGCTCGCCGTCCCGCCGAAGCTCGAGGGGAAGAAGTACAAGGTCGAGTTCGACACTGAGAAGGGGGTCGTCAAGTACGGCTGACCCAATCTTCCTTGGTATGATGGTGTTGACTGTCGGGAGCGCCATCATCGCCCTAGAAGCCAAGGAGATAGTCTACGGCGCCATAGGGCTGGCTGGCTCCCTCTTCGGAGTGGCTGCCCTGTTCTTCCTGCTCGATGCCCCCTATGTTGCCGTCTTCCAGATTGCCGTGTACATCGGTGCGGTGGCCGTCCTGATCCTGTTCACCGTTATGCTCGTAAGGGAGGAGAAGTGGGCAAAAGAGGCGCCTGCAAACTCGCTCACCAAGATAGGGGGTGCGCTCACGGGCCTCGCGATTACCGTGGTCTTGGCCGGGGCAGCCGTCTTTACCAATCTAGGGCAGTACACGACCATCACAAACAGCGCCACCTTCGTCGACATCGGACAACTCATTTCCACTGGTGACGCCCCCGTCCTATTGGTCCTGGCGCTCGTGCTTGCTGCGTCTGTTGTCGGTGCCCTCACCCTTTCGAGGGCCGACAAGGAGGGACCGGCCCGGTGAACTCCCTTAGCGATTTCATGCTTGTGTCGGCAATGCTTTTCGGCATCGGCATCTACGGGCTCGTCACCAAGAGGAACGCCCTCCGCCTGCTCTTCGCCGTCGAGATAATGATCAACGCCGCCAACCTGAACTTTGTCGCCTTCGGCCAGTACCTCCCCTTCGAAGGAGGCTCGCAGACGGTGCTGCCGAACGCCTTCGGGCAGACTTTCGTCCTCTTTTCAATCGCCCTGGCCGCGGCCGAGGCTGCGGTGATTCTCGCGATAGTGGTCGTGGCCTACAGGCTGCACAAGGACGTCGATGTCAGCGAGCTGAAGTCGCTGGAGGGATAGTGCACACGATTCTTCTAGGTTACTTTTACGTTTTGAAAGGGAATCCGGAGTAATTTCTAGTGTTCCAATACCTACTTCTGCAATCGGTGGTCGTACCGCTGATTGCTGCGGCAGTCTGCTACCTCCTGGCTCCCAAGCTCGGGAAGCTCGTGGGCTGGGTCGCGTTCGCGGCTTTGTTCATCACAACATTCCTCCTTGTAGGGCTGGGATGGTCGCAGCTCTTCTCCGGAGGCAGCCCGATAACCGAATACTACACCTGGGCTCCTACAGCTGGTCTAACATTCGGGTTCCTGGCAGACGGGCTCAGCTTTCCCGTTGCCGTGCTCGTCAACCTGGTCCTGGCTGCAACGGCAGTCTACTCCATGCCTTACATGGAGAACAGGATCAAGCTCCTCTACGGCGGAGCAAAGCCCTGGAGAATTGGCGTCTACTACCTCAACTTCCTCCTCGTCTCTGCCGGTCTGTCTGGCCTAATCTTCTCCACAAACATGATCGAGCTCTACCTGTTCCTCGAGCTCGTCCTCATTCCCACCTTCGTGATCATAAGCCTGTTCGGGTACGTCCAGAAGGAGAGGGTCAGCATCATCTACATAATCTGGAACCAGGTGGGCGCCTTTGTCTTCCTTGCAGGCATAGCGTTGGCTTACTCGGCGACCTGCAGCACGGCTACAGGATGCTCATTCGACATCGCGTCGCTTGGCGGAGTTCAGTCCTCCTCCTGGGCATACTGGATAGCTGGGCTTATCCTCATCGGCTGGCTCGTCAAGATGGCTGTCTTCGGGCTCCACATGTGGCTCCCGATTACCGAGGCCGAGCCCCCGACGTCATTCGCACCGACCATGGCGGTCGTGTCTGGCATCGGCGCCTACGTCATCGCACGGCTCCTCTTCTTCGGCATGCCAACCATCTTCCACTCTTTCAGCCTCCCGCTGATGGCTTGGGCGGTGCTGACAATGTTCTACGGTGGCGCTGTCACGCTGGCCCAGAACGACATCAAGTACTTGTTCGCATGGTCCACAATGAGCCAGAACGCCTACTCGATTCTCGGCCTGGCCAGCGCTTCGGCTCTGGGCGCAGTCGGCGGCGTGTTCTACTTCGGTAGCCACATCCTTGGCAAGTTCGTGATGTTCGCTGTGGCGGGCATCCTTCTTACCCAGACCGGTCTGAGGGACGTCAAGCAGATGGGCGGCCTGGCGGCGAAAATGCCCCTGACTGCCTCACTCTTCGTCCTCGGTGCCCTGATACTGTCGGCCGTGCCTCCCACCAGCGGGTTTCAGGCCGAATGGATAATGTTCGCAGGCATCTTCTCCCAGGGCGCGGCAGGTTCCTCCACCTACTTGCTCGTGGCCATGCTTGGACTGATAGCCACCCTTTTCACTGTAGCATACACGTTCTGGCCTGTCAAGAAGATCTTCTTCGGGCAGCTGGCACCCGGGCTCGAGGAGGTCAGGGACGCTCCTCTGACGATGACCCTCCCGCTCCTAGCCATCATCGTGGCGTCCATACTCATCGGCATATATCCGGACTTGGTCACGAAGTTCCTGACGAGCTTCGCCAGCATCCTCGGCGCCGGAGGTGTGGCTTGAGCTGACCTACGCGATCCCGTCCTACTTCATCTGGCTAATCTTCATTCTCCCCTTCGCTGGCGCCCTGGTCACAGTCGCACTCAGGAAGGCTGGGAGGCTCGGCGACTACGCGGCGGCTGCCTTCGCCCTCCTCTCTGCCCTTTTCGCGTTCAGCTTGCTCATCCCAGTCCTCCAGGGGCAACAGCCCACCGTCACTGACGTCGGGCCGCTCACGACCAGCGTCCCTTGGATCTCAGGCCTGGGCCTGACGATGGGCGTCCTGTCCGATTCCTATACGGTCATACTAACCAACGTGGTCGCTTGGGTCAGTTTCCTGATTGTCCTCTACAGTCTCGAGTACATGAGGGAGGACGAAGGACACAACCGGTACTTCTTCTTCATCGCACTTTTCATCGGGAGCATGCAGCTCATCGTCCTGTCCGACAACCTCCTATCGCTGTTCGTAGGGTGGGAGATGGTCGGCCTGTGCAGCTACGCTCTGATAGGGCACTACTGGAAAGACGAGACCAAGGACTGGGTTGGCACCCCTGGCGAAATGGCCCTGGGGGAGGAGCAGGCCTACTCACCCTCACAGGCAGGGATGAAGGCATTCGTCATGACCAGGATTGGAGACGTGGCCATGCTCGCCGGAATACTGATCCTCTTCTTCTACTCGGGGACCTTCAACTACTACGCCCTCGCCCGCGACCAAGGAAACTGGTTCCAGAACCTCTACTCATCTGGCCTGTTGGTTCCTGTGGCTCTGCTAATCTTCGGTGGCGCAGTTGGCAAGTCTGCGCAGTTCCCCCTGCACGAATGGCTCCCTGATGCCATGGCTGGCCCGGCTCCGGTGTCGGCCCTGATACACGCCGCGACCATGGTCAAGGCAGGCGTAGTCCTGGTAGCAAGGGTTGCTCCGATATTCTACTTCATTGCCCTTGGTATGAATGCCTACGGCGTAGGCGTCGTGCAGCCATTCTTCGTGACAGTGGCGTGGATCGGCGCCTTCACCGCCGTGCTGGCAGCCAGCCAGGCATTGGTGGGCTTCGAGCTGAAGAAGATTCTCGCCTACTCGACCGTATCGCAGATAGGTTACATGATGCTGGCCGTCGGCGTAGCAGGACTGTCGACCGACTTCTCACAGGGGCTGTCCGCGGCGCTCTACCAGCTCCTGAGCCACGCCATATTCAAGGCGTGCCTCTTTCTTGCAGCAGGCGCCCTGATTCACGCGGCGGACTCGAAGTACATCAGCGACATGGGCGGAATGCGGAACAAGATGAAGCTGACCTTCGCCGCTGTCCTGATCGCTGTCGCCTCACTCTCAGGCATCCCGCCGTTCTCAGGATTCTGGAGCAAGGATGCTGTGCTGGGTGCTGCCTGGGGCGCGGGGCAGTACGGCCTGTTCGTGGTGGGCGCCCTGACTGCGGGGATGACCGCGTTCTACTCCTTCAGGATGCTAGGCCTCGTGTTCTACGGCGATGCCAGCAGGAGGCTCGCAGAAGTCGAGGGGGAGGGCCATCGCGTTCATGAACCGAGCCCCATCATGTGGGTGCCTTATTCCATCCTGGCGGGACTGACGGTGATCATCGGAGTCACGGCGTCCGCGGGCCTGGTTTTTCCTGCGTTGAACATAGACGCTTCTCTCCAGGCGGCAGCACAGAACTACATCGAGACGCTTTTCCCGTCAGCCATAATGGCCGCGCCTTCGGGAGCGGTCGAGTGGGCGCCGGCGGGGCTGACGCTGGCCATCGTGATCATTGGCTTCCTTGCAGCTTTCACGATCTATATGGCCAGGAGGGTGCCCCCGACCCGATTCGTCGGGCAGACAGGGTTCATGCACGGCCTGTACGCGTTCCTCTACAAGAGGTGGTACATCAACGCCATCTATTACAGGGTCTTCGTCGACGCCCCCCTGGCGGCATCGAAGTGGCTGAGCGAGAAATTCGACTACAGAGGCTTGTTCAGGGTGAACGAGGCCGGATCGGTTCTGGGTGTGTATCTCTCCAGCGCGGGGAACTGGGTCGACGCCAAGATAGTTGATGGCACCGCCAACGGATTCGCCACCGCAGGACAGTTCCTCTCTAGGGCTTTCAGGAGGATTCAGACAGGGATAGTAGAGCAGTACGCCCAGGTCTTCGCCTTTGGGATAGTCCTGCTCGTCCTGTTCTTCCTGCTCGCTATCTGGCGAGCCGGGGTGGGGGTGCCCCTGCCTTGAGCTACGTCCTCTCCCTGCTGATAGCACTCCCGCTTGTGGCGGCTCCATTCGTGTATCTCGCCACCAGGGGGAACAAACGCCTGGGTGTGTACTTCTCCCTCGCCCTCTCTGTGGTGGTCATGCTCATCGCAGGTTACGTTTTTTGGCAGGTGTACTCAAGCCCTCCCGCTGGTGGTCAGTATCTCTTCCAGGAGAAGTACAGCTGGATCAGCTTCAGTTCCTTCGGCCTCAACTACTTCCTAGGCACGGATGGACTCAGCTCTCCCCTCATCTTCGTCTCAGCCCTCCTGACTGTGCTGGTGATCATCGGCTCAAGGCGGCTGATCGACCACCACGAGGCCGAATACTACTCCCTGATTTTCATGTTCGAAGGGGCGATAATGGGGGTCTTCACATCCCTCAATCTGATCCTGTTCTACATTTTCTGGGAGATAGTGCTGATCCCGATGTTCTTCTTCATCGGGGTCTGGGGCGGCCCGCGCAGGAAGTACGCCGCTATGAAGTTCATCATTTTCACATTCGCGGGGAGCACCATCATGCTCCTCGGTTTCCTGTACTTCTACATGGGGATGCCTTCGCCGTCCTTCGACATACCGACGATCCAGGCGATGCTCCAGACCCACCAGATTCCGGTCGGCCTGGAGTACCTTCCTCTGCTTGCCTCCTTCATTGGGTTCGCGGTCAAGCTCCCCCTGGTGCCGTTTCACACCTGGCTCCCCGACGCACATGTCGAAGCTCCCTCCCCAATCTCAGTGCTTCTCGCGGGGGTGCTCCTGAAGATGGGAGGCTACGGCTTCATCAGGATCAGCATAGGCCTCTTCCCCGGAGCGTCTGCACAGTACGCCTGGGTCTTTCTTGCCCTGGGCCTCTTCTCCATGTTCTACGGCGCAGTCGCGGCGCTCCTTCAGAGGGACCTGAAGAAGATGATAGCGTTCACCAGCATCAACCACATGGGTTTTGTCCTGTTCGGGGCCTACGCCACGCTGATCTCCGGGAGCGTCCTTGGAATTCAGGGTGCCATCTTCCAGATGTTCACCCACGCCCTCGCCATCGGCAGCCTCTTCATGCTATCCGGGTACATCCAGCACCAGGCCGGGACGAGGGAGATTCCTCTCCTGAAGGGCCTGGGGACGACAATGCCCCGCACTGCTGTAATTTTGGTCCTTGGCTCAGCAGCTGCAATGGGGCTCCCGCCGTTCTCAAGCTTTCTGGCAGAGTTCATGGTAATAGTCGCAGGAATCTCAGCGTCAGCCTACGCCGCAATCTCTGTCCTTGTCCCCATCATCACTGCAGGCTACTTCCTCTGGATGATTAAGAGGACCGTCCTCTCCCAGGCTGAGGGAAGCCCCGAGGTCCACGACATGCAGTGGTCAGACGTGGCCGCATTCGCGGCCTACCTTGTCCCCCTGGTCGTGTTGATAGTCACCTCCTACGTCATTCTGAACCCGGCTCTGCCGGTGGCCCAATTTCTGAAGGGGCTGACATAGCATGATAGACTACCTTACGATAACCGTCGGTCTGCTGGCGGGCGCGGGGCTGTTCCTCCCTCTCCTGCAGGTCTTCAGGAGGGGCGAGGGGAAACTCGCGGGGTACATCCTCGCTCTTGTGCTGGCGACCGCCCTTGGGCTCATCGGCCTCTTCACGGCCTACCCATCTTCCGTTCCTTGGGCGGGCTCCCTCATCACCACTGATCAGCTGGGGGGTGTGTTCGCCCTGGTCACGGTCGGCGTCACCCTGGCCGTTGCCGTAGCGTCCTTCGACTTCCAGAGGAGCAACAGCAATCCGGTATACTACAGCCTGCTCGCGTTCACGGCACTCGGGATGGTCCTGCTGGCCTATTCGAAGGACCTGCTGATGCTTTTCGTCTCTTGGGAACTGATGAGCCTCCCGACCTATGTGCTGGCGGGGTATGATAAGAAACTCCGGTCTAACGAGGCGTCTGTCAAGTACGCAGTCATAGGGGCCATGTCGTCGGCTGTGATTCTCTACGCCATCAGTCTCGCCTATGGCCTGACCGGAAGCACCCAGATTTCGACGGTGGTTGCTGGGTTCACCAGCCATCCATCGGCACTTGCGGGGGTCTCAACCCTCCTCTTCGTAGCGGGCTTCGGCTTCAAGATGTCGATAGTCCCCTTCCACATGTGGATTCCTGACGCCTACGAGGGCGCCCCTACGACGATAAGCACCCTTCTCGCCGCAGCCACCAAGAAGGCTGGGTTCATTGCCGCCATCAGGGTCCTCCTCGCCATCACCACCCTCTACGCAGTCACAGAAAGCCCTCTCTTCACCATGGCGAACGTCTTCGCCGTCCTCGCCCTTCTGACAATGACGGTCGGGAACATCTCCGCCCTCACCCAGAAGAGCATGACGAGGCTGTTAGCTTATTCCAGCATTGCTCAGGCTGGGTATATTCTCATCGGGTTCGTGGCCTTCTCGAACGCTCCGGGCACGTCTGCGGCCACGCTGGGGCTGACGGGCAGTGTCTTCCATGTGATCAACCACGCAGTCATGAAGGGGGCAGCATTCCTGGCGGCTGCGCTGGTCATCCTCCAGTTGAAACGAGCGGACCTTGGGGCTTACGACGGACTCGGGAAGCGAATGCCCATCACAGCCTTCACCCTCTCCGTCGCTTTCCTGGGCCTGGCAGGGGTCCCGCCTCTGAGTGGGTTCTGGAGCAAGCTCATCCTCGTCCTTTCTGTGGCCAACGGGCCCTTCGCTTGGCTGGCTTTGGCGGCGATTCTGAACTCTGCCTTCAGCCTGGGCTACTACGCCTGGATCATAAAGCGAATGTACATCGACGAGGGGGAGAGCAGTGACAGGGTCAAGGAGCCCTTCTGGTTCGTCCTGATTTTCGCCATAATGGTCGGACTGATAATCGGGATTGGTCTCTTCCCTCAGCAGGTGCTCAACTTCGTGTCCAATGCCGTTACCGGGTTCACCGGTTAGAGCCAGTTTATTCTAGTCCTGACCCTGTCGGGAAGGATCTTCCTGAATGGAGTCCCCGTGCCGCTGTAGAACTTTGTGAAGAATTCGTACAGGTGCAACCTCAGGTCCTGGACATAGACGATGAACGCCTCGAAGGCGAGTATGAGCAGGTTAAGCACGATCCAGGGAGCGATCATCACCGGATTCGCCCAGGGTTGCATCAGGTTGACGATGAGGAGGAGGGCGGCGTGAACCAGCAGCATTACGGCAAGCCTGACATAGCTTATAGTGTTGGACATGAACTGGGAAATCCTTTCGAATACCTCCAGGCCCCCGTTCGAGAGAGCGCCGAGTGCCGACCCTCCCTTCAGCCTCCCCGCGGCTATTGCCACACTCTTCCCTGCAAGGAGGACGATCATAGACGGCACCAGCACCGCGAGAGAGACCGCGCCCAGAACGTTGTTCGGTATCCCAATGAGGGGGTTAGGGGCCGAGCTAGAGAGGACGTTGAAGCTGAATCCCACTCCCACGAATGCCAACCCGTACCCCACCCCAGAAAGGTACATAGTGAACACCGGGACCTTCTCGAGCCAGAATTCAGCCCGGTCGTGCTCCTTTGAAGCCTGGTAGACGTCGAGGCCAAGGGCTGTCGCCAGGTGGGCAATCCCGATGAGGAAACTCACTATCAGGATGAGGTTGATGCCAGCGAAGGGGGTCGGCAGGAAGTTGAATGTGTCCACTGCGCCAGCCGCCCTGTGAATGATTTCTACGGCGGCCGGTATTGGGACGAAGCTCGAGAAAGAAAGCTCGAAAAACTCCCCGAAGACGATCCCGAAGATTATCGCAGAAACCCCGGCGACGACAAACATGTTCGCCCACTGCCTCATGCTCCCGGTGGACCGCTGCCTGACCAGCAGCATGAAGGCAGTCAGTATGAGGCCGTGCCCCACGTCACCGAACATCATCCCAAAGAAGACAGGGAACACGAATGAAACCAGCGGGGTCGGGTCCACTTCGTGCTTGGCCGGTATCCCCTGTTCCATGGTCACAGGCTGGAAGAGCCCCAGCCCCTTCCTGTTCTCCATAAGGGTGGGGACCTTTTCCTCCTCAGAACCGGGATCCGCAGGCTCGGTGTGAACGATCCATTTTCCGAACATGTCTTTCAGCGTCTTCTCTTTCTTGGCCGGGATGTACCCGGATATCATCGCCATCCTCTGCATTCCACCGGACACCCTGGCCTCGTCCAGGGTCTTCCTGGCCACTTCCGCAAGCTCCCTGAGGGCGAGCAGCTCTGTCCCATGCTTCTCGCTGGAATCCGCCATCTGTGCCTCGGTTTTCTCCCTGGCGGCTATTGCCGCGTCGTGGTCCTGAGAGGCCTTCTTGTAAGCCTCCGCCGGGTTCTGGGGGAAGCCGGGGGGTATCGTGAGCGGCTTCAGCTCGAGCAGTTTCATCGCTTTGTCCAGCTTTGCCTGGTCCGCCTGCGCTACCGCCACCATTACCAGCGTCTGCTCTTTGGTGACAGGCTGCGAGAGCAGCAGTGCTTCTGGGAGAGACTTGCTGAACTCCGCAAGGTTCTCGTTTTCCACCAGAGACACGACTCCCTTGAAGTGCGAAAGTCCTGAAAGCCCTGTCAGGTTCGATGAAAAGCCAGACACGACCTTCAGCGCCCCCATAAGCGCCTCCGAGTCTGCCTCGTCCTTCTGGGCCTTCTGCAGCAGGACCTTCTCCGCTCTGACTTCATCGGCTATTGGGCCGAGCTGGGCGTCCGCCTTGATCAGCAGCTCTTCCCAGCTTGAAGCCTCGTAAGTGCTCCTTGGGATCTTGACCCCCCTGAACACGATTTCCATCTGCCCAGGCATCAGCTTCAGGCCAAGGTCCTTCACTGCCTGGTCCGCCTGGGCGAAAAGTCTGACTGCCTTCACAGTCAGCTCCTGGACGCCCGGGTCGAAGTTCTGAGGGGCGCCTTCCAGCGGGTGGAAATCTTCGAAGTGGGCCAGAGCTCTGGCTACATCTTCATACTCACTGCGGGGTGAAATTATCGTGACCTTTGAAAGACGGGCGACGCCCAAGCGCTATGCGTTTTCAGCCGCTTCCGGGTTCCGTTATTAAGCGTGTGGGATTTCGGGGTACAGGTCGAACCTTTCTCCCTCTGTGAGATTGACCACCCGTGTGAATGGGCGCTGCGCTGGGCCGCTCTCAGATGCAGAACCATGCACCTCTTGAGCTGAATCGGGGCTGTGCGGCCCTGAACCAAGGTAGTTGTCGTCCTCGCCCTGGGTTATTGCTCTAAGGAAGAAGGCTAGCTAAGATGCAGACTTGACCGCTATAACCATTATAAGCCGTACTGGCTCGGCAACCAAGAATCCGGAGCACTCAGGTTTGTCAAGCAAGACCTATGTCGGTACCAAGGCGTTCGCGCTCAGGGGAAACCTGCTTGACGCGTCGACAATCCAAAAGCTGGCCGAGTCCACCTCACTTGAAGAGCTAGTGAACAGGCTAAGGAGCACGCCCTACGCTGACACGTTTGCCAACTTGCTGCCACCGTACGGCGCCAGGCGGATCGAGCTTGTCCTTAGGGAGCGTCTCGCGGCAGTCCACCACTCTGCGACCCAGGGTGCAGGAAGATACAGGATCCTCCAGCTGTATTATCTGAAGAACATCGCCTGGGACCTTAAGCTTGTGCTGAAAGCAAAGGCCCTCGGCCGTACCTACGAGGAGACCATCGAATATCTTGACATGAAGGCGGAGGAGCTGGTGGGGAGGAGGGAGCTTCTGGTGAAGGTCCTCTCTGCGAAGGATGTCAACGAGGCGGTCACCATGCTGTCCGGATCAGAATTCTTTTCAGACGTTGAGAAGGCCATGGCTGCATATTCCTCCAAGGGGGAGATCCGTTTCTTTGACCTCTACATTGACCATGCGGTTCTCTCCGCAATCTCGAAGGAATACTCCCTCAACCCGAAGCTCTACTCGGCGAAGTCTGCGAACGTGAACGGTGTAAGCGACCTCGTCGCCCTCGACGTCGACGCCTACAACGTGCTAGGCGTTCTGCGCTCCAAGCTCTGGGGCCTCGCCGAAGCAGAGGTTCAGGAGCTGATTATCACGCCGGCAAGGAGGGTCTCGCTCACGACCTTGAACAGCATGGCCGCAGCAGACTCAGTGTCAGAAGCCGTGAAAATGATTGAGTCGGCCTACCACTTTCCTCTCCAGGGCGCTCAGGATGACGAAGGCCTAATCGACCTAGTCGAGGACGGTTTCACCAAAGAGACTAAGGACACAGCCTCACTCGCCTTTGTCTGGCAGGGGCTCAGCCCGGGCACGCTTCTTGGACTCATCAAGCTTCTCGAGTTCGAAGTAAGCAACCTCGCCGCCATAGCCATCGGAGTCGAGGCGGGGATAGATCCGAGGAATATTCTGTCGAAGCTGAGATTGTAGGCCGAGATTTCGCATTCAACCTCCCAATGTTTATAAGCTGTATTCGAAGGCGCTGTTTCGTCAGAAATGCGAAGGCTCTACCGAGTATTCCTCGCGCTCAGCTTTCTTACGACAGCCATGTCAGCCCTTTCGTCCCCGGTGTTCGCTATCACCCCCGGAGCGGCCGCCAACGGCCAGCAGTTCCTTGCGGCGGGTCTCGCATTCGGATTGGCCGCCCTCGGCGCTGGAGTGGGCGTCGGAACCTCCGGCTCGGCCGCAATCGCCGCAGTGACGGAGAAGGCTGAAGTGAGGACGACGGCCTTGATATTCGTTGTGCTTGCAGAGGCAATCGCGATTTACGGTTTCGCGATCGCGTTCATTATCCTGGGCCAGTCAGGCTGAGCCCGTCTCCGTTCTGCGGCTTAATAGTTCCTGAGTATCGAAAAGTCCGAAAGGTCCTCTAAGAGTATCGTTGCCTCGTTCCTTGGGAGGTGCATGAGCCGCCGCTTCGCCTCCTCGGCGTAGGACTCTGCCTGGGCAGTCATCTTCCCGACCACTTCGCTCTCGCTGTGGGTCTTCAGCAGCCCGACCGTCACCTTGTCCTGGGACCTCCAGTCGAGCAAGTCGTCCTTCAGCTGGTACGCTATCCCGATGCACCTTCCATAGTCTGCCAGTGCTTCGACGTCCTTCTCGTCTCCTTCGGCTATCAGCGCCCCGAGCTTGGCCGACGTCTCGAAGAGCGACGCCGTCTTCTCGGTGATAATCCGGATGTACTCGTCCCAGGTGAGCTTGTAGATCTGAGGGTCTATGGTCAGCTCCGAGTACTCCCCTTCAGCCATCTCGAGCGCCGCGTTGCTCACCTCCTCCGCGATCCTCCTGTCGTCGTACCTGGCCGCTATCGCCAAGATCATGGCGAAGACGAAGTCGGCGCTCAGCAGAGAGGCGCTGTAACCGTATTTCACGTGGAAGGGCATCTTCGCCCTCCTCACCTTCTCCTCATCAATCACGTCGTCGTGGATGATGGATTCTGTGTGCAGCAGCTCCACCGCGACCGCAGCCGCGAGCACCGAGTCATCCTTGCACCCCAGCGCTTCCGCGGACAGCATGAGCATCACAGGGCGTACCCGCTTGCCGCCTTCCGTGGCGTATAGCAGGGGGTCGTGGAACCTGGAGTGGGTGTAGAGCTTGAGCTCCCTGGCTAGTGCGGAGTCAACGCGGACGGCGTAGGACTTCATCCGCGCCTCCAGCGCCGCCATCGAAACGGCCCTGTCTTCCACCATTCCCAGACACTCAGTCCTCCGCAGCTTAGGTTTGTATATATTACGCATACCTGACAAAAGATGCCTTGCTCGGCTTCAAGGTGAACACCCTCCTGCTGGGAGGGAAGTACCTATCTTCTCCTGCCCAAGTTGAATCCATTGCAGGTAGAGGTACTGGTTGAGAGGTTCGAGGAGATCGAGAACGTCAAAAGGGATTTGTTCCTGGCGGCTAGCTCGAGGCAGGGAACGTTCAAGGTTTCAGAGGCCGGCCTGTGCTGGTCCCCCTTCGACCCGTCTGACGCTGTTCTGCCGAGCGTCCCCGATCTCCTATCGTGTCCAAGGGAGGAGACCCCCGATGGAGACCGTCAGAGGCAAGTATCTCAGGGTGGGTAGACTACAGAGTGGAATGGCCATACGTGTCCTGCCCAGGCTTGAATCCTCGTCGCTGTGGCGGCAGTTGCACGCGTCCGGCCGGTGCGCTCTGGCGCCCGACGAGCACTTGGTTGTGTCTTCCCTTTTCAGGAAAACACGGGGCACGCGGGGAATGGTGACGGATTACTTTGTCGATGGTTCGATTCCACTTGTCCATTGCAGAAGGCGGTACTTCGACTCGAAGCTCGATTCTGACGTAGCGGCCTTGACGCTTTGTGTGGTCGGAAAACGAGGTCGCAGGAACTCGCACGTTCCCAACTATGGGGAACTGGGCTCAATTCCATTAGGTGCATTCATTCGAGGCGACTGGGTCAAGCTATTTGCTGACCTCGGCGAATGGTGTCCCATTGTTCCCGTCTAGGGCGAAAGCTCTAATTGCCGACCCCGGTGGCCCCGATTCAGCCCCGGTAGTATAGAGTCCGCAAGGGCGTAAAGCCCGGTCAAACCTCAGGTATCGAGAGTATGCCGGCCTTTCGAGTCGGCGACCCGGGTTCGAATCCCGGCCGGGGCAGGACTTGAGCATAGAACAGTAGATTTCTTTAGGGAATGCTCGGGGCATAGAGAGTGTCTGCTGACTGCGACATCTGCAATGGAGATTAGGAGGCCTGAAATACGCGGGAATAGAACGGAGTCATGGGCTTTTGAGCGTAAGGGAACTGATTGACAAGCAGACATCAAGATTAGAGAATCCTGTCGTGCTGCTAAGTGTGAATCCCGTGGTGTACCAAGAGGGAGTTATAGGTGCAATGAAATACTTCTCCGAAAGATTTGGGATGGGTCTGTACATGACCCTGAACAAACCCTGTGCCGTCCTTCAGGGGGCATTCGAGAAGGATGGGCTGGCCCCTGGGAGCCTCGTGTACCTCGATTCCATCACCAATACACCTGAACGCAGAACTGAATCATGTCACTATCTGGGTAGAATGCGCGAACTTACCGACCTCTGCATAGCTTTTGCGAAGATGATATCTGAAGAAAAGGAAGTCAAATTCGTTTTTGTTGATTCGGTTTCGACTCTCCTGATCTACAATGACTCGAAATCTGTCGCTAGATTCTGTCACTCGGTAACTGAGAAGCTCAGGAGCATGAACCTGCCTGCAGCTTTGGTCTTTGTAGAAATGGAAGAGGGAAAGGACGTAGTCGCCCAGATGGCTCAGTTCTGCGACGCCTATGTGAAGGCAGGTGAGTTGAAGTGAATAGACGCGTGCCAGATGCGATGTACAAGAGAATCGATCGGATCGCGATGGACGCCCTCCTCTATGGCCTACTCAAGAGCTTGGAATATATGGGCGAGCAAAGACGAGTAATTCTTGACAGGATGGGGTCGATGATGCTTCAGTATCTGGTCGAAACCGGAACGGTCACCCCCCCTGACAGCCCGGGAGAGCTTGACCGGTCTTTGAGAAGACTTCTAATCAAAAACGGATACGGTCCAAGGATCCCGCTGCAATCCAAAGCAGTTCAGGGGACTCCCACATCTCCGAATCTCGTCGAAATTCTGACGCCGACGGATCAACAGCTCGTGGGAGGAGCCTTCCTCAAGAGTAGCGTTTCCAGGGGAAAAGAGAAGGTGGACTGGGTGCTGTACGAGATGGTTCTATACGGCATGACAAAGGCTCTAGATGACCAGCTTGGGGTGCAGGGTCAGCTCATCTTGGACCGGATTGGGACGGGAATGCTCGATTACCTGCTCAAGCTGGGAGCGATCGAGCGGTCGGACGACCCGAAGATACTCATTCAAAGCGTGATAGATTACTTTGTCAAAGCGGGGTACGCAAAGAGCTTTCGGTACGAGTTGGAAGGAGCTCCTCCAGATACCTTTGTGAGCAGATATGAGTCGGCACGGTACTACACAACTGTCTTTAGGCGCATCCGGAAGGAAGGCAGCGCTCTCTTGTCGTGTCCGCTGTGCTTGGTTGGCCACTCCATCTGGGGTACCCAGGGTTGGAAGTTTGGGGATATTTTGGAAGTACGGATTAAGTCGGACGGTCAAGTCCTCATCAAGTCAAAGGTCTACCCATCGACGGAGCGGTTCACCGAAAAGGACGCTCTACGATTTTCCCGAATGAAAGTATAGCCATGGTTCAACCTGGAATGGGTACCTCTCTGCGCGAGGCACGCTCAGCTAGCATCACTAACGTAGCTGGCAGGGCAATTAACTAGTTGGTGCAGAGCCTGGCCGGGGCAATCCAAGCTCGGGAATAGACTCCGTTAGGCGAACAGAGCATGATTCAGACTTGTTCGGCCTGACCAAGCCTTGCATGGGCAGACAAGAGTAGCCCTGAGCTGGCATTAGATATTTGGCAACATGACCAGAGTGCTAAGTGCTCTAATCAGACCATGGAAGCAAAACCGCATGAACTGACGACCAGCGAAAACCAAAGATGTCCAGAGAATCGCTTCGGATGCAGGGTATCCGGACTCGGACCTTCAGAGGTGCTTCATTGATGGACGTCTTTCATTTCCACTTGGTTAGTATCTGCTCCCTTTGAAAGAGGGATGTGCTGATGCGGAACAGGACCACGTCAAGCACGGCGATGACGCCTGCTATGATCAGAAGATTATTTGTATCAAGCGTGAACACGCCGATCTCACTCGCAATGTAGATGCCAATGAATGGGAGGAACATGAGGGAGCCAGCTTGCCCTGCGGCTCTCACGTCTGTAACCCTTGAGGAGGTGATGATATTCAACTCGATGCTTAGCAGAAGCGCGAGCGGGGCCAGCAAAAGGAGGATAACCCCCATGTCCCAATTCGGGTAGTAAAGGTAGCCCAGCCTGCCGTTGGTTACGGCGTCAATCAGCGTCATGAAGATAGAGGCACCCGCGTAGGTGGCGATGATGGTAGGTATGAATGCGGCGAGGCCCTTCCCAAGCAGAATCTCTCCGTCGGTAGTCGGGGTCGCCAGTAGACGTTCCAGACTCTTCTCGAGTTTTTCCCCGACAATGCTGTAGGAGGCGATTGGGGCAGGGATGATGGCCGGTATGATGACGAAGAACCACTCGAACGAGTGCAGCAAAGTCAGTAGGTACGGTCCGGTGATTCCACCTCCCTTCGCAAATTCAATGACCAGTGGGAAGATGACTGAGAGCATCAAAGGCAGGAGAACGATCATGTAGAGAACCGTCCTCTTTCGAATGAACACTTTGATGTCCTTAAGGGCAATAATCCACGAGTGCCTGAAATTCATACCTTCTCCCTTTCCCTCACGAGCTTCAGATAAGCGTCCTCCAGCGTGGAACCCACCACGTTGACTGATTGAATGCGCCCTCCCGCCCGGAACACCGCATCGAGGATTGTGGCGTTCTGTTTCTCAGGATTTGCTGTGCTAATTGTCAGTTTGTTGCCCTCCGCTAGCACGTCTCCTAGCTTTAGCTTCTTCACGGCGGCGAGGACAGCATCATTTGACTCCTCGAGCTGGATCACTGTCACTTTCCCCCGCACCGATCGCTCAAGTTCCTCCGGCGTGCCCATCGCCCTCAGCGTCGTGTTCAGTATCGCGATTCTGTCGCAGATTCTCTGCGCCTCGTCCAGGTTGTGGGTATTGAGGAAGATTGTCTTCTTCTGCTTCTTCAGGTCCAAGATGAAATCCCTTACCGTCTTTGCTGCTTCGGGGTCCAGATTCGCTGTGGGCTCATCCATGAAAAGTATGTGCGGGTCGTGGACGAGTGCTAAGGCTATCGCGAGCTTTTGTTTCATCCCTTTCGAGAACGTTGCGACCGGGACATCCTTCTTCTCCCAGAGTTCAAGCATCTTGAGAAGGGCTGCGATGCTCTCCTTTCGCTGAGATTCCGTTCGGTCGTAGAGCTTCCCGTAAAAGTCCATGTTGTCGTAGGCGCTCAGGGCTTCGTAAAGGCCGACGTTATCAGGGACGAGCCCGATGAGCCTTCTAATCTTGAGTGCGTCCTCGCTCCTCCCTATGTCGTAGTCGCCGATTCGCGCGTTCCCGCTTGTTTTGGATATTAGGCAACAGAGCATCCTCACCGTTGTTGTCTTGCCAGCGCCATTTGGGCCCAAGAAGCCAAACACCTCTCCCTCATCCACATGCAATGTGACCGAGTCGACGGCTGTGTTGTCGCCGAACTTTTTCGTCAGATTCTCAGTGTCGATCATGCTGGTCTTGCTCGCTTGTCAAGCTTCCTGTTTCGCTTGTTGAGACGGATCTTCCATGAGGGTCTGTGATGGACCGCCCTTGTTGGGATCAGAAGGGCTCCACCGACTCCTTGCAGAATCTGCTCCCGTTTACCTCTGTCGGAAGCCGTAACCGAAGTGGAAGACATATGCCAGGACGATTACAATAGCGGTGACGCCTATTATCAAGACAGGTACGATCAAGTTCATGGACTGCTCGTTGGTAGTGTGGTACTAAAGAGGTTCGGTGCGTAGAGATTTTTGACGAGTAGAACTCCATTTATGCGTATGCGCTGCGAGAGCCTTCGGCAGTGTCAAGGAAAAGAACCATCGGATCGGTGGTGGCCAGAATCGCTGTGGGCGGGCACTCCTGGTTGGCGGCGTGCTCATCGAGCTAGAATATGGTGCTGAGGTGACAAGATTGAACAACTGGACCACACTTCCGGAAGTGTCTCAAGGTCGGGGACGACATCCTTGAATATACCTTCGAGCCCGGCACCACTCCGATAGAAGCCAGCCCGGCTGCAAGACCATTGACCCTCTCGTTGAACTTCGTCCAGTTGTACCTGGTCTGGCCATAGACGATTTCGCCGGTGCTTCACCTGCGGATCGTCTGCTTTAGCAGAGAACCGACGTTTAGCGGATAGCTGCTCGGCATCACACGGAATCCATTCAGGTTCTCAGTTAAGTATTCTTGGAGGACGCCAAGACTAAGATCGTCGACACGATCAGGATGTGAAGCTCTTCTCCTGGCGTACTCCATCCACGCGGTTGGCACAACTGGAGCGCCCGCATGGATATCCAATCCCGACAGAGACAGTTTTGCACCCGAGCTCCGGTAACGTGGGCTTCTGGTGAATTGGGCACGACACGTCGCTGGCCACGCTGGGGTGATCGATTCGGGTGCTATCTTGCCTGGGAGGACTGACCTGCCAAAGTCCCACGTCTCTCCGTCATGGTTTGCGGCGCGCATGACCTACGTGATGACTCGAGCCCCAGCTGTTTCCGGTTCGACGGTAGATGCCTTATCGACTTGGAGTCAACCAGTGTTGGATTCTTTCGAAGACCCATCAAGAAGGGCACGAGATGAAAGGTTAGCGTCAGGCGCATCAATTGCGCTGTCCGTGCTTCGCGACATCGGTCTCGCCCCATCACGTCAACGATTTCATTGGGTGAATAACGGTAGTAGGATCACCAAAGAGTCGTAGGAATGCCTTTAGGTTCGGTCTGCTCCTTGGCGGTTATTGAAGATTCAGGCACTCTTTTGCGATTACGACGGAACGCTCGCTCCGCTCAATGTCGATCGGACCAGGTCAAGAATACCTGACCGCATTGCGAAG
>Ga0335077_10003002_pt1 | contig 20241 bp, 20 predicted proteins | sample Lox_Sample_31_FD_207151 | JGI IMG/M metagenome (GOLD analysis project Ga0335077, IMG submission 207151) | Soil microbial communities from Loxahatchee National Wildlife Refuge, Florida, United States - Lox_Sample_3.1 | ecosystem: Environmental > Terrestrial > Soil > Wetlands | place: USA...
GGATGTCGATGAGGTTGATGTTGCTCATCGGGTTGGTGCTGCCCGGAACGTAAGTGCGATCGGGCACGAACGCGCCGAACGGCACGTTCATGAAGCGGCTGCTCTCCACGAGCCACACGGAGCAGTTTTGAGCCTGCGCAGATGCCGCGCCAAGGGTTGTGCACGCCACGAACCCTATGGTCGCGAGCGCCTTGATCGACGTAGTCATCGGGTCTCCTCTCATCCAATTTTGTTAGCGTCGTGGCATGTCCCATACCTGCCGTCCACCATGCCCCGCGTCGAGTCTTGCCTACCCGGATTTCCGGACGATTTCGCGCCATCGGGCTGGGTTACGTGCCTGTAATCCGGCGCCTCCCGGTTGCCAGCCCGGAAGCCTTCTCTGGACCCGCGGGCGGTGGTACAGACGGCAGTAAAGATACACCGGTGCTGCGCAGGCCTTTGGGTGCACGCGCGGACCGCATCGAGCCTGACCAAAAGAAGACGGCGAGCCGGCGGGCTCGCCGTGAAAGCCCTGGCGTGGAACCTGCACCAGGGGGGTATCTCGATCAACGGGCCTCTGCCTGAAGGTGGAGCAGGGGTCCCGAGCGACACTCGACGAGGCGACAGTGTTGGGCGTCGCGGTTACGCGCGGATTTCACCGTCCCGCGACGGGTTACCGCGCTGTAGCTCACCCGGCATGCAGAAGCAATCGTGTGTTGGGCCGGCTGCGCCCCGCCGCGAGATCGCAGACCCGGAACGCAAACAGGCCGCAACCCAGGTGGATGCGGGCCTGTCCTTGTGCTGAAGCGCTGCCTTAGATCACTCCTGTGCCGACGGCGTTGCCGTAGATCGCGTAGGTCGATGTCGGCAGGAGACTGCGGACCCTCGGTCGCGAGGGGTACCCACGCTGTAGAGCTTCTTCTCGTCCGGCGAAGAGCACAATCCGCTCGGACGCCGCATGCCGTCCACCGCCACGGTTGCGTTGCCTGTCTGCGGATCGAGTCGGTACACGTTGGTGGGCAGTTCGACTTCGGCCTTGTGCCCCGCGTAGGGGCCGAGGATGCGGTCGCCCGGATCAGTGAACCAGATCGCTCCGTCGTTTGCGACAACGACGTCATTCGGTGCGTTGAGCTTCTTGCCCCCGTAGCCGTCCGTCACCGCGGTCCAGGTCCTGTCCTCCTCGCGGCCGCGCGCCCGCGACCTTCGGCAGCCGGTTCTCGACGGTGCGATCGCCGGAGCAGCGTGCCTCAACCCGTCGAGGTTTGCGCGAGCGCATGCGCCATCGCCTCGGCCAGCTGGTCCAGAGCAAGCGGCTTGGTGATGACGTGGTCGATGCCGGCGGCGAACGCCTCCTGCAGCAGCAGAGGGCCTTCGTAGCTGCTCACCAACACGACCGGGAGATCGGCGCGCGCGGCGCGTAGACGCTTCGCCAGCTCCACGCCCGTCATCTCCGGCATGAGGTAATCGACCAGCACGGCGTCCAGCCTCGACGGGTCGGCGCGCAGCTCATCCAGGGCCTCCGACGGCTTGGTGAACCCGGCCGGCTCGTAGCCCAGGGTTGCCAGCATCTCTTCCGCGAGAAGCATCAATGGTCTCTCGTCCTCGACCAGAAGGACCCGCTGTCCCGCTCCTCGGGGCAGGGACACCATGCTCTGGTTCGTCGCGATCGCGTCCGCGTCGGAGCGTGGCAGATAAAGATGGAAGGTGCTCCCTTCGCCCACCCGGCTCTCCACGTCGATTGCCCCGCCCAGCTCGGAGACGATCCCCTGCACGAGTGCCAGCCCCAACCCGGTACCCAGCCCCAGCTCTTTGGTGGTGAAGAACGGTTCGAAGATGTGATCCAGCACCGCCGGCGCCATTCCGCATCCGGTGTCTTGAACGGCCAGACGCACATAGCGCCCAGCTGCAAGCAGTCCGTGCGAGAGCTTCGCGTCCTGATCGCGATCCACGATCTCCAGGGCGAGGCTGAGGGTTCCGCCGGTGCGCATGGCGTGCACGGCGTTCGAGCACAGATTCGTCACGAGCTGGTGAAGTTGGGTGGAGTTCGCGATGACGGTCGGTGCGCCAGCGGCCAGGCTGACCTCGAGCTCGACATCGGCCGGCAAAGATGGGCGCACCAGCTCGATGGCTTCCTCGACCGCCGCCCGCGCATTGACCACGCCGTGCTTGCCGTGCGTCGAGCGGCCATAGGTCAGGATCTGATCGACGAGCGTCCTCGCCCGGTTCGCCGCCGATAGCACATTGTCTATGGAGCGCCTCGTCGTTGCGTCTTCCGGCGCGGCGGCACGAGCCATCTCGCCGTAGCGTAGGATGGCCATGAGGGCGCCGTTGAAATCGTGCGCGATGCCGCCGGCCATGGTCCCGATCGCCTCGAGCTTCTCCGCTTGGCGCAAGCGGGATTCGAGCTTGGTGCGCTCGGCCTCTGCCAGCTTGCGCTCCGTGATGTCGCGATAGATCGCATAGCTTGCGATGTTGCTGCCGGCTCCGCGGATCGGTGCGACCAGCTCCGAGACATGCAGCCGTGTGCCGTCGCTGCGCATACGCTTGGTCTCGACGCTGCTGTACCGGCTCTCGCGCACCGCTTCGGCCGTGCGGCGGGCGTCCTGCCTGAGCTCGTCCGGCACGATGAGATCGATCATCGGGCGGCCACGCGCCTGCTCCGCGGTAAATCCGAACATCCGCGTGAACTCCCGGTTTACGCGTGCCACGCGTTGCTCCGGATCCAGCATGACGATGGCCTCGGGCGCGCTCTCGAACAGTTCGTCGAGCAGCGCCGTTTGCACCCGCAGGCTCGCTTCGGCCTGCTCGCGGCGCCGCAGTTGCCGCAGCACCAGGCCAAGCAACAGCAGCACGCTGAGACAGAACAGGGAGGTGCGCACGGCGCTGTGCATCGCCGAGACGTTCCAGGGCTTCAGCACCACGTCGTTGTCCACCGCGGCGACGATCACGAGCGGGAGGCTCGCCACCGGCTGCACCGCGTACGTCATGTCATGTCCCTCGCGTTCGCCATGCGTGACCACGGTCCCTGTGCCGCTGGCAGACAGATCGACGCCGTACGGCGGCTGGTCCGACGACGTTCGGCCGGTTTCCGCCGCAGCGGCCGGAAACCGGATCAAAAGCGGTCCGTCGCGGTGGAACAGGCTCACCTCGCTGCCCTGCCCTAGGTTCACGGATGCAAACCGGCTCCCGAGATGATCGAGATCCAGAAACCCGACGGCCACCCCGCCCGATGCGCCATCCGAGCGCGGGATCCGACGGCTGAGCGCCACGGTCCAGCGGCCGTTGTCTCGCCGGCGGAAAGGCGCGGACAGGTAGCTCGATGCGAGCGCATTGTTGCGATGAACGGCGAAGTAGCTCTCGCCGGCGCTCGCCGGCGGTGGCGCACCGGCGCTCGCAAGGGGTCTGCCGTCCGCCGCAAGCACGAGCAAACCCTGCAACTGCGGGAGCATCGAGACCCGTTCGTGCAGCTGTTGCTCCAACGCGCTCGCCGGCCCTCGGACCGCCTCCGCGGCGGTATCGGCGACAGCCAGATCGGCGGCCAGTAGCAGCGCCCGAGTCTGCTCCGCCAGCGACCGGGCTACGCTCGCGTACATCGCCTCGGTCGTCTCGATCACGATCGCTCGCCGCCTCAACACGTCGTAGACCTGGATCGCGGCCATGATCGCAACCAGCAGCACGCCGACGACCCACACGATGGTGTGGCTGTCTATGCGCCGCCGGCCGGTTACTTGTGAACGCTCGTGCATGTGTGCGGTGTGTGCCGGAGAGGTGGCGTCAGATTGCGGATCTCGAGCGCCGCACGGCGCGGGTCATGCGTTGGGGCCGGCGATGCGATATTCCGACTCGCAGCGCGCCGCGGCTGTTCGCTATACTATAAGCCACCAACGATAAGCCTCGGAATCGCAACGGGCACGCGACCTCTCGTGGATCTCACCGGCTCCAGCGCGCAAGCGGCGGGTTTCGCGCCGCACATCCTCGTCGTCGACGACGATCCGGACGTCCGGCGCCTCGTGTCCGATTACCTCACCGAATTCGGCTTGCGCGCTTCGTGCGCAGCCGATGGCGCCTCGATGCATGAGGCGCTCGTACACAATGTCGTCGACCTGGTCCTGCTCGATCTGAAGCTCCCCGCCGAGGACGGCATGACCCTGGCACGCGAGCTCCGCGCTAGGTCCGGCACGCCGATCATCATCCTCACCAGCCGCAAGGATGACGCGGATCGCGTGATGGGCCTCGAGCTGGGCGCAGACGACTATGTCACGAAGCCGTTCAACCCGCGTGAGCTGGTGGCCCGTATCCGCGCCGTCTTGCGGCGCACTCAGACGAAGGACCAACCGGGAGCCCGGGGCGAACCTCTTCGCGCCTTGCGCTTCGCGGGCTGGGAGCTGAATCTGCGTACGCGGCAGCTCACCTCTGCCGACGGCGAGCGCTTGGAGCTCACTCAAGCGGATTTCGCTTTGCTCAGCGCTTTCTTGGGTGCTCCACAACGCATCCTGAGCCGCGAGCAACTACTCGAGCTGAGTCGGGGTCACGGCGAAGAGGTGTTCGACCGCAGCATCGACGTGCAGATCCTCCGGCTGCGGCGCAAGCTCGAGTCCAATCCGAGCCGACCTGAGCTGATCAAGACCGAGCGCGGCGCAGGGTACTTCCTGAACGCACGAGTCGAAGCCGTCGGCTGACCATGCGTTGCCACATGGCCGCGCTTCGGGTGCACGCTCTCCCCGGCTGAGCGGGTCGGCCACACGCCCAGCGCTATTTGCTCAAAGAAAAACGGCGGGCCAACAGCCCGCCGCAGAAACCTCGGCGCGAACTGCGCGCCAAGGGGGAAGGACGACGCGATTCGCGAGGACTCGCCCGCTTTCGCGTGGTGTGCCGTGCAAAGAACGCGCGCCTTTAGCAGCCTTCGCGAGAATGGGGCCGCGGTCCTGACCCACTGCGGGCGAACGCACTCCAAACAGAATAGCGAGAGGCTTGCACTCGACGGTTTCACCGAGATTTCCGGACAGAGCGCTTTATTACAGAGCGGTAATACAGTGCGCTCCGATTCCGGACCGACACGGCCGCAACCTCCAGTGGAACTGCGCGGTGGAGTGGTGGCGAGCGCTACGCGCTAAGCCGGTCAGTCGCCGGTCGGCGAGATGCGAAACTCCAGGCAGTCTGTGCGCTCGGCCAGGTGCAGGGCGAGGCGGCGGGCGTTGTCTTCCCTGACGGTTCGGATCACCGTCCGATATTCGAAGTAGTCGCCTTCCCCATCCAATCGGTAGCTCAAGCTGGCTACCGTGAATCCATATTCGCCGAGGAGCGCGCGAAGCGCCTCCACCGGCATGATCGCGTTACGCGGGAAGCGCACCATGTAGTGAGCATAGAACAGGGTCGGCATCCTGCTCTCCACCCAGCGGAACCCGGAGAGGGTTCCGAGCGTGAGCATCACGGCGACGCTGGCGGCGAAGTAGAACCCGATTCCCAGCATGATCCCGATCGCCGCCGTGACCCAGATCGATGCAGCGGTGGTCAGGCCCCGAACGGTGAGGCTCTCCTTGAAGATCACCCCGGCGCCCAGGAAGCCGATACCGGTCATGATCCCCTGCGCCATGCGTGTCGGATCGATCCTCACCGTCTGCACCACGGCCTGTGAGAACCATTCCCTCTGATAGACCGTCACCAGCATCAACAGGCTGGATGCGAGACACACGAGCGTGTGCGTGCGAAATCCCGCCGGTCGACCGTGAAAGCTCCGCTCGAATCCGATGACGCCGCCGGCGACGATCGAAGCGAGGAGGTGTTGCAGGATGTCGAGGTACTCTTGCTTCATTGCGACTCCTGATGCGGTGCCCTTGGGCGTGGGCCGCGGTCGATCGAACCAGCAGGCGGCAGCAGTGCCATTCTGGAATGCAGGGCGATACAACCGTATTACGTGTCGCGGGGACGCTCAAGGCGGAGTGTTAAGCCGCGTGCCGCTGCTCGAAGAGTCATTACCAAAGTCCGCCTTAGGCCGCAAAGCTTAGGCGGAATCGAACATGAGCGGGTCAGCCGACGCCGGTCGACTATGCAGATGTGGGAGTGCTGCCGACGCGAGACGGCATCAGCGCGCAAGCGATGCGCGCCGACTCGACTCGCGGGACGGGTCTACCGGGCGCCTGCGATCGCAGCGCGCCTCAGCCTGCTCGGTGCGCCGGCCTGGCTGACTTCGCGAACCGTTGCAGCCTCTGGAGAGAAGTCCGCCCATGTCGGCAGCGACCGACGCGCATGCCTTGTGACGCGGATATGCTGACGCTATACCAAAGTCCATCCAGGCGGGATGGCCGGGTGCGACGGATGATCTGAGCTCAGATCATCCGTCGCGTTCGCTGCCCTGGTCTCGGACGGCTATTTCACCCCGACTCCCACAACCAGCTCGCACGGACCCTCGAAGCTCCCATCCTTCTCGAACTGGCGGAGCTGAACCGAGATCTCGTCCCACGCGGCGGCTTTGCCGTTCTCGTCGAGCGCGGAAAGCATCTGATGCAACGCGCCGAACGATTCCTGCTCGAAGCGCACGCAGTCGGCCGCCGACGACATCCGCAGCGGTGCCGCGAGGGTCCGGCTCTGCACTTCGCGGAAGCCGGCCTTCCTGAACGCTTCCTCGAGCACGCCCGGGCCGCCCAGGCTGAACGGCCCTGGTTGGCCGGGCAACGGCGCGGGAAGCTTTGCGCGGGCGCGGATGATGGATACAGGGATGGAGAAGAACTTGTTCTTCTCGGGTGTCGAATAGACGATCGCCGCCACTCGCCCCCCAGGCTTGAGGGCGCGCCGCATGCCTTGCAGCGCCGCCTGCTGGTCGGGGAAGTAGATCAGTCCCACGCGCGAGATCACCGCATCGAAGCTTGCCGCCGGCACCTGGAGGTCCTCGCCGTCTGCCAGCTTCGTCTCGACGTTGCGATGCCCGGCGCTGCGTGCGTTGGCCGCAGCGAATTCCAGGATCGCCGCGGAGATGTCGGTGGCAAGTACATGCCCGGACGCCCCGACGCGGTCCGCCGCCTGCAGCGTTTGGTCGCCCGCTCCGGCCGCCACGTCGAGTACCCGGCTTCCGGCTCTCACGCCCGCCAGATCGAGCATGGTTTCGGTGGCTTCTCCCAACCAACGTCTGAGCAATCCGCCCCAGTCATTCCAGGCTTTGGCGGCGACGTCCCATTGTTGCTGGGTGGTCGCCTTGTATTTGGCCGCGTCGAACCGCGGCGCTTCGGTGTTGATCATTTCTGTCTCCTTTCAGGTCTTGCGCCTCGCAGCCGGCGCGGCACCGCCCGGGTCGGGCTGTGCCATTGCCAGGACCTGCTCGCGCGTCAAGTTCATCTTGTGGTGCTCCTTCGCATGCTTCTGCAGGTCCGCGACGAGCTTGTCGTCGTTGTCCGAGCGCACTACGAAGCCACAATCGCACTTCACCAATTTCATGGCCATGGATCTTCCTCCTTGCGGGAACGATGATCGGCGGGCGCCCTTGGCCCGCGCTTGGATAAAGCTTGGAGCGTCCTGTGCAAGAATGGACGTCATGCTCCGCATCTATCTTACCGGCCGCACGACGATCGAATACACCGGCGGACTGATCGATCAGGATGCCTTCCCCGGCAAGCAGGGGCTCTTGGCGTTCGCTCGCCTGCTGATCGGTCGCGAGCAGGCGGTGAGCCGGGAAGAGCTTACCGCCATCCTGTGGCCGGACGGACCGCCCCGCGCGGCAGATACCGCGCTCCAGGCGATCATGAGCAAGCTTCGCGTACTGATGGCGAAGGCTGGTCTCGACAAGTCGCAGGTACTGTCTAGCGCGCTGGGCTGTTATCAGCTCCACGTTCCGCCGCAGACCTGGATCGACGTCGAGGCGGCGTGGGACGCGATCCACGAAGCCGAGAGCTTCTTGAAGGCAGACGAATACCGCGGCGCATGGGCAGCGGCGCAGGTGGCGTACCACATCTCCCGCCGCCCGCTGCTTCCGAGCGAGTCGGGTGCTTGGATCGACGAACTGCGGGAGCGGCTACGCAGCATCTTCGCTCGCGCCTGCGAGGCGCTGGCGCAGACCTATATCTGGAACGGCGAGCCCTCCGTGGCCATCGGGGTCGCGAAAGAGGTGGTGCTGATGCAACCGTACCGTGAGACGGGATATCAGCTTCTCATGCGTGCGCACGCGGCTGCTGGCAACCGCGCCGAAGCGCTATGGGTCTACGAGCGGTGCCGGAAGCTGATTTCCGAGGAGCTGGGCGTTGCGCCGTCCGCGCAGACGCATGCGGTGTACCTGGAGGTGCTGAGGTCAAAGTAGATTGCGCGGGCGCCGCCGCCATTCACAATTCAAGATCTGACCCCGGGCGCTTGACCCCCGGCGCTGACACTTCAATCGCTGAAGACTGGTGTGCCACACGTCCGCGTTTCGCCGAGCGCGAGTCGAACTCCAAGACCGCCCACCGAAAACAGCGCATGAGCGTGGCCGAGTTAGCGCGCAGCGGTTCACTGCTTCTTCTGCAACTTGGCGAACCGATCCTCGGCCTTGCGGATGTTCTCTTCTGGGTCCTGCAGGAACAGCGATTTGGATTGCTCGCTGCTGAAACAGTAGGTCTTGCCGGTGCCCGGGTTGGTCCAGTTGATCGAGCAGTTGGTCTTCACCTCTCGCCCCCGCTCGGCGAGGCCGTAGGCGCATGTCCCGCCGAACTCCTCGGCGAAGGCTACGGAAGGAAGCAATCCCGCGACGGCAAGCACTGCGAACGCAAAACGATGCATCGTCTCTCCTTTTCTGGACAACCACGATCTATGCCGCCGCATCTCCGTGTACAAGAGGCCTTCTCTGCTCGTGGCCTCGACTCGGTCGGTTCCGGGCCTGAGCAGCGTCGTGTAGCGCGTCAGAAGACGATGACCTTATCCGCCCACTGGGTCCACGTGGTGAGCTCAGCCAGGGAGCTCCTGTGGGTTCCCTCGACCAGTTCGGCTTCGGCGATCCCGCGTGCATCCATGCAAGTGCCGCACACGCCGACCTGGCCGCGATTGCGCACAACGCGACCCAACATCAGCTGAATATTGTAGAAGCCCTCTGGCACCTTCTGGCCGGCTTTGGCGCAGCTCGCGGCGTCGCCGATCAGAAAGACTTTCACTTCTTCCGTCTCTCCCTTGGACAGGGATCCGGCCAAGCGTAAGGCGTTGTAGCTGCGTTCGGTTCCGTAGGGCGCATCGTTGAGGATGAACAAGGTCTTCATCGCGCGACTCTCCATCGACTCATCTGCTGGCATCGCGAGCGATCTCGAGCCCCTGGCGGTTCCACTCCTCCATGCCACCCCGCAGGACGCTGACATCGGCGAAGCCGGCTTGCTTGAGCAGTTCGGCGGCGCTCGCCGATCGCCGGTCGGTGCGGCAGACGAGGATCAGCCTGCGCGGCTTGGAAGCTACGAGCGTGGCCACCCTCCCAGGCAAATCACCCAGCGGGATATTCTTGGCGACGGGGATGTGTCCTAGCGGCCCGTTGAACTCCTCTGCACCACGTACGTCGATTACCAACGGTCCACGATCTTGCTCCAATTGGCGCGTGAGACTTCCGGCGTCGACCCACCCGGCATCGGTCCGGCGCAGTCGTCGCAGCAGGCGCGGAAGGAACGCCACGACAGCCAGGCAGCCCAGAGCCAGGAGGAGATGACGTACCGCTATGTCGCTGCCCGCTGCCGCCTCGCGCCCGGCGTGCCCCAGCCACGTGTAGGCAATCGTACCGGGGAGCATGGCAAGGGCCGATGCCAGGATGTAGTGGTCGAGACGGATGCGAGTGAGACCAAGCGCGTAATTGAGCAGATTGAACGGAAATAGCGGCACCAACCGGACGAACGCCACGAAGCGCCAACCTTCCGCTTCCACACCCTGGATCAGCGCCTTCAGGCGGCTGCCGGTGCGGCGGCTGACCCAGTCGCCGGCGAAATGGCGTGCAGCGAGGAAAGCCAGCGCCGCGCCTAGCGCCGCGCCAATCAGGTTCCAGACCGTGCCCCACTCCGGGCCGAACAGGGCGCCTCCGGCTAGGCCGAATACTGCCCCAGGCAGGAACACCAGGGTGCCCATAGCAAAGAGCGCGATGAACGCCATCGGCGCCCAAAGTCCCGTGGCTTGGATTTGGTGTTGCAGCCTCGCGGGATCCAGCACCGAGCGGTGCAGCCACGCCAACGCGATGATGGCGGCGAAGGCAACAAGCAGTCCCAGACGTAGCAGTGAGGCTCGGGCCATCACCGCGCTGCCTCCTCGCGCCGGCCTATCGCGTAGCCCCCGTGCTCGCTTCGGAACGGCTGCAGCAGCATCCGGTCGAGCCATAGCTCGCGTGGCGAGCGGAACTGCGTGATGCCGAGCACCATCTTGACGTGACCTGCTTGCGGCTGGGCGCGGTAAGTGCCGAACAGGCGGTCCCACCAGGACAGACTGAACCCGAAGTTGCTGTTGGTTTCGCGCGGGTTGACCGAGTGATGGACGCGATGCATATCCGGCGTCACCACGAGGCAACGTATCAGGCGATCTACGGCCGGGGGGATGCGCACGTTGCCGTGGTTGAAGATCGAGGTCGCGTTTAGCAGCACCTCGAAGATCAACACCGCAAGCGCCGGTGGACCCAGCAGCAGGATCACGGCAAACTTGACCAGCATCGACATCAAGATCTCGATGGGGTGGAAACGCGCGCCCGTAGTCACGTCGAAATCCAGGTCGGCGTGGTGCACGCGGTGCAGACGCCACAGCAGCGGCACGGCGTGGAACATGAGGTGCTGCAGATAGATCGCCAAGTCCAGCGCCAGCACCGAAATGACGATCGCAGCCGCATACGGAACCGGGAACAGGTTGAGCAGGCCCATCCCGCGCTCCGCGGCAAACCCCGCGGTGCCTATGGTGGTGACCGGAAGAGCCACGCGAAGCAGCACGCCGTTGAGCGCCGTGAGGGCAAGATTGTTCGTCCAGCGCACGGCCTTGGCGGTCCCCAAGGCACGCCGTGGCACGACCTGCTCCCACGCCGCCATGATCGCGAAGATGCCGAAGAAGAAGCCTAGCCTTACCGGCGTCTCGTAACTGAGGAGGGAACTCTCCATAATCCGCTAGACTGCGCTGGCCACCTCACGGTCGGCTTGCTTGGCGCGTTGATATAGTATTCAATATATTAGTTGAATAGAAGCGATTCTACACGGACTCGGGAACATGTCAACCAACGCTCACAAGGGCGATCTGTTCGATCAATTTGCCCGCATCGGCAAGGCGTTATCGAGCGGGAAGCGCCTGCAGATGCTGGAATACCTCGCCCAGGGCGAGCGCAGCGTGGACGTGCTCGCGCGGATGACTGGACTCTCCGTCGCCAACGCGTCTCAGCACTTGCAGCAACTGCGTCACGCGGGGTTGGCGTCCGCTCGCAAGGAAGGTTTGTATGTCTATTACCGCCTATCGGGGGACAGCATTGTGGGGCTACTGGCGGCCCTGCACGCTGTGGGCGAGGAGCACCTCGCCGAGGTCGATAAGCTCGTCAAGCTCTACTTCGACAGCAAGGACGCGCTGGAGCCGGTGCCTGCCAGGGAGCTGCTGCGGCGCGCGAAGACGGGAGAGGTCACGGTGTTGGACGTGCGCCCGCCAGAGGAATATGCCGCAGGGCATATTCGCGGGGCGATCAATGTGCCGCTGACCGAGCTGACCAAGCGCTTACATGAGATCCCCAGCGGCAAGGAAGTCGTCGCCTACTGCCGCGGTCCTTACTGCTTGTTGGCGTATGACGCCGTACTGCAGCTTCGCAAGAAGGGGCGCAAGGCGCGCCGGCTGAAAGACGGCTTCCCCGAGTGGAGAAGCGCCGGCTTGCCGGTCGACATCGGTTAACCCCGCACGCCGCACCTCTGCGCACGCTCGGGGCCGGCGGATCAGAAGATCCTGCCCGTTGCCAAGCCTGAGCCCAAGACCCAGCCTCCGAGCGCGGAGAAGGCGACCACGATGACGGGGGAGACCTTCCAAAGGGCCAGGAGGAGGAATGCGGCAAGGGCGAGACCGAAATCCGCGCGCGAACGGATCGCGCTCGTCCACACCGGATCGTACAGAGCTGCCAGTAGCAGGCCGACTACGGCGGCGTTGACGCCGCCCAAAGCGGCTTGGATGCCATGGCGTGCCCGAAGAACTTCCCAAAATGGCAATGGCCCGATCGCCAGCAAGAAAGACGGCAGGAAGATCGCTACCAGGCACAGCATTCCGCCGGCCCAGCCGTTGGGCGGTTGCGTCATCACCGTCCCGAGATAGGCAGAGAACGTGAACAACGGGCCGGGCACGGCCTGCGCAGCGCCGTAACCGGCTAGGAATACACCGTCGGTGACCCAGCCCGGCGGAACCACCTCTGCGCGCAGCAGCGGCAGCACCACATGTCCGCCCCCGAACACCAGAGATCCGGACCGGTAGAAGCTGTCGAATACGGCGAGCGCGTGGCTCGGAACGGCGCGCGACAACAACGGCAGTCCGCCGAGAAGAGCGAAGAAGAGGACCCAGGCGATGGCTGCCGTAGTTTTCGACACGCCGAAGCCATGCGGCGCGTGCGGACTGGCGGCAAGTGGGGTCATGGTTCGCCAGCCGATCAGCCCGCAGATCGTGATCGCGGTGATCTGGCCGGCAGCGGTTGGCCAGGCGAGCGCTACTAGCGCGGAAAATACAGCGAGCGAGGCGCGCTTCGCATCCGGGCACAGGTTCCTCGCCATCCCCCACACCGCTTGCGCCACGACCGCCACGGCGGCTACTTTCAGTCCGTGCACCGCGCCGGATTCGCTCAGCTTCGCGAAGCTCGCGACCCCGTATCCGAACGCGATCAGCGCGATCGCCGAAGGCATCGTGAACCCGATCCACGCGGCGAGCCCGCCGAGCAGCCCGGCCCTGGACGTGCCGACCGCGATGCCCACTTTGCTGCTGGCCGGGCCCGGCAGAAATTGGCACAGCGCGACCAGGTCGGAATAGGCCCGATCACCGAGCCACTCCCGGCGCGTCACGAACTCCGCTCGAAAGTATCCGAGGTGGGCGATCGGCCCGCCGAATGAGGTCAACCCGAGCTTGAGAAAAGTCAGGAACACCTCGCCGACCCGTCCTGACCTGGGCCGAACCGCGGTCCCGGCTCGGGTCGATTCCGGCATCCTGCCCCCGGATCAGCCTTCCGTCCAGGTTGCGGTGAAGCCCGCGAGATCGTAGATACCGAGCTTCTGCTCCAGCTTGGCGACCCGCTCGACAACGCCCTCGAATCCGTCCTGGCCGAACAACTCGTGTTCCTTGTCCTCGAACTCGTCGCCGAGCGCATCGAACTCATGGTGCGAGACGACGGAACGCAGCGCCGGGAACAGGACGGTGTCCTCGCGTGCGGCGTGCGGGCGGTACATGCGCGCGAACAACCGCAGCGCAGCCATCAGCTTGGCGCGCTCACCCGGATCTTTGAGCGCCCGCGCGTTGGCGCGCTGCTGGATGGCGTCCGTGAGCACGCGCCCGGCCCGGTGTTGCGTCTGCAGCGTGTCGACCAGCTCGACCGACTTGCCGGCCTTGCGGAACCGAGGAAAGATATACTGCTCTTCGAGTCTCTCGTGATAGTCCTCGACGAAGACGCGCACGATCTGCGCCGATCCGGACAGCACATCCGGGGGAAAGTCCTCGTTGTGCGCGAGCCGTCGCCAAAGGACCTCGTCGTAGATCAGCAGGATGCGGCGGAGCACGCCGTGCTCGCGCATCAGGTCCTCGGGTGGAGTGACCTCTTCCGTATCATCGCCACGCTCTACCTTGCCGCCGTGCTCCTTCTCCTCATCTGCCAGGGCCGGCAGCACTGCGGATGCTGCGATCCAAGCTCCGCTTGCCGCGAGAAAACGCCTTCTCTTCGTCGCACTGGTCATTGTTCGACTCCTGTTCCGTGTTCGTCGTCTCCCTGTTGGCTGGCTCAATCTTCGAGATCGGTCCGATGGGATGCGACCATCGACTACTGCGGACGCCGGCCTTTATGGAAGGTGTCTCGCGCTATCGACGTGCCGTTTTCCGCTTCTTCGCGTTGGCGGCCGGCAGCTGATCGCCGTACAGCACCTCGCCGACCAGCTCGCGGATCTTGGCTTTGAACCCTTCCAGCGCTCGGCGACCTGCCGCGGTGATGCGGTAGTACTTGCGCACCTTGCCGGAGACCACCACGGGTTCGGAGCGCAGGAACCCGGCTTCCTCCAGCCCGCGGAAGATCGGGTAGAGCGTGCCTGGGCTCAACCTGTATCCGTGTCGCGCCAGCTCCTCGATCATCGCCAGCCCGTAGATCGGCTGCTCCGAAGCGTGGTGGAGCAGATGCACGCGCACCAGCGCCGCGAAGACGTCGCGAACGATATCCGCCATCGTTATCGTGAACCGATATCAAGCACGATACCCATGAACGCGCTTCGGGTCAACCGCACCCTTGTTACTCTCGACCGAGCGCCTTGGCGTCAAGCCTCGATGTCGTGCTTCTTCTGCTCGAACTCTTCGCGGCCGATCTCGCCGCGCGCATAGCGCTCCTTCAAGATGTCCAAGGCGCTGCGCCGCTCGGTCGGGGCGCCTCCGGCGAGCGGCCCGCGCAGCAGCAGCCAAACGACAGCCACGATCACGACCACGATCAAGATCCACCCCAGGCCCATGACTCCTCCCATGCCCCACATCCCATCGCCGTGATTGCCCCACATGTGTTACCCCCTTCCGGTGGCCATGCTCGACTGCGAACCCACTCGTTCGAGCAGCTTGGCGTTGACGGCGACGATGACCGTGCTGGCTGCCATGAACACCGCGCCTACCGCGGGCGAGAGGAAGAACCCAAGCCCGGCCGTGAGTCCGGCGGCAAGTGGAATCGCCACCACGTTGTAGCCGGTGGCCCACCAAAGGTTCTGCACCATCTTGTGGTAGGTGGCGCGCGACAGGTTCAAGATGGCAGCGACGTCTTGCGGGTCGCTCCGCACGAGCACCACGTCGGCCGACTCGATGGCCACATTGGTGCCTGCACCAACGGCGATCCCCAGGTCCGAGGCCACCAGTGCGGGCGCGTCGTTGATGCCGTCACCCACCATGGCTACCGTCAGGCCGCGCGCCTTGACCTCGCGGATCTTGCGTTCCTTGTCCGCCGGCAGCACCTCGGCAAAATAATCGTCCAGCCCGAGCTCGTCTGCCACGGATTTGGCCACGGCGCGGTTGTCCCCTGTCAGCATCATGCACCGGATCCCCATCTGCTTGAGCCGTGCCACCGCTGCATGCGACTCCGGGCGCACGATGTGGGCAAGTGCGATCGCACCGATCGGCGCGCCCTCGCGCAGCACGTAGACCACCGTCTTGCTCTGAGACGCGAGTGCGGCGAGGCGCTGTTGATCGATCCGCACGCCGCGCTCCGCGAGGTAGCCGGGGCCAACCACCGCAACCTCGTCGCCGCCCACGCGCGCCAATGCCCCTGGCCCGTGATGTTGCGGTAATCGGCGACGCGCTCGAGCGGAAGCGAAAGCCCCTTCGCTCGTTGCATGATCCCGCGCGCGATGGGATGCTCGGATTGAGACTCGAGGGCGGCCGCAAGCCGCAACACCTCGTGCTCGCCGACGTCGGTCAGTGACACGACATCGGTTACGCCGAAACGACCCTCGGTCAAGGTCCCCGTCTTGTCGAACACCACCGCCTGCAGCTCGCGCCCGCGCTCGAAAGCGGCCCGATCGCGGATCAGCAGGCCGCTTTTCGCCGCGAGCGATGTGCTCACCGCCACCACCAGTGGCACCGCGAGCCCCAGGGCGTGCGGGCAGGCGATCACCATCACCGCGACCATCCGCTCGACCGCAAAAGCAAACCCGCGCTCGCTCGCCAGCCAAACGGCTAGCGTGATCAACCCCGCTCCGATCGCGATGACAGTGAGCCACACGGCCGCACGGTTGGCCAGGTCCTGCGTGCGGGAGCGGGAAGCCTGGGCCTCACTCACCATCTCGATCACCTGAGACAGATAGGTGTCCTTTCCCGTCTTGGCGATGCGCACCGTGATTGCGGCCTCGCCGTTGACGGAGCCCCCGATCACAGGGTCGCCATGGCCGCACGCAACCGGCCTCGACTCGCCTGTGAGCATGGACTCGTCGAGGCTCGTCGCGCCCTCCACGATCTCACCGTCGGCGGGCACGCGCTCACCCGGCTTGACCAGCACGCGGTCGGCCGGTTGCAGATCGGTTGCCGGGACATCCTGTTGAGAGCCATCTAGGGCGAGCCGATGTGCGGTGGCAGGCAGCAGCTCCACCAGCGCCTTGAGGGCGCCGGAGGCGCCCATCACCGATTTCATCTCGATCCAATGCCCCAGCAGCATGATGTCGATGAGCGTGGCGAGCTCCCAGAACAGGACGCTGCCGTGCAGACCCAACACCACACAGACCGAGTAGAAGTACGCGACGCTGATGGCGAGCGAGATGAGCGTCATCATGCCGGGCTGACGCCGCTTCAGCTCGGCGAATAGTCCGGCGAGGAACGGCCATCCGCCGTAGAAGTACACAACGCTAGACAGGGCGAGCAGCGCCAGAGGCGAGCCAGGGAACGCGATCACCCCGACCAGCCCCAACCCGTGCCCACCGGCCGGGGAGAGCAGCATGACCGGCAGCGTTAGCACCAGCGCAATCCAGAACCGGCGGCGGAAGTCCGACACCATCCCTGCATGGTCGTGCGCCGCGTGACCATGACCGGTCGTTGCGGCTACGGCCGGCCTGGCATGATCCGAGTGGCCGTGCCGCACGTGGTCGCGTGGGTGGATCTCGTGCTCAGACACTTGGCTGTCGCCGATCTCAACGTGGTCGATTGCTGTCCCGTTCGCCACCGCCCTGATCGTGGTGATGGCCGGGCGTTTCGATCCCGTGCTCGCTGTGGCCCTCATGCTCATGACGATGATGATCGGCTTCAGCGTTCGACTCGACCAATGTCTGGTATTGAGCTGCGGTGAGATCGGGGAGCTTATGCAGAAACGCCACAATGGCCCAGATACTCGGATCGTCGTGCGTCTTCCCCCACGCCGGCATCGCCGACATCTTGATGCCGTGCTTGATGATCCAAAACATCTCGGCCGAGCTCACGTCGGTCCGCTCGGTCAAGTCCGGCGGCTGCGGGGAGAGCCCATCGCGAATCTCCGATCGCTTGACGCCGGGCGCCAGATGGCAAGCGCTGCACATCGCATCGTAGTGTCCGGCGCCTTTGCCGATCAGCTTCGGATCGTCCAGCGGTGGAACCTGGATTTTTGCGGCTCGCACCGCGATCGAGCGATCCCGGACGGTTTCGATCACCGCGTACACGAGCGCCGAATGGGGCGTGTCGGCGGCGACGTCGAAGACACCGGAGTACGCAAGAAGCGCGGCCAGCGCACCAATGGCCAGTCCGATCAGAGGCCAGATCCAGAGTCGTCTCATCGTTGAACCGCGCTACGGTGACCCTTCCTGGCGTTGCGCGTGCATCGTGGGTGCAGGGGCAACACCATACCACCAGCCCCCAGTAACGGCTACACTTCTCATCCCGCCGGCGCGCTCGCATCGGGGCATCCGCTGCGCGGACCCAACCCATCCGCGACGACGACCGCCATGAAGCAGGATCCCCGCTTCCCCAACCTGTTCATCCTCGATCATCCGCTCATCCAGCACAAGCTCACCCACATGCGGGACAAGACCACCTCCACGCGTACCTTTCGCCAATTGCTGCGGGAGATCACGCTGCTGATGGGCTACGACGTGACGCGAAACCTGCCGCTCACCACGCGACGGATCGAGACGCCGCTCACCACCATGGAGGCCCCGGTGATCGCCGGAAAGAAGCTCGCCATCGTGCCTATCCTGCGCGCCGGAATCGGCATGGCGGATGGGTTGCAGGAGCTCATTCCGTCGGCCCGTGTGGGTCACATCGGGCTGTACCGTGACGCGAATCACTTCCCGGTCGAATACCTGGTGCGTCTGCCCGAGATCGAAGGCCGCACGTTCATCCTCTGCGATCCGAGGATCGGCACCGGGCACTCGGCAGCCCATGCTGTCCGTGTGCTCAAGCAGCGCGGCGTCGCCGCGAAGGACATTCTGTTTCTCGCGCTCGTGGCCGCGCCCGAAGGGATGCAGACGTACCACGACGAGCACCCGGACGTGCCGATGTTCGTCGGCGCACTCGACGACCATCTGGACGAGCACGCCTACATCGTACCGGGCCTGGGAGACGCGGGCGATCGGCTGTACGGCACGAAGAACTGACCCTGCTCGCTGCGCAACCCTGCCCGGCGTTGCGCAGTCACGCGCTAACCAATGACGTCTGCATCGGGTGCGACGGTCTCGAGTGAGCATGCCTCGACTGCGGACATTCGTGAATGAGGGAAACGGCCTCGGCTGCGCCCGAGGAGGTCCAACCGCACGCAGCATCCGCCCAACGGCCCGGGGTCGTTCGTCCTGCGAGAGGCCGAATCAGATTCGCCGTCGGCACGCGCGCGAGGTGTTGAGCGGTCCCCGCCTGCATCGGTATCTCTGCGGCGTACAATCCCCGCATCATCGGCATCCTCAGAGGGAGGGGTATGCCGCATTCCCGGCCACAGCTCGCCAAGCTCACACGCCCGCGCCTAGCGCGCGCGGTCGCTCGCGAGCGGCTGTTCAAGCTGCTCGATGAGGTGCGCGAGACGCATCCTGCGATCTGCGTGATCGGTCCGCCCGGCGCGGGCAAGACGACGCTCGCCGCAAGCTGGCTTGACGCGCGCCGCATCAAGGGCATCTGGTATCAGATCGACCCTGGCGATACGGACCTCGCCACCTTCTTCCATTACCTGGGCCGCGCGGCCCAGCCGTTCACGCGCAAAGGGCAGCGCCCCTTGCCGCTGCTCACCCCTGAGCACTTGGGTGACGTAGCCGGCTTCTCCCGCCGCTACTTCCGGGAACTGTTCTCGCGGTTGCCCGAGGGGTCGACGCTGGTTCTGGATAACTGCCAGGAGGTCCCCGCCGAGCAGCCGTTTCATGAGCTCCTAGCCGAAGCGGTGGATGAGGTCCCGCCGGGGATCACCCTCCTGGTGGCGAGCCGGCGCGATCCGCCCGAATGTTATGCCCGGCTGATCGCTAACGAACGGGTGGCGGCGATCGACTGGGGCGCGTTGAAACTCAGCATAGAGGAGGCGCAGGCAATCGGAGCGGGCCGGGCGCGCGCCGGGCATGCTGCGATAGCTCGCCTGCATGAGCTGAGCGAGGGATGGGCCGCCGGGTTCATCTTGTTGCTGGAGCGGTTGCGCCAAGGGGGCGATCCCGCCGGCATCGGTCCAGGCGATTCGGTGCGCGCCGTGTTCGATTACTTCGCCGCGCAACTCTTCGAGCGCACCTCGCCGCACACGCAACGGCTACTGTTGCACCTGAGCTTCTTGCCACGGATGAGTTTGCGAGGCGCACTGGAGCTTACGGGGAGCCCCGATGCGGCTGAAGATCTATATCGGCGCCACCTGTTTACGGATCGGCGCCAGGCCGGAGAGACGAGCTATGAGTTCCACGCACTGCTACGGGCGTTCTTGCAGCACCGTGCGAGCCAAGTGCTGAGTTTGCCGGAGCAACGCGAACTCACCGACAGGGCGGCGTGCATTCTGGAGCAGAGCGAGCAATCCGAGGAGGCGCTGCCACTGTATTTGAGAGCCGGCGATATCGATGCGGCACACGCTCTGATCCTGCGACAGGCGGCGAAGTTCATCGGACAGGGCCGGTGGAACGTGGTGGTGGGATGGATCGAGGCTTTGCCGCCGCAGCGCGTGCAGGCCAATTGCTGGCTCACGCACTGGCTGGGCACCGCAAGAATCGTGGTGGCGCCACCGGAAGCGCGCGCGGTACTGGAACAGAGCGCCGATCTCGCGTTGCGGTCGCAGGAGCAACTCTGCCGTCTGCAGGCTGCCGCCGGCATCGTGCAGACCTACATGCTGGAGTACGTGCAATTTCGCCCCATGGACCGATGGATCGACGTCCTGGAGGACGAACTAGAGCAGCATGTTGAGTTTCCAGATAGCGGATCCGAGCTGCGTGTCCATGCGGCGCTGCTGATCGCATTGGCCTACCGCCGCCCATCCAGCGCGATGCTCCCAGGTTGCGCTGAGCGCGTGCTCCTGCTGGCGAAACGCGACGGAGAACCCAATCTGCGCGCTCTGAGCGTCGCATACGTCGTCGCGTATGGAAGCACGACGGGGTCCCTGGATTTGGCGCGGCGCGCGCACCCAGTCCTCGCACGACTGCTTTCGCACCCGGAAGTCACGGCCCTGACCGCTACGTGGGGCTGGTTCATCACCTCCTTCTACTATCAGCT
>Ga0335077_10003003_pt1 | contig 20236 bp, 18 predicted proteins | sample Lox_Sample_31_FD_207151 | JGI IMG/M metagenome (GOLD analysis project Ga0335077, IMG submission 207151) | Soil microbial communities from Loxahatchee National Wildlife Refuge, Florida, United States - Lox_Sample_3.1 | ecosystem: Environmental > Terrestrial > Soil > Wetlands | place: USA...
CCTGGTCCTTACCACGCCCAGCCACAACGATCCCACCAACTCGCGGCCGCTGGGCTACTACGATTGGACGGACCTACCGTTCTACTACGAACTGGCATCGCAATTCGACACCAGTGACACGTTCTATTCGCCGGTGCCGGACACGACGGTCATCAACCGCGCGTACCTATTCGCCGCCACTTCGTATGGCGATATCTTCCCGCCGCAGCCGAACAATTGGCTGTGGGTGAGGCCAACTCTGTTTCGCGTGCTGCAGGACGCGGGCATCAATTGGCGCTACTACTACCAGGACAACAGCGTCTTCCTGGCGCAATGGGACGACTATAACAATCCGCAAATTCAGGCCAATGTGCGCAATATCCAGGAATGGTACAACATCCTCGCCAGCCCGAATGCCGATCAGGATTTGCCGCAGGTGATCTTCATCGAGCACGCCGCCGCCACCGGCTACGATGAGCACCCCGGCAACAACATTCAACTGGGAGCGGCACGGGTGCAGCAGATACTGAACGCTCTGCTGACCAGCACCGCGTGGCCGGATTCCGCCTTCATCCTGACCTATGACGAGGGCGGAGGGCTTTACGATCAGGAGCCGCCGATCCTGGTCGCGCAGCCGGACGACAAAACTCCGAGTCCGGCCCAGGCAGGCGTGTATATCCGGGGATATTTCAATGTCACCGGTTTTCGCATTCCGGTGATTGTGGTTTCGCCGTATTCCAAGCCGCAAACCGTTTGGCATCAGCAAACCGATTTCACCAGTATTCTGAAGCTGATTGAGACACGCTTCAATTTGCCGCCGCTGACCCATCGCGACTCAACGACTGCAGACCTAACCGATCCCATGAATGGCCCGTTCGATTTCAGCTCACCACAATTGCTGCAGGTGCCGCCGTTGCCGGTGCAGCCGACAAACGGCACATGTAACTATTCACTGGAGAGCTATCCGGGCCAGTAGAAGGGAACGCAACCCCAATCATTCGTGGCGCAGGCACTCGACGGGATCGAGGCGGGAGGCGTTGTTGGCCGGAGTAATGCCAAATGCAATGCCGACGACGCACGAGACGAACAGCGCGACAAACGCTGACATGGGCGAAATCGTCAGACGGATGTTGCTGAGTGTCTCGACGGCGATTGGAATGCCTAGTCCGACAATAGCTCCCACGATGCCGCCGAGCAGAGCGATCAGCACCGCTTCTGACAGAAACTGTAGCAAGATCGCGTTGCGCGTGGCGCCGATGGCCATGCGCACGCCGATCTCGTGAATGCGCGAGTGCACGGTCGCCAGCATGATATTCATGATACCGACGCCGGCGGCGATCAACGTTACCGCTGCGAACAACAGAAGCACCGCAGTGAAGGCCGCGGCGGTCTTATTGGCCAGGGCCAGCACTTCGCTCATGTCGCTGACGTTGTAGACGGATTCGGACCGATGGCGGGAAGCAATCAGCTTGTGGATCTGTTCGGTCGCCTCCGGAATGCCATTAGCGCTCGCCATGGAGAAATAGATCTGATTCACGTAGTTCGATTCTGTCATCGCGCGAGCGACCTTATACGGAATCAGCACCGTGTCGTCTTCGATCTCGGAGTGACCCATGGTGTCGACGCCCTCGTGGAAGGTGCCGATGATGGTGAAGGGGACTTCGTGGATCCTGATCGGCTGCCCGAGCGCCAGGTCGAGCGAGCCGAAGGCTTCGCGCGCCAGCGTGTCCGTGATCACCGCGACTTTGGCGCCGGAATTTGAGTCCTGCTGATCGAAGAAGCGCCCGGAGGTCACGACCATGCGGCGTATGGTCTGGTATTGAGGATCAACCGCGAGCACCAGGATGTCCTTCTCCTTACCGCCCTCGCCGACCACCATGTTCTGGTGCGAATTGAAGACCGGACTGGCCTGCTTGATTCCCGGCACCTGTCGCTCGATCGAGTCCATGTCCTGGATGGTGAGATAGTCGGCCATGCTGGGATTAGTTCCCGCGCTGGAGACGCCGTTGTACTCCGCCCAGATGACGTTGGTGCCGACCCCTTCAATTTGCGCCAAAACATAGTGTTTGCCGGTGAGTGCGACGGTGACGACGAGGATCAGCGCCGCTGTGCCCACGGCCATGCCGAGCGCCGTCATCGCCGCGCGGATTTTGTCGGCGCGAATCGAGTCCATGCCCATGGACAGGACCTCGCGAAATACCAGCGTGCGCGAGGCGCTCACGGGGCCGATGGTCAACGGTTCGGCGAGGGTCTGCGGCATTGCTTATATAGACAGCCTAATCTACCAAGCGGTCGCAAGCAGCAAAAGGCCGAGGCGGCTCACTTCGCCATCAGCACCAGCGTCACGCCAACGCAGACCAGGCCGATTCCCATCCAGCGCTGCCGGTCCACACGCTCGCCCAGAAAGAACATGCCTCCCAGCGCTCCTACAAGATAGCTTAGCGCAGTGACCGGAACCACAAAACTAACCTCTTCGAAGGAGAGCAGCAGCAGCAGCGAGAAGAATGCCAAAGTCATCATGGCTATGCCAATCCAAATCCACTTCACGCGCAGAGCTCGCCACAACAGGCCGGCCGCGGCGCGAGGACGAAAGCGCTCCAGCTCCCCGGTCTCGCGCATGGCGCGGCCCAGACACAGTTCGCCGCCGGTGCCGACGACAATGATCAACACAAAGAGTACGAATTCCAGCATCAGTTGAGAGTCTCGGTCGTGCGAGGATGGGTATTGCGAATGAAGGCCACTCCGAAACAGATAACTGCAATGCCGGCCCAGCGCAGGGGCGAAATCGATTCGTGCAGCACGAGGTAGCCCAGCACTGCCACCACACCATAGCCCAGCGCCGCCGCCGGTTGCACGTAGCTATAGTCGGCCAGTGACAGCGCCAGCATATACGCCACAATGAACGCGATGAGTGAGCCAATGCCAAGCCAGATCGTAAACGAGCCAAAGACGCGTTCAAAGGTTGGCAGCAGCATCGACATTGGCCACAGCTTCACGTCTCCGGCCTGCCTCATGGCCTTGGCAATCAGCAGATTACCGACCGGCCCGGCCACAATCATGATGGCGATGAGCACATAGGTTTTCAGATGAAGGCGGCTGTGCATTCGTGCGAGCGCGGGACTCAGACCGAGCGTCCTTCATGTTACACGACGGTGCTCAATGCGAGGCCGCAGCATGCAAAACGCAAGTTCAGCCAAGCCTTCCAAGCCAACGAAGCCTGAGTGACACACGCGTTGAAGCACTGGGAAACTCATTTTGGAATCTCACAAGGTGGCAGCCTGCTCATAGGGCGAGCGGACTGGTAATCGGGAAAGGTGGTTAACTAGAGGCACACTCCGCTTGGCGTGCCGTGGAACGACCCTGCGCCGGCCACCCTTACAGGCAGGATGCAGTGTGCCAATCTCGCGAGCGACAAAATTGCCGACCCGTCCCGACGTGGTGAGAAAGATGTTGGCCGGCTTGATATCGCGATGAAGAATGCCCTGTTCGTGTGCCGCCTGCAGTCCCTCACAGATCTGCAACGCAATGTCGAGCAACTCGCCGAGACGGAACTTCAGATCACCCGAGTTCACTAATCTGTCGCGCAACGTCTCGTCATCCAATAACTCCATCACGATGAATGGCTGCCCGTCGCGCTCCTCGACCTCATAGATCGTGCAGATGTTGGGATGATTTAGTGATGAGGCGGTTTGCGCTTCGCGCTCGAAGCGTTGCAGAGCGACGGGGTCATTCGCCAGCTCTTCGGGCAAGAACTTGAGTGCTACACGGCGGCCTAGCTTCAGATCCTCGGCCTTGTACACCATCCCCATGCCACCGCCACCGATAACCTCCAACACACGGTAATGGGAAACTTTGCGGCCGACCAGGCCTGCAGCCGAATCCCGTTGCGCAGTGGCGGCCATTTCGGGGGCGGCAATCTCACCGTTCGAAGTTGGCTGTTTGATCCATTCCGTTGGCACCATCAAGCGGTAGCCGCGCCTTGGCAAGGTCTCGATGTATCTGGGGGCATCAGCCGAGTCGCCCAGCACCCGGCGCAGGTTCTTGATGGCAGCGTTGATGCTGTGATCGAACTCCACGACCGTGTCGTTCGGCCAGAGCTTCTTCCTGATCTCTTCGTGTTCGACGAGCTGGCCATCTGCCTCGATCAAAAGGCGCATGATGTGGAATGGCTGATGTTGAAGCATCGACCTGGCGTGGCCGTCGGACAGTTCACCGGTCTGGAGGTCGAGTTCGAACCCAGCAAAACGGACCCGGTCTGAGGCGCGCACGTTCATGCTTGCAGCAGGTTCCGGACGGCCTTTTGGATGGCTGCAAGGTTTATCACCGGAGCAGGAATGCCGCCACCGTTTCCATCGCCTCGCCCGGCCCATTAGCTTTCACGCCAGTCACTTAGGCCATTTCACCTCGATTTCACCTATTTTTCGCCTTCAGTGCATCGACTATCTCCGCACTTCGCGCCACACTCCCCAAAATTCCGAAACGCTCCCGAAGGAATAACAACCGAAAGCCAGCTCTACCCGGCACCGGGATCTGGTTGATCGGCTGCACAGGCGATCTTTATTACGTCGGTGCGGTGTTCGAAATGACACCTTAAATCAACAACGAAGCAAAGCTTTAAAAGGAGAAGCAACCATGACAAATCAACGGCTATTCACGAAACTGAGTTCTCTGATGAAACAAAAGGGAAACCTCGTACTTTGCCTGAGCCTTTACCTGATGGTCACGGCTGTCACCGCGGTAGCTCATGAACCAACCATTGTCAGCTTCGATCCCCCGGGCTCTATATTCACCTACGCCTTTGGCATCAACTCAGCGGGGGTGATCGAGGAGCCTACCTTGACGCAAGCGACGTCTATCACGCCTACCGGCGCGCTCCCGACGGTGCATTCACGATCTTCGACGCCCCAGGCGCGGGCACTGGACCCTTCCAGGGCACCGCCTTCTACAGCGTCAATTGGGAAGGGGCAGCAGCGGGCCAATATATCGACCCCAACAGCGTCTATCACGGCTTTTTGCTGGCAAGGGACGGCACCTTTACCAGCTTCGAGGTTCCTGGCGCAGGCACAGGAACCGGCCAGGGCACGTTTGACTGGAATATCAACTCGCAGGGCGAGATGGCGGGAGCTATGTTGACACGGGAGACATATTCTCAGGAACCCAGGTCTGGCACGGGTACGTGCGCAACCCTGTTGGCGAGATCACAGAGTTTGACGTCCCGGGTGCTGGAACCGGCCCCGGCCAGGGCCGAACCGTGCACTATCGATTGTGTTAACGCCGAGGGCGTCACGGCAGGATCGTACATCGATGCGAGCAACGCATACCACGGTTTCGTGCGTGCTGGGGACGGCCGCATCACCGAGTTCGATGTTCGAGGAGCAGGCAGTGGTTCCGGCCAGGGCACCGTGCCTTACGGCATTAACCTGCTGGGGCAGATTGAGGGAGCGTACGTCGACGGGAGCTATGTCTATCACGGCTTCGTGCGAGCTGGGGATGGAAGTATCACCAAGTTCGACGTTCGCGGCGCGGGTACTGGCTCCGGCCAGGGCACCAGCCCGCAAACATCAATGACTGGGGGGCGATCGCAGGAGAGTACATTGACACGAACAGCGTGTATCACGGCTTCGTGCGATCCCCCGATGGCAGGATCGCGACGTTCGATGTTTCAGGAGCGGGCACAGGCAGCGGTCAAGGCACTGTTCCTTACTGCAACAACGCGGAGGGAGCAATCGACGGATGGTACATAGACAGCAGCAACGCGCAACACGGTTTCCTGCGGACGCCGTAGTCGCTTGGCGATGATTTTAATTTCTGGATTCAACGGCTTATGGCGAATTAACCATAAGTGACCAGGGTCAAGACATTCGCCTAAAGGAGGACGCATGACGAGACACAACCAGTATCACAATGTCTTGTCGAGGGCTGTGCGCGTGATAGGGATGCTTGTAGTGACGATGGCTGCGAGCCATGCGGCACGGGTGCAAACCTTTACTGTGCTTCACACTTTCACAGGCGGGGCGGACGGAGCGAATCCTTTCGCCGGGTTGACGATGGATCGCGCTGGAAATTTGTATGGTACGGCCGCTGGCGGTGGCATCAGCGGCAACAACACTTGCCTCCCTGACCCCTATGGCGGCATCAGCTGTGGAACGGTCTTCAAGCTCTCACATCACAGCTCCAGCTGGATCTTTGAGACGCTGTATGCCTTCTCTGGGCAGCCCAACGGGGCTAATCCCGAAGCCCGCGTGATCATCGGCCCGGACGGTGATCTCTACGGCACGACGAACCTGGGGGGAACGGGTTTCTGCGCCCCGTGGGGCGGTTGCGGCACGGTCTTCAAGCTAAGTCCGCCTCCAAACTTCTGCGCTTCGTTCTCGTGTCCATGGAGAGAGACGGTGTTGAACTCGTTCGCGCAAGACGACGGGGCATACCCTCAATCGGCCGATTTGGTCTTCGACCAACAGGGGAATAGGTACGGCACAACCCCTCTCGGCGGCTCTGGCTACTATCTCGGACCCTGTGGCACGGGGCTAGTTGGCGGTTGTGGCGTCATCTTTGAGCTAAGCCCCTCCGGCGGAGGTTGGACGGAGGACGTTCTGTTGAATTTCGACACGGTCGGAGGGGGTGGCCCGATTTCCTACGCGTACCCCTACAGCGGCGTAACCTTGGACAACGCCGGCAATCTCTATGGCACCGCATCAGCCGGTGGAACGGGGTGGGGCGTCGTCTACAAGGCCACGCTTTCAGGTACTTCAAGCATCCTCTACAGCTTCCCTGGAGGAAGCGACGGCGCGGGTCCCTATGGAGGTTTGATTTCTGACGGCGCGGGCGGCCTCTACGGCACCACATATGGAGCCGGCACGAACGGAGGAGGCACGGCGTTTGACTTAACGCCCTCCAATGACGGTTGGACGTTAAATACCCTCTACAGCTTCTCTGGTGGCGGAGGACCTCTGGACACCCCGCTGATGGATGGCGCTGGGAATCTATATGGCACCACTTACGGTGACGGCGCCTATGGATACGGATCTATCTTCAAGCTGTCGCCCTCCGATGGCGGCTGGAGCTATACGTCGCTGCACGATTTTACCGGCGGCAGTGACGGAGCGTACCCATATGGAGGCGTGGTCCTTGACGCGAACGGCAATCTGTACAGTACGACGTCAGAAGGCGGTTCAAGCGGCAATGGTGTTGTCTTCGAGATCGCGCCGTAGCCAGTGCGCGCTGTAGCTGGCTACGGCGGGCACCATTTGCGGCGCGACCTTGGCGCTCAATATTAGGACCCTAGCCTCAGTCGAATTCAGTTGCTCGTTAGGAGGAGCATATGAAGGTTATATGGGCTATGCTGGTTAGCTGTCTCGCTCTCAGCCTTTTGATCTGCCTGCCCGCAGCGACCGCCCAGGATGACCTGCAGCAGTCGCAGCCACAGTTCGGCACGATTCCTCTGCATGGAAACACCGTCGAGAACGTGCTGCGCGAGAGTGCATCCGGTCAGACCGTTCCGCTGTGGACGTATTCCGTCGAAGTCCCCAGCTTGGCTGCCAGGGGCTTCGACTTTACACTAGCGCTTGTCGTGATTAAGAAGTCGGTTCCGCTCGACTCTGATCACTTCGGCATTTCGGCCTTCTGCAACATCTGTTGCCTTTCCTGAGCGCGTATTGCCTACCACTTCTGGTATTGTCCCGGATTCAGGATCGGCTTTACCTTGGCATCGGTTTTCGCTGCCGATCTCTTTCATCTTCATCGCCTTTTGCAGAGGTCCGAGGGTGGCGTCACTTTTCAGCACCTCGAGCTTGGGGGCCTCTTCCATCAGGATAAAAAGCATCTGCTTCTTCTGGAGGGGAGTTAACTGGAGTGCAGTTGACATTTTCTCCAGCTTCGCGACGACCTCCCGCTTGCTGGGAGTACCGCCGGTGCTCCCGTGCCTTGTTGCGCCAACGCCATCGGCGACGCAAGCATCACGGCTAATGCTGCGATAGCTCCAGGTCGGAACTTATTCATAGTGATCTCCTATAAGAATATGCCGGCATCATCAGGCGGAACGCCCCTTCCGTCGCAAGTCTGAGACTCACATCATAACCATGAAGCTTAATTCCCCAACTTTTGGTAGTTAGTGTTGGTTGTAGTGACGACCAGATTCTTAGTCTTCGCATTTAGTATTGTCTGCTCCGTGTAATTGGTTCCATCCGGTAAGCTCCCCATTTGCACGGCGAGCGTCACCACCTGGTCGGGCGACTGAGTATAGGTGTTCACGTCAATGTGACTGATCTTTTTCTCTTGCTGGTTGAAGGCAACCGTCATCTGATCGCCAGGCTGGGCATAGTTCTTGAAAGCAATATTCAGCATGCCCTCCGCAGGCGTGAACGACGCATTTCCCGACTGGAATGCCCGTTGCATCTTCTGGGGATCGGGCGGTAAGTAAAGCGCGAGAACACTCTTCACGTCGCCCATATAATCCTGCATCTCTTCTTTCTTCTTTTGAACAACTCGCTGTTTTAGCCTGCCACCCTGCGGTGGCTGCGAGTCCGAAACTCCGATAGGCGTCTTTGCAACTTGACCGTCCGGTCCATAGCGGCAAAGAAACTCCTTTGTCCCTTTTGGTTCGCCTTTCAAGGTAATCTGTTGTGTTTCGGTCCATTGATACTGCATAAGCCGCTGCTTGTTCTGGGCGGCGGATTGTTTTAGGGCTGCAAGCTTTTCTTGTCCCGCCTGGCCCAACGCAAATGGGACGAGGACGATCAGCGTTGCACCAGTGACCACGGCAGTACGGACACTTCTTAACTGTTGCATATAGACCTCTCCTTTTCGTCACATGACAGGCTTGGCCGTCAGTCTGCATGCATGCTTTCCGCCGCTGACAGCACGGTATTTGGCCCGACTTCTACTTCAGGTTTGTCATTCCACGTTAATATCCTCAGATCGAGTACTGCGATCGAATACAAGACCGGTACCATCAGCAAGGTAATGAAAGTAGCAACCGTTAGCCCGCCAATCTGGGCATAACACAGCGGCTGCCACAGCGGGCCGCCATGCGCCGCGAGGGGAAGCAGCGCGAGTACAGTTGCGCCAACGGTGATCAGCACCGGACGCAAACGGATTATGCCGGCGTCGATTACCGCCTCCTCAAAAGGTTCACCCCTGGCGTGCATCTCCTCGATGAAGTCGAATAGTACAATAACGTGGCTCACGATCACGCCGATCAGGCTGGCAATTCCCAGGAACGCCATGAAGCCGAACGACGTATGCATCACCCACAAGGCTGCAATCGCACCCACCACGCCGTACGGCGCCGCCGCGAAGACGAGGAATGGCTTGATCGCATTGTTGAACTGGAACAGCAATGCGAGATAGATCATCGCTACCGAGATCGCAAGTACAACCGTGAGGTTCTTGAAGCCTTCCTTCTGTTTGTCGTACTCACCACCGATTTGCAGGCTGTATCCCGGAGGCAGGGTGTTTTGCAGCTCCCGCAGCTTCGGCAGGCTGGCATTCAAGATTTCCGAAGCCAAGTGTCCGGCGGCCGGGAAGGCATAAATCGAAATGGTGCGGAAATGATCGAGTCGAATGATGCGCTCGCTTTGCAGGCTGTTCTGGACCTTCGAAATCTGCACCAGCGGGATCTTCGTGTTGGTCTCCGACGAATAGACATAGAGGTTCTGGATGTCGGAGAGTTGGGCACGCTCGTCCGGACGCAACCGGGCAACCACCGGGATGTTCTTGTTCCCTTCCTGCAACGCCGTCAGCGTGACGCCGCTTAGTGCGCTGGTGGCCGAGTTGGCAACGTCGTAGTTGGTCACGCCGGCAAGGTTGGCACGATCGGGATCGACCTGCAGCGTTACCTGTGAGCTTTCCGCCTGCCACTCATTGCGCACGCGCCGCGCCTGCGGCGCCGAGTTCAGTATGTCTTCGACCTTGCGCGCCATCTGACGCAGGTTGCTGATGTCGGCCGCACTCGCGGCGCTGCTCACATCCGCCTGGTTGCTGACCCGGATCTCTACGGGATAGTTGACCGGATTGGTCTGCAGTTGGCGATAATCACAGCGTACGCCGGGCAATGTCGAGGTAAGGATCGGCTGCACCTGGCTAACGAATTCCGGAGTAGCTTCTTTGTCTGTGAGTTCTACCAGCACCTGCGCATAATTCAGCTGTCGTGCCTGCGGAGAGAGCGAAAACCAGAAACGCGGGCTGCCGCCTCCAACCCAACTGGTGACATAACGCAGGATTGGCTCGTGCTGGCCGGGATGCCGCTCGTCCCACTCGGCCGCCTGCCGGCGAACGATGTCTTCCACCTTCACCGCGGCCTCACCCGTGGTTTGCAGGTTGGTATCGTTCGGCAGCCACACGTCGATGTAAGACCAGTACTGCACATCGTCGGGGAAGAACGAAGTCTTCAACCGCGCGAACATCAGGCCACCGGCAACAATGAACAGCAGCGATACCAGCGCGACCTTCCAACGGTGCTCGATGGCGAACTTCGCACTGCGCGCGTAGAAGCCGGTGAATCCCTGGCGGCGGCGGACGTCGATCGGCTTTTCCGGCTGCTTGCCGGGCCGCAGGATGTAATAACCCAGCAGCGGGATGAAGCTCATTGAGGCCAGGCGGGACGCAATCAACGCGCACGCCATCACGATCGGCAAGCTGAAAATAAATTCGCCCGTGTTCCCCGTGACCAGCAGAAATGGTAAATAGGCGACAATATTGGTGATGGTGGCGTACAGGATTGCGTTTGCAATCTTCGTCGGACCCAGCCACGGTGCGACGACACGCGGCTGACCTTCTTCCAGCGAGCGCTTGATGGAGTCGCCGGCAACGACGGGATCGTCCACCAGCAAGCCGAGCGCGATGATCAGCGAAGCTACCGATACCTGCTGGATGTCGATGCCCAGCAGGTAAATCATCCCGAACGTCATGGCCAGCGTGATCGGGATGGAGACAGCCATGAGCAGTGCGGAACGCCACTCCCAAAAGCCGATGAGCGAAACCAGCACGACCAGGCCGATGGCTTCATATAGCGCGTCCATGAACAGGTCGATGTTTTCCTTCACCTGCACCGGCTGGTCGGAGGTGCGGCGCATCGCTAGGTCCTCGGGCAGGTACTGGCGGACATTGGCAAGCGCAGCATCGACGTGCTGGCCGAAAAGCCCGATCTGCTGCCCATCGCGCATATTCACGCCCAGGGTGATGGCGCGCGAGCGGATCCACTTGCCATCAGCACCCTTCCAGGCGAGATAGTTCAGGAACTGCGGCGGGCTTTGATATCCGCGCGAGATGTCCACCAGGTCGCGGAGATAGACCGGGCTGTTCGAACTGGAGACGCCGACGATGACATTGCCGATGGCCTGCGCGTCGGGAAACAGACCGGAGGGATTGATGCTGATGTCCTTCGCTCCCACTTCCAGCGATCCGGCCGGCAGCGTGATGTTTTGCGCGTTGAGGATGTCTTTAAGCTTCGAAGGATCGTAGCCGTACTGCGCCAGCCGTTGTTGCGAGTAGTCGAGGTAAATCTGCTGCGGGAGGACACCGGAGCGGCTGACCTGCGACGCTTCGGGCACGCCCTGCAGCGTGCGCTGGATCAGGTCGGTGTAGTTATCGAGATCGCTGTACGAGTATTTCGCCCCGGCGACCTCCTGCAGTCGAGCCTCCGTCTCACCGGGATCGTGCACGAACATCGCAACCCAGGCGTCGGGATGGATCTCGGAGCGATGGATCTTCTCCTCGATCCATTTGCTTCCCAACGCGCGGAGCGCAGCGGGGTTGACGTTCGTGCTGAGGTCGACACCAACAAATCCTGGCGCTTCGAAATAGTGCAGATCGTGCAGCACGCCGCTTTCGGCCCCCGCCTCGATAACACCTTGAAAGGTCTGCCGCACCAGCGCCGTCGAGACCGACATGGGGAACGACTGCACGATGCTCAGGCGGGGCTGCGGCGCCTTCGGCCCTTCCGCGGCGCGTGTCTCCTCAATCTTCGCCCGCACCGAGCGGCCGCGCAGCGCGATCTCCGTAGGCGATGCCAGAGGGCTGGCGACCGTCAGCATGAGCGCGGCGGTATCGCCGAAGTCGCTGTTGAACTGAATCGGCCCGGCTCCCGGCGGCAGCTTGAGCTGGTTCAACTTCAAGTTGATGTCCGAGAACTGTTGCTTCTTGTCCTTCACGCCGTCGTCGAGCTGCACGTACACGACAGCCATCCCCGGAAAGCTGAGTGAACGAATGCCGAAGTCCGACGGGCTTGGCGCCTTGATCGTGCTGTTCAGAGCGACGGTTTGCTCGATAGGCCGCGTCACCAGTTGTTCCACCTGCTCGGCGGTTGCGCCCGGCCATGGACACTGAGCGGCGGCCACACGCACCGGGATGTTCGGGTCCTTGCGCTTGGGCATGTTCTGGTAGCCGTACCAGCCCCAGACGAAGACCCCCAGCAGCAGCGTCATGGCAACCTGGCGATGCTCGGTGAAGAAGCGTGCGGTGTTGTGCGTGGTGGCAACGTACTGCGCGTCGGATTTGTGAACGTGCGCCATGGTTGCGGGCTAGGGGATGACGCGCACCTGCTCTCCGTTCTTGATCATAGTTGCGCCGGTGGTGACCACGCGCGCGCCGGGCGCGAGCCCCTGCTCAACCGCGATGAGATTGCCGTACGTCGCGCCCACCTGCACGTCGTGCTGGCGAACGGTCGCGGTCTCGCCGCTGCCTTCAGGGATGAACACAGCGAAGCCGTTCGGGTCAGTCAGGCTGCGCACGACCGCAATAAGCGGCACCACCGTGACGCGTTTGCCGACGGGCCCCGGCGATATCGCGATGGAGGCGATCATGCCGGCCTTGAGCCGATTGTCACCGTTCGGAATTGCCACTTCGACGGAATAAACCCGGCTCTTCGGATCGGCAGAGGGAGAAATGGCGGTCACCCGCCCGTGGAAACTGCCGGGCAAGGCGTCCGTGGCGATGCTTTCGGGGCTGCCGAGGCGGACATGCTCCATCGCCGTATCGGGCACGCCGAACACCGCTTTCACCGAGCGCACGTCGGCGATGGTGAAGCCATTGGTTGCCGGACCGACGAGCTGGCCGACATCGACATTGCGCTTCACCAGCCAACCCTCGAAGGGAGCGCGGAGTTCGCAATAGGCCAGCGCGATCTGCGCTTCGGTGACGCTGGCTTTCGCAGCGTCAATCGACGCCTGCGTGTCTTGCGCCTCGGAATTGGAGCGGTCGTAATCCGGCTTGGTCGCGGCCCCAGCCTGGTAGAGCACCGACATGCGATCGAACTGGAGCTTGGCCCTTTCGGCGTTGGCCTTGGCGCGGTCCAGTTGCGCCTTCGCCTGCTGCAGGCGCTGTTTGTAATCGTCCTGCTGGACGACAGCCAGCACCGTGTCCTTCGTCACCCAGTCGCCCACGTCGATGTTGCGCAGTCTGCCGTCGGCATCTTTCACCTGCCGGATGCTCGCGAGATACCCGTTGGACTTGAAGGCGAGATCGACCTGCTGATACGGCTGAATATTCGCCGAGTAGGTGTTCGAGATACTTGTATCGACGGTTTGCACTTCCGCGGTGCGGACCGGCGTCAGCGGCTTCAGTTCAGACGCCGCCTGGTGGCACGACGTGGTGATGCTGATGCACGCCAGCGGTGCCGCCAGGCTGACCACCAGCTTATAACGCGTGAGTGTTTGTTGGCGGATCATTCCTCACCTATCGCTTTCTGGAATGTCGCTCGTGCGCTCCAAAACTCGGCTACCGCGTTGGCGTAGTCGGAATCAGCGCCATCCACCGCGGCTTGCTGCTGCAGCACGTCGCGTAGCAGCGTGGTTTTCTCCCGGTATTGCAGCGTGACTTCGCGCAGCTTTTCGCGCGCGGCCTTCTGCTTGGCTTCCGCGACGACGACCGCGGTGCGCGCTTCCTGGAGCGAACGGAAGGAGTCGCCGACGTTGATGAGCAGCTGCGACTTGGTGCTGTCGAGCTTCAGCTTGCTCTGCTCGATGTTGATGTTCTTCTCCTCCACCTCGTCCTTGCGACGCCCCCAGTCCCACGGCTCCCAGCGGAACTCCAGGCCGGCGCTGGCTGTATTTTGCGGAACAAAGTTGTAGCCGAAGGGCGAACTATAGTGGATGGAGAAGTTGAGGTCGGGAAGGAACTGCGACTTGGCGAGGTCGCGCGCATTCGTAGCCTTTCTTACATCGATTTCGGCTTCCGCGACCTGCGGATTATCCTGCAGCGCCGTCGTGCGCGCGACATCGAGACTTTCCTCCGGCGCGGTAACCGACGACAGCGCGGCAGTACGAAACGGCGTCTCGAGCTCACGACCCATCAGGTCGTTCAACGATTCTTTGGCCGTCTCCAGCTTGTCCTCCGCCTTCAGAAGCTTCAGTTGCTCGTCGGCCAGCCGGCTCTTTACTTCGAGATTTTCGGATTCCAGCGCGACCTGTTGCGCGACATATTGCAGGGTGATGCGGTCGAGTTCGTCGTACTGCTTGATGCTGGCGTTGATGGAATCAATCTGGTCTTGGATTTGCAGCATCTTGTAGTACGCCTGCCGCACTTGATCAATGACGTTCAGGCGCTGCTCGCGGAGTTGCTGAACGGCCTGATCAACCGAAAGCTGCTGGCCGTGAAGACGAAGGTTGATCTTGTAGAGCGTCAACAACGGCTGCGAGGCGCTGAGCGTTACGAGGGCCGTCGGGTGGGCGCCGGTCGTGATGCTATTGCTGCTCGCCGGAATCGGGCCGATCGGAGCCGGGAAGGTCCCGAACTGTCCCGCTGGAACTGTGTAGGAGACAGGCGTGAGCAGCTGCGAGGCAAAAATGTAACTATCCAACGAAGGCAGGCGTTTGGTCTTGTCGGCAGCAAGCTTCTCGTTCTGCGCGCCCAAATTCAGCGAGACAACCTTCAGCGTGCGATTGTTCGCCAGCGCGATCTTGACTGCATCATCGACCGTCAGCACGTCCGCTTGATCCGGCTGCTGTGCGGACGCGGCTGAAGCCAACAATATCAGCCCAAGGAGTGCCGAAATGAAGGCTGACTTGTGGCGTGTAAACGCGTGTGGGCAACTGCCGATCTCGCAAACGTTCGTCTGCATGCGTACGCGCCTGGGTCGTCTGAGGTCGCGGTAATCGCGGGGATGATGCGTGCACAGCGGCCCCGCTGCACCCGTGCGCGGCGCGGTCGCGACTCTTGAAGGAATCAGGGTAGCCGGAGTGTAACGTGTCAGCTTGAGGGCCGCAAGCGGAAATTTGCCTTAAAGACCGTGTGGATCGAGCCGATGTTACTGGCTCGCGGCGAGCCTGCAGGCGAATCCCTTGGGCGACAAACTGACGCAACTGGTTGTCGCAGCCAAGCACCAGTTCGCTGGTTGGCAAGAGCATCCAGCAGGATCTGTAAGCAGCTCAACGTCGAGTGCACTCTGGTCGAGAATTAGCCGGGGTGCAGAGCGCCGAGTTATCTCTCTCTCTCGCCCGCGCGGCTGCGTTGCTGTTGCCCGCGCACGTTACCCTGCCGGCGTGCTGCGGCGTCCTGATTCAACTGCTGGTAAGTTTCCGAAGACATCTTGCCGCTGCTCCGAGGGCTTTGCGTGGATAAGTCTGTGCCGCTGACCCGTCCGGCTGATTGTGCCTGCGGCGCGCGCTGCGGCGGCTGGACTGTGTTCCACTGCCCATTCTCGTATTTGCTCCATCCCCCACTCGAGTTTTCCTTATAGATGTTGCCGTCCTTGCCGGCGTAAACATTGTTGTTTGCGCCCTTGGCAACATATCCCGTGTTGCCTTCGGGTCCGGTGACGGAACTCGCGCTATTCCCTTTGCTGTTGGTCACGGTGTTCGTGGTTGCCGTGCCACCGTTCCTGGTTTGCGTTGTCGTCGACGACTTGCTCAGGTTCTGGGAGCCGGGCGAGTTCTGTGTCTTTTGCTGCACCTGCTGCTGCGCCTGTGAGCTGTTCACCGGGGCCCACGAGCCGTTGTCGTATTTGCTCCACGAGCCGTCCGGGTTCTGCTTATAAATGTTGCCGTCCTTGCCGGCGTATTGCGTGCCGCTGTTCGTGGTGCCGTGATAGACGGTCTGGCCATCGGGTCCCACCGCACCCGCTCCGCTGCCGCCTTTTGAAGTCTGGTAAGAACCGACCGCGCCGTTGGCGGTCGCGTAATGCTGCGTGTTCACTGTCTGATACGGCGTGGAAACGACCGAGCTGCCCCACTGACTATAGGTATTGTGGTGCTGCTGGGTGGCGGCATAGTTCCCTGTCCACGGATTGTAGGCCTGAGCATAGGTACTGCCGCCATACGCGTTCTGGTAGGTCACCGCGCGACCATAGGCGCCGGTGGTAGGGTTATACCATGCCGTGCTTCCCGCGGCGGCATACGGACCATAGACCACCCCTGTGTAGCTATATGCTCCTGTGTAGGAATGATAGACCGCACCCACGCCGTAAGTATATGGATAAGGATAATAGACAGGATATGGATAGACCCCCGGATAAAAGTATGGTGGATAGTAGTAGCCTGTACCGTAAACGACCGTTGCGCCTACCGCATATCCCATTAGGAACACCCCATAATATCCCGCTGTGTAACTGCACACGACGGTAGTGGGTGTCGGATTCGACACTGTTACATAAGTTACGTTATAGACCGGAGAACTGGGCGGAATCGTGTAAATGACCGAGGGCACCGCGTCGGCCGTCTTCCACGGTCCTATAGGACTTGTGGACATGAACCATATTCCCTGGAAACACAGATAGTATAGGTCGCCAACCTTGATTACCTTGTCGTTTGTGTTCGCTGCATAGGACAATGACGTACTTTGGATCGGTTCGAACTTCGGCGCGCCCGTGTACTGTACCTTTATCTTTGCCTCGGCCTCGGATTTGTTTACGACGGCAACCGTAGGAATTTGCGCCAGCAAAACGGCATCGTGCGCCTGTTGAGTGCCGGGGACGGAAGAAAGCACCGAAGCTGCCGGGCTGGCCGGGGGAATCTGCTTGAAGTCCGCCGGCAAGGTATCGCTCGTATACACCCAAGGACCATCCAGGCTGGCAGCGCGAAACCATCGCCCGGACACCAGAATATAGTAGCCGTGGTCCAGGTTGTATTGAAATACATTGCTGGCGGTATTGGTCGCGTAGCTCAGCTGGGTAGGCGGAATTTTAGCGAAGGCAGGCTTGCCGCCAAAGACCAGCAGTTCCGCGGGCTTTGTTGTGAACACTATCTTTGGCGTAGCGCCTGCAGTAGCTCTTGCCGGCAGCGCTGCCTTCACTTCCTGCCAATTGTTCCCACTTGGGACCTTTATCATGTCCGCGGGCAGGTTCGTGGTTGCAACCCACGGTCCCGTTAGTTGAGGCGCGGTGAGCCATATCTTGTCATCCAGCAGGTAGTAGTTCGATCCCTCATGGAATAAGTCCCAGGTCGTGTTCACAACGTACTCGATGTGCGTGCCCGGGATGGGCACGCGGACAGGTTCGCCGTCAACAAATAAGAGAATTGCGGGCGATGTGCTGACGTGAATCGGCGGAGGAGCGGTGTTGAGCACCGCCGTCGGCGGTTTTTGCCGGGAGCGAAAGCCGGCCAGCATGCGATCCATGCTGACAACCATCCCCGCCTGGGGGTAAATATGCATCGCCTTCTCCTGCATCGCCGCCGCCGCGGGTGGATCGAGAGATGGAAAGCGTGCGCTGGTTACATGAAGATCGGCGATGGTGACGGTGCGGTCCATCAGGTCGGGAATGGTCTGCGCGTGCCAGCTGATCACGCCCAGCACCGGCTTCTGCCCAGGCTCGGTGATGGAAACTGCCGTATCCGCGGTCAACTCGCGAAAACGCTCCCACGTTTCAATCTGCGGCTGATAGACGACCAAGGTCGTACCATGGCGCGAGAACTGGCGCGGCCATCCGGGGTCCTTCACCGAAGTATTCGTGTCGGCTGCAGCGAATGACGAAATAATCAGTAAGACCGCAAGGAGAATGCCGCGCGCACGATGGAATCGCCGGCGCAACGAGATCGCAAACATGATGGGTACACTCCTAGCCGCAGGTCTCGCTGTGGCTGGCCGAAAAATGCGCTCTGCAAGGCGCACGCTCTTGATTTGGAAAGCAAATGGTGGGAAAACCACGCAGATTGTACGGCTCGAGGCAGGTCGGGTCAAATCATCTGTCTTGGTATTCCTCTCGCATCAAGAACTTGCTGTCGGCGGCAAAATTCAGCCCCCGTTTTCGCCTACATGATTAGAGGGAACCTCCGGAGCCCTGAGCAGGCTAGAGCCAGTTCGCCTCAGGGGAGCGCGGATGCCGCTTTGTTATCCGTAACACGCTCAGGCTCCGGAGGTTCAGGTCTAAGCTCCGTTGTGATACGAAGAGCGAATTCACGATCAAGTTTCAGAGGAGAAAACGCAAATGAGCTGTAAGTCGCAGTGGATCATGGCAACCGGCCTGTGCGCCGCGTTGACGCTGGCATCAGTTCCGGCCGTCGCAAAGTGCCTCTAGTTGGCAGGCAGTACGCCTTCCGACAACCAAATGCTACGGAGGTGCTTTGAAAATGCAGACAGACAAGAAGTGGCTCACCATCAGCGAGGCTGCCCGATACATCGGCATGAGCGTTGGATTTCTGAGAAAGAACGTTCGGCTGCGGACTGTACCTCACACCCGAATTGGATCCAAGGCTTTGCGATTCGAGCGCGCTGCACTGGACGCCTGGATAACGGCTCGTTCGTGCGGAGGTGAGGTGCATTATGGCCGTCGAAGCTGAAATCTCCGCGCTCCCCGCGAAACCAGAAATCGAGCGCTCTGTTCTCGGGCCTTTGCTTCTTAACAGCGACCTCTGGAAGGATGCCGCGCAGCTTTTGCGACCCGACGATTTCTCATTGCAGGATCATCAGCGCATCTTCCGAACAATGCTTGACCTCGGTCACAAGCACGGCGGCTTCGATGACACGTTATTGGCCAAATGGTTGGCGAAGGAAAGACTGAGCACGGATGCACAGGCATACTTAACTGACTTGCAAATTGGAGCACTCGAACGACGGGACATCAAGCCACTCTGCGACGCGATAAGAGAAAAAGTGGAGTGCACCCCAAAAATGAGACACGGAGTTAAGGGCCGACATACATTGAAGGGAGATGAGTGGAGTGCACCCTTGGGCTGAGACACGAAGTTAAGGGGGTTATCGCCGTTCGCTGAAAAATCATTGTACGGCGAGGTTCGGTTTCGGAAAATCGCTCGCGGCCGGCAAAGCGGAGGCAGGCGCTGCTGGAGAGCAACCTGCCAAGGAATAGTCGGCTGGAACTCATCGAGGCCGATGAGCGCTGGGAGCGAGCACAACTGCTTGCTCCCAGTAGCAAATAAATTATCGGATCGATAGATTCCCCATGCCTTAGAAAACTCATGCTCGTCTTTTCTCCACCGCCGGTGTGCGCGGCAAGCGACGCTCGAACTCCACGGGCGGACGATAGCCCAGCGCCGAATGCAAACGTTCCCGGTTATAGACGTTTTCCAGGAACTGTCCAATGGAAGCCCGTGCTTCTTCCAGATCGCGATATTCGCTACGGTAGACTTCTTCGTACTTAAGAGTTTTCATAAAACTCTCGGCTTGGGCATTGTCATAGGGAGCAGCGGTGCGGCTCATACTGATGCGGATGCCGTGGTGTTGCAGCAGCATGGTGTAGTCGTGCGAAGCATATTGCACACCGCGATCGGAGTGATGCACCAGGCCGGACTTGGGCCTGCGTTGCCCGAGCGCCATGCGCAAAGCTTCCAGCGCCAGGGCCGCTTCCAGGCTGCGCTGTAACGCCCAACCGATGCAGCGCCGGGAGAAGGCGTCCAGCAAGACTGCGAGATAAACAAACTCCAGTTGCAAGCGGATGTAGGTGATGTCAGCCACCCAGAGCTGATCGATGCCGTTCAAGGTCATGCCTTTGGCTAAATTGGGATAGATAGCAAGGCTGTGGCCGGAGTCGGTGGTGAGAATAAACTTGCGCCGCCGCACACAGCAAGTTGTCGATTCTCATCAGGCGCAGCACGCATTTGTGATTCACCTTCCAGCCGCCGCGCACCAGTTCGGCATGTATCCGACGATAGCCGTAGGCGGGCCAACGCAGAGCGATTTGCTGGATCTCATTCCGCAAGTCCATACTGGCGGCGCTCGGTGGATGGCGCCGCCGAAAGCGGTAATATCCGGCCCGGCTCACGCCCGCAAGCTCACACAGCCGGTTCACGCCTGACCTCGTTTCGCTCGCTTCTTGGACCTGCTGGTAGATGTGCTGGCGCCATTGTCGGCGAGTGGCATGGGACGTTCCTTG
>Ga0335077_10003005_pt1 | contig 20226 bp, 18 predicted proteins | sample Lox_Sample_31_FD_207151 | JGI IMG/M metagenome (GOLD analysis project Ga0335077, IMG submission 207151) | Soil microbial communities from Loxahatchee National Wildlife Refuge, Florida, United States - Lox_Sample_3.1 | ecosystem: Environmental > Terrestrial > Soil > Wetlands | place: USA...
TGAATGCCGAGGTCATAGTTGCGCCGAACCCTTATTATGCAGTTACCGACGAGAGCGGGAAATTCCAGCTCAGTGATGTTCCTCCGGGAGAATATGAAGTCGTCGCCTGGCACGAAGGCTGGGGGATTGTCCGCCAGGAAGGCACGTTTGACGTGCTCACCGAGCGCCGGGTGCAGCGGCCCATCTTCAGCGATCCGAAAACCTGGGAGAAGAAGGTCGTGGTAAACGCCGACGACGCAGCCGCGGTGAATTTCGTGATTTCCGACAAGTAAGTTCCCAGATGGTTGCATTCCTTTTTTTGCCCCTACTTTGATCCCAGTCGTTCATACATGCGCCGGTAATAGCCGCGATGCCACTGGCCTTTGCTGAGGGTCCTATCGGGCTTGTGGCCGAAGGCACACTAGAACCTTTGAGATATTGCCGCCGGGAAGCTCTGCCCGTACTCTCCTCGCAACCACTTCGCCAGAATGCTGGTCCTCGCAAGGCCGGCAGCAATAAGTCTTTAACCAAAGGAGTGGTCCTCCCCCATGATGTTTCCAAGGTTTACTGTCCTCTGCTTTTGCCTTGTATTCGCCTTTAACAATCCACGCGCCTGGGGTCAGGCTAATGTGGACGAAAGCCAGGAAACAAAAACTCTCTACGTTGACGCTCACAGCGGCTCGGATTCCAATCCGGGGACGCAGCAATCCCCTTTGAAGACGGTTGGGGCGGCCGCGGCTGCAGCGGTCACCAACAACCACGCGGGATTGGGCACCAAGGTGATCATCAACCCCGGAGTGTACCGGGAGTCAGTGAGTTTGACACCGAGCAGCCGGGACACGGCACTGCCTATCACCTTCCAGGCAGCCACTGCGGGCACGGCGATCATTTCTGGCGCAGATGTGTGGTCGGGATGGCAGTCCGCGGGGGGAAACCTCTATAGCCATAGCTGGAGCAACAACTGGGGCCTGTGCGGGCTCGATGGCGCAGGAGCGCCCAACGAAGAAGACATTGTGCGGCGGCGCGAGATGATTTTTGTCAATGGCACTGCCCTGACCCAGGTGATGACCCAGAGCGCCATGCGGGTGTCGACTTTTTTCGTGGATGATTCTCATGGCACTGTGTACTTGTGGCCGCCTACAGGTACGAACATGAGCAGCGCGACGGTGGAAGTAGCCATGCGAGATTCCGTCTTCACAATTCATGGCAAAGCCAACATGGTGCTGCGCGGATTGGCTATCGAATATGCCAATACGTGCCGCGGCAGGTCCGCCCTGATGGTGGAGTTCGGCGCCAGCAACATCCTGTTGGATAACGTCTCGGCCAATTGGAACAACGCCGGGGGAATCAAGTTGACCTGGGTCAATAACACCACCGTGCAGAACAGCCAGGCGAATCACAACGGCACCACCGGCCTGAGCGGGCACCAGACCAAGTACGACCTGTGGACCAACGACCAAAGCCGCTACAACAACTGGCGCGGCGCGCAGGGGGTTTACTACGACTGGATGGTGGCCGGCAGCCACTTCATGAAGGCGCACAACCAGACGACCAAGAGCCTGGATGTGGCCTTCAACCAAACCCATGGCATTCACTGGGCGCTCGATAACGAGAACGACACGGCCGATTCGCTGCTGGTATCGGAGAACCAATTGACCGGAGCCTTCGTCGAAAACAGCGAGGGGCCTCTGACCGTCTCCAACAGCTATTTCTGCAATGGGAACCCGAGTACTGGGCCGAACAATGTGGGATTCGAACTGAAGAATTCTTCGTCTGTCGCGTTTTCGAACGACACGTTTTTCAATAACCTGACCCAGCTCTACATTATCGGGATAGCCGGCGGGGTGACGATCAGCAATTGGGAAACTGGCCAGACCTATCGCCTGTTCACCCAGAACATGTCGCTTTCCAACAACATCGTAGACGGCGGCAACGACCAGTTGCTGTTCTCGGACGGAAAACTGTCCGGGACCGACTGGGTGAAGTTTCAGACCACGCTATCGTCGGACTACAACACATGGTGGGATGGCAGCGATAGCAGCTCTATCGTGGTTCCGATTCCCGTGGACTGGACCAAGGTGAACTTCTCAGGCTGGAAGACCACCACAGTGCAGGATCTGCACTCCAGCTGGAAGCAGCCGAGCGATCCCACATCCGCATGTAAAGTCACTCCTGATGGAGCAGATTTCTGGTTCATCATGAGCGCCTATGCGGGCTATGAAACGGTAACTCACGGCAGCTCTGCTACTTTCGACGCTACGGTAGTTCCGCTGGCGTTCAGCGGGACGGTAACTCTCAGCTCCGACGGAGTCCAGAATATCCCCGGAGCCTCAGGAAGCTGGAGTTCCGGGTCAATTACGACTTCCGGGACTGCAACCTTCACGGTGAAAACCGGCAGTTCGACTCCCAGAGGGTCGTATCCGATCACTCTGCTGGCGACCAGCGGCAACCTGACTCGAACCATGACCGTAACTGTGACAGTGAATTAGAAGAGACAGGGGGGCAGCGGACTAAGTGATGTTGGCTGCCCCCCAGGGATTCGAACCCCGATATGCTGATCCAGAGTCAGCTGTCCTGCCGTTGAACGAGGGGGCAATGCCCGCATCTGATTCTAAGTGGGACGCCGCAGGTCGGTCAATTTCAGTGCGTGCTCAACGGTTCAGGCTGCGCAGCGCCTGAAAGTTCAAGATTTGCAAGGGGGAAAACCTGCTGCAGCAAATGCCAATCGCTGGCCGCTTCGCTTTCGGAAACGCGAGGAGGGTTGCCTCGCTTCAACTCTTCCTGCAAGCGTGCGGCGAGAAGTTCGCCAGTCAGTGACGCTGGCGCCTGCGTAGTCAGGATGTTAGCCCGCGTAATGCCGAGAGTCGTCCAGTCTTCTCCCCACCGCAGGTGCACCATGGGCCTGCCGTTGCGGTCGAAGGCAGGAACAGCATCGTTTTTCAAATGCTTCCACGCCTTCTCGCCTTTCAAACCACTCGGCGGAAAGTGATTTGAGGCGAGCAGATCGTCGAGCCGATTGCGGTAGGCTTCGCGGTCTTCCGGTGCCAATGGAGCCGCAAGGCGATGTTTGGCGTCGAGAATCAGAGCATGGCGAGACGGATCGAAGCGATCAACCCCCATGTAACCCGCAGCCGCACAGGCGGTGACGATGGGATGCAACAGAGCCAACGGTAAGAGGTACTTCTTGGACTTGAGCACCGACTCGATTACACCGTGCACTGGCGTGCTGCGTGGAATGCCTCCCGGCACCTGAGGAATGACATAGCTGCCGGACTCCAGCTCGGGATGGTGAGCGCTGAACTTGATGAGTAACTTCGCGATCTGCTTGGGAGTCGTGATGCCGGCATCGGCCAGCACGTTGCGATGCGCGGTCTTCGGATAATAGAAATTGATGACTTCCCGGGCGAAATCGGCGCAGTTGTGGGCCAGCAGGTTGAAATGCGACTGGTTCGCACCCGAATTGTAAGCGCGGATGAAAGCCTCGTCCTGCTCAGCGGTAGTTTCGATCTCAAACCCATAGATGGTGCGGTCGTAGGCGGAGCCAACCAATTGCACCCAGTTCCCCGGAGGCGGCTCCCCGTTCAGACTATCGGGAATGATGTCGGCAAGATATTTATGGCGGTACTGGTCGCGTAGAAAAGAAACGATCCCGGCATCTGCGAACAACGGAATTTCGTCCGGCGATTCGACTGCGTAAAGGTATGGAATCAGGGGAACAGCCAGCCAGTCGTAGCCTCCAACTTTGTCATAGCGGCTGATGACAACGCCGTTTTCCCCGGGTTCGCAACGACGCAGCACCGTAGGAGACGACGCGCAGATGCGGGTCAGGTAGACGGCAGCGTGGCCGGTCTGGGTGAACGCGCCAAAGTGGCCGAAAGGCTCTTCCAGCAACAGGTCGGCGGCGGCGTGGGCGGAGCCGGCGCAGGCTGCCAGCGCCACCAACAGGGCCATCCGTCGCAACCATGCGGCGCGATTTGCGGCAATTCTCATCCTAAGTCTCGACTTGGCTATTCTGAACCCACTTGATGTATAAACCCGCCTGCACAACGTTAGTTTTCTCCTTTGGAATGTGCCAGTTACGAAGGTCTGTTGGCCTCCCAGACTGCCCTTTCATCCGATGGCAGCCGGGGCGGAGCGGGAGGGGTTCGGGTTTAGAATCAGTTGACGGTTCGGCTTGTAAGGAAGGTGTCTCCATGGCTACGACCCTCGGCAACGTCACTCAAGTTCCAAGCGGCTACGCAGAAATCGCGCAACGGCCTTTGGATGCGGAACGCTGCGCACTGGTGATTATTGATATTCAGGAAAAATTGCTGCCGCCGATCTACCAGAAGGAGCGGATGGTAAAGAACTCACAATTGCTGATCCGGCTGGCGGGAATATTGAAGCTCCCGACCCTGATGACCACGCAGTACGCCAAGGGGTTGGGCTCTACCGTGCCTGAAATTGCGAACCTTCTGCCCACGACCGAGGCAATCGACAAACAGATGTTCTCCTGCTTTGGCAGTGATGTTTTCTGTACGGCGTTGAAGCGCGTGCCGGGAAACCGCAACACGGTGCTGCTCTGCGGCATGGAAACTCATATCTGCGTGATGCAGACGGCGCTGAGTGCCCTGCGGGAGGGCTACCTGGTCCATGTGGCGTCGGATGCGGTCAGTTCGCGCAGTGAATCGAACTGGAAGGTCGGTCTGGAGCGCATGCGCGATGCGGGCGCAATCATATCGTCAACCGAAATGATGCTCTATGAACTGCTGCGCTCTTCTGGAGCCCCGGCTTTCAAAGAGTTGCTGCCGTATTTGAAGGACTAAGCCGAGGCGTGACCACGACTATTCCTTCTGCTTTACCCTCACGACGGTAATCTTTGTGAATCCCTCGTCGAAAGCGGGCGCCTTCAATTTGGCGGCCATGCGACGCATAACATCCTCGGGCACGCTGCGCTGCCGACGCTGGTTGCGGTCGAGGCAAGTCTCGATTGGGACGTCGAAGAAAACTGCCTGCACCTCGTAACCGTAATCCTTGGCGAGTTTGATCCAGTTGTGACGTTCCTGGGGCGTGAGGTTGGTCGCATCCACGTAATTTGTGGGACGGCGCGCAATCAGGCGGGCTTTCAGCATGGAACGCAGGTTGGAAAAAACCAAGTCCTGAAAGCGCTGCTCGGTGGGATCATCGAAGAGCAAAGAGCGGAGCAGATCGCTGGAAAGCGGAGTGATGTTGTGGCGCTTGAACCAGGAACTCTTGCCGGAACCGGGTAATCCGATCGCCAGGATGACGACGCCCTTGGAAGGACGCAGAGCAGCTGGACTTGGCGGTGGCGCAATGGGAGCGGATTCTGGAGCCGCTTCTGCGGTCGGCTGAGGCTCTTCTGCCTGAGTTGCAGGAGCAGCACCGCGCGGGGCTTTGCCGCCGCGTCCCCGGCCCCCACGGCCCCGCCTGCGTCTTCCGCGGCGGACGGGTTCTCCTCCGGAAGCACGAGCTTCGGCCGGCGCCGGGGACGGCTCTGCGGCTTCCTCGGGCGGCGCCGCTGGGGTGTGGGTTTCGGCATGGGACTCCGGCTTGTCCGCATCCAGGTCATAAAACGCCGGCTGTAAAGGCGCTTGGGCAGGCTCAGATCCTGCTTTATCCGATTGCTTCTTGCGGCGCGACACGCGGTCGCGCATCCATTTGCGCATGTCTGGCTTGTAACACACCTGGACGCCAACGGGCAACGGACATGGTCACAGGCGTACCAAAACTGCCAGCGGAACGAGCATTGCTAGTAGGCGACGCGTAAAATTCTGGTATGCCCGTCCCTGCGGAGATTCACGGACAGAAATACCTCAGCCTGGCAACGTTTCGCAAGAACGGAACGCCAGTGTACACGCCGGTCTGGTTTGGCGAGGAGAATGGCAAGCTGTACGTGATGACTCGTAATGATTCGGGCAAGTACAAGCGCATTCGGAATAATTCACGGGTCAAAATTGCGCCTTGCACGGTGCGTGGCAAGATTACTGGGCCGGAGTTTGCGGCCCGGGTGCGGCTGTTGCCTGCGGAGGACTTTGCCGCGGCGCACCGCACGATCAAGCGGAAGTACTGGGCGGCGCGGATTCCGTTCCTCTGGAGCACTAAGAATATCTTGATGGAAATAGAACTGGGGGGACCGGAGAGTTGAAGCCGCTCTTGCGTCCGCTAGAGCCCTTCGTCATTTGCCGGGGTTCCCGATTCCCTGTTACCATCTTGTGTTTCCGGCGGGACTAATTTCCTCAGCGGTATCTTCATTCCAAATCTGGAGGATGCATGGCAATCAAAGTCGGTATCAACGGCTTCGGCAGGATTGGACGGAACGTACTGCGGGCTTCCTTAAGTCATCCTAATATTGAGTTTGTCGCCGTCAATGACCTCACCGACCCGAAAACCCTGGCCCATCTTCTGAAATATGACTCCATTCTGGGCAACCTGCATAACCAGATTTCGGCCGGCCCGGACAGCATTACGGTAGATAACAAGAGCTTCAAGGTCTTTGCCGAGAAGGACCCGGCCAAGCTGCCCTGGGATAGCGTGGGGGCACAGATTGTCATTGAATCCACGGGACGCTTCACTAACGCGGAAGATGCCAAGAAGCACCTGCGGGGCCCGGTGAAAAAGGTGATCATTTCCGCCCCGGCGAAGAACGAAGACGTGACGATGGTGCTGGGGGTGAACCAGCAAGTTTACGATCCGGCGAAGCATCACATCATCTCCAACGCATCCTGCACGACTAACTGCCTGGCACCGATCACCAAAGTCGTACACGACCATTTCAAGATCATCAGCGGCACCATGACCACCATCCACTCCTACACCAATGACCAGGTGATTCTGGATTTCCCGCACAAAGACCTGCGGCGGGCGCGGGCCGCGGCGCTTTCCATGATTCCGACTTCCACCGGGGCCGCCAAGGCGCTGAAACTGGTGATTCCGGAAATGGCGGGTAAGCTGGATGGGTTCGCCGTGCGCGTCCCCACACCCAACGTCTCCGTGGTGGACCTGGTGGCGGTTGTGGAAAAGAAAACCAGCAAAGAAGAAGTAAACGCCGCGCTGAAAAAAGCTTCCGAGGAAGGTCCGCTGAAGGGATATCTGGGCTACGAAGAGCATGAACTGGTTTCGGCGGACTTCCGGGGCGATCCGCGATCCTCGATAGTTGACGCGCCCTCGACCATGGTCGTAGGCGGTAACATGGTCAAAGTGATTTCCTGGTACGACAACGAATGGGGATATTCCTGCCGGGTGCGCGACCTGATTGAGTATATTGGCCAGAAGGGACTGTAAGGGAGATCCGTTCTCCACGGCCAGGCGAACCCCATGTCCAAGCTCTCCATTCGCGATCTTCCGTTAAGTGACCACCGCATCTTCATGCGGGTTGACTTCAACGTGCCGCTCGAAGATGGGCGGGTCATGGACGATACCCGCATTCGCGAGACCCTGCCAACGATTGAGTACGCGCTGCGCCACGGAGCGCGGCTCATTTTGGCTTCCCACCTAGGGCGTCCGAAAGGCCAACCGAATGACCGGATGAGCCTGAAACCGGTGGCCGAGCGGCTGCGTATGTTGCTGGACAAAGAACTGGCCCGGGGCGAGAACGTGGGTTTCTGCCCGGATTGCGTGGGCGTCGAGGCCGAGGAAATGTCGCGGCAACTGGAAAAGGGCCAAACCCTGCTGTTGGAGAACCTGCGTTTCCATGCCGAAGAAGAAGCCAACGAGGAGAAGTTCTCGAAGCAGCTTGCGCACCTGGCCGACTTTTACGTGAACGACGCGTTTGGCACGGCGCACCGCGCCCATGCCTCAACCGTGGGAATCACGAGGTTCGTGCAGAAATCGGCAGCTGGCTTGTTGATGGAGAAGGAACTCGATTATCTGGGCAAGGCTCTGCAACATCCGGAAGAGCCGTTCGTGGCCATTCTGGGCGGCGCCAAAGTCAGCGACAAGATTGGAGTCATCCAGAATCTGATGGGCAAGGTGAATGTTCTGATCATTGGCGGGGCGATGGCCTACACCTTTCTTAAAGCGCACAACGAGAATGTCGGTAAGTCGCGGGTGGAAGAAGACAAGATCGAACTGGCGCGCCAGTTGCTGCAGCAGGCCAAGGCACACAAGAAGCTAAAGTTCCTGTTGCCGGTTGACCATGTGGTAGCCGACCGCATTGATGCAAATGCGGTCACGCGCACCGTCAACAGCGGACATCCCATACCGCCGGAGATGATGGGTCTAGACATCGGACCGAAGACAGCGGAAATGTACGCCGAGGAAATTTCGCGCGCGCGGACCATCGTGTGGAATGGCCCCATGGGCGTATTCGAAGTGGCTCCGTTTGCCAAAGGGACCTTCAAGATTGCCCGTGCCATTGCGGAAAATGCCGGGGCCACATCTATCGTGGGTGGGGGCGACTCGGTCTCCGCGGTTCATTCCGCGGGCGTGGCTGACAAGATCACACACATTTCGACGGGCGGAGGCGCGTCCCTGGAATTTCTCGAAGGCAAAAAGCTGCCGGGCGTCGAAGCCCTGACCGAGAAAAAGTGAGCAACCGGGGCCAGCGCGTGAGCGAGTCTACAGTTCGCATCGCGCTGGATGATGGCAAGTCAGTGGAATTCTCCGGCCCAGACGATATCACCAAAGAAACGACGGACGCGATCGTGAACGCGGCGAATTCGTCCTTGCTGGGCGGGGGCGGAGTGGATGGCGCCATTCACCGAGCGGGTGGCCCGGCGATTCTGGGCGAGTGCCGGCAGATTGTTTCGCAAATCGGTCGTTTGCCCGCGGGCAAGGCTGTAATCACCGGTAGCGGACGGTTGCCGGCAAAATACGTGATTCACACCGTCGGCCCCGTCTATCAGGATGGCAATCACGGCGAAGCCGCATTACTTGCAAGCTGCCATCGCGAGGCGATTCGCATAGCCGACGAACATTCCCTCAAGTCGCTGTCGTTCCCGGCAATTTCAACCGGAGCGTACGGCTACCCCGTTTCCGAAGCGGCCGAGGTAGCGGTCACTGCTGTGGCGGAAGCGCTGTCTTCGACCAAGGATTTGTCGATCGTCCGCTTTGTACTGTTTGATGTCTCTACTTTCCACGCTTACACACTCGCAGCAGAAAGATTGCACAGCCGGAAGCGCAGGAGCACGACAGCACCTTCACCGTAAGTTTTCACAGCGGTGGAAATTTCTGAAAGGACCCCATGGCCCGCAAGAAACTGATGGCTGCCAATTGGAAAATGTACAAGACGCCTGCCCAGACCCAGGACTTCCTTTTCAAGTTTGAGCCTCTGGTCGCTGAGCATACAAGGGACGAGATTGCCGTTTTCCCGCCATTTGTCTGCCTCGCGGCTGCAGTCGAGGCGGCCAAGGGTTCCAATATTGCTGTCGGCGGGCAAAACCTGCACTGGGAAAAAGAGGGTGCGTACACGGGAGAGATTTCCGTTCCCATGTTGCTGGCGCTGGGGTGCACACACGTCATCATCGGACACTCCGAACGCCGCCAGTACTTTGGGGAAACCGATGACACGGTGAACCTGAAGTTGAAGGCGGCGCTGGAAGCGGGGCTCACGCCAATTGTTTGCGTCGGAGAGGTGCTGGAAGAACGCGAGGCAGGGTTGACCGAGGACGTGCTGCGCCGTCAGTGCCTGCGGGCCTTTCACGCGATCTCGGCCAAGAAGGCGGCAAAACTGGTGGTGGCCTACGAGCCGGTCTGGGCCATCGGAACCGGCAAAACGGCGACGCCACAATTAGCGGTAGAGGCCCATCTGCTGATTCGCGGCGAAGCCGCCAAAGCTTTCGGCCAGGAACTGGCGGACAATCTGCGGATTCTTTACGGCGGTTCGGTGAAGCCGGAAAACGTGAAAGGGCTCATGGCGGAGGGAGAAATCGACGGTGCATTGGTGGGTGGCGCGAGCCTCGACCCGAATTCCTTCGCGACGATCGTAAAGTATTAGAATCACGGAGGATGGCCGAGTCTGTAGGATCAAGTTCCGCTAACCGGGTTTGCTATAATCAATCTGCCTCTGCGTAGTATTCGCGCCCGTGCGGAAGTGGTGGAACTGGCAGACACACCATCTTGAGGGGGTGGCGCCGAAAGGCGTGGGGGTTCAAATCCCCCCTTCCGCACCAAGCAATCACAGGAATGGAGTAGATTCAGCCGGCAGTTTGCCGGCCTGCCCAGGATCGCGACGGGGCAGTCAAGAATTCGACATGATCACACTGATTACAATCGTTCACATCGCAGTTTGCCTGTTTCTCATCGTGGTAGTGCTGCTGCAAAGCGGCAAGAGCGGCGATATCGCAGCCGCCTTTGGCGGCATGGGCAGCCAGACGGCCTTCGGTCCGCGGGGAGCGGCGACGGCGTTGTCGCGTGCCACGACCTGGTCAGCCATCATATTCATGGTGACTTCGATCACGCTTTCTATCTACGCTTCCAGGCACACGGGATCGAACTCGGTGCTGCAAGGGGTGAAACCGGCGCCAACTAACAGTCAGCCCGCGTCTCCGGCCAAGCCGCTACAAAAATAGCGGCGTCGGTGCGAGGCTGCGCCTGCCCGATGACCATGATTCACGAAATCCTGCCTGTCGGTCCGCTGCAGTGTAATTGTTCGATCATCGGTGACGAGGTCACGCGTGAGGCGCTGGTGATCGATCCCGGTGACGACATCGAGGATCTGCTGGCGATCATCGCGCAACACAAACTCCGGGTCACGCAGATCATCATCACCCACGCCCACATTGACCATGTCGGCGGCGCGATGAAGTTGCGCGCTGCGACGGGCGCGCCGATTCTTCTTAATCAGAACGACTATGAACTCCTCAAGATGCTGGACGTCCAGGCCACATGGGTGGGCATGGCGTCACCCGGAAAAGTGGAAGTTGACCAGACCCTCAGTCAAGGGGATACAGTGCGAGCGGGCGCGCTTGCCGCAAATGTGATTCATACCCCGGGGCACACCGAGGGCAGCATCTGCCTCTATTTCCCGCTCGAACAAAAGCTGATTGCGGGTGACACGCTGTTTGCCGGGAGCATTGGCAGGACGGATCTTCCCGGCGGGTCGTTGAAGAAGATTCTGGACTCCCTGCACGAGAAGGTGCTGGCACTACCCGACGAGACGATTGTGATTCCCGGGCATGGTCCGGCCACGACCATCGGCGAAGAGCGGGAAAGCAACCCCTTCCTGGTTAAAGGCTGAAGTCAGCGCGGCGCTTTGCTGGCCAGCCGCTCGGCCAGAGAACGCAGGGTGGATTGAGTTTCCTCGCTCCACCAGCTTGCTGTCACCGCACTCAATTCCCGATCCAGATCGTGCTCGAACAACTCAATGAGATCTGCGCGCGCCTGTCGTCTGGTCGCCGACATGGCTTGCCGGGGGAGTTTCAGCAGACCGGTACACCATTCAAGCGCACGACTTGTGAGTTGATCTGGCGATACGACTTCGTCAACCAGGCCGACGTGGAGAGCCTGTTCCGGAGAGAGCATGAGGCCGCCCACGCCGAGCCGTTCGGCCTGGCGCAGACCCACAAGACGCCTGAGTGCACCGAGAATGAGCGGCGGAAGCGGAATGCCGACCTGAACCTCATTGAGTCCCATCTTCCAGTTGCCGGTCGCCGCGCCACGCCAGTCACAAAATAGCGCCAGAACAGTTCCCCCGGCGGGGGCATGGCCCGTGATGGCGGCTGCCATGGGGATGGGCGAATTTGCGATTGTCCGCAAGAGGGTGTAAAGCGCTTGCCATGCATTCGCAATCGCCGCCCGATCCAGAGTCAGGAGCAGTGGGACATCCAGCCCCGCCGAGAACATGCCCGGGGATCCTGACAGCACGAGCGCCAAAGCGTTTTCGCCCGGGGCAGCCTCAATGGCTTGCTTTAGTGCGGCCATCAAATCCGGAGACAGAGCATTGGCGGGAGGGCGGTTAAGCCGAAGTTCCCGCACAGCTCCGTGATCGGTGATTTGAATCATGAGATTGGGAACGGCCTCCGGAACTAGCCCTTGCGCATGGACTGGAAAATGGCAAACACGGCCCCTTGCGGATCGGCCACTATCGCGAAGCGCCCGACATTCTCCATCGTCATGGGTTCCAGGTAAAGACGCGCGCCGAGTTGTTTGGCTTTCGCAGCAGTGGCATCACAATTCGACGTCTGGAAGTAGGCCAGCCATCGTGCCGGAGTACGCGGGTTATCGGCACGGAGTGGCGGAATGCCACCGATGTAGTCCGCTCCGTTTTGAATGTGTTTGTAGCCCGACGGTGGGTCATCGTCAGTATCGTCGCTGATGGTCCAGCCAAATACGCCGTTGTAGAAGCGGGCGGCTTGCTCGGGGTCAGGAGTGCTGAGGTCGGCCCAGCAGAGCGTACCGTCAACGTCTTTGAGGCCTACACCTTTACTGTTCTTCGCTTGCCAGACCGCGAACGCAGCCCCGGTTGGATCCTGAATAACTGCCATTCGTCCGACATCCATAACATCGAAGGCCGGGGCCAGCACATTGCCGCCCATTTGGGAAGCGCGTGTCGCCGCTGCGTCAGCATTATCCACGGCGATGTAGATCATCCAGTGGGGAGGCACATGGCGAGAGCGCTGCTCTGGACGCAGCGTGCACGCGGCCGCGACATCCTCGCCCTGCAGCTTGAAAATGGAATAAACATCGCCCGGGCCAATAGGCATGTCGTTGGCGGTCCAACCGAAGAGCGAACTGTAGAAGGTCTTGGCGGCGTTTTGATCGGTCGTCGCTAACTCGATCCAGCAAAAGGCACCCGCGGGGTTCTTGGCGATCGTAGTCATGAAGGGCAGTATAAGGCGAAGCAATTCCTTCGTGCTACTGGTTCAGCAGTTCAAGCAAGTGCGCGACTCCATCGGCAAAGAGTTGCGGCGGCGTAATCAGACTAACCACAAGATATCCGTCGGACGAGAAATCGTAGAAGTGGCCGGGATGCACCAGCACGAAGGCTTTCCGCAGGATCGCCACCGCCAGATCCTCGTCCGGCTGCGTGACCGGAACGCGGAGTACGGCACACCATCCCCCTTCCACGTCGAGCCGCTGGCAATTCTTCTGGCGGATAAGTTGACGATCGAGTTCCTCGAGATTGGCCCGCAGCCGGTCCAGCAGGAGCGGCTGGATATTCTTGCGCTGGTCCAGGAACACCGGCGTCGCCAGCTGAATGGGCGCGTTCAAAGAGAGAAACGTATCGGCGATCACTTCCAGGCGATCCAGCGCGGTTTGAGCTTTGTCGTCGGGACCGCTGGTCACGATCCATGCCAGCTTCATTTGCGGCAGGGCCGAGATCTTGGAAAGCCCGCTGAGGGTAAACGTTAATGTGTCGAGATTAGCCGCGAAGGTCTGCCGCGGAGCACCGTCGTGGGCGTAGTCGAGGAACACCTCGTCAACAATGAGCGCCAGATTGTATTCGCGGCAGAAGCCGTTGAGCGCAGACCTTTCGGCGGCACTGACGTAGGAACCGGTGGGATTATTGGGGTGCACCACCACCACTGCGCGGGACCGATGGGTCACCGCTTTGTAGAGCGACGGAAAGTCAATCTGCCAGCCATGGTCGTAAAGCAACGGATAGGGCACCAGCTTCACGTCCTGCAGATCAGCCAGGAATTCGAAAAGCGGATAGCTGGGCTTGGGAACAAGGATCTCATCCCCGGAGTTGGCAAGCAGACGAAAAACATGCGAATAGCCCTCGCTGGTACCGGTCGTCAAAATGATGGATTCGGGATCAATGTCATAGCCTTCGTGCTGAGTGCGGTAGTACTCGGCAACGGCTTCTCGGGTCGCGAGCAGGCCCTTTGGCTGGGGATCGTATTCCAAAGCCTGCGGACAAATCAGGGCCTGCATGATGCCTTCTTCGTCGTAGTGCAGGTCAGCGCGCGTGGGATTGGAAATGGTGAGGTCGAGCACTTCCCTGCCTTCAGCCTGGAGTCGCTGTTGCGTGCGGGCAAGGTGGTTCGGCGTAAGCTTCCAATCCGTGCGGTGGGAAAACATGACAGACGCTATGATACGCGGGGTAAGACGCCAGCTCATGCCAACTGGCAGAAACAAACTATCTTGCATAGAATATCCGCTTCAGAGCTCTCCCGTGCTGTGCAGCCAATGCAATGCGATTCTGCCTGAGGAGTCCGTCTTCTGCCTGAAGTGCGGCCGACCGGTCAGCCCAAACTCAGGAAATTCGCTCCAAACGACCCCGGCGGCCGTAAGCAGCCGGCCCGTCACCGCCGAGCCCAGACGCCGCCGGAGTTGCGGGATTGTGGGCTGGGTGTTTTGGATTGCGGTTCTGGCACTGATTGTATGGACGGCCACGAGCACGAGCCCTTATGCACAGCAGGTGCAGGAATTTGCCAATCTGGCCCATGCGGAAGAAATTACGCCGGCAGTAGTTTCACTCGGAGCGCACAATTTTGCCGCGTTCAAGTTTACCGTTCCAAGCGGAGCAGGAAATGTGACCGTGCGCGGCCAGTTCTCTTCGACTGGCGGGAGCGATGGCGCGGTTGAGGCATATCTGCTGTCGGATGCGGCATTTGTCAGTTGGCAGGACGGCTACTCCAGCAGCACCTATTACGAAAGCGGCCGCGTGGCGCAATCCAGCATAGATGTCTCGCTTCCCATGGGGCCGGGCTCTTACTATCTGGTATTCAACAATAAGTTCTCCCCCCGCGCGCCGAAAACCGTCCAGGCTCTCATCAGCGTGCGCTACAACCGCTGGTGGCCATCCTTCCATCTGTGAACGCCATCCAAAGTGAAGCTGCAACTCGATTCGAGACGTGGACTGGCTGCTAGAATGCTACGAGTCTGTAGTGCCTGACTTTCCAACTCCACTTACCGAGGAAACATTTGCTGAACGATCTCCTTAGGCGCTGGCCACTTCTGGAGCAGCTCCGCACCGGTAGCGATGGTACCGGTCCGGAAGCCATGACCGAGCGGACGCGGAATCTTCAGCCCAAGCATCAAGGCGCTGAAGTCAGCCGTTCGATTTGTCCATACTGCGGAGTGGGATGTGGACAACTGGTCTATCACCGCGAGGGCAAGCTCATTTCGATCGAAGGCGATCCGGAGTCCCCCATCTCACGCGGCCATCTTTGCCCCAAGGGGGCGGACACCTACGAATTGCATACCCACCCGGGGCGGCTTACGAAAGTTCGATACCGGCGTCCCTTCTCGAAACACTGGGAAGAACTGGACCTGGAAACTGCGATGGACATGGTTGCCGACCGCCTGTGGGAGAGCCGCGCGCGGAGTTTTGAAGAGACGCGCGACGGCAAGCCGCTAATGCAGACCACGGCCGTAGCACATCTGGGCGGAGCAACTCTCGACAACGAAGAGAACTATCTGATCAAGAAGCTGTTTACCGGCGGACTGGGAATGGTGTGCCTGAGCAATCAGGCGCGGATATGACACAGCTCGACTGTGCCCGGTCTGGGCACATCGTTCGGCCGGGGCGGCGCCACGACAGCACAACAGGACCTAAAGAATGCCGACGCCATCCTGATTATGGGCTCCTCGATGGCGGAGAACCACCCCGTCGGCTTTCAGTGGGTGATGGAGGCCCGGGAGCGGGGCGCCAAGATCATTCACGTGGATCCGCGCTTTAACCGTACCTCGGCGATGGCGGATATCTGGGTGCCTTTGCGCGCCGGCAGCGATATTCTGTTCCTGGGTGGGCTGATCCATTACGTGCTCGAAAACAACCGAGAGTTCCGCGAGTACGTAGTTCACTACACGAATGCGGCAACCATAGTGCGCGATGATTTCCGCGACACCGAGGAACTGGACGGACTGTTCTCCGGCTGGGATGCGGACAAGAAGAAGTACGACCCGCAGAGCTGGCAATATGCAAAACTCCCGACTGAGGTCGAGGGCCAGAGGTCCCACTCTGAGAATGCGGGTCCGTTCGAACAAGATCCCAGTCTCGAACACCCGCGCTGCGTGTTTCAGATATTAAAGAAGCACTTTGCACGCTATACGCCGGAGATGGTCGAACGGTACTGCGGAGTACCAAGGGAAGTATTCCTGAAAGCGGCGGATGTCTTCACGGCGGCGGCGGGGCCGGAGAAAACTGCCGCGATCTGCTATGCGGTGGGGTGGACTCAGCACTCCAACGGCGTGCAGATCATTCGCTCCGCAGCGATTCTGCAAATGCTGCTGGGCAATATCGGGCGGCCGGGAGGAGGCATTCTCGCGCTGCGTGGACATGCTTCCATTCAGGGCTCTACCGACATTCCCACACTTTACGACATTCTCCCCGGCTATCTGCCGATGCCGTCTTTTGAGAAGGATTCGAACGAACTCAAAGATCACATCAAGAAGCACTCCTGGCGCACTGGCTTGTGGGCAAACTTTGACAGCTATCTGATCAGTCTCCTGAAGGCGTGGTATGGCGAGGCGGCAACCGCGGCAAATGATTTTGGGTTCAACTGGCTGCCGCGCGTAACCGGTGATCATTCGCATTACGGTTACTGGCTCGATATGGCCGATGGCAAGCTCGAAGGATTGTTTGTCATGGGCCAAAACCCGGCAGTTGGCGCCGCGAATGGGAGGCTTGAACGCAAAGCCCTCGCGAACCTGAAATGGCTGGTGGTTCGGGATTTGGTGGAGAGCGAAACGGCATCGTTCTGGTACGCGTCGCCCGAGGTAGAGCGCGAGGAACTCTCTCCAGGAACCATTGGCACTGAGGTCTTTTTGTTTCCCGGAGCCGGCAGCGCCGAGAAGGCAGGGACATTCACCAACACGCAGCGACTGCTGCAATACCGAACCCAGGCCGTCAAGCCGCCAGGCGACGCCCGCAGCGAAACCCATTTTCTTTACCACCTGGGGCGGAGGTTGAAAGAGAAAGCCAACGCTGATCCGCGCCCGAGGAATGCAGGATTGAACGCGCTGACGTGGAACTATTCGACTCACGGCGAGCACCAGGAACCCAACGTCGAAGAGGTGCTGCAGGAAATCAACGGACGCAGCGCAGCCGACGGCACGCTGCTGCCCAATTTGAAGTCACTGAAGAACGATGGTTCCACTGCCTCCGGTTGCTGGATCTACTGCGGAGTCTTTCCCAAACCAGGAGAAAATCGCGCCAAGAAACGCGAGCCGAAGGGGTACCTCGGCCACGGCTGGGGATTCGCCTGGCCGAACGATTGCCGCATCATCTACAACCGTGCCTCGGCGCGGCCTGATGGCAAGCCCTGGAGCGAGCGAAAGAAGCTTGTCTGGTGGGATGAAGAAAAGAAACAGTGGACGGGTCTTGACACTCCGGACTTCGAGAAGACCACGCCGCCTGACGCGAAAGAAGATCTGGCAAGCGGCCACGGAGTGGCAGCGCTCGGCGGAGCGCGCCCCTTCATCCTGCATCATGATGGTGTTGGGTGGCTCTATGTCGCCAACGGACTGAAAGACGGTCCGCTGCCCGCGCATTACGAGCCGTTGGAATCGCCTCTCTCGAATCCGATGTATGGACGGCAGACCGACCCTGCGAGCGATACGAGAGAACGGCCAGACAATCCTTATGCTACTTCTCCCAACGATAGCCGGTTTCCGTATGTTCTGACCACCTACCGGCTGACCGAGCACCACACCGCCGGAGGCATGACGCGTACGCTTTCCCACCTCGCAGAGTTGCAGCCCGAGTTGTTTACCGAAGTGTCGCCGGAGCTCGCGGCTGAGGTCGGGCTGGAACACGGCGACTGGGCAACGATCACAACGCCCCGAGGCATCATCGAGGCGCGTGTGCTGGTTACTCCGCGCATGCACTCGCTGTGGGTGGACGGAAATCGCGTCCACCAGGTCGGTCTTCCCTACCACTGGGGTTATCGCGGGACTGTAAGGGGCGACGTGGTCAATGATCTCCTGGCCATCAACCAGGAGCCGAATGTGCGAATCAACGAGACGAAAGCCCTGCTCTGCGATATCCAGCCTGGAAGACGGCCGCGTGGAGCAGCCGCGTTGCGAGAACTCGCAGCAGATATGAGGGGCCATTGAAGACCACCGCTTTCCTGACGGACTCCACGCTCTGCATCGGCTGCAAAGCCTGCGAAGTGGCCTGCAAGGAGTGGAATGGGCTTGCCAGCGACGGCATGGAGTGGAAAGGCTTCTCCTACGACAACACGGGAGCGGTCGGAGCATCCACGTGGCGGCACGTGAAGTTTGTGGAGCGCTCGCCTGAACCGGGATTTGGCGGTAATGCACCGGAGCTGGACACCTGGAATTTCTCCTCGGACGTGTGCAAACATTGCGAAAACGCAGGTTGCCTCGAGGCCTGCCCGACCGGCTCCATCGTGCGCACCGAGTTCGGCGGAGTGTTTATCCAGCCTGATGTCTGCAACGGGTGCGGCTATTGCATTGTTTCGTGTCCCTTCGGAGTCGTGGCTCGGAACGAGGACGACGGAAGAGCTTTCAAATGCACCTTCTGCTACGACCGGCAGAAGGCGGGACTGATTCCGGCTTGTGCCAAGGCGTGTCCGACAGAATCCATCAAGTTCGGTGAAATCGGCGACATGAAGTCGAAGGCCGAAGAACGTCTCACAGAACTGCACGCTCGCGGCATGAAAGATGCGCAATTCTATGACGCGGCAGACGGCAGCGTGGGCGGCGCGCACGCCATGTTCATCGTGCGAGGTGATCCACGCAGCTACAACCTGCCGCCAAGTCCGGATGTGCCAACGGTGCACCTGAAGAAAGCATGGGGCTCGTCGGCCCTGGCAGCCGGACTGTTGCTCGGGGGTGCAATTCTGGCGTTCCTGTTTGATGCTGGCGCAGGCGAACCTTAGAGGCTGGGAAAGATGTCAGACGAAAAAGATGCTTCGGTCACCACTCTGCAAGCCCTGCGCGAGCAGCGACTGGTTGAAATTCGACGCGAGGCGGAGCGGTTGGGGAAATTGACGAGCGGAGGCGTCCGTCCGACGGGCGCCCCTTTTCCGCTGGCCTCGCCGGAAACCGGATATTACGGAATTCCTCTTCTCAAAGAACCCTCGTGGACCTGGGAAGTTCCCTTGTATTTTTTCGTGGGCGGCGCGGCAGGAGCTGCCGCTGTGGTGGGTGCCATCGCCGACTACACGGGCGCGGACCGGAAACTGGTGCAGGATGCACGATGGATTGCCGCCGCGGGAGCCGTGATTTCACCGGCATTACTCATTTCCGACCTGGGACGGCCGGAACGATTTCTAGCGATGCTGCGTGTGTTCAAGCCGCGCAGTCCGATGTCAGTCGGGGTTTGGACGCTGCTTGGATTCTCCGGAGCAGCCGCGGCGACCGTCTTTGCCAGCTTCCTGCGCAAACGTTATGGACCATCCCTGCCCCTGCGCGTTCTGCAGAATGCCGGCCAGGCAGCTTCGCTGGCGCTTGGACTTCCCTTCTCTAATTACACCGGCGTGTTGATCGGGGCGACGGCGATTCCCGTGTGGAATGAGAACGCGGGCAATCTGCCGCTGCATTTCGGGGCCTCCGGCGTGGGCGCAGCGGTCGGGCTTCTCGAGCTGATGGGGCATCACAAGTCTCGCGCCCTGCAGGCACTAGCTCTGGGTGCAGCTGTTTTGGAGTGCTGGGAAGGCTGGCGCATCGAGAGCCGACGCCTGCCCGGGCTCGATCCGCTCAAACATGGTGGCAGCGGGTGGCTGACTCGGGCTGGAGGCGCGCTTTCCGGTCCTCTGCCCCTGGCGCTGCGCGCGCTGAGCCTGGCGACCGGCAAAGAGCGATCGCGACAGCTCCGGCGTTTTGCCGCCATGGCGGCCGTAGCAGGATCGCTCATCACGAGGGTGGCGTGGGTGCATGCGGGACACGTCTCGGCCCGCGACTGGCGCGAGCCCTTGGGAATTCCACATCCGGCCCTGAAGCCCTGAGCATCACACCGTGCTGTGACATCCAACCGGGACTTCGAAGGCGTGGTCAGGGGATAATGAGAGGTCAGCGGAGCTGGCTTCGGAGGGTATAATGGCTATCCTGTCGACTATGGAACCTGTCACGCAATATGAACTTCGCCTGGCTGATCGCATGTCGCGGCTTGGCACGGAAACTGCCTTTGAAGTCCTCAACAGGGCACGCGCTTTGGAACGCCAGGGCAAGAATATTGTTCACCTGGAGATTGGCGAGCCCGATTTCGATACGCCGAAAAATGTCGTAGAGGCGGGAATTGAGGCTCTGCGCAAAGGCTGGACGCACTATGGGCCTTCGGCAGGACTGCCCGAATTAAGACAGGCCATCGCCGAGGAAGTGAGCCGCTCGCGCGGCGTGAAGGTTACGAGTGACGAAGTCGTGGTCGTGCCGGGCGGTAAGCCGATTATTTTCTTT
>Ga0335077_10003007_pt1 | contig 20220 bp, 17 predicted proteins | sample Lox_Sample_31_FD_207151 | JGI IMG/M metagenome (GOLD analysis project Ga0335077, IMG submission 207151) | Soil microbial communities from Loxahatchee National Wildlife Refuge, Florida, United States - Lox_Sample_3.1 | ecosystem: Environmental > Terrestrial > Soil > Wetlands | place: USA...
CGAGCAGCAGCGGATCGCTGCGCACGATGCGGCGCGTGGCGCGAAAGCGCAGCGACAGCCCGCGCGCCTCGGCGTCCCCGCCGAATTGCTGGTAGAGGCGACGGAACACCTCGCGGATCGGAAAAGTCTGCGGCGCCGCCTGCACCACCCCGGCATCGAGCCGCGAGATGTCGAGCATCGCGCCGAAGGAGCCCTCGAGGGCCTCGATCGCATTCATCATGTTGCGCACCAGCGGTCGCTGCGGCGTGTCTTGCAGCTGCTGCTCGAGCGCCGCACAGAACATCCCGAGTGCATGCAGGGGCTGGCGCAGATCGTGAGCGGCGGAAGCGACGAAGCGAGTCTTCTCCTGGTTGGCGCGCGCCGCCACTTCAATTTGCGAGCGCAGCTGCCCCACCAGGTCCTCGTTGTTGAAGCGCACGGCGAGGAACAGTGCCAGCGAGTCGTTCTGATTGAGTGTCAGGCGCAGCAGCGCCATGAGAAAGGCGGCCGCAAGCGAGGCGAGCAGCAGCGAATTGGCCGAGACCGCCCAGACACCGAGCGAGGGTCCGAGTGTCAGCGTCAGCAGCAGCGGCACCAGTGCCGGCAGCAGCGACAGGTACACCGCCCTCCGGGACGCGACCAGCAGCGGCGACGACAGGCCCGACACCGCGAGGAAGATCGCGGTCAGCAGGGTATCGGTCGAGGGATTGCCGAGGATGAAGAGCGGGGCCCCCGCCCCCCAGGTGGCGGAGGTCACGAACAGCAGCGCCAGCCAGCGCTCGGGGTTGAACGGCCGCGTCACCGCGGACGGCTTGCCGAAGCGCGCCGGTTGAAACAGCAGCAGCCGCGCGCCGGCGAGCAGCACGCAGGCGGCGCACCATAGCCAGGGCGCGCGCGAGGTACGGTATTGCTCGAGCACCGACGCGACGAACAGCGCCCCGAGGACGGTCGTCACCACCGCCCAGCGGTCCCCGGTGAGCGCAGTGCGATACAGGACGTCGGCGACCCGTGGGTCGGCGCGCGCCGCTCGCGCGTCGAGAATCCTGCTGGCAGGAACGCCGGTCTGGTCGTTCATCAGGTCAGTGGGTCGCGCTGCATGAGCGCCGCCGGCGACGACCTCAGTGGAACAGGCTGATCAGGTGCGACCGCGACTCGACGTCGAGCGCCAGCAGAATGGCCGACACGTAGTTCTTGACCGTGCCGAGCGACAGCTCGGTCGCCTTGCTGATCTCCTGGTTGCTGCAGCCCTCGAGGATCAGCTCGAGGATCTGCAGGTGCCGCGTCCCGAGCTCCGCCACACGGTCGTAGTGCGAGGTGCCGGCGAGCTTCGGGAAGCGTTCGGAGATGGTGGTCGGCGCGGGTGCGGACGGCGGCCGCAGCAGCGACTTCAGCGCCAGCTTGAGCCGCTCGGGAGTCCAGGACTTCAGCAGGTAGCCAACCGCGCCCATCGCCTGCGCCTGGCGAATGACGAACTCGTCCTGGGTGCCGCTCAGCATCGCGAACGGCACGTTCGGGCACTCCTCGCGCAGCGTGCGCAGCCCCTGCAGCCCCTTGGCGTCGGGCAGGTTCAGGTCTAGCAGCACCAGGTCGAAGGGGCCGCTCTCGCGGCAGGCGGTGCGCGCTTCATCGAGCGAGCGGCACGGCGTGATGGCGCAGTGCACCTCATCGAGCGACTCGAGCAGCAGACTGGTGCCAAAGCGCACCAGATCGTGATCATCGACCAGCAGGACCTTCTTATTAGTATCCATTGGAGCTTCCTTAGTCCGCGCCCTTCAGGCTAGCGCCGCAGCGCCGATCGTGTCCAGTTCTCACTGTCTGGCCGCCAAGGGACCGCGAAAACAGCCGGTAAACTGGCCCGCGGCACACTGCTACTGCCACGCGGGGGTCTGCATCTGTACCGTTGCATACGAGACGATCGGCACGCGGCCCTGGTCGTAGTACTGAGTGCAGTTATTCGGGTCTGCGCCTGGACCGCCACGTCCGAAGGCATTGACACCCGTGTCGAAGCCGCACATCACACTCTTGAACACGCTCTGCATCAGTGGGACCTTCAGCTGATAAGCGTAGGTCACGCGTATCTTGAGCACGTTTGCGTCCTGGATCGAAAGCCCGCTTGTCGCTCCGTGGTGCCCAGTGTAATCGCGGTACCCCAGGCTGTCGTTGGGAATACTGGTGTGGTTATTGGCATCGGTCACGCCGAAGTCAGTGAAGGCCTCCGGGCTCGGGTTGAGCACCCGGATATCGAGATTACCGGTCGACGGCGCCAGATCCTGCTGCGCGAGGACCCAGGCGTTGGCGATGCGCGTGGTCGCATTACTATCGAGGCTGTCCTGATAGAACGGGATCAGCGCCTTGTAGAACGCCTGCCTCATCGGGTCGACCTGCGCGTTCTGCACCGCCCCGGCGCGCGCCGCAACGAAAGTCGCCTCGTTAAGGAGCTGCTTGGCGGTCATCATCAGTCCGAGCTGAATGATGGCCAACACCAGCAGGATCGCAATGGGGCTGACAATGACGAACTCAACCAGCGTCGCGCCCTTCTCGCCGCGGCGTCGGGGCCGCTGCCGACAGCCCCTGGCCTTATATCGGGTGGACCTCTTCATGATCGCTCCTCTCGCTGTCGCGTAAATTCGGTTTGATCAGTGCGCGGTGGCGCCCTGGGGCGCACCGAGCAGTCTCTCGACTTCACGTTGCAACGGCTCTGCCTGGCGGTGCTCCGGGGAACCTGCGGGCGCACTCGCCAGTGCGGCATCGAGCGCCACCCGTGCCTGAGCGAGGCGCACCAGCGCGAGGTTGATCGCCGCACCGCCCTGCTGCGCATCGAGCGTCAGCGAAGTCTGAAAAGCGGTTACCGCATCGTCGTAGTTGCCGATCTTGGTGAGCGTGTTGCCGTACTTGAGCCAGATGTGCGCGTCGCGCGGGTAGGCACGCGTGAGCTGCTCGAAAGCGCTGGCGGCCTCCTTGAGATGGCCGCTGAGATACAACGCCTCGGCCTGTTGGAATTGCCGGTTGCGCCGCTCGCTATCAATGGGCTTGGCCACGACCTCCTGCCGCTGCGCCGCTGCGCTCGCCGGAGCTGTGGTCGTCGGCCGGCTCGCCGTGCTGGCGCATGCGCACAGTGCCAGACACGCGCTCGCGGCCAACAGCAACTGCATCGCTGCCAGAATCCACTGCGTCACGGCCGACAGCCATTGCGGAGCTCTGCCGCTGCGCATCGCCGCCGGGTACCATGCTGCATTCATCTGCCTGCTCCTGTGCTCCAGCCAGTGCACGAGGCCCGTACTGGCGCTGACAATTGACTACGCCAAGCGTACTGCGGACGCATCGAGCCGTGGACAGATTTCGATAGGACTTTAGTCAATAGGCAAGCGCTGCGGATTCGGGGACGATCCGCCCCGACGATCTTTGAGGCGCGGACAACACGCCAGGCAAATCGAACCCAAACCAACTCTTTTCGGAGGATCTGACGATGAACAGCAGCAAGCTCACCAAGCGCCTCGCCGGCCGTAGAAGCCAGCGCGGGCAGGGCATGACCGAGTACATCATCATCGTGGCGCTCGTGGCCATCGGCGCGATCGGCGTTTACAACCTGTTCGGCAAGACCGTGCGCGAACAGACGTCGGCAATGGCTTTCGGTCTCGCCGGCAACAACACGCAATCGACGACCCACAGCACCACTGCGGGGACGGACGCGACGAATGCAGGGACTCAGGCGGACAACACCCAGGGACTGTCGAATTTCGGCGTGAACTCCGGCACCCAGTAAGGCCACATGGATCGAGCCCCGGGGATGCGGTCTTGCTTCCCCGGGGCCGAGTGGAACCTCTCAGCCGCGTCGTGCACCCCGCAATCTCCCGATCACCGGGACCGCCGTGCCAACGGAGTACCCCATGAACAGCGCCAATCGCGATCGAGCCAACCACACCCACGGCCCGAGGGCCTGCGCGCGCGGCGGCGCACTTGGTAAGCGCCAGCGTGGTCAGGCGATCCTGTGGTTCCTGGCGACCATCGCGGCGTGCTGCGCCGCGCTTGCACTCGTCTACAACGTCGGTCAAGTGACCGCCGAGAAGGAAAAGACCATCAACGCCGCCGACGCTGCCGCGCTGAGCGGCGCGCTGGTGGAAGCGCGCATCCTCAACTTCGAGGCCTACACCAACCGCGCCATGATCGCCAACGAAGTGACGATCGCGCAGATGATCAGCGCGGATTCGTTCGTCGCCTACGACGCCACGATGGCGCAATACCTATGCGATTACATATGCCCGATTCCAATCGTGGGCCAGATCCTCGAACCGGCGCTGCAGGGCTATGCCACCACCTTGCAATATGCGCAGATGGGCATTGATTACGCCGCCCCGTTCGTCATCCGTGCCTGTGACCTTGCGATCAATGGACTGAAGACCGCACGCGATGTGGCCTACTTCGCGGCCCCGGCTGCCGCCGACGGCGTGGCAAGCGGCGTCGCCGAGGCCAACATGACCACGTTCGGCGGCCGCTTCGATACGCAGCCCGAGCTGAACCCCGTGCTGCGGGCCACATCTCTGGTGGCGAACACCAACGACTGGCTGAACTTCACCAAAGCCTACGACGGTAACGACCGCGGCAATGCGCGTGACGTGATCCTGGCGTCACGCGACCAGTTCTCGACTAAGCGCGGCATGGGGCCGCTCATCAGCGCAATCGATGCCCAGCTCGAGATCAGCACGGGCGTGGCCTCGGCCGGGACCAGTTACATCGGATTGGAGCGAACCTCCGATACCACCACGCTGACCGATTTCGACCACTGGGCGGCGCAGGATTCGCTGGACATATATGTCGCTACGCTGCAGTTCTGCTGGGGCTTCATTCCCTGCGGCTACGAGAAGACCTATCTGCCTGTGCCCATCGGCTACGGGCGCGCCGACGCCAGCACCGACGGCGGTACCAGCAAGGACCTGTGTCATCCGAGCTTTCCGACACTCTTCGGCACCACTTTGAATTGCCATGAGGCTGTGCAGAACGGCAACGCCATGACGGCCGACGGCATTCCCAACATTCGCGACCTCGCCAATCCCGGCGGACCCAACACTCCCGATCCGACCCTCGCATTTATTGCCGGTGTGCAGAAATCGGCCGATGCGACGATGACCACGCAGCGGATCGGATCGCCGGGGATGAACACCGTGCAGGTGCCCGGGCCACTGGGTTCGCCGGACATGCGAGACAACCTGCAGAACGGCGACCGGCTCACCTCCATCGCAACGGCCAGGGTGTTCTTCGCCCGGCCGGACTGGAGCGCGAGGGACATTACGGCAGGCGACCTGCCCCGGTCCGACCGCAAGCACGAGTATGCAAGCCTCTACAACCCGTACTGGCAGGCACGCCTCACGCAAACGGATGACGCCACGCGGGCGGGCTTCTACGTCCTCATCGGTGCGAATCCGCTGCTCAGCGTGGCCACGCCCTGAGCGCACGGTGAGATCACGCAAGCTGCACAGCTTCTTCAGGAGTCACGCAATGCACGCCAGATATGCCAAGCAAGCCCTCGGACTCCGGTCGCAGCGCGGCCAGGCGATGTCGGAGTTCATCGCCGCGCTGGCACTGTTCCTGCCACTGTTCTTCGGTGTCGTCTACATCGGTAAGTTCGCCGATATCAAGCAGCAGGCGATCCAGGCGAGCCGCTTTGCCGCCTTCGAGCGCGCGCTCGACCCCTCGCCTGGTGCCCCCGAGAGCGATCAGGTGATTGCCGAAGAAGCACGCGCGCGCTTCTTCACAGACGGTGCGCGTAACCAGGGGAAGCTTGCCTTCCAGGACAACACCAACGGCCTGACGACCGCGCAAACGGCGCCCGCCCTGTGGACCGACCTCAGCGGCGCGCCCCTGCTGCAGAGCTATGCGGATCCGGACATCAAGGTCACTCTCAGCTCGAACTCGATGGATGTCGGCGCCTTTACCGCGACCAACGAGGGCAGCGGCTTGTTCTTCGACAACCTGAACAAGAATGGCCAGGTGCAGGCCGATGTCGAGGTGAACATCGCCAACGTCGCCAGCCTGCCCTCTCCGCTGAACAACCTCAATCTGAAGGTCGCCGCCCGCACCGTGGTCGCAGGGGATGCCTGGAACGGGGATGGCGCGCAGAACGTGGCTGACCATCAAACGGTGAGGTCCGACATTGGGAGGAATAATCCTCTCCTACAGGGCCTGCAGCTTCTGCTGACTCCTCTGGCGGCAGTGTTCTCCGACGTACCGCAGGGGCCGCAGTTCGGCTGCCTGCGGCCAGACGTGGTGCCTTCCCAGACTGCACCGGGCGCGAATTACCAGTCTACCGATACCTGCTACTAAGGACGCTCAGCAATGAACCGGCCAAGCACGTTGGCATTCCTCGCCGCCCTCTTCCTAACCTCAGTGGTGCAGGCCTCCGAGCCCTGGCCCGAGATCCCGTCGCCGCCGAAAGCCAGGGTCGAATGGGTGGGCGACAACATGCGCGTGAACGGGGTGCCGACGCGCATCATGGAGTTCCAGTCAAAGTCCAGCCGTGACGAGATCGTCGAGTATTACCGCGCCTACTGGACCGGAGCCTACCCGAAGAATCCCTCGATCAAGCCGCTGGGCGAAGCAACCGTAATCAGCCAATGGCATGGACCGTACTTGATGACGGTCAAGGTCGAGGACGCAGGCGACGCGACCAGCCAGGGACTGATCGCAGTGAGCCGCGTGGCCGGGTCCAAGGCGAGTCTCGACGCCGGCAGCCTGCCTCTGATGCCCGGCGCCAGGGTCATCTCCGTAATTGAATCGGACGACCCGGGTAAGCACAGCCGGGAAGTCGTCGTGCTCAATCCGCAGCCGCCCCAGTCGGTGCTGCAGTTCTACCAGACCTCCTACGAGAACGGCGGCTGGCAGCCGATCGAGAACAACACCGTCTCGCGCACCGCAAAGGTCCCCGGAGGAAGCTTCCTAGTCTTCGCGCATGAGCGGACCGAGATGCAACTGAGCACCGCGGCCGGACGCGACGGCCGGGGCAGCGTACTGGTGGCCAACGAGGTGACCAAAGACACTGGGCCGCAGCGCTACTGACGCGCAGTCTTGGCACCACTGAGCCACTCACAGCGGAATTCGAGTCAGGGGAACAAGACATGCGATCGACGATGCGCACATTCACCGCCTCGCTCTTACGGCACCAACGCGGCCAGGGAATGGTCGAGTACCTGGTGGTTGGTACCGCGCTGGCGGTCGCGCTCTTCGTTCCCGTGCCCGGTGTTCAGCCTGCGCAGACAGTCGGCCAGATGCTCGCCGGCAGGATCCACGACCTGTACTACAACCTCACATTCTTCCTGTCTTTGCCCTAAGGAGCACCCATGAAACTTCCGAAGCTTCCCCAGATCAATCGGCACTGGCTGATGCTGGGCGGCGCCGCGCTGCTGGGCGTCGTGGCGCTCGCGCTGAGCCACAAGGTACTGCATGACCATATGGCGCAGCTCGACGCCGCAGAGCGCGCCGCGCACAAGATGGTGAAGGTGGTGGTCGCGAGTCGCGACGTCGCGCGCGGCGAGCCGATCACCGCGGACCGCTTCGCGGTCCGCGAGGTACCTGTCGAATACGTCCACTCCGCCGCCATTCGTCCGGACCACTTTAGCCGATACACCGGACTGAGGCTCGGCGCGGCACTGAAACGCGGCGAAACCCTGCTCGATGTGCATCTCGAGTCGACCAGCCTGGTGTTCTCCTCCACTCTGGAGAATGGCAATCGCGCGCTGACAACCGAGGTGGACGAGGTCAATTCGATCTCCGGGATGCTCCGTCCGGGCGATCACATCGATCTCATGGCGACCGCCCGCGGCAGCGGCTCGAAGACGACCAGCGACACAACCTTCCCACTGCTATCGAACGTCGAGGTGCTGGCGACGGGCCAGGTCACGCGCAAGGCGGACGGCAGCACCCAGGCTCACACCTATACCACGATCACCCTTTCGGTGAGCCCGCAGGATGCGCAGCGTGTCGTGGTGGCGAAGAACTCCGGCAAGCTGACCGCAGTGCTGCGCAACCCCGACGATGCGCAAGCCGGCGTCACTTCGGCAATGAACATCGACGACGTCCTGCCGAAGAAGCCCGCCGACGCGAAGCGCATAGCGGTGCAGTACATCGTTGGTGGAGGAGGCCGTTCCTAACCCCCTGCGCGCCATACACGGCGCGCGTTCCCCGACGCCGGCCACCCCAAGTGGGTCGTCGGCGTCTTTTTTTCCAGCGTCGAAATCTTAGGCAGCGAGCTGCGCCCCATGGACACCTACTGAGGCCACACCGCTCGCGACAAGCAGGCGGATCGTTCTGGCACGGCGTTCGCCAGCGAGCGCGCTTCGAGCCGGCACAGTAACTGTCGCGCACCGCTCACGGCGCCGGGCGGGATTTGTGCGGGGGCGACGGCCCGCACTGCGTCTGCAACGGATACTGGGTTGACCGTATGGCTTTGGTCATCGTGGCAGGCATTGCCGACATGCCGTTAGTCACTATGCGCAGCCCCGCGCACCGCGCACGATCGCGCCATCGGACCAGCAACGCCCGAACAACCATTCGAACCGGAGCCGACAATGAAAGCGAATGTGCAGCGTTACCTGATCGCCCTGAGCCTCGGAGTGCGGTTCGCGCTCACCGTCACTAACGCCGCCGCCCAGCCGTCCCCCGAGTCGGCACCCATGGTCGCCCCGGTGCCGCCTGCACCGGCCAGCTCGGGAGGCAGCGCGCGCTCGATGAGCGAAAGCGCCGATGACAGCGCGCGCTCTGGACAGCTCATGAAGGGACCCGCGCTCACGCTGTTCCACGGGGAGGTGCAGGTGCTCGATCTGCCCAACGTCACGCGCATCGCAGTCGGCAACGGCGAGGTGCTGCGCGCCCAGGTCGTCGCCTCGAGCCAGGTAGTGTTGATCGGCGAGGCCACCGGCACCACATCGCTGCGCGTATGGACGCGCAACGGAACGCAGTTCAGCTACGAAGTGGCGGTCCGCAGCTTCGACATCGCGCAGATCGTGCGCGACGTGCAGGATCTGCTCGCCGGGGAGCCCGGGATCGGAGTCCGGCAGGTCGATGGCCACGTCCTGATCGAAGGGGATCTCAGCAACGCGCGGGCGGCGAGCCGGCTTGAGGCCCTGCAGAAGATCTATCCGCAGATCATCAGCACCGTGCCGGTGCGCAAGCCCGGGCCGGCGGTAGCGATGGACAAGATGGTGTACATGGACGTGCGCGTGGTGGAGATCGAAAAGGACGTCGCGCGTGCGCTCGGCGTGAACTGGGACACCCAATCGACGGGAGGTTTCAACGCAGCCGTCAACCTGACGGGCAAGACGAAGAACCCTCCCTTTCCCGTTCCGCCAAACGGTGCGCTGTTCGGGATCGCAGCCAATCTTTCGTCCAAGCTGGATCTGACCGAGGCGGCCGGACAGAGCTGGACACTCGCCGAGCCCACCGTGAGCTGCAAGAGCGGCGGCGAGGCCAAGTTCACCGTCGGTGGCGAAGTCCCGATCCCGGTCGCCAACGGCCCAGGAGTCGTTCAGGTCGTCTACAAGGATTACGGCATCATCCTCGAGTTCAAGCCGATCGCGGACGATGAGGGCAACATCAGCTCGACAGTCGTCGCCGAGGTGAGCGAGCCCGACTCTTCCCTCTCGAACCTCGCCAACAACGGCCTGGTCGCCTTCACCAAGACGCGAACCGAGACCGAGGTCACGCTCAAGCAAAACCAGACGCTGGTGATTTCCGGACTGCTGAGCAACGTCGGCAAGCGGGAGGCCGATGGAATTCCCGGAGCCAAGGACTTGCCGGTACTCGGCCACTTGTTCAAGTCGAATGCCTACCAGAACAAGCGCACGGAACTTGTGATCGTCGTTACCCCGCATTCAATTAGCGCTGACAGCCAGCTCAGCGCGGCCGCTGTGCACCACGCCGACGAGATGCAGAGCCGCGTCGATCCGACCGTCACCTGGATCAATGCCCGGCTGACGGAGTAAGCGCCATGTGGACGATTCACCTGCAAGGCTCTGACGGCCTGCCCAATCCGAGCTTTCCCGCAGGCCGGGTCAAAATCGGACGCGATCCCGAGTGTGATCTGCGGCTCCCCGGGTGGCGCGTCGGCGCGAAGCATGCCGAGCTCTTCGTCTCCAATGACCAGGGCTTCCTGCGCGACCTCGGCTCAGGGACGCTGGTCAACGGCAAGCCGGTCACGACCCACGGTCCACTGAGTTTCAATGACAGGATCCAGGTCGGTCCGCATACGTTCACGGCGAGCTGGAGCAGCGAGCGGACGAAGGCCCCGGCGCCTTCCGCCGACTTGGCCCGCGCGAGCGCGCCACCGGCCGCCGCGCCGCCCGCCGCCCCCGTCGCCGCCCCCGTCGCCGCCCCCGTCGCCGCCGCGCGAGCGGGCGCGGCTGCGGACCTCCCGGTGAGCCCTCCCGTTCAGGATGAGTCCTTCGTGTGGCGCCGCGTCCTGCATGACCGGCTGCTCGAGGCATTCGATGTACGCCGCGTCGACGTGCACCGCATGGCGGATGCCGAGCTGCGCGGCCGCGCGGAGCAGCTGATCGGCGAGCTGATCGAGCGCATGCCGGACATCCCGCAGAGCATCGATCGCACAGCCCTCATCGCCGCTGTGCGCGACGAGGCCATCGGGCTCGGGCTCCTCGAGCCGCTGCTGGCCGATAATTCCATCACCGAGATCATGGTCAACCGGGCCGACGAGGTCTTTATCGAGCGCTCCGGCATCCTCGAGCGCTACCCGGTGGCATTCACCAGCGATCGTGCGGTCACCGGCATCATCGAGCGCATCGTCGCCCCGATAGGCCGGCGCATCGACGAGAGCTCACCCATGGTGGATGCGCGCCTCAAGGACGGCTCGCGCGTGAACGCGGTGATCCCGCCACTGGCCCTCAAGGGCCCGAGCATCACCATCCGCAAGTTCTCCAAACGCAAGCTGGTCGCCGATGACCTGCTGCGCTTCGGCTCCGCCAGCCGCGAGATGATCGAGTTCATGAAGGTAGCAGTCGAGCACCGCAAGAATGTGGTGATCTCCGGCGGCACGGGCTCGGGCAAGACGACGCTGCTCAATATCCTCTCGAACTTCATCCCCAAGGGTGAGCGCATCGTGACCATCGAGGATGCGGCCGAGCTGCAGCTGCACCATCCCAACCTCGTGTCGCTCGAGTCACGCCCCGCCAACATCGAAGGCAAGGGCCAGATCGCCATCCGCGACCTGGTGCGCAATTCCCTGCGCATGCGGCCCGACCGCATTGTTGTGGGCGAGTGCCGCGGCGGCGAGGCGCTCGACATGTTGCAGGCGATGAACACCGGCCACGATGGTTCGCTCACCACGGCGCACGCCAACAACCCGCGCGACATGCTGGCGCGCCTTGAGACCATGGTGCTGATGGCGGGCTTCGATCTTCCGGTCACCGCGATCCGCGAGCAGATCGCCTCGGCCATCGACATCGTCGTGCAGCAGACACGCTTTGCCTGCGGCACGCGCAAGGTGACCCATATCTGCGAGGTGACGGGCGTTGAGAGCGGCAAGATCCAGCTGCAGAACATCTTCGAGTTTGTGCAGACCGGGGCCCGGGCCGACGGCAAGACCCAGGGCTACTTCACCGGCTGCGGCTTCGTACCTGAGTTCTATGAGTCACTGCGGCGCGTCGGCATTCCGCTGGACCTGTCGATCTTCGAGCGCCGCGATCCTGCCGGGGGCGCCTCATGAGCCAGAGCATGATGAGCCTCGTCATGGGCGTGGCGGCCTTCGGCGCCGCCTTCCTGCTGCTGCACACCGCAGTTGCCGGCTACCGCGCCTATCGGCGGCGCTTCACTCACCACGCGCAGAGCCGCCTCGAGGAGGCCTTCCTCTTCGTCGACCCGCACAAACTGTTTCTGCTCACCATCGTCGGCGCGGTGGCCATGCCGCTGCTGCTATGGCTGCTGACCGGCAACATAGTGTTAGCCGTACTCGCCGGCATCATGACGTTCATGCTGCCGCGCAACGCCTTTGCCTTCATAAACCGGCGGCGACGCCTGAAAATCGTGGCGCAACTGCCCGACGTGCTGCTGATGCTGGGCAGCTCACTGCGAGCCGGCACCAGCCTGCAGATCGCCATGGACATCGCCATTCGCGAGACCCCGGCGCCCTTGTCGCAGGAGCTCGGAGTCGTCGTACGCGAGCAGCGTCTGGGACTTGCCCTCGAGGACGCGCTGGAATCGATGGCCACGCGGCTGAAGCTCGAGGAAGTGGACCTGGTCGTGGCCGCCATGACCATCGCCCGCGACGTCGGCGGCAACCTCGCCGAGACCCTCGATCAGCTGGCGCGCACGCTGCGCGCCAAGGCGACCATGGAGGGCAAGATTCGCTCGCTCACCTCACAGGGAAAGCTTCAGGGCCTGATCGTGGGCCTGCTGCCGATATTCCTCATGCTGGTGCTGTCGCGCATGCAACACGATGCGATGCAGCCTCTGTTCCACAGTTTCATCGGGTGGGGAGTGCTGGGCGTCATCGTGATTCTCGAGGCGATCGGCTTCGCGATGATCCGCAAGATCGTCGCCATCGATGTCTGATTGCGCAGCGCCGGAAACTGACGCCGACAAACGGAGGGGAAAATGCTTGAAATACTGATTGCTGCCATCGTCGCCGTTGCCGTCATACTGGCTACGCTCTCCATGCGCCAGCTCGTGAGCGAAGTGCCCACTGATGACCGGCGCTATATGGATCCGCCCCCGCGCTTCTACCGCCTGACGTGGCCGCTGGTACGCCTGGTCGGCCACTATTGCGACTGGCTGGTCACCGAGGCGACTGCGGCCCGCATCCAGGTGGCCCTGAAGCGCGCCGGCCAGGACTACACACTCACTCCCGTGCAGTTCTTCGCCGGCAAGCTGGTCGCTTCTGGCTTGTTCGGCGCGGGCCTCGCCTGGATTACCGCTAAGATCGGAGTCGGCACCTTCGTGGGCGGGATGCTGGGCTCCGCACTCGGCTTCTACCTGCCGGAGCTGTGGCTCTCCGACATGACCAAGGCACGCAATCTCAAGATACTGAAGCGCCTGCCGTTCTTCCTCGACATCGTCACCATGGCGGTCGAAGCCGGTATGAACCTGTCTTCAGCCTTCGCGAAGTCGGTGGAGAAGATGCCGCACGGCCCGCTGCTCGCCGAGATCAACCGGCTGCTGCGCGAGATCCGCGCGGGCAAGCCGCGCGCCGATGCGCTGCGCGACATGTCGGCACGGCTGGATTTCCCCGCGATGAATAGCCTGGTGAGCGCTCTCGTGCAGGGTGAGCTCATGGGCAGCAGCATCGGTCCGATCCTGCGCGCGCAGGCCGAGCAGCGCCGCACCGAGCGCTTTCAGCGCGCGGAGAAGCTCGCGCTCGAAGCGCCGGTGAAGATGCTCGGGCCCCTGATCCTGTGCATCTTCCCCTGCACGTTCATCGTGATCGGCTTTCCGATCGTCACGCAGCTGATGAAGTCGGGGCTGTGATGGCGAGCTCAGCGCAGTGTGCGACCCCGGCCGGGGTCCTCGCGGTCCGGGTTGCGGACAATTTTCTCACCCGCGCACTCGGGCTCCTCATCGGCCGGCCGCTCGGGGCTACCGAGGGTTTGCTCATCGCGCCGTGCGCGAGCATTCACACCGTGGGCATGCGCTATGCCATCGACGTCGTGTTCGTCGACCGGCAGGGGCGTGTGCTGAAAGTGTGCCCCGAGGTCCCGGCGGGGCGGATACGCCTCGCCCGCGGCGCCCGGGGGGTGTTGGAGCTGCGCGCCGGGACTGCGGCCAGGCATGGGCTCGTCGCCGGCGTGCGGCTCCAGGAGCTGTCGGCGGCGCTCGGCTGAGCTGCCGCGGAAGTGTACCGGCAGGGACGCCGCCCTGGTCACTGATCGCGTGAGTGGCTGGCGCCGCGTGAGCGCCGCCGGCAAAACGACCTCAGTGGGACAGGTCGAAGGGCCGCTCGCGCGACAGGCGGTGCGCATATCAGCGAGCGAGCGGCACGAGACGCCGACCATGTCCGGTTACCTCGGTGTGATCAGCATCAGCTCGCAGGTCGCGCTGTTTCCAGCGCAGTGTCGAAAGTAACTTTCCCCGCGCGGCCACATCCGACACAGTCGCGAACAGATGCACCACTCACCGGAAGTCCCCGCACAGGCAGGTAAACCGGGTGACGAAATCGCGGTCAGCCACTCGGGCCTTCGAATAGGTAGCCAATGAAGCAAGCCTTTATCCTGTCGAGCGTCTGCGTGGGGTTGCTATTCGGTTGCGCCGATGTGCGCGTTCCCGAATACCAGCACCCGGAGGCTCCGGCCAAATCAACCTGGTCGCGATCACCGGCGCCCCCGGTGTCGGCCACCGAGGCCATCTCACCGCAGTGGTGGGCGCAGTTCGGTGATCCTTACCTCGACTCGCTCGTGGCCAAAGCGATTGCGGGAAACGTCGACCTGAAAATCCTCGCCGCACGAATCAAGGTGGCCAACGCGCAGATCGCCGAAGCGCACGCGGGTGCGCTGCCGACCATGGATATCGCCGCGGGCAGCACCGGGCAAAAGACCAACGGCGTGATGTTCAGCAAGCAATTCGCGGTGGGCACCCAGATCAGCTGGGAGCCCGACATCTGGGGTCAGGTCCAGAAGGGTGTCGAGGGACAAGCTGCCGAGTTCCATGCGACGGAGGCAGATTGGCGGGCCGGATATCTGCAGATCGTTGCCGACGTCTCGACCACCTACTTCCAGATCCTCGAGCTCGACGAGCAGATTGATCAGCAGCAAGTTGCGCTGGCGAAATCCGAGCAGATCCTGGCCATCTACGAGACGATGCGCAGCAATGGCCTGAAGTCCGACACCGAGGTACTTCGCCAGGGGTCGGAGAACAACCGCCTAACGAAGGATCTGCTGGAGCTACGCCGCTCCCGCGACGTGACGGAGAACGCGCTCGCGAGCCTGCTCGGCGTGCCCGCCGGGGAGTTCAAGTTGCAACCCGCGCGGCTGCGGGACCGCGTGCAGGTCCCTGCCGTGCCCGCCGGGCTGCCGCTGGATCTGCTCGCGCGCCGGCCTGACGTCGTGGCAGCTGAGTTCCGGGTGCTCGAGGCCCACGACCTGATGGGCCAGGCGCGACTCGCGCAGCTGCCTACGGTGAGCCTCACCGGACAGGCCGGCACTGCCAGCTTTGCGCTCTCGGACCTGTTCAAGGCGTTCACTTTCGGGCTGATGCCCACCGTCAACATTCCGCTGCTCAATCCAGGTGTCAGAGCGCACGTCAAGACCACCGAGGCGCAGATCAAGGTCGCCGAGGAAAGCTACCGTCGCACGGTGATCGCCGCGTACGAGGAGGTCGAGGACGCGCTGGTCGACATCGATTCCCATCGGCGGCAAAAGGACGAGCTGCAGAAGCAGGTCGATCAACTCGAGGCGGTATCGGCCCAGAGCGAGGCGCAGCTCGAGATCGGCGTTGTCTCGCAACTCGACGTGTTCGAAAACCAGCGTTCCCTGTTGACCGCACAGCTCGCGCTGCTGGCCAGTCACGAACAGGTGCTGTCCGACACGGTCACCCTCTACAAGGCGCTCGGTGGAGGTTGGACTTCTGTGGAGGTCGCCAATGCCCGCCGCTGACCGGTCAGCGTCTGCCGGGGAGATGCACGCGCAGTCGTGGGCAGCCTTCAGACAGGCGCCTGTGGCTGGTGACGTCGACGTCGTCCTCAGGCCCCTATCGCGGCCCGAGCTGGGCGAGATACGCATCGACGCCGCCGAGTTTGCCATCGGGCGGGCCGAGCCGCCTTTCAGGTCCTACGGCAACAATGTCATCAACATGCTGTCGCGCCGGCACGCGCGCATCTTCCGCAAAGACGGTTCCGTGTACCTGGCAGACCTCGAGAGCCGCAACGGGACGACGGTCAACCGCGTCAGGATTGGGCGCGTGCACACCAAACTGCGCGACGGTGACGAGATCTGCTTCGGTGGCACGCTGTCGTATCGTGTTCAGATCACTTCGCGCGTCTGTCCCGAAGGGAGCCTGACGCTGACGTTGAAGCCCCGGTCGAGCGACTCGGGTCTCGACCCGATCGTGATCGCCAAATTCCCCTTCCTCGTCAGCAAGACCAGCGGGACGTTCTCCCGACATCAGGGCAAGGGTACCCACCGCCGGGAGCTCGAGTACTTGTCGCGGCGTCATGCGTGCATCCACCACAAAGATGGCAAGGCTTACATCGAAGACCTCGGCAGCAGCAACGGCACCTTCGTCAACGGCCTGCGCCTGACACAGCGCGCCGTACCGCTGCAGAATGGAGTCGTGGTCGCCTTTGGGGGCCAACACTTCGTCTACGAGGTGACGATCACGCAGCAGGCCGCCGTCGAGCCGGCTCAGAACGCCGCCCGCGAGCCCCTGGCGGATCGCGAGCCCAACGTGCCACAAGCCAGGAGCATCACCCGGCAACCCGCCCCCGGGCCGGCCCAAAGCGCCGTCCAAAAACCCGTGGCGGAAAGCAAGCCCAACCCGCCGCAAGCGAAGAGCATTAGCCGGCGGCCCGCGGTCGCGCCCGCTCAAAGCGCTGCGCAAGAGCCCGCGACGGGAAGCGAGCCCAACCCACCGCAAGCGAAGAGCATTGGCCGGCAGCCCGCGGTCGCGCCCCCCCAAAGCACTGCCCAAAAGCGGGTGGCGGAACGCGAGCCTGTGACGGAACGCGAGCCCGAAGTGCCGCAAGCTTATGACAAGACCCAGTTCATGGCCGCCGCGCCGGCTTCATTCCTCCAGGTTTTTTGCCACGCGGACGAGGCGAAACGTGATACCCCTGCGGACGGCCCGGCAGTGCCGGCTGCCGCCGCCAAGGAACCCCCCGTCAGGCGCCGCCCCCGCGGCCGCGTCATGTTGCTGTTGTCCGAGCTCGCTTCGCTCCTTGCCAGCGGCGAGCCCGACCGCCCGCGGCTAGTGTGGTGGAAGCCTGCAGCAGTTGCGGGCTTCCTGGGTGCACTCGCACTGACGGCATACTTTTGGAGCGCCCCGGAGCGGGCCCTCAAGGACGCCGTTGCGCACGGCGAATACGCTCGGGCAGCGGTGCTGGCCAGTCGACTCCTCGAGAAGCACCCGGATGACCTCGACCTCAAGGCTCGGGCCACCGAGGCGGCTCTGAAGGCAAACGTGCCGGCGTGGCTGCTGAAGGTCCGGGCGCGGGACTTCGATGGGGCCAAGGGAATTCTCACCGGCCTGTCCGAGCTCGGCACGCGCGACACCGATCTGCCACCCCTGATCGACGAGTTGGAATGGCTGGGCAACCTCGACCGCTTGGTGAGCGCGCGCGGCGGCCCGGACGCACCGATCCGGATCTACGCGGACGAAGACGGTATCGAGCACCTCATCGGGCGCTGGAATGACGACACGGGCGAGCACCAGCGCGCTTTGGCCCGGATCGCGTCGCACGTGCCGCAATTCGGTGATTGGTATGGCGAAGCGCTTACCCATTTGCGCCGGTTGCAAAGCGAATCCACCGTCTACCTGCCGGTCATCGAGCGTGTAAAGTCGAACATCGCGAGCGAGCTGGAGCGCGACAATCCAGAGGCGCTGGAACTCCTGCTGAAGGAGACTGCGGAGAAATATCCGAGTCTCGGTGGGTTGGACAGCGTACGTCAGGACCTGGAGCGCTATCTCGAGATTCGACGTGAAGCAGGCACGCGAAAGTCCGGGCGACTGTTCGCGCTGCTGCACAAGGCGCGCTTCGTGACCCCACCCTTCGAGCAGAGCTTCCGCGCGCTGACCGAGAGTGGGCAGCTGCCTCCCGCCGACCTCCTCCAGCAATACGACGCCGCAACGCAAGCGTGGAAAGATGGCAACGCCAGCGAGTCGTTTGCCGCGTTGCAGAAGATGACTGCAGGCCCCTGGGGTGAATATGCCGCCAAGGAGTTGCAGCGCAGGCGAGCCGTGGCGGACCGGTTTGCTGCGCTACAGCAGTCGCGCAGCGCCGCCGACTTCGTCGACCAGCTGCTGGCTTTTCGGGAGTCGCTCGATGCGGACGAGGACCTGAACTTCGTGCGCGCTACGGCGGCCGAGCTGAACCTGCAAAGGGACAGCGTAATCGCGCGGGCACAGGACGCCATGAACCGGGCCCGCGCGTTGTGGCAGGAATACCGGAGCACGGGCGCGATCGATGCCTCGTTGAGGATCGAGACCTCGATTTCGGATCAATTCCGGATCCGTGCTAGTTTGTTGGCCGAGGCGAGCAGGTATGCGCAGCAGGGCGTCCTGATCTACTCACAAGTCGACGCGGCCGGAGCCACGCAATGGGCCGCGATCCGCGACGAAATCAAATCGGAAGCACGTGAGCAGCGCAGCCGGCTGGATGACCTGAGCAACGTCGTCGAGCCGGAGCTGTTGAAGGCAAAGTTGGCGCTGCTCGGGGGTCCGAACGAATGACGCACTCAAATCGCCTGGTGCCGTTGGCCGATGCTCTCGGTGATCACAGCTCCGAAGGCATCGCCATCCTGACCGCGGAGCCGTGGCGCGCGCTGCACGCCTTGGTCTACACGATGATCGCACTGGTGCTAAGTGGATTGGCCTGGTCGTTCTTCGGGCGAGCAGACGTAATCGTGACGGAACAGGGCTCGCTGGCCCCCGCCTCCGAGGTCAGGCGCTTCTATGCGCCCGTCGATGGCGAGCTGGTGAATCTCTATGTGGCCGAAGGTCAGCCCGTGGCCAAGGGCGATGTGCTCGCCCGCCTCAACGCCAGGGGAGCCGTCGAAGCGGCGGGCAACGCCATGCAGGCGCAGCTGAAGCTCGAGAACGCGGAACGCGAGTGGCGGCAATTCCCTGAAAAGAAGGCGCTGCTCGAGCAGAAGGCTGCAACGCTCAGACAGGCGATGGAGCTCGAGGAGCGGCAACACCAGCAGCGGACCGCGCTTGGGACGAGCAAGCTCGTGGAAGAACAGCGCGCGCAAATGGCGGAGGCCCGCACCAACGTCGAAGAGACCAAGCTCGAGATGGAGAAGTTTGAGCGCGTCTACGCGGCGACCACGGGTAGCGGCGTGTCGCTGCTGCAAGTCGAAGGCAAGAGAAATGCGTACCACCTGGCGCAATCGAGACTCAGCGAGCTGACTGCCCGCCAAAGCCAGGAACTCGTGCAGGCTCAAGCACAACTCGACGCGAGCGGCGAGCAGCTCAAGAAGCTGAGGCTCGACTACGAAGCGGCTACCAACGAGCTCGCCACCGCCGAAGAGAAACTGCGGCTGCAGCTCGACACCGCACGCGTCGAGGCCGACGCCGCAGCGCGCATCCGTTTCGAAAACATCGACAAGGACAATTTTCTTCTGATCGTTGCTCCGGTCTCCGGTGTCGTCACGGACCTGACGTCCACGCAACCGGGCGACAAAGTCCAGGCCAACACGCCCCTGGGCGGCATCGCTCCGAGCAATTCCCACTCCGTCGTCAAGGTCGAGATCGCCGAGAATGACCGCGCCTTCCTGCGTGAAGGCCTGCCCGTCAAGCTCAAGTTCAATGCGTTCCCGTACCAGCGTTACGGGGTGATCCGTGGCACGCTGGAATATGTCTCGCCGGCCACCAAGCCGGCCACGCAGACAAAACAGCCAGTATACGAGGCACGCGTATCGCTCGAGCGCGATTACTACAAAGTCGCGGAGACGAAGTACCCGTTGCGCTACGGGATGACGGCCGCGGTCGAGATCGTCGTCCGTGAACGGCGGCTGATCGATCTGGCGCTCGACCCGTTCCGGCAAATCGGCGGATGAGCTGCCAGCGCGGTCCCCGATCCTTTCGAATTACGAGGAGCGAATCAGATGACGAGTGTCGTGAAGATCGACGGCGAGGCAATCGACCTTGCTGAGTTCGTGCGGACTTTGAAGCTGACCGGGCAGTTCGAGGCACTCCTCGAGCAATTCGTCCGCGATCGACTTACGGTGCTGGGCGCGAAGCGCGCGGGCATTCAGGTGTCGGAGGCTGAGATCCAGGAGCGTGCCGATCAGTTTCGCCGGGTACGCGGCTTGCACCGCGCGTCCGACACTAACAAGTACCTCGATGCGATGCGCATCAGCCTCGACGAGTTCGAGGCCTTCATGACTGCGAGCCTGTATCAGGAAAAGATGATGCGCAAGATCTGCGATGACCAGGCGGTACAGGGATACTTCAAGCTGAACTCGCCCAGGTTCGACAGCATTGAGGTGAGCCATATCGTTCTCGATTCCGAGTCCAAGGCCAAGGAGATGATGGCGGTGCTCCGCGACGACCCCGATAGCTTCGACGAGATGGCGCGCGAGCATTCGATCGCCG
>Ga0335077_10003009_pt1 | contig 20213 bp, 14 predicted proteins | sample Lox_Sample_31_FD_207151 | JGI IMG/M metagenome (GOLD analysis project Ga0335077, IMG submission 207151) | Soil microbial communities from Loxahatchee National Wildlife Refuge, Florida, United States - Lox_Sample_3.1 | ecosystem: Environmental > Terrestrial > Soil > Wetlands | place: USA...
TTAGAAACAAGCTGGTGACATTTTGGAAAACGCGGGTTGGGCGAGGACCTTCTGGCCGCGTATTTCGCGCTTTTTTCGCTTCAGGCCGTTGTTTAGAGTTAAGGCATGTCTCGGGTGTACCGGTGGTTGCTGATTATTTTCGCGCTGGTGTTGAGCGGCGAACAGGTTCTGGTCGCCAGCACGCGGGAAGAACGCGCTTACTCCGCCGCCGCGAGCGCGTTTCAGGACGGTATGTGGAGCCGCGCGGAGGTGGAGTTCGCCGAATTTGCCGAAAAATATCCAAAGTCCGAGCGGGTTGCCGAAGCGGTGTTGTTGCAAGCCGAAGCGGATTTCAAACAGCAAAAATTTTTGCAGGCCATCGATCTGCTCACCGCGCATGAACCGCAGGCGGGCAAGCTCGCCGGTCAGTACGTTTACTGGCTTGGCGAGGCGCAGTTTCAAAACGCGGATTATGCCACTGCCGCCGCGACCTTCGCCCGGCTCGTGCACGATTTTCCCGACTCGCGCTGGCGGCTGGATGCGGTCGTGAATGAGGCGGCGGCGCGCACCAAACTGGGTCAATGGCTGCAAGCGAGCGACCTGTTGCAGGAGCCGGGGGGGGCGTTTCAACCGGACGCCAAAAAAAATCCCACCGACGAACGGGTGGTGCGCGGCCAGTTGCTGCTCGCCGAGGCGCTGCTGAAACAAAACAAACTGAATGAGGCCGCGACAGTCTTGCATTCGCTGGCGGCACAAAAACTCGCCCCGGAATTGCACTGGCAACAGACCCAATTGCTCTGCCACATGCAGCTCGCCAGCGGCGATACGAACGCGGCGCTGGCCTCGACGACGAATCTGATCCGGCTGGCGGATTTGACCGGCCAAGCCGGGATGCGGGCTGCGAGCGTGGTTGAACAGGGCGGCGTCCTGGAGCAGATGGGGCGGGCCGAGGAGGCACTGGCGGCGTACCAGGAGAATCTTTCGACAAATGTGCCGACCGCTTGGCAACGGCAGGCAATTTTAAAAATCGCGGAACTGGCCGCCGCCCAAAAGAAATTTTCAGAAGCCGAACAATCGCTGGAGAAGTTTCTGGCGCAATTCCCTGATTCCCCCTCAGTGGACGTCGCGCAATTGACGCTGGGCGAATTGCATTTGAAGGAATATGTCGCGCAACCGACGGTGTTAACGAACGGTTTGCAGGAGGCGGAGGCGGAGTTTGACGAGTTTCTCAACACGTACACCAACAGCGCGCTCACGGGCAAAGCCTATTTGGACGAGGGTTGGTGTTACTGGGTGGCGGGAAAAATTCCCGAGAGCCTGGCGGCTTTCAAAACCGCCGCGCAGATGCTCCCGCCATCGGTGGATCTGGCCGTGGCGCGATTTAAAATCGGCGACGCTCTCTTCGCCCAGAAGGATTACGCCGGCGCGCGCGACAATTACGAGACGGTGGTGAACGATTTCACGAATTTTCCCGCCGCGAGCAAAGCCCTCGACGCGCAGGCGCTTTATCAGACGCTGCGCACGTGCATGAAACTGGGCGACATGGCGGGCGCGACCAATGCGCTGGCGCGAATCCTGACCATTTATCCGACGAGCAATCTGGCTGACAGCAGTGTGCTGCTGGTCGGGGAAGGACTGTCGGATTTGCAGCAACCGGCGTCGGCGCGGGCGCTGTTTGAAAAATTTGAAGAACTTTTCCCGGATTCGCCGCTGCGGCCGGAAGCGGAACTGGCCCTCGCCCGCACTTACGAGCAGGAAAACAACTGGCCCGCCGCCATCGGCATCTATGACCACTGGGTGAAGCAGTACACCAACAACCCGCGGCTGTTGCCGCAGGTGGAGTACACCCGGGCGATGGCCAATTACCAGGCCGGCAACGAAACGAACGCCTTTCGGTTGTTCACGAATTTCGTCGCGCAATTCCCAACCAACGCGCTGGCGCCCGTGGTTCAATGGTGGATTGGCGGTTACTTTTACAATACCGGAACCAATTACGTTGATGCCGAAAAAAATTACGAACTGCTCTTCCAAAACTGGCCCGACTCGAGCCTCGCGGATCAGGCGAAGCTGATGGCAGGACGCGCGGCCATGGGTCGTTTCGGATACTCGGATGCCATTCAGTATTTCATCAGCCTGACGAGCGACACCAATTGTCCTCCTGGACTCGCGCTCGAAGCGCTGTTTGCTTATGGCGGCGCGCTGATGCAAATGCCCTCGTCGGACACCAACAATCCACTGGCCAATTTTGAGAAGGCCATCCAGGTGTTCAAGGCCATCAGCCAAACGTATCCGCAGTCGGAACAGGCTGCGCTGGCTTGGGGCGAAATCGGCGATTGCTATTTGCAACTGGCCGGCCAGCCGCAGGGCGCGCATTATTACGATGACGCGACCAATGCCTACGTCGAGGTCATCAGTTCGCCGTTGGCGGATGCCGCGGCGCGCAGCCAGGCGCAAATGGGCATCGGGCTGGTATTTGAAAAGCGCGCGGCGCAGGCGACAGGCCAGGCGCAAGCCGCGTTGCTGCAAAGGGCGTTGCAGAATTATCTCGACGTGTTCTACAGGAAAAATCTGCGCGATGGCGAAACGGCGGACCCGTTCTGGGTGAAAAAGGTTGGGCTCCAAGCGGCCAGCGTGCTCGAAACGCTGGGCGAATGGCCGCAGGCGGTGAATGTGTATCGGCGGCTGGAAGAGTTATTCCCCTCCCTGCATGATTTGCTTGAAAAGAAAATTTCCAACGCCGGGGAACACATCACGCCGGGGCAAAATTGATGTGCCGTTTGACACCTGCTTGGACCAAGTTTAGCTTCAATCAGAAACAATGAGTGAAATCGTCACAGCTGGACCGGTCATCTCGCTCACTCCAGGTGCAGCGGAGGAAACCAGATTATTGCTCGCCAAGCCGGAAAATGCCGGCAAAACGCTGCGTATTTTTGTGGAACAGGGCGGCTGTTCCGGCATGCAATACGGCATGGTCTTCGATGAAAAGCGCGACGGCGACCTGGTGGCCAATCAGCACGGCGTAACCGTGCTGGTGGACGCGTTCAGCGCGCAATACCTGCGCGGCACCGTGGTGGATTTCAGCGCCGCGTTGACCGGCGGCGGTTTCAAAATCTCCAATCCCAACGCCAAACAGAGTTGCGGCTGCGGGAAATCCTTTGAGGCTTGAGCGGACGCGATCAACCCGCGCAAGCCTGTCAACGCCGTTCCGTGTGATGCGGGACGGCTTTTTTGTGCCCGAACGGCTTACAAGCCACGTAACTGCCTATAGCCAAGACCATTAGTGTAAGAAAGTCAAGTATCTCAATGTCGCACATTTACTTCCCGGCGGGCCCAAAAGTGTTCGGAATTGTTCGGAAAACCCTCCTAGTGGAGCCAGGCTTTTAATGGTTTGATCACACTTGCGGGGCAAGCTATTGCCCTGCCATTTCTTGGTAGGCCACATTCGGGTCGTGACTCAACCAAGCCAGGCATCTTTAGCGGCCAACCTCATCACTCTGCGGAATCATACAAATCTGTCCGACCTCGACCCCTTCAAGTTGGGTCATGACCGAATCCTGAAAACACCGGAAGGATGGTCGGCGCTTGGAGTAAAACAGATGGCTTGACCGGCTGCGGTGATAGTCCGAGGAACCAAACCGGGCAATCGGCAGGCGAAAGCCAGGCATTTCGGCCAGGAGATCAGCCCAATGGCGCTCCAGTTTCCGGTTTTGGGTGCTGTACCAGACCTCGATGGGAGTGGCAAGCCGGAGCAGGTAATCAATGTGCCAGTGGGGTGCCGCTGTGGATTCCAAGTGATGACCGATGCGGGCACGCAGACCACCTGATCCGAAAGCGCTGCCCACATAGGAATAAAACCCAGGAACAATATCGAATTTGCCAAGAGCGCCGACCTTCAACCGCTTCATCCGGCAAACTGAGGCGACAAGAACGTAAGTCCCCGTGTCTTCCGGCAGCGATCCCGTCATTGCAACGCAGGATTGCCCTTCGATACGGCGGCACGAACCAGCCGGTCGATCTGATCGGTGCCTTCCTCGACATCGAGGACGGTGCCACCGGTCAATGTCAGGTGGGTGAAGCCCATTTGCTGGTCGTAAGCTAGGAGTCGTGACGCAGGGATATTGACGGTACTGCCCGGATTGCCTTCGCTGACCTTTGCCATGGTGAGACTGATGGTTTTGGGTTCGTGAGCAGGCTTAGGCACTTGATCCAACATAAAAACTGTCCGTTCGGATTCAGACTGTTCGGACAACACAAAGCATGACCGGCGAACGGTTGGTGGCAAGCACGAGTTATTCACCAGCGAATGATGGGCCAAACGCACAATGGCCGGAAGATTTCATGTCTCGGTCAGAGCCGAAAGGGCGGTGGCCGTTGGCTCCAGCGCAGTATTAAGCCGTCCGTTTTCGCCCATTTGGAGCGTGCGCATGGCAATTTCCTCCCGTCGCGGGTGATGACAATAGAAACGACCACCATAACTCAGGACATACCCGCAATGCTGGGGCGGTGATACAAGGCACACTGCAAACTCATTGATGCTCCACATGGAACTGGCCCGGCAAGTCTCCGCGAAAGCCACCTGACATTTCGGATCACCTGTTGAAACCAAATGGTCTTGCTTGTCTTGTGGTTCTGACATACAAAGACCAGACAAGCATAGGGTGAGCCACAATTGTCTAAAAATCAAAGTTCTAGTCGGGCTACTCAAAATCCAGCTTATATGCTCCTTTTCGGCCTCCCGCCAGTTTTGGCCGTGCTAAAAACTACGCCGGGTTGTGCCGGCCGTCAAGCTGGCGCGAAATCAAGTTGGAGTTGAGCCGAGAGGGGCAGTCGGCGTTGGCTCCAGCGCGGTGTTAGAAAACATGAGGGCAGACAGCGGATGCACCCGCATCGCAGACTGTCTGCCCCTATGAATATACACAACACTTTTACTACTCCGGCGGTTGCCGCAGTGCAACCGATAAATCAACCTCAACCGCTGCTCAAAATCGCGCTCGATGTCCATCTGGCCTGGCATGTGATTGCCATGCAGGAGGACGGAGCCAGTCCCAAGCCGCCCCAGCGATTCAAACCCGCTGACTTCCTTAAATGGATCGAGCACAAACTTGCCGCTGGCTATCGCCTCGTCACCTGTTACGAAGCCGGTCCCTTCGGCTACGGTCTGCACCGACAACTCACCGCTTTGGGCGTGACCAACTACGTCATCCGTCCCCGCAACTGGGACGACCAACACACCCGCGTCAAAACCGACCGCACCGATGCACTCTCGATGTTGAATGCGCTGGACCGGTTCGTCGCGGGCAACCGCAAAGCCTTGGCGCTGGTCCATGTCCCCACCGAAGCCCAAGAACGGCAGCGCACCCAGACCCGGCTGCGGCAGCCGCTGGTGCGGGACTTGAAAATGGTCGCCGGGCGGGGCCGGGGCGTGGCGTTGCAATATGGCTTCCGTATGAAGGGCGATTGGTATGGGCGAAGGAATTGGCCCCAGTGGCAGCGGCAGTTGCCGGGCTGGTTTATCACCTTGATTACGCCGCTGCAAAAGCCCGCTCGATTCCATTTAGTTTCGCCATAATCTGCGGTTGGGTCTGGACACAATTCATTTTCAAGAGCATCTTTTCCGGGTTCATCTAAAGTCGAAAAATAACCGAGAAACTTTCGGACGCCAGGGCTCGGTAAAATCCTTGCCACGTGTCACCTGTCACCATCTCACACCCACGCCTTGCGGATCAGCCGCGTCTTGATGGCTTGGGTCAGGCCAACGTAACAAAGCAGGGTGGCCAGCAGGAACGGCCAGAATTGCCACGGCAGAGGAACAAACCCCAAATACCGCGCCACCGGCGAAAACGGCAGATACGCGCCGACAGCCATGATAAGAATTGTCGTCATCGTCAATTGCCAACTGGCCCGCGATTGAATGAACGGGATCAGGTTGGTGCGGATGACGTGGACAATGAGCGTCTGCGTCATCAGGGATTCGACGAACCAGCCGGTGTTAAACAGCGCGGCGGCATAACTGTGATTGATCGGGTCGCCGGGAAAACGCGCGGCCAACGCCGGCGTCACGACCACGTGGCTGCATTTGAAGTAAAACCACATCAAGCAAAAGGTGGTATAGTCAAAGATCGAGCTGATGGGGCCGATGAAAATGATGAACTTGGCGATCTCGCCCATCACCCACGGCCGCGGCTTGGCAATCTGCTGCGGCCCGACGTTGTCTGTCGGAATCGGCACTTGCGAAAAATCGTAGAGCAAACTATTCGTCAAAATTTGCAGCGGCTGCATCGGGAGAAACGGAAACCACGCGCTGGCACCGAGCCAACTGAACATGTTTCCAAAGTTGGAGCTGGCTCCCATGCGGATGTATTTTAGAATGTTCACGAACACCTTCCGGCCTTCCAGCACGCCTTCCTCCAGCACCATCAAGCTTTTCTCCAACAAAATCATGTCGGCGGATTCCTTCGCGATGTCCACCGCGTTGTCCACTGAAATACCCACGTCGGCGGCGCGCAAGGCGGGCGCGTCGTTGATGCCGTCGCCCATGAAACCGACCACGTGTTTTTTGCGTTGGAGTGCCTGCACGACGCGCTTCTTGTGCGCAGGCGAAAGCCGGGCGAAAACGTCCGTGGTCTCCACCTCGGCAGCCAGTTGTTCGTCGGACAAACCTTCCACCTGGCCGCCCACCAGAATTTTCTCGGCGTGGATGCCGACCTCGCTGCAAACCTTGCGCGTGACGAGGTCATTGTCGCCGGTCAACACCTTGACAGTGACACCATGTTGCCGCAAAACCTCGATGGCCTTGGCCGCCGTGTCTTTCGGCGGATCGAGGAATGCGAGATAGCCGGTCAAGACCAGATTGCATTCGTCGGCCTTGGTGAAGGTGGTCTGGTTGCCAAGCTTTTTGGTCGCCACGGCCAGCACACGGAAACCGTCCTCGCTCAATTCATCAACTTGTTGCACCAAGTCGCCGACCAGGACCGGTTCCATCGGGAAAATTTCGCCATCGCTCTCGAAATGCGTGCATCGGGCAAATACCGCCTCCGGCGCGCCCTTGGTCAGCAATTCCCGTTCGCCATCGGGCCGCTCGACGGCCACGGACATCATGCGCCGCGAAAAATCAAACGGGATTTCATCCACCATTTTGTACTTTTCAATGGACAGTTCGCGGTGCAGTTCCTTGTATTGCAGCACGGCCCGGTCGAGGAGGTTTTTGAGTCCGGTCTGGAAATGGCTGATGAGATAGGCGTCGCGCAGAACGGTTTCGCTTTCGTTTTTGAAAACGTCACAATGCAGTTCGAGAATGATGCGGTCAATCGTCAGCGTGCCGGTCTTGTCGGTGCACAGCACATCCATGGCGCCGAAGTTCTGAATGGAATTGAGCTTTTTGACGATGACCTTTTTCCGCGACATCGCGATTGCGCCCTTTGACAGGCAGACGGAAACAATCATGGGCAGCATCTCCGGCGTCAACCCGACGGCAATGGCAAGCGCGGAAAGAAATATATCTTTGCCCCAACTGTGTTTGGTGAAACCATTGATTAAAAACACCGCCGGCACCATCACCGCCATAAACGTAATCATCAGCCAGACGAATTTCTTAACGCCTTTGTCGAACGCCGTCTCGACCTGCTGCCCAGCGAGACTGCGGGCCATTTTCCCAAAATAAGTCCGCTCGCCAGTGGCGACAATGACCGCAGTGGCCGTGCCGCTCTCCACGCTGGTACCGAGGAAACAAATATTCGTGCATTCGATGGACGAGATATTTGTGCGTGGATCGCGCACATCACTTTTTTCCACTGGAAGGGATTCGCCGGTCAGCGTGGCCTGGATAATGAACAAGTCCTTGGCGGAGATGAGCCGCACGTCGCCGGGAATCATGTCGCCGGCGGACAACTTCACCACGTCGCCGGGAACAAGTTGTTGAAGGGGGATTTCCTTCGCCTGGCCGTCCCGCAAGGCGGTGGCCGTGACTTTGATCATGGCCTTGAGCTTGGCCGCCGCGTTGTCGGCCCGCGTCTCCTGCACGAATCGCAGCGAGACACCGAGGAAAACCATCACCATCATCACCGTGCCGCCGGGAAAGTCATCTGTCGCATAAGACAGCACCGCCAGGACGGTCAGAAGAATGACCAGCGGATTGCGAACGGCGATCCAAAGCCGCCGCAGCCATTCGTGCCTTTTCTCGTGCGCGACTTCGTTCGGGCCATATTGTTCCAGCCGCGCCGCCGCTTCTTCCTCCGTCAGGCCGTTTGGCGACGCACCGAGCGATTGCAGGACTTCGGAAATCTCCCGCGTCGCGGCTTCATGCACCCAATCCGTCGTTTGCTGGTTGTTGGAATCGTTCGGACCAGCCATAAATTCATTCCACTTTCGCGCTACTGGAGCTTGTGCGTTGCCGCCACACGGCGGGTTCCGTTTGAGCGAATAGTGTTGCCCGCCGGCCAATCTTTCGCAAGCTTTCGTGCGCTGATGTCTGAAATTTCATTGCTCATCGCCACGCGCAATGCGCATAAAGCCGGGGAAATCCGCGCCATTCTCGGCGACCGGTTCCAATGCCTCACGCTGCACGATTTCCCGGGAGCGCCCGCGGTCGTTGAAGACGCGGAAACGTTTGCGGGCAACGCGATGAAGAAAGCCCTCGAATTGGCGCACTGGCTGGCATTGCCAAATTCGGAATTCAGAATTCGGAATTCGGAATTGAATTTTGTGCTGGCCGACGATTCCGGCCTGGAGGTGGACGCGCTCAAGGGCGCGCCGGGCGTGCATTCGGCGCGGTTCGCCGCCTTGGACCGGAGCGCGGACAGCTTGTCCGCGAACACATCCGACGCCGATAACAACGCCAAGCTCTTGCGATTGCTTAAGAACGTTCCGCCTGAAAAGCGCACGGCGCGGTTTCATTGCGTGCTGGCACTTGCATCAGTGCCTAGCGCAAGAGTCAAGGTTGCCTCGCCAGTTTGCTACGCGGATGAATTTGAATCACTGACCTTCGACGGCACCTGCGTAGGGCGCATTATTTTTGAACCGCACGGCCGCAACGGTTTTGGCTATGACCCCTTGTTTGTGCCGGATGGTTTCGAGCAGACGTTTGCCGAGTTGGGGGGAGACGTGAAAAATAAACTGAGCCACCGCGCCAAGGCGCTGGAGAAGCTGAAGGATTATTTCAGCAGGCTGCCGAGCTGAAGCTTTCGCCGGAGCAAGCCGTTGTCGGCGACCATTCGATATTTAAGCTTGCCCGGCCCCGGCCTCGTCCAAAATTCCCCGCCGGAGCATTCGACCATCAACGCGCCCGCTGCGACATCCCACAAATTGATTGTGCGCTCAATGTAGGCATCGAGTCGGCCGGACGCCACATAAGCCAGTTCGAGCGCCGCCGAACCCATAATACGGATTTTTTTGGCGCGCCGCGCGAGCCGGTTCAAATGCGGCAGGCCTTTCTCCAGACTTTCCTTGCTCTTGGAAAAACCCATTGCAATGACGGCATCGTTCACGCGCGAACGTCGGCTGACACGAACGACACTTCCGTTCAATCGCGTCGGTCCGCCGCGAATGGCCGCCCAGAGTTCGTTGGTGAATGGATCATAAATCACTCCCAAAACCGTTTCATAACGTCGGACTTTGGACTTCGGGCCTTGGACTTGCAAAGCTATGGACACCGCCGCGTGTGGCATGCCGAAAAAGTAATTCACCGTCCCGTCAATGGGATCCACAACCCAACGATATTCAGCGTTTATGTCGCCTAAAATACCTTCCTCGCCGAGCAATGGGATTTGGGGGAAAACGGCCCGCAAGGTTCTCTCGATGAGTTTCTGGCAGCGCACATCCAGTTCGAGTTTGATGTCATGGGCCTCGATGACCTTGACGCGTTTGGGCCGATGCCAGTTGGCGCGCATGAGCTGGCCGGCGGCGCGCGCGGCCTTGACGGCGGTTTTTTGGGCGGCAATCAAATTCACAAACGGATTTGATGCCAGTGGAACGGTTGGCGGTCGAGGTTTTTTGATCAAGCCGATTCAACTTTGGTCAAGGAATCACTTCATTGCGATCCCAGAGTTGCTTTGCCTGTTCGGTGCATTTTTCGTCGAGCAGCTTGTTTTCAACGGCTTCGATGGCGCGCAACAAATCCGCGGCTTCGAGCAAACGCGGCGTGCTGACATAGCTGGCACCGGCGGCATACAATTTTGGGATGTCTTCAAGCAATTCGGCATGGACGATGATTTTCGCGTGAGGGTTCAGTTCCCGCAGTTGCTGGAGAAGTTTCAAGTTGCTGGCGCCCTTGAGCACGGTGTTGGGCAGGGAACAAATGATGATCTCAGATTCTGCAATGCCCGCGTGGAGCAATGTCTCGCGTTGCGTAATGTCACCGTAGGCCACGGTCACGCCACGCTGACGCAGCCGTTCATAGACCCGCGGATTAAAATCCACAACCGCGATTTCCGCCAGCAACGTGGGATATTCCCGGCTGATTTCTTCAATCAGCGAACTGGCCGTCCAAGAAAAACCGAGCAGGCAGATGCGCCGGAACTTTCTCTGGTCGCCGGTTTCGGGCGCGGCTTGGGCGAGGTCACGCAGGCCGAACCGGTTCAATTGCGGCGCGGTTTTGCGGAGGATTACGTCATTTTTGAGAATCGCGTAAGTTGAACCAACAGCCAGGAACGCAAAGGCGAATGCCGCGATGCCGATGGAGTTTTTGGAAACCTCGCCACTAACTGCGCCCAGCGCCAGCAGCACGAGGGAAAGCTCGCTCATCTGGCACAGGTTGACAGTGGACAGGAGGCTGACGCGATAACCCTGCCGCATGAAATACAATGGTGGAAAAATCGTGATAAGCCGGCTGCCGATGATAAACAGGCAGAACCACAGCGCCCACAGCATGAAATGCCAGGTCGGCATGGGAATTTCCATGCCGAGGCCGACGAAAAACAGCGTCACAAAAAAATCGCGGATGCTCGTGACCTTGGCGACCACGTCGAGCGTGTAGGGAAACGTGGACACCATGACGCCCGCGACCAGCGCACCCATTTCGTACGACAGGCCGAGCCAGTCCGCCAGGCCGGCCATGGCGAAACACCACGCCAGCGCACCGACGAGCACCAGTTCCGGCAGGCGCGCGACCAGTCGGAAAAGCGGCGGCAAAACAAACCGGCCGGCCACATAGGCGACGGCGACGAGCAACAAGACCTTGCCCAAGGCCAGGGCGACCATACCGACGGCGGGATTTCTGAAATTGGGCTGAAGGGCAAGAAAGAGAATGATGGACAAATCCTGCAGCACAAGCACGCCCAGCGAGACGTGGCTGGCGAGCGTTTCGAGTTCACGTTTGTCGTAAAGGATTTTGACGATGATGACCGTGCTGCTCATCGCCGCCGCGACGCCCAGATAAAGCGCCTCCAGCCGGTTCTGTGCTGGTCCGAACCAATCAAAGACCAGCCATCCCAAAAATACACAACCGAGAATCTGTGCCGCCGCTGTGAGGGTGATGACCTTGCCGGCGTTCAGCATTTTTTTGAGGTCAATCTCCAGCCCGATCATGAAGAGCAACAACGCCAGTCCGATGCCGGAGATGGTTTGAATGGAATCCTGATGGACCCACACGAGAGCGTGCGGCCCGATAGCAAAGCCAGCGGCGAGGTAAGCCAGCAGGAGCGGCTGCCGTGCAACCTGGGAAATCACGGCCACCACCCACGCGGCGATGATGCAAACGGCAATGTCGGTGACCAGTCCGTGCTCCATGCGATACAAAAACTAAACCAGCAGGAGCAATGCCGTCGAGGTTGTAGTATCGATGACGATGACCAGTCTGTGGCAGGGACACGCGGCGGCGTGTCCAGGCAAACCGCTCGGCGAACCGTCCCTGCCTTGGTTCAACTTTACAGCGCGGCGAGCGCGGCTCTCAAGTGCTCGCGTTTGCCCTGCCATCAGGGCAATTTTAATCTTGTATTAGTAAGAGGACTGAACTAATATGCCGCTTGTCCCATGTGGATCGGAAGGGTGGACAAGGTTGTTTGACGACCATGCAACAAGCCCGGCGCAAATTTTTGATGATTGCCCTGCTCATGGGCGCATGGGGGGGAACGCAGTCGGTGGAAGGGCAATACACCTCGGATTATCAAACCAACACCGTCAGCGGTGTGACCAGCTACTGGCTGGGCAATTACGTTGTTGGCTCAAATACTTTCGCCGATGCCCTGCTGATTCGGAACGGCGGGGTGCTCTCCAATGCGGACGGCTATGTGGGGTACCTGCCGGCCAGCAGCAGCAATTATGTGATGGTGGCAGGCACCGGCTCGGCGTGGAGCAACGCCGACCTGTATCTGGGCTTCTCCGGCAGCGGAAACACCATGTTGATCAGCAATGCAGGGTGCGTAAGCGTCGTTCAAGCGACATTTGTTGCCGACAACGCCACGAGCAGTAGCAACCACGTTCTGGTTATCGGCACCAATTCGATTTGGAACTGCGGCTACAATTTCGACCTGGGGAGTTCAGGTTCTGGCAACAGCCTGGTCATCAGCGATGGCGGCCAGGTGGTTGATTCCAACTGCGATTTGGGTGATGAAAATACCAGCACCGGAAATAGCGCACTCGTTACTGGCGCGGGCTCAGTTTGGAACAACTCCTTGAGCTGCACGATTGGCCGCATAGGTGGTAACAACCAACTGACTATCAATAAAGGCGGCCGCTTGGTCTCAACCTACACCACACTCGGCATGTTCGGGGGAGCCGACAGCAACTCAGTCATAGTTTCGGACACTGGTTCGCTCTGGGACAACTCGGCGGAGGCTTCAGAAATGGATTTCGGCCTGAACAGCTCAGGCAACAGTCTCATTGTAACCAACGGCGGCCAGATGTTGGGCTACTATGTTTACATCGGGACACAGCTTTGCGGCTACAATTCCGCGCTGGTGACCGGTCCGGGGTCGAGCTTCTTGGTCAACTGCTACATTTACACAGGGAATCAGGGTTACGACAACACGTTTACCGTCGCGAATGGCGCCGCAGTTTCGGACAAATTCTGCTACATCAGCTTCGCCGCCGGCAGCAGCAACAACGCGGTGTTGATCACGGACACCAACTCCTCCTGGCAGAACAGTTACGCCGTGTTTGTCGGCTTTGACGGCATGGGTGGCAGCCTGACCGTCAGCAACGGCGCGACGATGGCGGCGATTGAAGACAATGTCCTTGGACAAGACTCCACCAGCAGTAACAATTACGCCCTGGTTACGGGCGGCGGCTCCGTTTGGAGCAGCTCCCGCAACCTGTACGTGGGGTACTATGGTCCGGCCAACAGTGTGACGATCAGCAACGGTGGCCAGGTCATCAACAATTATGCTCTCCTGGGGACGTATCCCGGCAGCGACAGCAATTGCGTGATGGTCACCGACGCCGGGTCGCTCTGGACCAACGATGACGACGTGTATGTGGGATATTACGGCTCGGGCAACCGCCTGGTGATCAGCAACGGCAGCCAGGTCATAGACTACAATGGCTGGCTCGGATCGGATACCAACAGTTGCAACAACCAGGCGCTGGTCACTGGCGCCGGTTCGGTCTGGAGCAACGCCAACGCGGTGCTGATCGGCGACTTCGGTTCCAGCAACTCCCTGGTCATTGGCAACGGTGGACTGGTGGGCGATTACTGGGGTCTGGTGGGCGAGGACGATTCGGGCAGCAACAACACGGTGTTAGTGGAACCCGGTGGTGTCTGGAACAATCAGCAACTCGCGGTAGGCGACTTGGGCTCGCAGAACGCCTTGTATGTTGAAGGCGGATCGGTTTTCGCCACCAGTGTGGAAGTGGGATACTATTCGCTCTATTGTAACAATCTCGTCCAATTGGACAGCGGGCAGATCATTGTCACCAACCAGACTGGCAGCGCCGTGCTGGAAGTGTATGACGGTTCATTTGTGCTCAACGGCGGGACGCTGCGTGTGGACACGCTGATCGTGACCAATGACTGTGCACAGTTCAGACATGTCGGCGGCACGCTGATTTACAAAACCCTCATGCTCAATCCGAACCAGAGCGCTGTCGGCGATGGCATCCCAAATTGGTGGAAACAGCAATACGGCTTCGACCCGCTCGATCCCACCGTGGCCAGCGCCGATCCCGATCACGACGGCGAGAACAACCTGCAGGAATATCTGGCTGGAACTAACCCGACCAATGCCGCCAGCGTCTTCCACATCATCAGTGCCGCGAACACGAACGCGAGTGTACGTGTGACCTGGAGCACCGTCGGTGGCCACAACTACGTCTTGCAGACCAATGGCAATTTAGGCGCTGGTATGTTCGCGGACTTCAGCCCGGTTATCGCGGCGGGAGGTACGAACGAAGGGACAACGAATTACCTCGATCCGGGAGCCGCCACGAACTTTTCCAGTCGCTTCTACCGCATACGGCTTGCTCCGTAATCCAGCAGTAAAATCGTTCGGCCTTGTTCAATTCTGTAGCGCGGCGAGCGCGGCTTTCATGTGCTCGCGTTTGCCCTGCCAATCCGCCAGACGCTGTTTGTGCTCCTCCAAAACGTTTACCGGAACTTTTTGGGTAAAATTCGGGTTGGCCAGTTTTTGCTCGACCTTTGAAATTTCAGCCTCGATTTTTTGAAGTTCTTTGGTCAGTCGGGCCTCTTCCGCTTCCAAATCAATCAAACCTTCGGTCGGTAGATATAAATCGCCCAATTCAGTCCGCGCAGTTAGCGTTTGCTTTGCTGGTTGGTGGTTGGCGCCAATCTCCACGGCTTCGGCATTGAGCAACAATTTGAGTACTTCGAGGTCGTGCAGTGCCACTTCACGGACCGGTTTAAGAATGAATTTGATTTTCTTGTTCGCGGCGATGTTCGCCGTGCGGCGCAAATTGCGGCCTTGGGAAACCAGTTCATTCCGCGCCTCAACATGCTTTTCATCGTCTCCGGTCAGGCCGTAATGCGATTTGAAATCGTCGTCAAGCGGCTTGGGCCAGGGCGCGAACATGATAGTCTTGCCGCCCTGATTTTCTGGCATGCCGTCGGCGTAACCCATTCCGTGCCACAATTCCTCCGTGATGAACGGCAGGAACGGATGAAACAGGCGGAGCGTGTGCGAGAGAACAAAGTCAATGACGGCTAAAGTGTTTGCCTTGCGGACCGTTGAGTCGTTGAATGGTTGAATCGTTGAATGGGAATCCGATTTAACGGTTTTACGATTTAACAATTCAACATCGCGCGCCAGCGCAGCCTTGCTCGCTTCGACGTACCAATCGCAATACTCGCTCCAAAAGAAACGATAGAGCGTCGCCGTCGCGTCGCTGAATTTGTATTCGGCGAACGCGGTGTTCATTTCGCGGATGGCGGCGTCCAGCTTGAGCAAAATCCATTTGTCGTCGGACGAGAGCAGCTTGGGATTAATTTCCCCCTGCACTTCACCGCCCTGCATTTGCCGGAAACGGCAGGCATTCCAGAGCTTGTTGCAGAAGTTGCGGCCCAGCTCGACGTTCTGTTCGTCGAACAAAATGTCCTGGCCCAGCGGCGCGCTGCGCATCGTGCCGAACCGGAGCGCGTCGGCGCCGTATTTGCCGATGAGGTCGAGCGGATCGGGCGAATTGCCGAGGCTCTTGGACATCTTGCGCCCCTGCTTGTCTCGGATGATGCCCGTAAAATAGACGTTCCTGAACGGCAGGTCGCCCATGAACTCGTAACCGGCCATAATCATGCGCGCGACCCAGAAAAAAATGATGTCCGGCCCGGTGACGAGGTCGGTGGTCGGATAAAACTTTTTCAGCGTCTCGGTCTGTTCCGGCCAGCCCATCGTCGCAAACGGCCAGAGCCAGGAACTGAACCAGGTATCGAGCACGTCGGGGTCCTGTTCCCAATTTTCCAAATCCGGCGGCGGCTCAATTCCCACATAAAAATCCTTCGGGTCAATATTACTGATAACGGTGTTAAAACCTTCAGACATGTCCAATCCCGGAAGAGATTCTAGCTTGATCTTGCGATACCAAACCGGAATTCGGTGTCCCCACCAAAGCTGACGGCTTATGCACCAATCTTGCAAACAGCCCATCCAATGATCATAAACTTTTGCCCAACGCTCCGGATGAAACTTCATTTCATCCTTGGCTACGACATCACGCGCTTTTTCTGCACTTGGGTATTCTAAGAACCATTGCCAGCTTAATCGTGGTTCAATTGGCACGTCGGCACGTTCACTGTAGCCAACATTGTTTGTGTAAGGTTCTTCTTTTTCCAACGCGCCGAGTTCTGCGAGTTTTTCGACAGCAACTTTGCGTGCTTTGAAACGGTCGAGGCCTTTCAAATCTTGTCCAGCCGCATCGTTCATTGTGCCGTTGGCGTTGATGACTTCCGGTGTTTTTAATTTGTGTCGCAGCCCAATTTCAAAATCGGCTTTGTCGTGAGCGGGCGTGACTTTGAGAACGCCTGTCCCAAATTCAAAGTCAACGTGTTCATCGCCAATGATCGGAATGAGTTTTAACTGCTTCGGATATTCCGCCGGCAGCGGTCGCACCACGTTTTTGCCGACGTATTTTGCATATCGTGGGTCTTTCGGATTTACGGCCACAGCAGTGTCACCTGGAATGGTTTCCGGCCGCGTCGTTGCGATGGTCAGAAAAGTTCCCGGCGCTTCGGCAATTTCCACCTTGAAATAGTAGAGCGAACCTTTCTGCTCCTTCATGATGACTTCTTCGTCCGACAGCGCCGTGAGCGTCGCAGGACACCAATTTACCATCCGTTGGCCTTTTTTGATGAGGCCCTTGTTGTAAAGCTCGACGAAAACTTTTTGGACGCAGCGGGAATATTCCGGGTCCATCGTGAACCGCTCACGCGTCCAGTCGCACGATGCGCCGAGCTTTTTCAACTGCTGAATAATGATGCCACCATGCTTTTCCTTCCATTGCCAGACGCGTTCGAGGAATTTCTCGCGGCCCAAGTCGTCGCGATGCCTGATTTCGCCGGCTTTTTTCAAGGTGCGTTCCACCACCGTCTGCGTCGCAATGCCGGCGTGGTCGGTGCCGGGCAGCCAGAGGACTTCCTTGCCGTCCATGCGCGCTTTGCGGACGAGGATGTCCTGGATGGTGTTGTTGAGGACGTGGCCCATGGTAAGCACGCCGGTGACGTTCGGCGGCGGGATGACGATGGAATAGGCCGGACGTTTGGGAGACACACGCGCGGGATCAGCGACAAAGCATTTCTGGTCGAGCCAGAATTGGTACCACTTTTCTTCGACCGTTTGCGGTTCGTAGGCTTTTGGGATTTCAGACATGAGTTAGAACCGCAGAGACGCGGAGACGCTGAGAAAACATTTCTGAATTAAATCAACTCTGCGTCCCTGCGCCTCTGCGGTAAGATTCATTTTCGTAAAAGCGCGTATTCCATACTGTCCACCAACGCCTGGAGGCTGGCTTCGATGATGTTCTCGCTCACGCCGACAGTGCCCCATTCGCGTTTGCCATCGGTGGACTCGATGAGCACGCGTGTCTTGGCGGCAGTACCGGTGTCGCCGTTCAGAATGCGCACCTTGTAATCGGTGAGTGTTATTTTTTGGAGTTGCGGAAAAAACTTCCCCAACGCCAGGCGCAGCGCGCCGTCGAGCGCGTTCACGGGACCGTCGCCTTCGGCCACCGTGTGGGCGGCCTTGCCGCCGACGAGGACTTTTACCGTCGCCTCGCAAATATGTTCCGCACCGTCGCGGCGCATGGAAACGTGATAGGCGTCCACGTGAAACGACGGTTCGCGGTGCTTGAGCGTCTGGCTGATGAGCAGCGCCAGCGAACCTTCGGCGGCTTCGTATTCATAACCCTGGCCTTCCAGTTCCTTGATGCGCGCCGTGATGGCTTTCACCTCCGGCATGTCGGGTTTCAACGTGAAGCCCAACTCTGCCGCCTTCATCAAAATGTTCGTGCGGCCGGACATATCGCTGATGAGCACGCGGCGGAAATTGCCGACGGCGGCGGGGTCAATGTGCTCATAACTGCGCGCCACGCGGTCAATCGCATGCACGTGCATCCCGCCTTTGTGGGCAAAGGCCGTCTGCCCCACCCACGGCTGGCGCGGGTCGTGGCGGACATTGGCGATTTCGTCCACAAACTCGGAAAGTTCCTTGAGCTTGGGCAGCGAGGTCTCGGGCACGCTGGATTTCTTCATTTTGAAATGCAGCAGTGGAATGACGCTGACCAAATTGCAGTTGCCCGTGCGCTCGCCGTAACCGTTGATGGTGCCTTGCACCTGCGTCGCGCCCGCTTCGATGCCGGCGAGCGCGTTGGCCACGCCCACGCCGCAATCGTTGTGCGTATGGATGCCGATGCGCGTGGTGAGCCTGCTTTTGGCCACGGCAGTAATGCGCGCGATTTCCTCCGGCAGACAGCCGCCGTTCGTGTCGCACAGCACGATGCATTCCGCGCCGGCCTTTTCCGCCGCCTGCCAGGTGGCGAGCGCGTATTCGGGTTCGTCCTTATAACCATCAAAGCTGTGCTCGGCGTCGTAAATGACCGTCTTGCCGTGGTTTTTCAAAAAGCGGATGGTGTCACCGATCATGGCGAGGTTTTCATCCGGTTTGGCACGGAGCACTTCGGTCACGTGCAACAGCCAGGTTTTGCCGACAATGGTGACGACCGGCGTTTCCGCTTCCAGAATTTGCCGCATCAACTCGTCACTCTCGATGGCCACACCCTTGCGGCGTGTCATGCTGAAGGCGGCGATTTTGGCGTTCTTCCATTTTCGGCGGGCCGCCTGTTGAAAGAATTCCAAATCCTTGGGATTGCTGCCGGGCCAGCCGCCTTCAATGTAATGCACTCCGAATGCGTCCAGCTTTTCGGCGATGCGGAGCTTGTCGGCGACCGAGAAATTGATGCCCTCACCTTGCGAACCGTCACGCAGGGTGGTGTCGTAGATTTCAACTTGGGGTTTCATAAATGGCCCGTGAAAAAACGGGACACATTATTGCTGAATTTGGCGGGGCTGGCAAATCCCAAAGCAGACCGGGCCTTCAGGCCAGACTGAAGGTGTGTCAGGCCACGGCCTTGCTGCTGGCTTCGCTGCCGGCAGTTTTGAATTTTTCCAGGCAGTCGGGGCAGATGCCGTGGGTGAAACCGGCGATGGTGTGCTCGGCCAGGTAGGTTTCCATCTGCTGCCAGTAACCCTGGTCGTCCCGAATCCGTTTGCACGATGCGCAGATGGGCAGCAGCCCGCTGAGGGTTTTGACTTGTTTGAGCGATTCGGTGAGTTCCTCAATCAGTTTGAAGCGCTCCGCCTCGTCGTTTTTGCGCAGGGTGATGTCGCGCGTGATGGCCGAGGCGCCCACTACTTTGCCGCTGTTGTCCAGCACCGGCGAAACCGTCACCGAGACGGGGATAAAATGACCATCTTTGCGCAGGCGCACCGTCTCATACAATCCCACCCGTTGCCCGCGCTTAATCCGCGCCATGATGTCTATCAACTCATCGCGCCGGTCGATCGGATACAAAATCGAAACCGAATGGCCGATGATTTCGTCAGTCGTGTAACCAAAAATGCGTTCGGCGGCCTTGTTCCAACTGACGATGGTGCCGTCCAGACTCTTACCGTAAATGGCGTCATCGGTGGATTCGACAATGGCCGCCAGAAACTGCATGGCCGCCTCGGCCCGGGCGCGGGCGCGGCGGGATTGCGCCACTTCCATTTCCCGTTCAATCGCCGGAACCAGGCGAGAGAGGTTGTTCTTGACGATGTAATCGCTGGCGCCGGCCTTCATCATGTCCACGGCGGCCTCCTCTCCGTAGGTGCCGGAAATGGCGATGAATGGAATGTCAGCTTCTTTTTCGCGGAGCAATTTGAACGCCTCCGGCCCGCTGAATTGGGGCAGAACGTAATCCGAAAGCACCACGTCCCAGGCATGACGATTGAGCGCGGCGGTCAATTCGGCAGCTGTTTGGACCCGTTCATGGACGGCATCGTAACCTCCCTGACGCAATTCCTCCAACAGCAGTTTCGTGTCGTTCTCGGAATCTTCAACGACCAGCACGTGCAACAACCTGACCATACAACAAACTTTCCATTTCAAAACTTCCAACAACATCCCCACCCCCACCCGTCAACATTTGACCGATTCCTCCACCTTGTCGAATTTCCAATCGGCCCCCTTATTGCGCTACTGGAAGCACAATGCCGGTTTAGACATGAAAATTTCGGGAACCGTTCAACCATGAACGTTTTGCGACCGGACATTTAATGGCTGCGATTTACCGGCCAGTCTGCGGCTGATTATTTCCTCTCATTT
>Ga0335077_10003010_pt1 | contig 20209 bp, 19 predicted proteins | sample Lox_Sample_31_FD_207151 | JGI IMG/M metagenome (GOLD analysis project Ga0335077, IMG submission 207151) | Soil microbial communities from Loxahatchee National Wildlife Refuge, Florida, United States - Lox_Sample_3.1 | ecosystem: Environmental > Terrestrial > Soil > Wetlands | place: USA...
GAGCGTCCAACGTTCGCTGGCGCAACCGGTGTGGCGCCGTGGCCGCTGCCTCCGGGACGCCGCTGGACAGTCCCAGCAGCGTGGCGAGAAACGGGACGGTCTCGGCGGCCGGCATCGAGTAGCGCGCGGCCGCCGCCGTCAGCTTCGCCAGCTTAGCCGCCGGAGAATCGCCCTTGTCGAAGGCCAGCGCGCGCTGAAGGAGGTCGATGATGGGATAGAACGCGCTCTGCTGATGATAGGGCGACCCGCGCCCCTCGAGCTGCCAGTGCGCATCGCCGGCGGCCCGCGCCTTGAGCTCGCGCACCAACCGGGACTTGCCGATTCCGGCTTCGCCGACGAGCAGCACGACCTGGCCTCGCCCCTCCCTGGTCTGCTCCCACCGGTCCAGCAGGACCCCCGTCTCCTGGTCTCGACCTACCAGCGGCACTTGCCGACTCACCGGCGCCGGCCCGAGCGGCTCTGCCGCCTCGCGCTCGCGCAGCACACGATACGCCGTCACCGGCGCCGCAATCCCCTTCAGGTCCTGGGTCCCCAGCTCCTCGCAGACGAAGCGATCGCCCAGCAGCCGATGCGTCGCCCCGCTCACGACGACGGTGTCCGGCGCCGCCAGCGCCTGCAGTCGCGCCGCAATATTTGGCGTCTCCCCGACCACCGCCATCGGGTCCCGATACGTGCTGTCTCCCAGCACTCCCACGACGGCGAGCCCGGTGTGCACCCCGATCCGTACCTCGAGTCGTCGCGCGCGCAGCGCCGGCACCTCACGCGCCAGCCGCTCGTTCAGCGCGGGCAGCGCTGCTACGGTCGCCAGCCCCGCGCGTGCCGCCCGGCCCGGGTCGTCCTCGTGGGCCTGCGGATAGCCAAAATTGACGAGCAGCCCATCTCCGACCTGCCGCGCGATCACGCCGCCGTAGCGCTCGATCACTCCGGCACACATGGTCTGATACGCTCGCAGCACCTCGCGCAGCTCCTCCGGATCGAGGACACTCGACAGGGCCGTCGAGCCCACCACGTCGCAGAAGAGCACGCTCAGCTGCCGTCGCTCCGCCTCCGCGTCTTGATCGATGGGCTTGCGCTCGGACGTCGCAGCAGGAGCCGGCACTCGGCCGGGCGGCGCCTGCGCGTGTGTCTCATCCCGCAGGACCAGCATCACCCCGCCCTCGTCCGCGGCCAGCCCCTGAACCTCGATGAGCTCGTACTTCAGATCCTCCAGGCTCGCATCGTCCAGATCGAACTCCCTCTTGATCGACCGGTACGACAGCCGCCTCCGGCGTCTCAGCAGATCGATGACCTGGTCGGCGAGGTCAAAAAATGACATGGCGCTCTTGACTCCTCGACGCCGAGCCAGGTCGAAGCGAATGTTCCTGCGGCTCGGTCGGCATCGGTCCGGAGCTACGGATCCTGTGTGACCTGGCTGACGTCACCGCTGTCAAAACCAGGGGCTGTGGTCGTGCGACCACACGGATTAGGGCGACCGGCGCCGTCGGCTTCCATCGCCCTGCTGACTGGCTTTGCACCCCTCGCCGACGAGCCTTGTCCTCACGAACAACGCGGCAAAGAGTCGCGTGTGGTCGGACGACTGGCCATCTCATCTCCGTTGATTCTCGGGGTGAGAGACAGGGCATATTCGCTGGAACGCGTCGTTTCGGCCCATTCGCCGCTACGGGAATGTTGCAAGAGGCAAGCCAGCTGGGCTCGATCGAAGAGCCAGATCTTCATCGAGTCTTCATCAGAATAGTCGACCAACGTCAATGGATTCCAGTCAGGATGTTGAGCGCGAGGGACTCTGCCGTCGTGTACGTGGTGCAAGAGCTCGATCGGTGGCTGCCCCGGAGGCCGTGGCCTGGTGGATGGCCTCAACTGGATAAGGCGTGGACCGGCGCGTTCATGGAACAGAACCGGCGCTTGGACGAGCTTCTCGGCGGGGGCATCGTGCCACCTGGGTATTGGCGTCGGCGACGCGGGAGCCACTCCGGAGTGGGTCCCGGCGATCTCTTCCGGCAGGCCGCCCCGGCCACGGCGGCGCGCGGCTGTCATCATCATGTAATGCTTCGGGGCGCCGGCGTGATGCTAGAGTGGCTCAGGAGGGCCACGTCCGATCAGCCAGATCCGACGAAGCGGAATGGGAGTCGTACTCGCCGCCGGCGGGTTGATCTCGCGTCGCGTGGAAAGCGGCGCGATCGAGGTGCTGATCATTCATCGTCCCCGCCGTCAGGACTGGACGTTCCCCAAGGGCAAGATCGAGGCCGGAGAAACGTGGCAGACGTGTGCGCTCCGTGAAGTCGAGGAAGAAACCGGGCTACGGTGCCGACTCGAGGTCGAGCTGACCACCACGTCCCACATCGATCACAAGGGCCGCCTCAAGGTGGTCCGCTATTGGGCGATGTCTCCCATCGCCGGGACCGCCGGTCCCCGGAACGAGGTGGACGCGGTCCGCTGGGTGCACTTCGACGTCGCGGCCCGGGTGCTCACGTACGAGCGCGATCGGGCGGTGTTGAAGGCGTTTCGCGCGTCGGTCGCCTGGTCCAGAGCCTGACGCGTCGTTTCTCGGCCGGGCAGCGTGGCCGGCCCTTACCGCCAGAGCTGGGCCGAGGCCAGACGCGCGCCTTCCGCCATCGCCCGGAACTTGGTCCACACGACGGTCGGATGGACCTCCGGTGTATAGGTGGCCTGAGAGGAAAATCCGCAGTCTGTTCCCGCGATCACGTTCTCGCGGCCCACGAGCCGGGCATAGCGGACGATCCGCTCGGCGACCAGCTCGGGGTGCTCCACGATGTTGCTCGCGTGTGTGATCACGCCCGGGATCAGGAGCTTCCCGTCCGGCAGCTTCACTCGTTCCCACAGATGGTACTCGTGCTCGTGTCGCGGATTCGCCGCCTCGAAGGAATAGGCGCCGGCATTGACCTTCAACATGACGTCCACGACGTCCCCGAGCGGCGCGTCGTGGATCCGCGGCCCTTCATTGATGCCGTAGCAGGTATGGAACCGCACCCGGTCGGCGGGAATCCCGCGAAGGCCGAGGTTGACCGCTTCGACGTACATCTCGGCGCGCCGGCGCCGCAACCCGTCGCTCAGTGACGGATCGCTGTAGAGATCGGTGAGGAAGGGATCGTCGATCTGCACGAGGAACCCGGCGTCGACGATCGCCCGATACTCGGTCTGCATCGCCTGCGCCACCGCGTGCAGGTACTCTTCCTCCGTCGGGTAGTACTGGTTCGTGCCCACGCCGCTCGGCGCCACGGCCGGCATGAACACCTCGACGGGGTCGGGGCCGGTCAGCGCCGCCTTGAGGTTGTCGATGTCCCGGTCGAGCGCAGCCCGACCCTGGTACGTGACGGGACCGGTGCAGACCAGGGGAACGATCGGGGAGACCGAGCCTCCGGTCATGGCGCGGGTCATGTATTGCTCGTAGTACTCGGGGAACGCCGACACCTCAGCGGCAAACGGGGTCGGACGCGGACCCGCCTGCGGCTCGAAGCCAGTCAGCCGCTCGCGGACATACGCGTAGAAACCGAGCTTTCCCTGCTCGCGGTCCGTGAGAATGTCGATGCCGCTCTCGATCTGCCGGCGGACCGTCTCGGCGACCGCACTTCGCACACGCCGGGCGTACGCCTCGGCATCGTGCGGCCCGCCGCCGGCCCTGGCCCGCATCATGTCCAAGAGATCCCGGGGGCGCGCCAGGCTGCCGCAGTGGGTGGTCAGAATTCGATCCGCGCTTCTACGCATGATGGAGGATCCGTTGACATGACAATGCTCGTAGTTTAGCTTGCCCGGGGCGGGAAGTGAGCGGCGCAGCTCGGGGCAGTGATCCGGACTGCGCTCGATGAGGAGACATAGCAGGCATGATCGATTTTTCACGGGCCATCGAATTGCCGTGCCCTCCCGCGAAGGTCTGGGATGTCCTGGGGAATCTCCACACGATCGAGTCGTGCCTTCCGGGATTCGAGCATACACAGGAGGTCGAGCCCCGGCGGCGCTATCGAGTGAGGATTCGTGATCGGATCGGCTCCTACCACGTGGACATTCCCCTCGACGTCGTGGTCGATTCGCTGGAGACGGGGGCCCGTCTCGCCGTGAAGGCGTCGGGGCGGGACAAGGTACTGGCGAGCGCGGTGAAGGTCTCGATGACCGTGGCGCTGGCGGCCGCGGATGTTGGGGCGTCACTCACGCTTCAGGGCCGGCTCGAGGTGGGCGGCAAGCTGGCGGCGCTCGGCGAGGGAGTCCTTGGTCGGAAGATGAGGGACACCCTCCACGACTTCGCGGCGAACCTCGAGCGGCTCCTGAACCCGTCGCGCGACGCGGACGCGACTGAGCGGCCGCGGACCGATGATGCGCCGCAAAATGGCGTGGACACGTAAGGGCGCTTTGCTATAATCCCCGCCAGACCGAACCCGAGACTGAACAATCCCGGCAACGACTCGCACCAGCCACCTTCAGAGTGGGACGCTCAGAGGAGTACCGCAATGGTGTGGCTCGATACGCGCTCCTGGTTCGAGGACGAAGACATCTCGGCACGGAACCCGGACAACGACTTCGCCGACGACGACGAGGACGATGACGATCTCGACGACGAGGACGACGACCTCGACGACGAGGACGACGATGACTTCGACGACGACGACCTCGACGATGACGAGGATGACGAGAGTGCCGATGACGAAGACGACTAGGGGGGATCCGCAACTCGGGTGACGTGCACGAAGTCCTTGACAGGGAGGCGACAATGACACTCTTCAGTGAGGCCGGGTGGCTTTTCCTGTTGCGCTGGATTCACTTCCTCGCGGGCATCACCTGGATTGGCCTCCTTTATTACTTCAACCTGGTGCAGGTCCCATTCTTCGCCGAGACGGAGGCGCCGGTCCGTGTCGGGGTTCAGCAGAAGCTCCTGCCCCGCGCGCTCTGGTGGTTCCGGTGGGGCGCCATGATCACCTTCCTGTCGGGCTGGCTCTACCTGCTCCACTACTGGCTCGGCCGAAGGGGGATGACCGATCCGGGCACCCTCGTTATCCTGTTGGGGGGCATCATCGGCACGATCATGTGGGCCAACGTCTGGTTCGTCATCTGGCCCAAGAACAAGATCGTGATTCAGAACGCCATCGATACCGGAGCCGGCCGGCCGGCCAATCCCGCGGCCGCTCCCGCCGGTGCCCGGGGCGGGCTGGCCTCTCGTACCAATGTCCTGTTCTCCATTCCCCTGCTGCTCTTCATGGGCGCGGCTAGCCACAATCCCCCGGCCATGCCTCACAACGTGGCGCTCTTCTGGATCGTCGCCCTGATCATTCTCGCCCTCATCGAAGCCAATGCCCTGATGGGCAAGCCAGGACAGGGGGCCGCCAAGCCGCTCGCCACGATCAAGGGCACGCTATGGGCGGGATTCATCCTCACGGCAGTGTTCTGGGTGTGGTTTCAGATCTCGTGACGACCTGAATCGGTCGGAGCGGCCGCGCCGATCGTGGCGGCCCGGCATCGAACGGCCAACGGGCGGGGTACCTACCCCGCCCGTTGTGTTTCACAGCGAGAGCGGAGCCGGCCCAGGACCGGGCCGGCTGTCCTCAAGGATCCGGGGCCAGATCCCCGAGCAGCGCCGCTCTCGTGTTCGGCGAAATTTGGGTCCGGGCCCGATCGGCAGGATGATCCACCACGAGGAACGCCGGCGCATCCCGGAAGGCGCGGACAGCCGGCTCGGGAAACGCGAAGCGCACGAAGTGCACGGCCGAGAGCTTGCCTCGCTCCAGATCGGAGTGGCCCGCCTCGAACTCCGCCGGGATCGCGAATTCCTTGCCCACCTGGATCCAGACGTGCCGCCCGAGATCGATGCCCTGGAAACGGTCGAGCATCGGCTTGATCTGATCCTTGTCTTCGATCTCGATCATCATCGTGGCGGATAGCTCGCCCGGCCGGGGAAGCAGCGCGCCGTAGACGTCGATCTCGTCCTGGATGCGCGCATCATCGACGATGCGCTCGACCCGGCACATCTCCTGGATCTGGAACAGGACCGTGTCGCGGTTCTCGAACAAGACGGAGAGGTACTGTCCGAGCGGCAGGCGGCGCGTGCGTTTCACCTCCAGCACCTGTCGGCGCCGGTCATCGCGCACTTTCTCGTATTCGAAGAAGTTCAGGATGTCCTCAAGCACGATCTTGCCGTGTGTCATGACGTCACTCCTCGATGGGAAGACCGTAGGCCTCGGCGAGGAGACGGATGGGATGTCGGGCCTGGCGGCCCGTCCCCTGATTGATCTGCAGAGCCGCCAGAGGGCAGTCGGTCGCCACGCGGTCGGGACGGGCCGCCTCGATCTCCTTGAAGAGCGGCTGGGCGATCTTCATGGACAGCTCGAAATACTCTTTCTTCATGCCCCAGGTGCCGTCCACCGCCGAGCATCGTTCGATGGTCTCGACGCGAGCGCCCGTGAGCCGGAGGACGTCGGCCGATTTGGTGCCAAGGTTCTGTGCCTTCAGGTGACACGGAAGCTGGTAGGCGATGGTCTCCGCGGGATTCGGGAACCTTGTATCCAGCCTGCCCGCGGCGTGAAGTCCGGCCAGATATTCGAAGAGGTCCTGCGTATGGCTCGCCACCAGGTTGGCGTCCTCGGATCCGTCGAGCCACGGGTACTCCTGCTTCAACATGTACGAGCAGGTCGGGCCGGGGACGACGATCTCTCGTCCCGCGCGCACAGCCTCGGCCAGGGTGCGCGCGTTCTCCGCGATGAGGCGCCTGGCCTCCTTCACCGCGCCGCCATCGAGATACGGCATGCCGCAACAGCGCTGCGCTGGCAGGGACACGTCGACGCCGTTCTTCTCCAGCACGGCGACGGCCGCTTTGCCGGTCGCCGGGTCGTTGTACTCGACCGAGCAGGTCGCGAACAGGGCAACCCGGCGCCGCGGAGTGGGCCCAGGGGCGGCCCGCCGCCGGTCGAACCAGCGGGAAAAAGTCTCGCGGTGAAACACGGGCAGCTGCCGATCGCGATGAATCCCCACCGTGGCCTCCATGAGCTTCCGTTGCAGGGGAAGCGCGGAGGCCCAGTTGGACAGAGGCGCAGTGAGCATTCCGAGCCGGCCGATCAGCTCGGTGTTGCCGAGAAAACGATCCTGGAGCGTCACGCCCTTCTGGCGGGCCTCGGCGGATCGAGCGCGAAGCATCAGGCGCGGGAAATCCACCTGCCAGCGATGGGGAGGCGTGTACGGGCAATGGTTGTAGCAAAGCTTGCACTGAAAGCAGAGGTCGACGACCTCCTTCACGTCGGCGGCGGGTAGTCTCTCCACGTCGCCATCCACGGCTTCCACGTCGAGCCGCTCGAACAGCACTCTGAAAGACGGGCACAGAGGCAGACAGCGTCGGCACCCCGCGCAGACGTCGTAGACGCGGCGGAGCTCGGCGTCCACTCGGTCGAGCTTCCAGAACTCCGGTTGTCTGATGTCCAGCGTCATGGGGCATCATGGTCACCTGGGGGGCGGGCGGCGACGGCGCTCGCCCCCCAGGTGTTGTCGACTCAGATGGCGTCGGCCGGATCCTTTCCGGCGATCTGCTGCATGCCCTTGGTGAAGCGCCCCGCATGCGACTTCTCCGCCTTGGCGAGCGTTTCGAACCACTCGGCCAGCTCGGCGTAGCCTTCCTCGCGGGCGGTCTTGGCCATCCCCGGATACATCTGCGTGTACTCGTAGGTCTCCCCGTCGACCGCGGACTTCAGGTTCTTCTCGGTCTTGCCCATGGGAGCGCCCGTGGCCGGATCCCCGACCTCCTTGAGAAAATCGAGGTGCCCGAAGGCATGACCCGTCTCGGCGTCGGCGGTGTCCTTGAAGAGCCCCGCAATGTCGGGGAATCCCTCGATGTCGGCCACCCGCGCGAAGTAGAGGTACCGGCGGTTGGCCTGGGATTCCCCGGCGAACGCCTCCTTCAGGTTCTCGTGGCTCTTCGAGCCCTTGAGACTCTTCCCTGCCATACTGACTCCTCCTTTCGAGGTGAAGGGTGTGGGACGGCACGGTTCCGCGGGACGGGGCGTGCGCGCCTCGCGACCTTCCGGCACGGAGCGCAACGCCCGTAGAACTCGATGCGATGATGAGTGACGCTGAATCCTCCCTGCGCGGCCACGCGGCTCACGAGGGCGCGGGAGTGGGGCTCAGTGAGCGGTCCGTCCACGTCCACGATGCGCCCGCACTGAAGACACGTGAAGTGGTGGTGCTCGCTGGTGTTGCCGTCGAAGCGGGCATGCGGTCCGGGTACCTCCTGGACCAGTCCCTCCTCGACGAGCCGCCGCAGATTGCGATACACGGTGCCCAGGCTGACCCGCGGGAGGCGGCGGCGGACCATCCGATGCACGGCCTCGGCCGTGGGATGCGACGCCGTGCCGCGGACGACCTCCAGGACGACCCGGCGAGGCTCGGTGCGTCGCAAGCCCACCGTGCGGAGGGCCGCATCGGACGTGGAATCGGGAGTCGGGCGGCGCATCTTTTTAGTAATGATTGTCATTACGATCTGTGAGAGTACCGCGCCCGCCCCCGCGTGTCAAGGCGCGCGCGCGCAGGGGCCGGCCGCCCCGTTGGCCGTCACCTCCGCCGTCCTGTACACTTTCCTCCTCAGGAGGACGGACCCCATGGCGCAGCCCCCCTGGCTCCGGATCGAGGGAGCCCGCCAGAACAATCTCAAGGCGGTGTCGGTCGCCATTCCCCACGACCGACTCACCGTGATCACGGGGATCTCTGGCTCCGGAAAGTCCTCGCTGGCCTTCGATACCCTGTTCGCGGAGGGACAGTGGCGCTACATCGAATCGTTGTCCACCTACGCGCGGATGTTCCTCGAGCGGCTGAACCGCCCCGACGTGGATCGGATCGAGCACATCCGTCCGGGCATCGCGCTCGAGCAGAAGAATCCCGTGCGCACCGCCCGGTCGACGGTGGGGACCGCCACCGAGCTGCACGATTACCTCCGGCTGCTCTACGCCAGGATCGGCCGGGTCCATTGCGCCACGTGCGGCGCCGAGGCCCGGAGCGACTCGGCCGAGCAGGTGGCCGACACCCTCGTCCGCGACCACGCCGGCGCGCGAGCGCTCATCTGCTTTCCGCTCCCGGGGTCCAGGGATCCCGCCACGCTCTTCCCCACCCTGCTCCAGCGCGGGTTCGCCCGCGTGAAGGCGGGCACCACCGTGATCGACCTGGCCGATCCCGCCGGCCGACCAGCCGCCATGCCACCGAACCTCTCCAACCAGACGCTCAGCGTTGTGCTCGATCGCGTCGTCATCACGCCCGAGGCGCTGCGGCGGATGACCGGCTCGCTCGAGACGGCGCTCGCCGAGGGCCAGGGCCGGGCCCACGTGGACCTGGTCGGCGGACGCACGATCGCGGTGAGTCGTGAGTTCCGCTGCCCGCAGTGCGGCGTGGCGCTCACGCGACCGCGCCCATTGCTGTTCTCGTACAACCACCCGCTCGGGGCCTGCCCCGAGTGCAAGGGATTCGGCAACATCCTCCGCTACGACGAGGCCCTGGTCGTTCCGGACCAGACGCGGACCCTTGCCGAGGGCGCCGTGCAGCCCTGGTCGCATCCCTCGGGACGGTGGTACCAGAAGCAGCTGCTGAAGGCTGCCAAGCAGCGCGGCGTGGACACGATGCGCCCCTACGCCGAGCTCTCGCCCGAAGATCGTCAGTGGATCTACGATGGTGACGGGAGTTTCACCGGGATCCAGGGGTTCTTCGAGGAGGTCGAGTCCTACCGCTACAAGCTGCACGTGCGGGTCATGCTGTCCCGCTATCGGAGCCCGTCGTCCTGTCCGCGCTGTCGGGGAGCGCGTCTGCGTCCCGAGGCGCTGAGCGTGCGGGTGGGCGGCCTCACCATCGCGGACATCTCCCAGAAGACCGTGGAGGAGCTGGACCGTTTCCTCGACGGGCTCGCGCTCCACGGCTGGGAAGAAACGGTGGCGCGCGACGTGCTGAAGCACCTGCGCGCGAAGCTGGCGTTCCTCCTGCGCGTGGGCCTCGGATACGTGACCCTGGCGCGCCAGGCGCGCACGCTCTCGGGCGGGGAAGCGCAGCGGATCAACCTCGCCAACCAGCTCGGGTCTCAACTGGTGGGCACGCTCTACGTCCTCGACGAGCCCTCCATCGGCCTGCACGCGCGCGACACCGCGCGGCTGGCCGAGCTGTGCCGTGAGCTGGCCGTCGCGGGCAATACCGTCGTGATCGTCGAGCACGATCGATCCTTCATCGAGAGCGCCGACTATCTGATCGAGATGGGCCCGGGCTCGGGCGAGCACGGCGGCACGGTGGTCTTCGCCGGGACCCAGGCCGAGTTCCGGCAGGACCCGCGGTCGCTCACGGCCCGTTACCTCACCGGCCGCGAGGCGATCACGTTGCCGCTCTCACGCCGAGAAGGACGGCGGGCGCTCGTGCTCCGGGGAGCCCGGGCGCACAATCTGAAGAACGTGACCTTGCGGATCCCGCTGCACACCTTCACGTGCGTGACGGGCGTCTCCGGATCGGGGAAGTCCACCCTGGTCCACGACACGCTCTACCCCGCCGTCGCGCGCCACTTCAAGGTGGAGTGGGCGCTGCCGGGCGAGCACACGGACCTTCGCGGGCTGGAGCACCTCCGAGGCGTCCGCCTGATCGATCAGGAGCCCATCGGGCGGACGCCCCGGTCCAATCCGGTGACCTACATCAAGGCCTTCGACGAGATCCGCAAGCTCTTCGCGGGACTCTCGCGCGCGAAGACGCTCGGCCTCGGGCCCGGCGCCTTCTCGTTCAATGTGCCGGGTGGGCGTTGCGAGACCTGCGAAGGCGATGGCGTCCAGAAGCTTGAGATGTACTTCGTCGAGGACGTTTACGTCACGTGCCAGGAATGCGAGGGCAAGCGGTATCGGCCCGAGATCCTGCAGGTCACGTACAAGGGTCGGAACATCAGCCAGGTGCTCCAGCAGACCGTGGACGAAGCGGTCACGTTCTTCGCGGCCGAGTCCGCCCTGGTCAGAAGGCTCCGGCTGCTCCAGGAAGTGGGGCTCGGCTATCTGCGGCTCGGCCAGCCGGCCACGACGCTGTCAGGAGGCGAGGCCCAGCGACTCAAGATCGCGGCCGAGCTGTCGGCGCGCCTCACCACCGATCACCTCTACATTCTCGACGAGCCCACGACCGGACTGCACCTGGATGACGTCAAGAAACTCCTGGCCGTGCTCAACCGTCTCGTGGACGCGGGCAACACGGTGCTGGTCGTGGAGCATCACCTCGACGTCATCAAGACGGCTGACTGGATCGTGGACCTCGGGCCGGAGGCCGGCGACGCCGGCGGAGAGATCGTCGGGGAGGGCACGCCCGAGCAGCTCGCCCAGATAGCCGGCTCCTACACCGGCAAGTTCCTCCGGGATCTGCTCCCCAAGGTCGACGGCAAGGTCATGCGCGCGCGCCAACATCCCGGTGGCGGCGCGCCGGACGACGTTCCCAGGACTCGCCCGAGTCATCGCGCCGAACCCGCGATCGCGGCGGGCGAGGGCGACAGCCTGGCCTGAGCGATCCCCTCGCCCGCGTGTCGCATCGGCGCGGGATGCCGCCGACGGACGAGCTCAGCTCGCGGCGGCGGGGGGCTCGCGAGCGATTCGCTCCGTCAATACCACGCGCGTTTGTCGACCACGTTGAGGAGCGGCTCGTTCCTGCCAAAGCGCCGACAGTTCTCGAGGAGGATCTCCTCCCACTTTCGACGATACGGCGCGCCGGAGATCGCGACGTGGGGCGTGATGAGCACGTTGGGCATCCGCCAGAGCGGACTGTCCGGCGGCAGAGGCTCGGGATCGGCCACGTCGAGTCCCGCGCCCGCGAGGTGACCAGAACGCAGGGCACCGATCAGGTCCTGCGTCACGACACAACCGCCGCGCGAGATATTGATCAAGTACGAGCCACGCTTCATACGCGCGAAGCGCCGGGCATCGAACATGCCGAGCGTGGCCGGGGTCTCCGGCACCGTGACGATCACGAAGTCCGCCTCGGCGAGGCGCTCGTCCAGGAGGTCGGGCGTGCACAGCTCGCTCATACCCGGCGGCGGGTCTGTCACGCGGGGGTCGCTCCCGAGCACGCGCATGCCCAGGGCCGCGCAGAGCTTGCTCGTCTCGCCGCCAGCGCCGCCCACGCCCACGATCATCACCGTCTGAGTGGGCAAGTCGATCATGCCCGGCCCTCGCTTCCACTGCTTTTGCGGCAGATAGTGCTCGAACCGGCGCGCGAAGGCGAGCACGAACGCCACGGCATGGGCGGAGAGGTGCTCGTTGTAGCTGCCTCGCATGTTTGTGACGACCACCGGGCTCTGCACCAGCGCGTCATAGAACCACGCGCCACCGAGACCTGCGCGGGCGGCGCAGATCCAGCGCAGCTTTTTCGCGCGGGCGAAGAGCTCCGGCGGAACCGTGCCGTAGGCCGCGTCGGCATCCTCGATGTCGGCCCGCGCATCCTGGGGATCCCGGAACGCCTTGACGACCGCGCCCGGGACCGCCTGGCGGATCTTCTCCAGCCACGAGTCGTCGACGTCCGGAGGCAGCAGCAGGATCTTGAAGGTCATGGCGTGGACTCCTTTGCGCACGAGGCGATACGCTCGATACCGTGCCGAGGGCCTAGTCGATGATTCCGCCGGGCTTCCCGGGCGGCGCCACCATGGGGCATTTTCGCAAAGAATTCTGGTCTCGGGTATTCCGCCGCGGCTTCGTTCGATGAATCCGCCGGACCCGCCATCACGAACGCACGATCTTCCCGAATCGGTGCTACTGTTGGCAGGCACGAGGACGGGTTGGCCATGACGGATCCGATGAGTGTCTTCGAGGCTGTCCGCACGCTGCTCGCGGTCCGGAGTTACCGGGACACGCCCGTGCCCGACGCCGTGCTCCGCCGGATCCTCGAGGCGGGGCGCCTCACGGGCAGCGGGATGAACCGGCAGCCCTGGCACTTCATCGTGGTCCGCGAGCGCGAGACGCTGCGCCGCCTCGGGACCATGGCGTCGAGCGGCCCGTACGTCACGCAGGCGCCTCTCGCGATCGTCGTGGCCACCGACAAGAGCCGGTTTGCCGTGTCCGACGCGAGCCGTGCCATCCAGTCCATGCTGCTCGCCGCGTGGGCCGAGGGTGTCGGCTCGAACTGGGTCGGCTTCGGTGGACTCGAGAAGGTCAAGGACGTCCTCGACGTTCCCGCCCCTCTCGACGTGCTCGCGATCCTCCCGTTCGGCTATCCCACCCGCACGCTCGGCCGAGGCAAGAAGCAGCGCAAGTCGCTCCGCGAGGTCGCGCATCTCGAGCGATACGGACATCCGTTCGAGTGACGCGTTCCTTCCGCTCAGACTCACGCGCCCGCGAGGCCCTCATCGACTCCGGCGCTCAGGGTCCCCCGCGGTACGAGCCGCATCCACGAGGCCGGCCGAGGCCGGTGACCTGACCTCCGCTAGCCGCTGCGCGGCGATCGTCCGCTCGCCGTCGGTGAAGAGCGTGCGGTATTCCGGCTTCAGTACCAACGTCTCCATCGCGAGGTCCAGACGTCCCTTCGCGGCGAGCGTCGCCAATCCCTTCGAGAGCCCTTTCGTGCCGAGCATCCGCTTCGCCGCCGCGACACCGCCGTGGCGTTTCACGGCCCGCAAGAAGTACGCGGCCCAGTAGCCGGTCTCCTTCCCCGCCGTCCGGTAGACGGTCTCGATCATGTCGTGCTGGAACCGCTGGCCCAGATCGTTCATGGCAAATTCTCCTTCCTCTTTCACGCACCATCAGCCGCCGTGTCACGTCGGGTCAAGACGTGTCCGGGATGGTACAGGGCGTGGAACGCCGGAGATCATACCGACCAGTCGACGACCCTGATCGCCGGCGACCGCCTTGGCGAATCCTGGTATTCTGTGGACCGTTCGGCACGGCGATCGGGTAATCTCAGCTTGCCCCGAGCGACACGCGGGAAGCCGGGCGGGTGGCGGCGGGGCGCCTGTGGGGCCGGCCCCGCGGAGTGGGCCCCCTGAGACCCGTCCGCAGCTCGAAGAGCTGCGATTCTGGCGAATGGGTGACGGAGCCGGCCGGCTCCACAGGCGCCCCGCCGACAGGCCCTGCCCGGCCCACGGGTGAGTCGATCGAGGCAAACTGAGACACTACCGGCGATCGTGCGAGTTCCCTCACGCGAGGAGGCGTCTATGAGGCTCGAAGGAAAAGTCGCGGTGATCACGGGCGGCGCCAGCGGCATGGGGCGGAGCGAGGCCACGATCTTCGCAAAGGAAGGCGCGCGGGTCGTGGTGGCGGATCTTCTCGAGGCCGACGGTCAGAAGGTGGTGGCAGACATCAAGGCAAACGGCGGCCACGCCAGGTTCGTGAAGCTCGACGTCACCAGCGAGGCGGACTGGCGCGACGCGGTCGCCACCACCGAATCGAGCTTCGGCAGGCTGAACGTGCTGGTGAACAACGCGGGGATCAGCGGCTCCTACGATCCCGACACCATGAGCAGCCCCGCGTGGGACACCATCATGAACGTCAACGCCAAGGGCGTCTTCCTGGGCATGAAGTACGCCATCCCCGCCATGCAGCGGGCCGGGGGCGGCGCGATCGTGAACATCTCGTCGATTTCCGGGTTCGTGGGCCAGACGGGGATCCACATGGCCTACAACGCCTCCAAGGGCGCCGTGCGCATCGCGACCAAGGCCGCCGCCGTCCAGTACGCCAAGGACGGCATCCGCGTCAACTCGGTGCATCCGGGCATGATGCCACCCATGCGGACGTCCAAGATGAGCGCCGATCCGACCTGGCGCGCGAAGATGATCAACCCCATCCCCATGAAGCGCGAGGGACGCGTGGAGGAGGTCGCGTACGCCGTCCTCTTCCTCGCGTCGGACGAAGCCTCGTACATCACCGGGACGGAGCTCGTGGTGGACGGCGGCCTGCTCGCGGTGTAGGTCGCCGGCCGACGACCGCGGCTACGCCCGCTCCGCCACCTCCGCGATCCTCCGGAAGGTGAGCGCTCGCTGTCGGTTGCCGTCGGGCAGCTTCGCGATGTCGGCGTCCGTCAGCGCAACGGTATTGCCGTAGGCCCGGTAGGTCGGAATCTCGACGGCAGGCGGCGCCGGCAGGGCCCGCTTGCGCGCGAACGCGGCCTCGATCGCGGGAGCGAGACGGGCCAGCTTCCGCGCCTCCCGGTCCGCCTCCTTCTCGTGGAACTCGGGCATGACCTCCGTCGCGAAGAGCTCGAGCGACTCGCAGATGTGGTCGTGTCGGTTCTTGCCACCCTGCTGGATGAAGATGGTCTGGTCCACTCCGGCGTCCTGGAAGATGCGCAGCGAGTCGCGGAGCTGGGCCGGGGTGCCGATGCAGCCCGTCCCGGCGCCCAGGACCTCAGTGCCGATCTGATCGCGCACGGCCAGGTACTGGTTCCAGATGTTCGTGCGGCCCGGTGTGTGCTTGCCGAAGACGTAGTGATGCGCAAGCGCGAACTGGAAGAAGCGGAAGCCGTCGTTGCCACGGCGCGCCGCCTCCGCGGCATCGGCATGGCAGGAGAATCCGGTCACCATCGCGACGTTGGGATTCACCGCATGGCCGATCGGCACGCACTCGCGCTCGAACGTTTCGTAGTAGTCCGTCACCCAGTGCCGGGCCTCGGAGGGATCGACGAACGCGAACGTGAGCGCGCCGATGCCAAGCTGCGCCGCCAGGTGAATGGTCTCCCGATTCGAGCAGGCCACCCAGATTGGCGGGTGGGGCTTCTGCACGGGCTTCGGCACCACGTTACGCGCCGGCATCGAGAAGAACGTGCCGTTCCACCCCGGGTAGGGGTTCTGCACCATCATGTTGGCCACCTGTTCCACCGTCTCCCGCCACATGGCGCGTCGATCGGCCGGATCGATGCCGAAGCCCTCCAGCTCCGCTCGGGACGCGGACTCTCCCGTTCCCCAGTCGACGCGGCCGCCGGAGACGAGGTCGAGCGTCGCGATGCGCTCGGCGACACGCGCCGGATGGTTGTAGGCGGGCGGCATGAGCACGATCCCGTGCCCGAGGCGGATGCGCCGCGACCGCTGCGAAGCGGCTGCCAGGAACACCTCCGGCGCCGAGGAGTGCGAGTATTCCTCGAGGAAGTGGTGCTCCACTTCCCACGCATAGTCGATGCCGAGGCGATCCGCCAGCTCCACCTGCGCGAGCGCATCCTGAAAGAGCTGGAGCTCGGCGCCCTCCTCCCAGGGCCGCGGCAACTGATGCTCGTAGAAGATCCCGAATTTCATGAGGCTCCTTTCCGCCCTCCGACGATGGTCCTGCTACAATCCGCTCGACCCGACGGCGACCGGGATAGTCTACACCGGCCGAGCACGACACGGCGTCGGCGCTCGACGGCAATCCGAGGGGGAACACCATGAAGACCAGCCGCGATCGCATTCTCACCAGTCACGCTGGAAGCCTGCCGCGCCCGGATGCGCTCATCGACGCGAACCGCGCTCGCGAGGCCGGCGGAACGGCTGATGAGCGCGCCTTCCAGGAACAGCTTCGATCGACGGTCGTGGAGGTCGTTCGGCGGCAGCGGGACATCGGCGTCGCCGTCCCCGGGGATGGGGAGTACGGCAAGTCGATGGGCCACCGGGTGAACTACCGGGCGTGGTGGAGCTACTCGTTTCAGCGCCTTGGCGGGCTCGAGCTCGGCCAGCAGGGTCTGTACGACATGCCGGCACGACGCTCGCGCCCTGGCGAGGTCGTCCTGACCAGCTTTGGCGATCGTCGCGATCGCCTCCGGTTCGCGGCAGCCTATGCGGATCCCGACTCCGGCGTCTCGACCGGGCCTCGAGCCAGCGTCTGGCCCGTGTGCGTCGGCCCACTCACTTACACGGGGCACGCGGCGATCGCGGCCGATATCGCCCACTTCAAAGCCGGCCTGGCGGCCGCGGGTGTCGATGAAGGCTTCATGACCTCCATCGCCCCGGGCAGCGCAGCGCGCATCGCCAACGCGCACTACAAGACCGACGAAGAATTCGTCTGGGCCTGCGCCGACGCCTTGCGGGAGGAGTACAAGGCCATCGTCGACGCCGGTCTCATTCTCCAGCTCGACGATCCGGCGATCGCGGAGAACTGGGACATGGTCAACCCCGAGCCCCCGGCCGACGAGTACCGGAAGTTCTCGATGGTGCGGGTGGAGGCGCTGAACCACGCGATCCGAGGCTTGCCCGAGGATCGGATTCGCTTTCACCTCTGCTGGGGGAGCTGGCACGGCCCGCACACGACGGACATCCCGTTGCGGGAAATCGTCGACGTCATGCTCGCCGTCAAGTGCGGGGCCTATTCGTTCGAGGCCGGCAACGTGCGCCACGAGCACGAATGGCGAGTCTGGCAGGACATCCGACTGCCGGACGACAAGCTGATACTCCCGGGCGTCGTGAGCCATGCCACCAACGTGGTCGAACATCCAGAGCTGGTTGCGGAGCGTATCACTCGGTTCGCTGGCGTCGTGGGCAAGGAGCGCGTGATCGCCTCCACCGATTGCGGTCTCGGTGGCCGCGTCCACCCGCAGATCGCCTGGGCCAAGCTCGAGTCGCTGGCCGAAGGGGCCGCCCTGGCGACCCGTCAACTCGGGCGCTGAGCGCTCCTGGAAGGGCAGGCTTCGTCCCCGGGTCAGCGCGCCCAGCGCCCGGCAGCCACCGCCCGTCGCCAGATCTCGCCCCGCAGGCCGGTCGCGACACCGACATGCGTTGTGCCGCGTCGACGTCGGGCGGCAGGCGTACGCATCGACGCGCGCGTCCACGTACCGGCGGAAGACGTCGCGAAGGGATGCCCCGTCTTCGGCGCCAGGAGACCGAGCCGCAGGTACGCCGTGCCGATCGCGTTGTCTCATCGACGACGAGCTGCCGCCGCGCGTCGAATCGGCTCGCGGTCGTCTGCGGCGGTGCCGTCAAGGTGGGCCGCGCATCGGGGAGGGCCCGTTTGCCGCGGACGTCGGCGGGTTGAGCCGAGGGGAACAAACCATGCGAGATTGCGGTTTCTCCAGTGATCCCTGCGGTACAATTACGAGGTCTGACGTTGGCAAATTGTACACGAGCTGTCCGACGGGACGGCGGCTCGGTGGACGCCGTCACGGGACGGAGATCTCCACCTGAAACTCCCGGTGAACTCGATGACGAGGAGGGAACTAATGCGTCGTGGGCTGATCATGCTGGTGGCGGTCGCAGGTCTGATCTCGCTGCTCGGTGGGCATGCGAGAGCGCAGAGCACCGAGGGCTCTCTACAGCTGACCGAGGGCTCGGTGGCCGCCGGGATCGGATTCAGCTGGGGTCACGGTACGCTGACGTACCAGGGCAAGCAGTATCGGGTCAAGGTCGACGGGCTTTCGGTTGGCGAGGTCGGCGTGTCCCGGGCCACGGCCACCGGCAAGGTGACGAACCTGAAGAGTGTCGCGGACTTCAACGGCAACTACACGGCCGCCGGCGCTGGCGCCACTGTGGGCGGGGGCGCGGGGACGTCGATCATGAAGAACCAGAATGGCGTCGTCATCGAACTGAAGAGCACGACCCAGGGCGCGAGCCTCAAGCTGGCCGCCTCTGGCATCCGCCTCGCCATCGAGCAGTAGCGCGAGCATTCCGAGGCAGCGGAGTGGCGCCCTCGTGCAGCTCCAGCCGCAGATAGGCGCTGGAGGCTCGCGCGGGGGTGCTGTTCTCCGCCAGCCGCGCTGCCCCTCATCAACCAGTACCTCGTGAACGTCCCCCACAAGTTCTACAAGGTCACGGGCATCGGCGACATGTACGCCCCCAAGAACGCATCGCTGCAGGTCGACGATCGCTACCAGAGCGACCGCATCATCGCGGCCTACAACGCGAGCAACCTGTCCACCAACTGATCGGCCGACGCTCACGAGCGGTCGCAGGGTATCGGGAGCCCCTCCCTGCGTACCCGGTCATCCGGCATCGACGCACCCGACTTGACCGCGCGCCCTTGACCGCCTGCCCGGCCCCGGCGCAGGATCGCTCGGTGAGGTGTGACCGACGATGCCCGAAGCAAAGCCGCCGATGATGGAGGTCTTCGACCCGAAAACCCTGCGCGTGGTGTGGACGATTCTGGCCGTCGTCAGCCTGCTGGTCCTCATCTACCTCCTCACGACCATCCTGTTCGTCCTGGTTTTCGCGGTGGTGTTCGCCTATCTCCTGTTCCCGCTCGTCCGTCTCACCGAGCGCGTTCTGCCGGGTTCCCCGCGATGGATGGCGATCAGCATCGTCTACGTGGCCCTGATCGCAGGACTCAGCACGATCGGCGCACTCGTCGGCCCCCGACTGGCGCGCGAACTCGCCGCGCTCGGGACGATGATTCCGGAGATGACGGAGCAGATCCAGAGCGGCCGAATCGTTGGCCGGATCTTCCCCAACTGGCGCGGCGCCGAGATCCTGGACGATGTGGTGCGGTCACACCTCCCCGAGGTGGTCGGGTACGCGCAGTACGCTCTCACGGGCGCTCTGCGCCGGCTGTCGCGGGCGTGGGTCGTCATCCTGATCCCGGTCTTTGCGTTCTTCTTCCTGCGCGATGCCGAGCGAGTGGCCAGCGTCGTGACCAGCCTAATCCGTGGTGACGGGCACCAGCGGCTCTCGCTGCTCATCGCCGGCGACCTTCACAGCTTGCTCGCCGGGTACATTCGTTCACTGATCCTCCTCTGCCTGCTCACCTTCATCGTCTGGTCCGCGGTGTTCTTGCTGGCGGGGGTGCCGTACGCGCTGGTGCTGGCCGCAGTCGGAGGAACGCTCGAGTTCCTTCCTGTTCTGGGACCGCTCGTGGCCGGTGTGGTCGTCGTCGCGGTGGTGGTCTTCGGCGGATTCTCGCACCCCTGGCTGGTGGCCGTCTTCGTCCTGGTGTGGCGCCTCACCCAGGATTACGTGTCGAGCCCTCTCATCATGGGACGCGGGGTGGAATTGCACCCGGCCCTGGTGATCTTCGGCGTGCTCGCCGGGGGCGAGATCGCTGGTCCGGCGGGAATGTTCCTGTCGGTGCCGCTCATCGCCGGGCTGCGACTGGTCTGGCGCCGCCTCCGGGACCTCCCGATCGAGGGCGGCACGGCTGGCGCGAGCACTCCCAGGACCGAAGCGGAGAGAAGCGAGCAGATCGGCAAGCCCTGACCGAGAGCTGCCGCCGTGCTGATCCGGCTCGGGATCAGCGAGTGCTGCGCGAGGAAGAGCCCTGCCCAGCCGGGTGCCCGGTGTCCTCCTCGTGCCCGGGGCCTATGGCGGGTCCACCGCCGCCACGCCAGTGCAGGGATCGCAAGCGCGTCAGGACCGCGC
>Ga0335077_10003011_pt1 | contig 20208 bp, 20 predicted proteins | sample Lox_Sample_31_FD_207151 | JGI IMG/M metagenome (GOLD analysis project Ga0335077, IMG submission 207151) | Soil microbial communities from Loxahatchee National Wildlife Refuge, Florida, United States - Lox_Sample_3.1 | ecosystem: Environmental > Terrestrial > Soil > Wetlands | place: USA...
GCAACGGCCGGCCCCGGCGGTGACGGAGGTTCCGCCGCGGCGGCCGCCAGCGCGTCCACGAATTCCGGGAACCCGCCGAGCGGACGGAACTCCTCGTCGCCTTCCGCCTTGGCCAATGACTGCGCGTTGAGTCGCCCCTCGGCAATCCACTGACGCAGGTCTTGCGCCGAGAGCGAGCGGTATTCTTTTTGGTCGCCGCCAATGATGCTATACAGGATTGCCATTTCAGGTTACACGGGATTTGAGTTGTTTCGGTTTCATGGATCCCAACGCAAAGCGCTCAGTTGCGATGCCCGCAACTGTTGGACGCTGCCGTCCGCAAACGCAACCACGAACCGCCCGGCGTGGCGCGGTTTGCCAATCATCTGTTCCGGGCCGCCATTCGCGTTCCAACCGCCGTCCGACTCAAAAATCATCACGGTGTCTGGAGCCACCTTGCCGGTCTCCAGACCGCCCAATTTGGCGTTGAAAGCATAATCGCAGCGGCGGCTGGGATCAGCGGCGATGCATTTGAAGATTTTCTCCGACCCGACATCAGTTTTGATGGCGTCGCACCACGTTGCCGCGGGCGGGAATTGATCCTTGTTGTTGCCGGAATACACACGCACCGCCAACGCCAATTGTTTTTCGTTGACCACGCAATTAATCGCCTGCGCCTTCTGTTTCGCCGCTGCCAGCGCCGGCAGGAGCATGGCGGCAAAGAGCGGCATCAGGAGCAGGAAGATGGCGGACACAACCACGCCGGCCAGCGCGATGCCGCTGCCACCGGACGCGCCCCGGCCCGGCGGCTTGGCTTTGACCATGGCCATGATTCCCAAAACCAATCCAAACAACGCCGTGAGGCCGCAAGTGAACAGACCCAGAATGCCCAGCACCAGCGACGTGATGGCCAGGCCGCTGGTTGTTGCCGGTATGGGCGGCTCGGTGGAGGGCAATGGTGGCGGCGCACCGGATGCGGCGGACTTCGCGGCGAGCGTGGCGGCGAACTCGGGAAACGCCGAAAGCGGGCGCCATTCCGCGTCACTCTCCGCTTTCACCCGGGATTGCGCATTGAGCCGGCCATCCAGAATCCACTGGCGCAACTGTTCCTCCGTCACCGGGCCATATTGCTTTTGATCGCCTCCGATGAGTGTGTAGTTTGCCATAATCGCGCTGGATTGGGTCGTCTTCTAGCCCATCACGCCCGGCTGCGCAAGCCCGGAAAATTCAAGTGTTCCGCACAAACAATTTTCCCGGCAGTTGCTTGACTGCGCGTTTCATTTCCAGACCCAGCAACGCCACGCTCACCGCCGAACTCGGCAAGCCGCTGCGACGAATGACCTCGTCAATCGCCGATTCTTCTTGGCTCAAGGTATCGAAAACCAGCTTTTCATTTTCAGACAACTCCAACGCGGGCAGCACGCCGGTCTCGCCCGGCGACCGCGGGCGGTTGCTGGCCGGGAACAGATACTCGAACTCGCTTAAAATGTCCTCCGCGTCTTCGCACAACTTCGCGCCTTTTTTGATCAAATCGTGGCAACCTTTGCTGCGCGGTGAATCAATCCGGCCTGGCACGGCGAAAACCTGCCGGCCATATTCCGTCGCAAAATTCGACGTGATGAGCGCGCCGCTGTGCAAGTCGGCTTCGACCACCACCGTGCCCAGCGTCATGCCGGCAATAATCCGGTTGCGAATGGCGAAAGATTGCTTGTCGCCGTTGCGATTGAAGGGAAATTGTGTGATGACCGCGCCGGACGCCGCGATACGCTCAAACAAATCCCGGTTCTCCGGCGGGAACACAAGGTTGATGCCGGTGCCGAGCACGCAGACGGTCCGGCCTTTGGCTGCCAGCGCCCCCTGATGCGCTGCCGTGTCAATGCCGCGCGCGCCGCCGCTCACGACCGTCACGCCGACGTAAGCCAGTTGGTACGCCAGCTTGCGCGCTGTCTCAATGCCGTAATGCGTAGTCAGGCGCGAGCCGACCATGGCCACGGCGCTTTTGTCTTTCGCGGTCAGCGCGCCTTTGACGTACAGCACCAGCGGCGGATCATAAATCTGCCGGAGTATTTCGGGATAATCCGGGTCGCTCTGAATCAAAATATGGCAGCCGAATTCCTGAATGCGCTTCAGTTCACCGGCAAGGTCAACCGTCTTTTCCCAGCCGGCGATGGCATCGGCGGTCTCCTCGCCGATGTTGCGGACGCGGAGCAGTTCGGTTCGGGAAGCGGTGAGGATTTTTGGCGCCTCGCCGAAATGTTCGAGCAACAACCGGGCGCGGACCGAGCCGACGTGTTCGATGAGGTTGAGCGCGATTAGGGCTTCGCGGGAATCCATGCGTATGGAATAACGGTTGCGAATGAATGCCGCAAGCAAAAGCGTCCGCAGCATTGCAATTCTCAAATTCTCTGCTACTCATGGCGTGTGCCTGATCCCAGCCTCCTCATCCTCATTCCCGCTTACAACGAGGAGCGCCGCATTGAACCGGTGCTGCGCGAGTACGCGCAATTTTTCGGGAAGAATTATGCCGGCGAATTCCAGATCGTCGTCGTGCTTAACGGTTGCACGGACAACACGCTGGGCGTGGTCCGGCGCGTCGCCGCGGAATTCCCCACGGTCCATGCGCTGGAATTCCGCGAGGCCATCGGCAAGGGCGGCGCCCTCATCGAAGGCCTCAAACTTGCGGCGCACGCGGATTTGGTCGGTTACGCCGACGCCGACGGCGCCACGCCGCCACGCGCTTTTCTCGAACTGGTCCGGCACACCGGCGAGGCGGATTGTGTCATTGGCTCGCGCTGGATGCCGGGCGCAGTCATCCATCAATCGCAAGCCAGCCACCGGCAATTTGCCAGCCGCGTTTTCCATAAGATCGTGCAGTGGTTGTTCTGGCTGAACATCCACGACACGCAGTGCGGCGCGAAAGTGATGAAACGCGCAGTCGTCGAAAAAATCCATCCCTACCTGCGCATTGCGGACATGGCGTTCGACATCAACCTGCTGGTATCCATCAAGCGCGCCGGCTTTCGCATCCGCGAAGTGCCGACCGAATGGACGGACCAGGCTGGCTCCAAGGTGGTGTTGTTTCACTCGTCGTTGACGATGTTTCTCTCCACGCTGCGCGTGCGGCTGATTTATTCGCCGTTTTACGGATGGCTCCGACCGTTGCGCCCGTTGGAAGGTTGGATTTACAAAAAGCTCCGCGCGCCGCGGCCGCTGCCCGGACCGGATTCCCCGGAAAGCGAGCGCGGAGGATAGGAGATCGAGAATGGCGTCAGTCCGCGTTTGCCATCTTCTATTCGCCATTCTCCATCAACGCCTTGGCATTTGCGCCCCACGTGAACCACGCGCAGATCGCAAAAAAAAGGCAGTTAAAAATACCGAGCATCTTCAGCACGGTCACAAAACTGTCGTGATACTGCGTCAGCGCCAAGCCATAGAACATTGCCAGCAGGACGAGGAAAGGCACGATTTGAAACCGCGAGCGCGCCAGTAAATCGTTCACCAGCACGTTTGCCAGCGACAGCGGTACCATTGCGCCGGCATACCACGGTAGAATCGCGAGTGTCGGTGCAAGGTATTCCGATGGATAAACAAATTTCACCACCCACGGTCCCAGCAGCCACAACCCCAACACGCCGCCAGCCACCAGCACCATAGTGCCCAGTAACACCAGCCCGAGCAGGTTTGTTTTTTCCGACCTGGCCGTGCTGTGAACGATTTTGGGGAACATGACCTGTGCCAGCGGCAACACCAGCCACAGCAGTGCGCGTGACAGCGTCCCTGCCGCGCCGTAAGGCGCCGTCCGGTCTGCGCCAAAATAGGTGTTCACAAAGCTCGTGTCCGCCGAGAAAAGGAACTGCGTCGCTGCGAAACCGAGCATTAAAGGAATCACTTGCCGCAAAAAACCGCGCCTGTCGAACGGTTCCCCCGCGCCGCGCCATAACGTCCGCGTTTGCCAGACGCCCGCCGTCGTCGCCGCCAACAGACCGATGAACACGGCGACCATGATACCCGTCGCCCATGCTCCCAGCGCAAACACGATGACCACCGCTGTTCCCACGCGAAACGCGCCGTTGAAGATGTTGGCCCAGCCCAGCCACAAGAAATTTTGCTGCCCCTGCATGACGCCGTTAAACAGCGGCATCAGCAGCGAAAACAGAATCACCACCAGCAGGAGCCAGAGCGCGACGGGATTGGACAAATGCCAGTTGGCCACGATTTGCCCTTGAAAGCAAAGCGTGAACGCGGAGGCAATCAGCCAGCACAACCCCGTGCCCAGCCAGGCGGCGCGGATGGCGCTCCGCAGCCGGCGTTCATCCCCGGTGGCCAGCGCGTGCGCCGTCTGTTGCGCGAACACCATCTGGAAGGGAATCGTCGGGACAATGTTCACGACTGAAAACAGCGTGATGAGCACGCCGTATTCACCCGCGGGGATTTTTCGGGAGAGGAAATGGATGCCCAACATCAACACACCGCTTACCATCGTCGCCAGCATCAGCCAGCCGCTTTGGCGGAAAAACGCGGCATGATGCGATGCGGGGCCGGCCGGGGTCGTCTCAGTTGTGGCGGCGGACATGGGCGTTGAACAATAAAAGAACCGGACGGCTCAGGGAAGCGATTTCAGAAATTTGAGCAACAGATTTTTGCCGCGTTCCAACTCTGTCAACGAAATCCATTCGTCCTTCGTGTGCGCCTGCGCGATGTCGCCGGGACCGAACACGACGCTGGGAATCCCGCCCGCCGACAACACCGCTGCGTCGCAGAAAAAATCCACCCCACGCGGCTTCGGCTGGCCGATACTCCGCAAGAATTGCCGGACGAGCGGCAGCTTCGGGTTTGTCTCCAGTGGCAGCGCCGGGGCAAGTTTCGTGCTAAAAATTTTCGCGGGCAAATTTTTTGAGCGCAGGAATGCAGCAATTTCACGGGAAACGCCGGTTTCCGTTTCGCCCGGCAACGTCCGCCGGTCAATCGAGATGACGCAGCGGTCGGGCACGATGTTCGGCTGCGTGCCGCCGCAGATTGTGCCGACACTCACCGTCGCCGAGCCGAGCAACGGATGTTTTCGTTTCCGCAATCGCGCGGAGTAATCCGCTTCGAGGGCGCAGACGATGCGGGCCATTTCACGGACGGCATTTCGGCCGAGCTGCGGCGTGGCACCGTGTGCGGCTTTGCCGCGCGTTTCGAGTTGCAACCACAGGCTGCCTTTGTGCGCGGTGACCACCTGCAACCGCGTCGGCTCGCCGACGATGGCAAAGGTCGTTTGGAATTCCGCCTTCAGGCAGTCCAGGGGAGTAATTGATGGTCCAAGCCGCCTGAAGGCGGAACTCCGAACCAGCGCCCGGGAGCCGGCCTGAGCCTGCTCCTCGTCAATCAGACCGGCGAAAATAATTGCCGTTTCATTCGGGCGCGATCTCGCTCCCGCCAACTCGCAAAGCGCAGTGAGCATGGCGGCGACAGAACCTTTGGTGTCGCACGCACCACGTCCATAAAGCCGCCCGTTTCTCACACGCGGAACGAATTGCGACTCATCGGCGTCTACCGTGTCGAGATGCGGCGCGAGCAAGATGGTCCGGCGGATTTTGTTTCGCGGAAGCAAGCGCACGATGAGATTGGAACGATGGTGGCCGTCCGCAAGGACCAGAACGTTTTGAAATTCCACTTCCAGTCCGGCTTTGGCCGCCACGCTCGCCAGGAAATCCGCGACATTCTTTTCGCCGAATCTGGACAGGCGGGCCTGTCGGGCCGAAGCGCCGCTCTGCGGCGCGAAGGCCGGATTCACGCTGGGCAGTGCGATGAGTTCGGCCAGCAGCTTCTCCATGCACGTCATGACTTCAGAGTGGCACAGGCTTCCAGCGGGTGAAAAGTAATTACTCCTCAAGCAAATCTTGCTGACTGTCAGCTGGGCCAGGGAAACCTCCAAATCAGCCTTCCCGGATTTCCTGCCACAACGGCTTCAAATCGTCGTCGGCCAGGGCCATTTTCCGGATGGTTTCCTTGCCACTGATTTTAATTGCCCGTTGCAGCCAAAGGCGCGCGAGGTCCAGTTGCTGCATCTGGCAGGCGTAACAGGCCAGGTTATAAGCGACAACCGGTTCCCCGGGGAACTTTTCCACCGCCGGCAACAACGCGTCCCACGCCTGCGATAAACCGCCACCGGGCACGCGGCGCAGCGCGTAAGCCTGATGCAACCAGCCCGAACAACTCCCGGGCGCGGCCGCCAGTTCCGCCTGCGCGAATTCCAGCGCGTCGTTCCAGCGCTTTTCGTGGGCGCAAATCATCCAACGCGTGTCGAGCACGGCAGGATGTTGTTGTTGCGCCGCCGAAATCAAATCCAGCTCCGCCCGCGCGTCATCAGCGCGCCCCAAGCCCAGCCAGCCGACCGCGGCATCCAAGTGATGCGAGTCGGGCGGTTCCAGCGATTGCATGGAGACAGGAAGCCTGCCGGGAGTGGTGCCTGTCAAGTCACGGTGACGTTCGGATTCGTTGTCGGGTCGAGCCTGTGGCTCGATTTAATCGGCGCACAGCGCCGACGCTACATCTGATTCAGAGATCCCGATCCATTGCAATTCAGATTGAAGCGATTACAGTAGGGCCATGCAAAAATTGCTTTTCGCCGTTATGACAACCATCCTCGCTGCTTCGCTTCACGCTGCCATCCAAACCAAGACCGTTGAATACAAACAGGGTGATACGACGCTCGAAGGTTTTGTCGTTTGGGATGACGCCGTGCAGGGACAGCGTCCCGGGGTGCTCGTGGTGCATCAGTGGACGGGACTGACCGATTACGAAAAGCACCGTGCTGAGATGCTCGCACAGCTCGGCTATGTGGCGTTTTGCGCCGACATTTACGGCAAAGGTGTGCGTCCGCAAAACACGGCGGAAGCCGGCGCACAGGCAGGCAAATACAAGAGCGACCGCCAGCTGCTGCGCGCCCGGGTCAATGCCGGTCTGGACACGCTCCGGCGACAGCCACGGGTGGATGCCAAACGCATCGCGGCGATTGGCTATTGTTTTGGCGGCACAACCGTGGTTGAACTCGCCCGCAGCGGCGCGGACCTGAACGGCGTCGTCAGTTTTCACGGCGGTCTCGATTCGCCGGCTCCCGCCGATGGCAAAAATATCAAATGTAAAGTACTCGCGCTCGCCGGCGCGGACGACCCGTTTCAGAAGCCGGAAGATTTGGCGGCATTTGAAAAGGAAATGCGCGACTCAAAAGTGGACTGGCAAATTGATTTTTACGGCGGTGCCGTCCACTCCTTCACCCAGCCCATGGCCGGCAACGATAATTCCAAAGGCGCGGCTTACAACGAAAAGGCGGACCGACGCTCGTGGGAAGAAATGAAACGTTTCTTCGCCGAAATTTTCAAGTGACTTGAAAAAAGCTCCAAGCGCCAACATCCAAGCTCCAGAGTAACTTCAAGCGCCAAACATCAAGTGGCGATCAACAGTTTTGGATGTTGATGTTTGAGATTTCTCTGGATGTTGGAGCTTGGAATTTGGAGTTTTAATTCATGCGCATTACCGGCGGCAAAGCGGCCCGGCGGATTCTGAAAGTTCCCAAAGGACTCGACGTTCGTCCGACGCCCGACCTCGTCAAGCAGGCCGTGTTCAACAGTCTCGGCGCGCGGGTGGTTGGCGCGCGGGTGCTGGAATTGTTCGCCGGCTCCGGCGCATTGAGTCTGGACTGCCTGAGCCGCGGCGCGGCGTCGGCGCTGTGCGTCGAGAAATCGCACAAACACGCGGAATTCATCCGCCGCAACGCTGTGATTGCTGGCTTCGGGGAAATTCTTGAAATCCGGATGCAGGATGTTTTCACCGTAATCCACCACCTGGTGGAACATGGCCGGCAATTTGATTTGATTCTCGCTGACCCGCCCTACGGCGAGAAAAATATCGGCCGCCGCTCCGCTTCATTCGCCCAGCAATTGCTCGATGATGCGAATCTGCCGCAGCTGCTCGCGTCCGGCGGACGATTCGTGCTCGGCCACGCCCGGCGCGATACGCTGGAGATCGTCGTGCCGTGGCGCGAAAAGAAGGCGCTCAAACACGGCGACAGCGTGATGCGGTTTTTGGAAATTAAAACTGTAGCAGCGGAAGCAAGTCCGCTCTGATTCAAGAAATTGTGAGCCGACTTACGTCGGCTGCTGCGAGGCCTCCACCACCGCCTCGCGAATTCGCTTCTTGAATTTCTCGACACCCTGGCCAAACGCGGCGGAAAGCGGCAGCACAGAAACCCTTTTGATCTTCGATTTGAACCGCTTCAGGTTCTTCTCGGCTGCCGCCTCATCCATTTTGTTGGCGACGACGAGGCGCGGTTTGTCGAGCAGCGCCGGGTCGTAAAGCTTCAGTTCGTTGAGCAATTGCCGGCAATCGTCCCACGGTGCGCGACCATCCGTCCCGGCCATGTCGAGCAGCAGGACAAGGATTTTGCAACGCTCGATGTGGCGCAGAAACGCGTGGCCGAGTCCGACGTTGCGGTGCGCGCCTTCAATCAATCCCGGCACGTCGCAGACCGTGAGCCGGTGAAAATCTTCGTATTCCACGATGCCGATTTGCGGACGCAACGTGGTGAACGGATACGGCGCGATTTTGGGTCGTGCCTTGGAAATAGCCGTGAGCAGCGTGGATTTGCCGGCGTTAGGATAGCCGACCAACCCAACTTCGGCGATGATGCGCAATTCCAAAAGAAAATCGCCCTCCTCGCCCGGCTCGCCTGGTTGCGCGAAACGCGGCGCCTGGCGCGCTGCCGTGGCGAAATTCCGATTGCCCAGACCGCCCCGCCCGCCCTGACACAAAACGAATTGCTGACCGTGTTCGGTGAGGTCGGCAATCAATTCGCCTTTGGACTTTGTGTCTTTAACCGCTTCCGCTGGTTCAGCCGCCAAATCAATTTCCTGGGCTGCTGCGCCGTGGCCACTGCGGATCAAAGGCCGCCGGGTCGCGCTGGTGGCAAACCTCGGCTTTTCCTCCTCGTCCTCGTTCTCGTACTCGAAATTCTTTACCGGTTGCGCCGCCGGCAGGATGCCGGCATTCCTGGTCAATCGCCACACCAGCGTGCCGCAGGGAACTTTCACGACTAAATCTTTCCCGGCATGGCCGTCCATACCCTTGCCCAGGCCGTGCTCGCCGTTTGCGGCGATGAGTTGCGGCTGATAGTACTGTGCGACGAGGTTGTTGAGGTCGTGATCGGCCTGCAAAATCACGCTGCCGCCGTGCCCGCCGTTGCCGCCGCTGGGGCCGCCCTTGGGACGAAACTTTTCGCGTTGAAACGCGACACAGCCTTTGCCGCCGTGCCCCGCCCGCGCGTAAATTTTGATCTCGTCAACGAACATGTGTTCGTTAAATCGTTAAACGGGTGAATCGTTGAACCGGCGTAACGATTTAACGATTCACCCCTTCAAGGGACAATAAAAAAGGCGAGGCCAGTGACCTCGCCACGAAACCTTTCTGGAAATTTTAATTCCTTCCGGTGGCGGGTTCGGCCACGACGTTCACCCGGGTGCTGTTCTTGTCGAACTTCACCCTGCCGTCCACCAGCGCGAAGAGCGTCCAATCGCGACCGGTGCCGACGTTCTGGCCGGCGACAAATTTGGTGCCGCGCTGTCGGACGAGGATGCTGCCGGCGGTGACAAATTCCCCGCCAAATTCCTTTACGCCCAGCCGCTTGCTGGCGCTGTCGCGGCCGTTGCGGACGCTGCCTTGACCTTTTTTGTGTGCCATAAATTAATTAGGGGCTGGCTTCTAGAGTCCCGGTTCCAGGGAAAACCCGGGATGCCGGACGCCAGAACCAAGACCTGATTTTACGCTTTGATTTCTTTGATTTTCACCACGGTTAATTCCTGACGATGGCCGATGCTCTTGTGATAACCTTCGCGGCGACGCATTTTGAACGTGAGCTTTTTCTCGCCGCGTTTGTGCTCGACCACGTCGGCCACCACGCTCGCGCCGCTGACTGTGGGCGAGCCGACCGCGACCTTGCCATCGCGGTTCACCAGCAACACACGGTCAAACGTGACCGGCTTGCCGGCCTCGACGGCCAGACGCTCGATTTCCAGCGTGTCGCCTGCGGCCACACGATACTGTTTGCTTCCGGTTTCCAATACGGCGTACATAACATTTCCCGCAAAAGGGGATTAATCAGACCAGAAATGCGCCGCGCTGTCAATGTTGGATTTCGGAAAAATTGGCTTGGGAAAGCTTAAAGTTCCGCAGGTTAGCCCGGATTTCAGGGATTTGCCAAGATTTGTTCCCGACGCCGTGAACTTAAATCCGCAATTGCGGCGCGCGCGGCCACAGGAAATTCATCAGCCCGAACAGTTCCAGCGCAAACGGCACATAACCGCCGTAACCCAACAACGGCATTTCGAAGATGTGCAGGAAGCCCGCACCCGGCGTGTGATAAATCCATTTCGGCCACGACCAGTAATTCCACATCTCCCAGAAAAACCCGCACACGAGCGCACCGAGTGACAGCGCCAGCACTGGTCGCCAGTCGCCACGCTGCAACCATTCGAGCAGGTGCCGGCGCCCCAGCCGCCGGTTCAGCGGCTCGAAAATCAATGCCAGTGAAATCCACACGAGCGGATAGCAAAACCTCGGCCAGAGCAGCGTCAGCGCCAGCATCGCCACGCCGGTGAGCAGCAGGCCGAGGCAGAGTTTTCGTGAGGGGGTAACGGGTTTCCGCGAGGCAAACGTCTCCATCCACCGGAACGTGCGCGCCAGTTCGGCGGTCTCGAATACCGCCGGCATCACGGTCGAGAACGAAAGGGTACAGAGCGCGTAATACTCGAGCGGCGTAAACGTGGCCGAGCCGAGATATTCCCAATTGCCGGTGCGCGAGTTGACCATTTCAAACAGCCACCACACCGGCGCCGACGCCACAAACAACAGCACGAAGTCCCGGCGCGAACGGACCCAGAGCGAAGTACCCGTTCGCGCCAGCACCAGCGCATCCACTACGAGAATGTAGCCGAGCCACAGCGGGCAGAACAGGTAAGCCGTTCGCACGCCGGGCAGCGTCCAGTTCAACGGCCAGCACACAGCCAGCAGCGTCAGGCCGAACCAGCCTTGCCGCGCCAGCAACGCGGAACTCCGGGTCGAATTCATTCCCATGGTCGGTTAAATTATCGAAGGCGAACCGGCCGGACGCAAGCCCGGAACGCAAACTGATTTTCGGGCGCGGGCGCCAGGGGTTCGACGCCCCTGCGGACAAGGCGGTCTGCGCTCGGCGACCTCCTGGCTGATGGGGATTGAGAATGTGCTTGCGCCGCGACCGCAAGCGGCTATGGTGCCCCGGTCTGTGAGATAACTTGTCCTTTCAGGTCATGGCAAATCTTCAAGTGAACGTGGTTCAGTGATGATTTGAAACCCGGCGGCCGGGAACAGTCTGGAAAAACGGTTAGTCTTGAACAGCAAATCATCAAATATGAGTACCAAATTGTTTGTGGGAAATCTTTCCTATAACACGACGGAGAATGACCTGCAGGAGGCGTTTGCGGCGCACGGGACGGTGGTGGAAGCCAACCTGATGCTGGACCGGATGAGCGGGCGCTCGCGCGGGTTTGCGTTTGTGACGATGGCGACGCCGGAGGAGGCGCAGAAGGCGATCGCGGCGATGAACGGGGCGACGCTGGGGGACCGGCAATTGACGGTGAACCTGGCGCGGCCGAAAGAGGAGCGGCCGCGGGGCGACCGGGGGCCGCGCCGGGACTTCGGCGGCGGCGGTGGACGCCGGGATCGCTACTAATCAACGCCGCGGCCGGCTTCGGCCAGGGCGACGCTCGCGAAGAGTATTGGCCGGTTTCATTTTATGCGCACGCCGATTTCTACAGAGGAATTCGCGGCCGTTGCGATCCCTGCGTGTTTTGAGGTCGTCCGACTGCAGCGGTTGGGGGACGAGTGCAATTGGGGAATTATTCCCGCGTCGCGGATCGCTCCGACGCAACCTGCCGCATCGCGTTGAAATGCAGAAAGGAGCGGAATGATGCCGGGAGAAACGGGCGCTAGCCCTGGTCGCGTTTCACCAGAATGGAAATCTGCCCGTTCTCGTCCCCCTGAATCACCAGCGGTTTCCCGAAAGTGACGATGAATGTGGAATCCAGTCCCACCGAAAGCTGTTGGTAGGATGGCGAGGTGGATCCGCCCGGCCCTTGGGAAGCGCCGGTCATATAGGGCACGGTGCGGCCAATGAACAATTTGAGCCGTCCTTTTTCCGGACTCAGCAGGGTGAGGCTGCCGGAGAGTTTGAGTGTGGTGGGGATGTCCGGACCTTTAATCTTCATCGTGCTGTGTTCGAGCGCGTCGAGATTGAAGGGGCCTTCGGCAGTCATCATCTGCACAAAACTGCTGCCCAGCTTGGTATCCTTCCATTGCACGCTGATGACATAATTGGCCGGCTCGTTCGTGCTCAGGGTTGAGGGCGATGCCACTGACGGGGCGTCCGCCGGCAGGGGCGTGGTTGGCGGTTGAGCCTGGCAGGTACCGGCCCAGACCATGGTTATGATTGCTGCGACAAGCGAATGGGTGGCTTTCATAATTCGATTTGATCAACGTTCCAAACAGACGATAAAACCGTCAAGCATATTAAATGCCACTCCGACCGGGCAGGGACCACAAACTGCCCTTCAGCTCCTGCCATAATCCTGCTTTATTTCACTTCCGGCAAACCATTGGTTGGCGAAGAGCCGGCCGGCGGTTTGTAGAGGCCCGCCTTGATAAAAGGCGCAAGCTCGGCGCCATAACCTTCTGCCGCCATTTTTTCCACTGGAATAAATCGCAATGCCGCCGAATTGATGCAATAGCGCAAATGCGTCGGCCCCGGACCGTCATCGAATACGTGGCCGAGATGCGAATCCGCCTGCGTCGAACGCACCTCCGTGCGCTCCATGAAATATGTATGGTCCGCGCGCTCCGTGATTTTTGAATCGTCCAGCGGCTTCGAAAAACTTGGCCAGCCGCAACCCGAATCAAATTTGTCCAATGAACTGAACAACGGCTCGCCCGACACCACATCCACGTAAATGCCCGGTTTGGTGTTGTCCCAATACGCGTTGTGGAAGGCGGGTTCCGTGGCCGACTTCTGCGTGACCGCAAACTGTTCCGCCGTCAATTCTTTCTTCAACTGCGCCACATCCGGTTTCTTGAAATTCTTCATCGTGACTGTTTGGTTGGTTGAAACGCCCTCCGGCTGGCCGCCGCCTGCGCCGCCCACCACTACCACCCCCACCGCCAGTGCCAGCACAGCGGTGGCGCCGCCGATTCCGAGCGATTTCATTCCTTTCATTTTCCGTCATTCTCCTCTGACAATTCCTGCCCGGCCGTGCCTCGGCCGGAAAACACAGAGACGCACCGGGGTTCCTGTTTCAGGGACCGTCAGGCGATATAACCATACTCAACAGCTTTAGTACTCTGACAGTTGTCCCGACGCAACCGGGAAATCAAATCAGTCAGCTCCGCACATCCAAAGCGGCGCTGGCTGTCCATCGGTTTGAGCGCGCCGCGACCCTGCCGGATGACGGCAGCCATCCCAAGCCACCTCGTGTTCCAGAGTCAAGGTTTGCCGACGCGGGTGCAAAACCTGGTGGCAGTTATCGGTGCGGCTGCGCCCTGGAGAATCGCCTGCGGAGCGCAGCCCCACCGCTGCTTTACGTGGTCCATACCAATTATGGTTGCGCGACCCGCCGGCTTATTCACTCGAATCTCCAGGCAGATCCGCTTAGGCTGAGTCCCGTGCTGCTGATCACATCGAACAAGACGAAGCAGTTGCTGCACATCCGTTACCTCGGGCCGGTGCAGTTGAAGGATTTTCAGCACGGCCAGGAGGACCTGGTGGCGCAACTGAAGGAATTGTCCCCGGGTTTCCGTTTGCTGGCGGACTTCAGCCAGATGGAGTCCATGGGGTTGGATTGCCGCCCGGCGCTTGGCCGGATGATGGATTTGATTGGTCAAGCGGGTGTGGATTTGGTGGTACGGGTGATTCCGGAACCGGGCCGGGACATCGGGATGAATATCCTCGCGCTCTTCCACTACCGGCGTCGTCCGCGGGCGGTCACGTGTGAAAGCATGGTTGAGGCGGCCCGGTTGCTTGGGCTTTTGTGAAAGTCCATTCACGCCGCCCGCGCCCGCCGGTGTTCGCGGCAGTCCGGGCTGCTGCGCGTAATCTTGCGAAGTTCCCTGAATGGTGTTTAATCAGCTTGCGACCGGCCCGATGCCACGCAGCTTAAGCACCTGAAATAATTTGCTGAACGACTTTGATGAGCATGACCAATCCGCCCGCCTCGCCGTCCGAGTTGGTGACCAACACCGTCGTCGGCCGACTTTACAGCTATTTTGCCCATCAGGAATCTTCTACTGGAACCCGGATCCTGCTCATCATCGCCGTGGCTGCGCTGGTCCATGTGCTGGTCAAAATTATCCGGCGCATCAGCGAGTGGTTTATCAACAAAAGTCAGGCGCAAAAAGGCCCGCTCGATTTTGTGACCCAACAGCCGAAATTCATCACCCTCACCCGGCTGATCGTCAGCAGCGTAACGTTCGTCATCTACTTCCTCGCCATCGGATTAATCCTCCAGGAATTCGGAGTGGATCTGAAAACATATCTGGCGAGCGCCACCGTCATCGGCCTGGCCATCAGCTTTGGCTCGCAGAGTCTGGTCCAGGACCTGATCATCGGCCTGACGCTGATTTTTTCGGACACCATGGAGGTGGGCGACCTGGTGGAAATTGCCGGCACCACCATCGTCATCGGCCGCGTGGAGGAAATCGGATTGCGATTCACCAGGCTCATCAATTTTTACAACCAGGAAATTTTTATTCCCAACCGTACCATCGCCAACGTGAGCCGCTTCCCGCATGGCGGCGTCCATGCCTATGCTGATGTCCAGCTTCCACGCGGCGCCAACCGGGAAAAAGCCGCGGAGGTGGTTGCGAACGTGGCGCGGGGAATGTGGCGGCAATTCGGCGCGATTATTCTCAGCGAGCCGGTGATCGGCCAGGTGGAAACGGCCGCGGGCGGCGGCTGGGATTTCCTGCGCGTTCACTTCAAAATCTGGCCGGGACAAGGAGCCCTGATTGAAACGACGTTCCGCCAGCAAATGGTCAGCGCCATGAAAGCCTTTGACGCGAATTATGCCGACTGGCAGGTGCCCGTAACCTACCGCGCCATGAAGGCTTCCCAAAAATTGTAAGGTTGCGCCCGGCCTCGGCTCCCGGTTCCACCGTCAACAGAAAGAAACGCGGGAACGGCCTTGGACTGATTTGTTCCCTTTTGAATCGCGGTGTCTAAACTGTCCATTCCCTCGGCCCGGTGAAATGTCGTGCGCGTGACGAACTCTGCCGTGCATTGTCCAATCAAACGAGCGCACCTGCCAACCAGGCAGGGCCGGAAATGAGGCTGTCATGTCCAGCTATGGTTATGAGGCTGTGGATGCCAGCGGGCTGAAAAGCCAGGGAACGCTGGAGGTCGCCGATCAAAGCGAGGCGTTGAAGCGCATCAAGGAAATGGGGTTGTTCCGGACGAAGGTGGTGCCAACCATGCCGTGCCATCCCCGGTTTAGGGCAACCGCCGCCCGCCAACCGTTCCGATCCTCGATTCGAATGCCACGCGGCCGAATCAAACCGGTTGTCCTCACCGTGTTCACCCGCCAGTTGGCGACCCTGATTGACGTGGGCATGCCGCTCCTGCGCGGATTGCGCATCCTGGAGGAGCAGGCGGAAAGTCGAGCCTTGAAACGTGTCATCACGGAGGTGGCCACCAGTGTTGAAAGCGGAGGCACGTTGTCCGAAGCGCTGGCCGCGCATCCCAGGGTATTCAGCCCGCTTTACGTGAACATGGTCAAGGCGGGGGAAATCGGCGGCATTCTGGAAGTGGTGCTCCGGCGCCAGGCGGATTTCATGGAGAAGGCGCTGAAAATCAAAGGCAAGATCAAGGCCGCCATGTTCTATCCGGCTGCGGTGCTGGTGACTGCCACGGGTATTCTCACCCTCCTGCTCAGTTTTGTCATTCCACGGTTCCAGGAGGTGTTTGCCGGGCTGCTGAATGGGAGAGAAATGCCGGCTTTCACGCTCCTGGTCTTGAAAATCAGCGAGGTGTTTAAGAGCCACTGCCTGACCGCCGGAATGACTTTGCTGGCCCTGGCGGCTGCGTTCCAATTGCTCGTTCGCACCCGATGCGGCCGACGGTGGTTTGACCGCTTCAAACTGTCCCTGCCCGTCCTCGGCAAGGTTTTCCGCAAGGTGGCGCTCGCGCGGTTTGCCCGGACCTTCGGGACACTGCTCGGCAGCGGTGTGCCCATCCTTCAGGCGTTGACCATTGTGAAGGAAACAGCCGGCAACCTCATCGTCGGCGGAGTCATCGCGAAAGTCCATGACAGTGTAAAGGAAGGTGAGAGCATTGCCGGGCCGCTGAGAGAATCCCGGATTCTCCCCGCGATGGTCGCCGGCATGGTGGACGTGGGCGAACAGACCGGCGCGTTGCCGGACCTGCTCTTGAGAATCGCTGAAACTTACGACGAAGAGGTGGACAACGCGGTCAGCGCCGCGACGGCGTTGCTGGAGCCGATCATGATTATTTTTCTGGCGGTCGTCGTAGGCAGCATCGTGATTGCCATGTTCCTGCCGCTCATCCGCATCATTGAAGATGGGATTGGCGGTGGCGGAGACACCGGTGGCGGCGGTTAAAAACTTCCAGGCAGCCTGCACCCTCTCGTCGCCGAAAGCATTCATGCCGACAAACCGCCGCGTTGAATGCGCGTTTGAGCCGGTGGCGAAGGCTTGAATCCGGATTTCCAGCGCGATATGCTTTAGCGTCCAACGAACAGGAAACCCGATGAGTGAATTCACATTCTCTTGCCCGGCTTGTGGCCGGAACATTTTGTCTGAAACGACTCAGGCGGGAACGCAGATCGTTTGTCCGGGCTGCAACACCACCATCGCTGTGCCAGAAGAAACTGCCGGAACCGCCAGTGTTTCCACGCCGACCAGCGCGCCGTCAGCCTTGCCGGGCAACACGGCAACCACCGTTCAACGGACTTCCGGTCTGGCTATCGCTTCGCTTATCTGCTCCTTGTCATCATTGATCACGTGCGTGGGGTGGCTGCCGGGCATCATTTGCGGGCATCTCGCCAAGTCACGCATGCGCCGGAATCCGTCGCTCAAAGGCAGCGGTCTCGCCACGGCGGGTCTCGTTATCGGCTATGTGATTGTGATGCTCGAAGCGAGCACCGCCGCCGTCCAAATGTGGCGCCTTTCCACCGCAGTCAAACAGGGATACGAAAATGTCCGGCAAAATCTGGCCACGAACAATCTGATGGTCACGCAAACCCAATCCACGATCGTTTCCAACGAGGTTCAACCGCCGGAACCCTCCGCGCCCGTGACCGTCGCCGCCGACAACCGGCAAATCGAATCCGGCCAATCCGACTGGACAGCCGACCTCAGCACCGTTTCCTTCCCCGAGCATCCGGTCCGCGGGAAACTTCATGGCATTGATTTTGCCGCCAGGACAACGTCGTTCCGAAACGGCGATCTTCGATTCAGGTCCGCCGACGGCATGCAACTGGACGTTTATCGTCTGGGCGCCTCAATTGAAGGTCAGCGTTACGAAATCCAGCCCGCTGACGACGGCAAGTCCAATCCGCGTGTCAAGCTGACCTGGAATGAAGGCGGAGTGATTCAGACCGCAACCTTTAGCCAGGGCTACGGAATGAAGTTGCAATTCGATCAAGCCGTGAACCGGAAGGTTTCCGGCAAAATCTATTTGTGTCTTCCTGACGAGGCCAAAAGCTGTGTCGCCGGTACATTTGAAGTGAGGCTCCCCAAACAGCAATGACGGCAAAATCATTGCGCTTTGGCGCTTAGCCGCCGAACGCGGGTCAACATCTCCAGCATCCAGCCGGTGGTGTCCTAATTTCCCAGTTAGGGACGGCTGACCTTGGCCGTCCGCGGAGGCCTCGGTGAGGCGTCGTTACCAAATCAGGACACTGCCGCCCGGCCGTAAAAAACGAAGGTTCTTTGTCACCTCTTTGGCTTGGGCGGGGACATATCCGGCAGTATGATAAACTACCCAACAGTGAATACGGAAGAATACACGGACACGGAACTGGTCTCGCGCACCCTGGCCGGCGACCGCGACGCCTTCAGCCGAATTGTGTCACGCTACCAGATATTGATTTGCTCGCTGGCTTACAGCCGCATCGGCCATCTCGGCCAGAGCGAGGACGTGGCCCAGGAAACCTTTATTACCGCGTGGAAACATCTCCGCCTCCTGCGCGAACCGGCCAAACTCCGCGCCTGGCTGTGCGGCATCGTCCACAATCGCATCCACAAAACCCTGCGGCGGGAAGGGCGCGAACCCGTGCGCCTGGCCGAGCCCCTGGAAACCGTCCACGATTCGCCGGCGAGCGAAGCCCTGCCGTCCGAACAGACCATCAGCCGGGAGGAGGAAGCCATCTTGTGGCGTTCCCTGGAAAAAATCCCGGGGCTTTACCGCGAGCCGCTCATTTTGTTCTACCGCGAGCATGAATCCATCGAAACGGTGGCCGCGCAGTTGGATTTGACCGAGGACGCCGTCAAACAACGGCTGTCGCGCGGCCGCAAACTGTTGCAAGAGGAAGTGCACGCGTTCGTGGAAAACACATTGCGCCGGACGGCGCCGGGTCAGGCTTTTGCCGGCGCGGTGCTCGCTGCCTTGCCGGCGGCGCCGGCGGCAGCGGGCGTCAGCCTGGCTGGCAAAGGCGCGACCGCGGCCAAGGCGGGTTTTCTGGGAGCGTGGCTGGCGCCAATCATTGGAATCCTCGGCGGCATGTTGGCGCATTGGCTGATTTTCCGGTCGGCGCCTACGGCCGCCGAACGCCGCCTCAAGAAGATTGCGTTCATCAGTCTGTGGGTATTTGTGCTGGCCTGGTGCATCGCCGGACAACTCGGTCTGCGGGCTTTGGGCCGGCATTGGGCGTGGAGTGACGGCACGCTCTTTGTCGTGCTGGCGGGCTTTTGGTGGTTTTATGCCGTGGTCGTCGCCACGTTGTGCATTGTGATGTTCCGCCGCATCCTCGCCATCCGCCGGCAGCATGCGGGCGCTGCCGAAGCGCTGCCGGTCCGGAGCCCGTGGAACCCGGTCCGGAGCCTCATCGTGACCGCTGGCGTGTACCTGGCGTGTTTTTCGTGGCTGATTGACTTCGCGTGGCGGGCGAATGACGTGGTATCCGCTGCCATCATCTCCATCACGATGGTCGCACTCGGCGGTTCGCATTTCTTCCAGGTCCGCGGCAAAACCGGCGTAGCCGCGGTGCGAACGGTAGCCGGGCATCTGGCCGTGGCCTGGGCAATCATCCTGCTGATCTTGAATTGCCGTCTCGGGACGTGGGCGGCACGTCTGGGGGGAATTGACCCTGCCGAAATGTCCAGCCTGCTTCCGCTTTGGCTCATTCCGGCGCTCACGCTGGCCTTGCTGGTTTGGATTGGACTGGTCCTCGTCGTCACCAGCCCCAAGCGCAGTGCTCAGGAAAAGGCGCAAGCGTGAGCCGGCTGAAATCTTTGGGCTTCAGGCGCTGCAAAGAATCTGCTCCTTTGGCGTGGATTTAGTAGGGACGGCCGGCCCAGCCGGTCCTTGCGGACGGCCACCAGGACGCCTCGGAAATCCGCTGCATCAAGTCCATCACCTCCGCCGTCCGGCTCAGCGTTGCCAACACGTTTGTCCGGCGTAACGGAATCGTAACAAATCCATTCTTGTCCCAGCGGTTTCGCCTTTGCGAAGTTTCGACGATGAGTGGACGCGAATTTCATTTGAATGCGCTGCCTGCCCGATGAAACAATATTTATCCACCGCCCTCGCCCTGGTCTGCATCGGGTTGCTCATTTCGCTCGTCGCGATGAAATGGACTGACAATGTGCAGTATGAAAATGATACCAGTGCGATTGCCGGTTTTTCGAACCAGTTGGCTTCAGTCCAGGTGCAAATCGCCGCTTATAATGGAACGCTCATCACCTTGTCCAACACCCTCAACGAAAGCCAGTCGGTCGCGTTGACGCTTTCAAATCATCTGGCGGAAGCCGACTCCACCATTCTGCTCGACGCCGAGCAAATCACCAACCTGAACCGGCAAGTCGCAGACGTGGAATCGGAAAATCAAACTTTAACTCAGACTTTTGGTCAGCGCGTCACGGATTTGACCAATCAGGTGGCCGACCTCACCCGGCAAATCACGGTGACCGACACCAATTTGGCTCAGGCCAACA
>Ga0335077_10003012_pt1 | contig 20208 bp, 21 predicted proteins | sample Lox_Sample_31_FD_207151 | JGI IMG/M metagenome (GOLD analysis project Ga0335077, IMG submission 207151) | Soil microbial communities from Loxahatchee National Wildlife Refuge, Florida, United States - Lox_Sample_3.1 | ecosystem: Environmental > Terrestrial > Soil > Wetlands | place: USA...
TGACTGAACTAAGTGATAACGCGGACGTTCGCGTCTTGCAGACTAGCGAGTGATGACTGAGGCAGTCGGGCAGTAGCGTCAAGCGACGGCGAGTCTCTTCAATTCGGTTTCGCGCCGCTTCAAGATACGGATATCTTCCAGCAGCCATTCGAGCCGATTGCGGTCCAGCGCCGCAACGATCTCCCTTTCGACCGGGCTAATGGAGTTGGGTACGGGGAACGCGTCTTCGATCCAGTCGATTGACCATTTCCAAGGTTCCTGCTGAAGGCGCATGCCCAACTCCATCAGACAATCCCCGATGCGTTCGGCTTCGGAAAGTTTGCGTGAAAGCTCGCTCTGAACATCTTCGAGTTGCTGAGAGAGGCGCGCGGTCATGGCATGCTCCGGCATTTCGAGATAGCAATCATTTTGTGAGTGCAAACCGAAATCAATCTTTGATTCATCTGATTGAAACCGGAATTGTGGAAATCGGTCAATCCTGTGGAAAATGTAGGAAAACTTCCGCGTACAGGTGGTCTGTTAGAAGGGCAGACCAGGCATCTTCGAAAGCGTCAGGCCGCGCCGGCGTTTGAACACGAAAACTATTGACAACAAAGGGCAAAGCGGTTAATTTGCGCGCCTGCCCAAAGGTGTGGTGGCGAGGGGCTATAAGGTATTTACCGTAGCCCCGCGCTCGGCCCAAAAAAACCGATTGAGGTTTATCATGAAAGCCCAGCGAAAAACCTCCAGGCGCCGGATTTCCACAAAGGATCGGGAGTTCGAGCGCCTACTGCGCCGCGCGGCACTTTATGCCAAGAGGCAGATAGCGCCGGTTGTGAGCATCGCGCGCAGGAAACGCGTCAAGGCAGCATAGGTAGCGGCCGCTCAAGTGGCCGGTTTTGGATGCTCCTTCCGAAACGGGGTTCCTCTGTAGTTTGTGCGGCTTCCGCACCTCGCACGATTGTGCCGTTCCTCGATTTGCCGTCGCTCCGACTGACCAATAACTGATCGGGCATGCAAGGCCATGAGTACTATGGTCTTGCCGTAAGCCATTGGGAGAATGGTACCTGCGTGAAGGTCGGCTTCCCGGGCCGTTCTGCCCGAATGGGCACACGACGGTTGGAGAGACGCGAACGCTTTTTGAAACGCGCCGCCAGGGGCTATGGACAATCAGAGCGCCGTTCTAGAACTCACCAGCGAATCACGAAACAAGATTCAGATGACGATGCGCCGGATCGACCGGCGCGAATGGTGGCTGTGGTCGTACGCGATCATGGTCACGATGCTCTTGCTCGTCGCGGTGGCTTCCTTTGCGTTTCCGGCCTTGCTTTCCGGCGCGGACAGGTTCTATTCGTTTTTTCTCAATCAGGCTGTGACCGGGCTGGTCGGGTTAGTGCTGATCTTCAACGTCTATGTGATCTATCAGCAGTTGCAGATCAACCGGATTCGCCACCAACTCACCGACCAGGTCTGCGCGGTGGATAAAGTGGAAGAACTGGCGCAGGAGGTCTACAAGATGGCCCTCCTCGACCCGCTCACGGGTCTGTTCAATCGCCGCTATATCGAGCAGCGCCTGGAAGGCGAAATCGCGCGCTCGAAGCGTCACGGACGCCCGCTGATTGTGATTTTGTTTGACCTCGACGAATTCAAGCAGGTGAATGACACCTACGGTCACGCGGCCGGAGACGCCTTGCTGAAAGCGTTTGCCGAAAGGCTGAGCAAGGCGACGCGCGGCTCGGACGCGGCGGCGCGTTATGGCGGCGACGAATTTCTGGTGGTGCTCCCGGAGTGCAAGCCGGAGAACGTGCAGCACGTTTTGAAGCGGCTGCAAGGCATACGCGTTGAGTTCGAAGACCGCAATTTACCCATCGCCTTCTCGGCTGGATGGGCCTCGTCGCTCCCAGACGAATCGGCCAAGGATTTGCTGCTCCGCGCCGACGCCGAGCTTTATGCCAACAAGCGCGCCAAAAGCGCCTCCTCTCAACCCGTAGCGATCTAGATTTCCGCGATTCCCCTGGATGATGGAACCCGCTTTGAGGCGGCCGCGCCCCTAAACCCGCTCCAAGTGTAATCCTTTCAACAGAAAGAGCATGCGGGACGCTCCTCGCGCGGTTACTACGTTCGGCGTATGGCACCCATAGCGGCCGCGGGGCTAAGGTGAGTGTGGAAATGCGTATTGCTCATCAAGGTCAACGATCAACCAACTGCCTGCGGCCGGGCAGACCGAGATTCCAGGGTTCAAGAGTCCCACTGTTCCGTCTTCCGCTGGCAGCGGAAATTGCGGGACCGGGATGGTCCTGGAAGCTCGGGAGTGCCCGGCAGCAGCTTTCGATGATCCCAAAGACGGCGGCTCGAAATGAGCAATGGACTGCGAGCCGAGGAGGAAGAGAATGCTTTACTACGCGCTGGTGTTCTTCATTATCGCGGTGATCGCCGGGTTGTTGGGCTTTGGCGTGATTGCCTCGGCCGCGGCGGGAATCGCCAAGATTTTGTTCTTCGTTTTCCTGGTGCTCTTTATCGTGACCCTGATCGGCCACGCCTCGCGTGGCAGAACGGTTTAGGGCCGCGTTAAAGGAACCAGGGCCCCCGCTGATACTTTCCTAACTCACCCCCATTCCGAAGGCCGGTTATGCCCACCGGCCTTCGGAACCCACCCATCTTGAGTCTTCGTGTTTCGTCGCGTTCTGCCAAAAGCCTCAGGTCTCGCCTGCACAGTGCGCATGCGCGACCTGAGCTACAAGTCTCACAATCGAAGATGAGAGCCTGAAAAGCAGCGGGAACAAGCGCGGCTTTCTTTACGTTTTGGGAGTGGAGGGCTGCGGGGAAGGCGCGGGCGGCGCTGCGGGTTCGGGCAGGCCGGCGCGGACGCGCTTCACGACTTCGTTGGCAGCGGGTTTACTTACGGGGCATTCGGTGTCGTTGACGCGGCATTCCGCCAAAGTCAGTTTGCAGCCGCAGGTGCAGGTCTCGGCGTTGAGGCGATGCAGGGCATCTTTTTTCTGCTCCGGCGTCAGGCCAGAAAGATCGACATCCGGAAGCTCGGTGGCGTTGGCCGCATTCTTGAGGAAGACTTGGCCCTCGTCGGTGAAGGTCTCGATGCGCGCGTCCACGGGAAGGCCGGCGAGCGCGCGAACGTCGCGTTCGTAGACGGCATATTCGTAGAGGCCGGTGTGCTTCTGCACGACGCGGCCCTGCGGGTCGATGATAAAGGAAGTGGGCAACGCGGGAACGCCGCCGTAGTTGTCGGCGAGCTCCTTGGTGGACATTACGATGGGATAGTTCATGCCGTAGTGCTGGGCGAACTCGCGCACTTTCTCGGGCCCGTCCTCATCCTCGGAGGCGCCGACGATCTGCAGCTTGTCCTTGTAAGCGGCCTGCAGGCGAACGAACTCGGGAATCTCCTGGCGGCAGGGCGGACACCAGGTGGCCCAGAAGTTCAGGATGACCACCTTGCCCTTCCAATCCTCCGTGGAGACGATCTTGCCGTCGAGGTCGCGCAGGACAAACGGGGGCGCGGGTTCGGGATTGGCGACAAAGCGAATGACGTTGGGCTTCGACGCCGGATTCACCGACGACGCGCGCGAGTGGCGCAGGGCGTAGATCGTGCTGGCCACGCCGAAGCCAGCGACGATGACCAGCATGATGGCCAGGACGAAAATTCTGGAGTTCTTCATTAGACCGGCTCGGAAGCCTCTTTTTATTATCGACAGTCCAGGGAACCAATACAAGGGTGCAAGTGTGAGATGCCCGAAGGAACGGCGCTTCGGCCTGGGCGACCACGGCGTCGAGGCGCGGACACGTCAATTGGGCAGATGAAAATCGATGGGAATGATGGCTTCGGATTCGACCGGTTCTCCGTCTACTGTCGCGGGCTGATAACGCCAGAGTGAGATCGCGTCCATGGCGATCTGTGCGAGTGTGGGGTCGCCGCTGACGCGGGCGAGGCCCCGTGGAAAGCCATCAGTCCCGATTACGGCGCGAATGCGCACGGTTCCCTGAAGGTGGCGCGCGCTGGCGAGAGCGGAATAACGCGGCTGCACGCGCTCGACGACGATCGCGGGCGTGTATCCGGAAATAGAAGAGTCCAAAGCGGGCTGCGCATTCGCCTGGCTGTCGAAGGAGCGCGGCGTGAAACCGGCGGCATTGGCGAGGGGATGCGCAGTGTGTGAGGCGAAAGCGCTCGGAGCGGCGGAAGTATTGCTGGCCGCGGCCGGGGCGCCTGAATCGGCGGCGAAACCCGCGCTGGCCAGGGCGTCGCCCATGCCGACCAGTATGGTGCGCGCAGCGAAGAGGCCGGCGAAGAAAAGCACGCAGCCGAGCACAAATCCCACGGCTAGGAGCGAGGGCGCGGGGCGCGGAGCCGATCGATGCACGGGGCGTCGAGGCACTGGCGCGGGACGCGCGGCGCACAAGGCGGTTCGCGCCTTGCGGCGGACCTTTCCGCTGCTCTTTTCCCCGAGCAACCGCTCGCGCTCCGCGGTCTGCTGGGAGAGGAACGATTCCAGCTTGGTTTCGGCGGAACGAAATTCGTAGGCGCGCTGCAGGGTGAGGCGCAACTGCGGCATGTTCAGGGGCGCGGTCAATTTGTCGTAAGCGCCGCGGAGCACCACTTCGCGGGCGGTTGCGGTGGCCTCGGCGCCGCATAACGCAACGATGGGCGGGTGCCACGCGCTCTGGCGGACGGCGTCGACGAAGGCGATGCCTTCCGCCGCATCGGCTGAGAGGCCGGCGGCGCGCAGGTCGACCAAGAGCACATCGCAATACTGCTGGAAATCCGGATGATCGCTTTCGAAATCGTAGCCGCCACGAGTGAGGAAGCCGACGAGAAGGGCCTTATGAACTTCTTCGGTCAGTTGCGGGTCGCGGCTCACCACACATACGCGGATCAAAGTCTCTCGAGGGGCTGCTTCGGGCCTCTTTCGCCAGCGGAACCATGCCATCGGGCGTACACCCCATCTGTAATGGAAGATTGCAAGTGAGCTCCCGAAGTGCATTAGGGGAGCCTGCTAATCGGATGCTTGGAAGGATACTTTGGTGTCTGCGCAACGTTTGCAGTGTTTGCTTTAGGGCGCCTGAGAGGCCGAGTACGGCGTTGCGCGGTTCGGGTGCATGCGGATATGCTTTGGCGCGGCTTTGAGGCGGGGCGAGAACCGATGAAGAAAAGATTGAAGGCGACCGGGGCGGCCAAGCGCCGGGCCGCCAGCGGGAAATCCAAGGCGAATTCCAGTAAGAAGGTCGATGCGGCGCTCGCAGCGCTGTGCCTGCGGCGATGGCGGGCGCGGCTCGAAGAGCGCTATTTGCCGCCGATGATCGACTGTCTCGGGCTGCTTTCGGACGATGAGGTTTGGTGGCGGCCGAACGAGGCATCCAATAGCGCCGGCAATCTCGTGCTCCATCTTTGCGGAAACATGCGGCAATGGATCATCTCCGGGCTGGGCGGGGCGAAGGACATCCGTGAACGTGACAAGGAGTTTTCCGAACGAGGGCCGATCGCGCGTGGCGCTCTGAGCGAGCAGTTCCGGGAAACGGTCAAAGAATGTTGCGCGGTGTTCGAGCGGCTGAAGCCCGCCGATCTGACGCGGAGATATCGCATCCAGGGCTTTGACGTCACCGGCTACGAAGCCGCCGAGCAGGTGAGCGAACACATCGCCTATCACCTGGGCCAGATTATTTACCTTACGAAGCTGAAGCGCGGCAAGGATTTGGGGTTTACGCGGCTGCCGGCGCCGTCCTCGAAAGCGAGCGAGCGGAAGCTCTAGTTTTCGTAACGGCTTAGATCGGTTCCGGATTGCCGGGTGCGAACTACTTAGCGACGCACCAGGCCCCGCGGGTGCACGGAAGACGGCGGGACCAAGGGAAGAAAAAAGCAGATCCCTCACCCCCGTCCAAACTACGGCCGGGTTCGGGATGACAACGGAGGCACCGTCCCGGCCACCGGATTGATGATCGGAAAAGGAGCGAAGATGATCTTCGAGATGCGCACCACACGGGTGAAGTCGCAGACACAGAAGAAGGCGGAGGAGCGGTTCGCGCAGGGGCTGGCGGAGAGGCAGAAGCTTTCGCCGCTGGGCGGATATTTTCTTACCGACGTGGGACATATCGACAACATCGTCGAGCTGTGGCCGTACGAAAACATGGCGCAGCGCGAAGACGTGGCGGAGCGCGCGGCAAAAATGGGGTGGCGGCCGGACGCGAGCGAATTGATTGTGGAGCAGGATACGAAAATCCTGAAACCGGCGCCGTTTTCGCCGCCCTTCAAGACCGGGAAGTTCGGCAACGTGTACGAAATCCGCCAGTACATCTATCAGGCGGGGACGATTCCCAAGGTGATCGAGGCGTGGCTGCCGCTGATCGAAGCGCGGCTGAAGGTTTCGCCTCTGGTGGGCTGCTGGTACACGGACATCGGGCCGCTGCATCAGTGGGTGCACATCTGGCCGTATCAGGACGCGGCCGAACGGCAGCGCATTCGCGCGGAGATGGTGGAGCGCAAGATGTGGCCGCCGCCGACGGCGGAGTGGCTGGTGAAGATGGAGAATAGTTTGGCGCTGCCGGCGGCGTTTTCGCCGCTGCGATGAGGGGAGGCCGCGGTGGAAGATGCAACTGCAGATTCCTCGGCCTCCCCACCCCAAAACACGCAGAACCGGCGTGTTTCGGGGACCCCGGTTCGGGCCTCGGAATGAGAGCGGAGCTACAAGGTCCGGGGAAGGGAGAAGTGCGGTTCGGGGTTGCTGGAAAGAGGGGGAGGGGCTATAAACGCAGCTTGGGAGCCGTGATGGAGGGAGGAGGCAGGCAGATGGCCCAGCATGGTTCGCGGAGTTTCGCAGTACGAATGGCGGCGGTGGCGGCCGCAGCGCTGACGGTTCTGGCGATGGGCACAACCGCGGCGGCGCAGGACAAGCCTGATCCGAAGTCGGAGATTGGCGGGCTTCACTCCAAATTCGTGGACGTGAACGGCGTGAAGGCGCGCTACTACGAGGCGGGCGCGGGCGAGCCCATGGTGATGATCCACGGCGGGTTCACGGCGGGATCTTCGACGGCGAACGTCTTCTCGCGAAACATCGCCGGGTTGGCCAAGCGCTTCCACGTGTTTGCCGTGGACCGGCTGGCGAGCGGGATGAGCGGGAATCCGCTAAAGGATGATGAATACACGTATCAGGGCGACGTCGATTTCATTTATGGCTTCATCCAGGCGCTGAAGCTGGGGGCGGTGCATCTGGTGGGGCATTCGGCGGGCGGAGCGATTGCGTTTTATCTGGCGATCGAGCATCCCGACGTCGCCAAGACGCTGACGATCATGGCCATGGGACCGGAGAATCCTCCGGCATCGGCGGACGGCAAGACGCGCCTGGATTTGAGCAAGTGCCCGGATCAATCACAATATGAAGGCCTGCAGTGCCGCGTGGCCATGCTGGCTTGGCTGCCGACCACGTTCGACGAGGAGTATTGGAGCGCGGACCGGTTCATGGCCAATCTGCCGAAGTCGCAAGAGGCGCGGGCCAGGCTGAACGGGGGCGCGGGGAAGTCGTTCGATTTTCCGGCGTTCCGGCAGAAGATGCTGGACAAGGTGAAAAATGAGGGCACGTTGCAGATGCCGGTGCTGCTGGTGGCAGGGAAGAATGACGTGCTCGACTGGGGGCCGGAGGACCAGACGGCGCAACTGCGCGGCGAGCGGGCGCTTTTCGACATCCTCGCGGCGAAGAATACGAAAGTGCAGATGATTATCATCACGAATGGCGGCCACTTCATGTACCGCGAGCATCCGGATGAATTTAACGCTTACCTGACGACGTTCATCGACACTTGGGAGAAATATCCCAGCGCGCCTCCGCAGGGGAATTTCCCGGCGCCGCCGACGAGTTCGGACGCACCGCGTTCGGATGCTCCGCGGCGGCGGGAGACGCAGCCCCCAATGCAGCCTGGAGTGATCCCGGGGCGTCCCCAGATCGGGCAGCCGGGAGCGTAGGAACTCCGACGTGGCGGCAATTATTGACAGACCTAAAGAAGAGTGCGAGACTCGCGAGCGACTGGAGACATGACTCACATGAAGAACAAATTGATGTTGGCTTGCGTGGCGATCGGCCTATTGTTCCTTGTTTCGGGATCTGCTTTTGCGCATCACGGTGCGGCCGCGTATGACGCGGCGAAACCCGTAACGGTGACCGGGACGGTCACCGATTTTCAATTTGTCAATCCGCACGTGATCATCTCGATGGATGTCAAAGATCCTTCAACAGGCAAAATCGAGAAATGGGCCGGCGAGCTGACCAGCCCGAACCGTCTTGCTCGCGCGGGCTGGACCAAGAGCGAGTTCAAGCCCGGCGACGTATTGACCATGACGGGCTCACCGCTAAGGAGCGGAGCCCTGGCGATGGCGATCCGCAAAATCGTGAAGAATGGCCAGGAAGTCTCGATGGGGGGCGGCGACAACTGAAGATCTCGCCTGCGTTCGGCGCAAAGGCGCCGTTCCGACACCGCCCTCGATTTCAAAATCCTGTTTGAGCTCACGGCTATGCTGGCTATCCGCCGGCATTTAGCAAAAAGCTCGCCCATCCGAAGGAGGAGTTATGAATCCGCAGAGAAAAAGGCTAGGCGTGGCGGTTTCGGCCTGCGTGACCGTGGGCGCGTTTTTGGGATTCCTTGCGCTCGCCAGGCAGGCGCAGAGCGCGGCGGCGCAAACGGCGCCGGCGGCGGTTCCCGGCGCGGGAAAGGCGGCGGAGCTTGCCGCTTCGGTGCAGATGGAGCCGGAAGCGCTGGCGAAGTTGATGCAGGATTCCAAGGGCGAAAAGCCGGTGGTGTTGCACGTGGGCTTCAAGAATTTTTACGACCAGGCGCGCATTCCCGGTTCCGACTATGCGGGGCCTGGGTCGACAGCGGATGGATTGGCGCTGCTGCGGAAGAGAGTGGAAGCGTTGCAGCACGGCCAACTGATCGTTTTGTACTGTGGGTGCTGCCCGTGGGACAAGTGCCCCAACGCCAAGCCCGCGTATGAGGCGCTGCACGCGATGGGATTCACGAACGTGAAGGTGGTGCACGTCGCCAACAATTTCGGCGCGAATTGGGTGGATGCGGGATTGCCTACGACGAAGGCGCAGTAGGCTGCGGGGCGGCGCCTGGCAAAGCCTACAAGGGCCAAGAGAGAACTGCAGATTCCTGGGTCGCCACTACCCCACCACGCGCAAAACCGACGCGTGGCGGGGACCACGGTTGCGCGGCGACCTCGGAATGACAAGGTTTTTTGCTCATGCGTCTTGTCCCTGGGGCAATGAGCACATTGCGGGCGAACTGAGCTACACAGTTGCTGCCGAGGGGGAAAGCAGATCCCTCACCGCCGTCCAAAATGCGGCCGGGTTCGGGATGACAACACTGCCAACTCTGCGGGCCGCCCGGGCAAACGCCACTACAAAAAAGCCACAAAGAAAAAGCCTCAGGTCTCCCGCGACTTGTTTTTGCGTGCGCTAGCGCGCCGGGCGGCGGGCGACCTGAGCTACAAGTTCGCTGCACGGACGCACAGCCAGGAGTGGCTGTGCCATATCCTTCCACCCGGCCTGAACTATCCGGTGACGCCAGCGGCGGTATGATGATCCGCGGCGGCGTACCGGGGCAGAGCTTCATCTTTTTTTGTGGCGGAGAGGTGGTTATGGCAGAGCGAGTGGAACGGAATACCGTGGACTTGAGCGGATATCCCGATCTGGTGGTGATCTACCTGGGCATGCGGATAAGAAAGCTGAAGGGATTGAGAACACTCTTTGGCTTCGGCCCGCAAATTTCCAATTCGGTGGCGCAAAAGCCGCTCGGTCTGCTGCTGCATGAGACAGTATTCTATTCTTTCTTTCCCTTGCACGCGGGCATGCGGCAGTACTGGAAGGATTTTGCTTCGCTCGAGGCATGGGCGCGCTCGGAGCCGCATCGCCAGTGGTGGAAGAAGTTCCTCGCCGACTCGGGCGGGACGGGATTCTGGCACGAGACCTACTTTATCCGCGGCGGCTTTGAGGCCATCTACGACGACGTGGGAAAGCCGCTGGGGATGATGAATTTTGCGCCGGTGCAACCCGCCAGAGGGGCGATGTTTTCGGCGCGGCAACGGCTGGGTCTTGAGGGGACCGCGCCGCTCGCGCCGGCGGTCAGCGAAGCCGATCTGGGCGGTCCGCGTCGCTGATGCCGGGGCGTCAGCGGGATTCGGGCGAATCGCTTTGCAGAAAGCTCTCCAGGGAGGGATTGACGGTGACGCCGGGTCCCTCCGGCGTAGTTTGCTGAAAGAGTTGCGGCCGCGTCTGTACAAAATTGAACAGAACGTTACAGCCGTCGAAGCTGCGCCCGACTCGCGCGCTGGCTCGCTTCGCCTTTGCGGATTTCCCGGCGGGTTGCCGAGGCCAGTGGGCTGCTGTAGAGTGCAGAACCATGGCGGACGGATACCCCACTGTTCCAGGACGGCTGCTGCAAGGGATCGATCGGTTCAGCTCTCCCCGGGCGCAGATCTATAAGCAAGGCGCGGAATGGCAGGCCCTTAGCGCTAAAGAGATGCTGCGGCGGATTGCCGGGCTTTCGGCACGCCTTGCAGAACTCGGAGTGGTAAGGGGCGACCGCGTGGCGCTCTTCGCGCCGAACTGCCCGGAGTGGCACGTGGCAGATTTTGCCGTGCAGGGCTTGGGCGCGATCACCGTGCCCATCTATTTCCGCGAATCGCGAGAGCGCATGGCCTACATCCTGGGGCATTCGGAAGCCAAGCTCATATTTGCGGCGGGCGAGGAGCAGGCGAAACGCTGGAAAGAGATCGCGGGCTGGAAGTCCAGCGTGGAGAAAGTGATTTTCGCGGAAAGCGGGCCGAGCGCTTCCGCAGGCGGCTCGGAGGGTGGACCTTGTAAGGAGGAGTTCGTCTACGAAGGTCTGATCGACGGCGCGGGAGAGGCGGAAATCGAGGCTTACCGGCGGCGGGTGGCCACGATAGGCTCGGACTGCCTGGCCTCGATCATCTACACCTCGGGCACCACGGGCGAGCCGAAAGGCGTGATGCTCTCCCACACTAACTTCACGTCGAATAGCGAAGCCTCTTTCGAGCGCTTTCATCTGCAAGCGGGAATCGTGGCGCTTTCGTTTTTGCCGCTGGCGCACGTCTACGAGAGGCTGGTGGACTACGGCTATCTGTTCAACGGCGTCTCGGTCGCCTACGTGCCGCGGATGGAAGAGGTCCCGCAGGCGCTCCTGGAAGTCCGGCCGCAAGTGTGCGCCGCCGTGCCGCGCTTCTTTGAAAAGCTCTATGACAACATTGTCGAGCGCGGCCACCAGACCAAAGGAATCCAGCGCCGCGTCTTCGATTGGGCCATGCGCGTGGCCCGCGAGGCTGTGCCGTGGAAGGCATACGGCCGGAGCGTTTCGGCAGGAGTGCGCTGGCAATGGGCGGTGGCCAACCGGCTGGTCTACAAGAAATTTCGGGAGGGCGTGGGCGGGCGGCTGATCGAGTTCATCTCCGGAGGCGCGCCGCTGGCGCCCGAGTTGGCCGAATTCTTTACGGCCGTCGGCATGCCGCTCTATCAGGGATATGGGCTCACGGAGAGTTCGCCGGTGATCGCCACCAACCTGCCGGGAGAGAACCACATTGGCACCGTGGGGCGGCCGGTTCCCGGCGTCGAGGCGCGCATTGCCGACGACGGCGAGCTGCTGGTGCGCGGACCGTGCGTGATGCAAGGCTACTACCACAAGCCCGAAGAGACGCGCGCCGCGATTTCACCCGAGGGCTGGCTGGCGACCGGCGATATCGGGCGGCTCGACCCGGATGGTTACCTGACCATCACGGATCGCAAGAAGGAGTTGCTAAAAACCGCCGGCGGAAAGCTGATCGCGCCCGCACCCATGGAGAATGCGCTGAAGTCCAGCCCGTACATCTCGAGCGCGGCGGTCGTGGGCGACCGCAGGCCGTACATCGCCGCGCTGATTGTCCCTAACTTCGTGACCGTGCAGGCGCGCGCGCGGGAGGCGGGCGTGACGCTCTCTTCGCCGCAGGAGATGGCGGCCAGCCCCTGGGTGCACGAGCTGATCGAAGGCGAGATCCGGCGGCTGACGGCGAACCTGGCGCAATTCGAAACCATCAAGCGGTTCGCGCTGATCGAGCGCGAATTCACGTTCGACGGCGGCGAGCTGACTTTTACGCTGAAGCTGAAGCGGCGCGTGATCGACGAGCGCTACCACGACCAGATCGAGCGGCTGTACGCGCAGCCCACTGCGGCCCGGCCGTAGGCTTCTTCGCATAGCAGGATGGCGGCAGTACAATATCTCGCGGGGAGAACGAGATTTATGAACGATGCACTGGTGATTGCGGGCCGCGCGTTTCATTCGCGGCTGATCGTGGGCACGGGAAAATACCGCAGCTTCGGCGAGATGCGGCGGGCGCACGAAGCCTCCGGCGCGGATATGGTGACGGTGGCGGTGCGGCGGGTGAACTTGACCGACCGCAGCAAGGAGTCGCTGCTGGACTACGTGGACCGCGACAAGTTTTTTCTGCTGCCCAATACGGCAGGATGCTACAACGCCGAGGAGGCCATCCGCACGGCGCGGCTGGGGCGCGAAGTGGGCCTCTCGAATTGGGTGAAGCTGGAAGTGATCGGCGACCAGCAAACGCTTTTTCCGGATACAGCGGAACTGTTGAAGGCGACCGAACAGCTGGTGCGCGAAGGCTTTGTGGTGCTGCCGTATACCAACGACGACCTGGTGGTGGCGCGGCGCCTCGTCGACGCGGGAGCGGCGGCGGTGATGCCGCTGGGCGCGCCGATCGGGTCGGGCATGGGGATTCAGAACCACGCCAATCTGCGCATTCTGCGCGAACGCATCACGGAGGTGCCGCTGATCGTGGATGCGGGCGTGGGCACCGCTTCCGACGCGACGGTGGCGATGGAACTGGGCGCGGACGGCGTGCTTATGAATACGGCCATCGCCGAGGCGCAGGATGCGGTGCTGATGGCGGAAGCCATGCGGCACGCCGTGGAGGCGGGCCGGCAGGCGTTCCTCGCCGGGCGTATGCCCAAGAAACTCTACGCCAGCGCGTCGAGCCCGCTGGCCGGCGTGGTGCGGTAAGCGCGCCGACAGCGTGGCCCAAACCAAGCAGCGCATCGCCTTCCTCGATTGGCTGCGCGGATTTGCCTGCATCTTGATGTTCCAGACCCACGGCTACGATGCGTGGCTCAACGAGAGCGCGCGTCACACGCACTTCTTCCAGCTATCACAATTGGGCGGAACGCTTCCGGCGCCGCTCTTCCTCTTTTCCTCGGGAATTTCGCTGGCGCTGGTTGTGGGGCGCGTGCTCGAAAAGGACGCCACACCGGCGTACGTGGGCCGCAACGCAATTCTGCGCGGCGCGGAGATATTCGGCTTCGGGCTGCTGTTTCGCGTGCAGGAGTTCTTGCTGGGACAGCCCTGGGCTCCGTGGACCGACCTGCTGCGCGTGGACGTTCTCAACGTCATCGGGATCGCGATTATGTTCATGGGGTTGATGTGCTGGGCGGCCGGGCTGCGCGCGAGCGATACCCACAAAATTACCGAGCGCGCGGATGTGGGGTCGCACGCCTTACCGATAACACGTTACGTGATTTCGGCGGCAGTAATCGCCGCGGTGATTGCGCTGGCCACGCCGCCGCTTTGGACTACGCACCAACCGCGCTGGCTGCCCTGGCCTCTGGAATCGTACATCAACGGCGTGCACAACTTGGGCGCGCCGCAGCCTTGGCTCTTTCCCATATTTCCGTGGGTGGCGTTCGCGTTCGCGGGGCTGGCGGTGGGATTCCTGATTTTTTCGCCCTGGGCGCGCGCGCATGAGGGCGGAACATTTGCCTTGGCGGGCCTGGCGGGCGCGCTGCTGTTCGCCCTGGGCCAATGGTTCGATGCGAGGCCTACGCAGCTTTACGCCGTTTACGACTTCTGGCATACGAGCCCGAATTTCTTCCTGATGCGCACCGGCGTTTTATTGGGGATTGTGTTCGGCGCGTATGCGTGGTGCCGGTGGGGAGCGGCGCAGAAGGGCTTCAGCCCGGTGATCGAGATGGGGCGCACGTCGCTTTTCGTATATTGGGCGCACATTGAGTTCGTTTATGGGCGCTTTTCGATCCTGGGGAAGAGGCAACAGAGCATTCCCTCGGCGACGGGCGGGATACTCATCATTTTCACGGCGATGGTTTTGCTCGCGACGATTCGCAACCGCATGAAGGGCCGCGGGCTGCGCTCGCTGGCGTTCTGGCGGCGCGCGGAAGGCATGCCGGCGTGATTCGCGCGAAAAAGGCTAAGGCTTTTTCGGGGAGTCGCCGGAGTTTTGCGGGTTTTCGGGGATTTTGAAGATCATCTCGCCGGGGCGGGCCAAGCCCATCTCTTCGCGGGCGATACGCTCGACGGCCTTGGGATCGCTCTTCAGCGCCTGCACCTGATTGCTCAAATCCGCATTTTGCTTGTTCAGCCGGTCGATCTCGCCGTGCAACGTCTCGATCTGCTTTTGCGTGCGCCGCATGGCCAGCAGGCCGTGGCTTCCGAAAACGTCGTGAATGGCCAGGAGGAAAATGGCGGAACCCAAAATGGTGCGGGCATGCCGGCTCCAAAACGAAGCGGGCGCGGGCGACTTCATGATTGGGACCCTCCAGCCGCGGCGGCGAAAACCCAGGCGCGAGCCTCTTCGGCAAGCCGCGCGGATTCCGCCTGTGACGGCGTTTCCGTATAAACACGCATCAGGGGCTCGGTGCCGGAGAGGCGCAGCAAAATCCACGAGCCGTCCTCGAAAATGAGCTTGAGCCCGTCGGTGCGGTCTTCTTGCGCCACGCGCCGTCCGAGAAATTCGGAGAAATCGCTTTTGAGGCGCTCGACAGTACGATTCTTGACGTCCTCGGGCAGATGGAGGTTCGTGCGCAGCGGCCAGTATTCGCGGCCTACGCGGTGAAAGAGCGCGTTCAATTGTTCCTCGAGCGGCGCCTGGCGCGCGGCGACCATCTCCGCCACCAGCAGGCAGGCCAGGATGCCGTCTTTCTCGGGCACGTGCCCGAGAATCGAAAGGCCGGCGCTTTCCTCGCCTCCCAGCGCGATGGCGTCTTTCAGAATGAGCTGGCCGATGTACTTGAATCCGACCGGCGTCTGATGGATTGTGCGGCCGTGCTTGGCGGCGACGGCGTCGAGCAGATGCGAAGTGGCCACGCTGCGCGCGGCATCGAGCTTCCAGCCGCGGCTCTCGATCAGATAGTCGTAGAGTAGGCCGAGAATGTGATTCGGGGAGATCCACGTCCCTTGCGCGTCGACAATGCCGAAGCGGTCGGCGTCGCCATCGGTGGCCAGGCCGATCTGAGCTTTGCTGGCGACTACGGTCTCGGAAAGGAGCTTGAGATTGCTCTCGGAGACGTCCGGGCCGGCGCCTTCGAAGAGGACATCGCGCTGGGCGCGAATGGTCTCGTATCCGGAGACGCCGTGTTCGGCGAGGGCGCGATCGAGGTAACCGGCGCCACAGCCGTGCAGGGCGTCGAAAACGATGCGCGGCGCGTTTTTCGTTTTTAGTTCGGCGAAGCGCACGAGTTCGGCCAGTTGAGCGAGATAAGGCGGGGCGATATCCACCCGCTCGAATTCGCCCGCCTCATGCGACGAGGGGAAGGCGGGGCCTTTTTCGGACGGGCGCGCGAAGAGGCGCGCAGCGCGGGCTTCGATATCGCGGGTAACTTCGGGCAGGGCCGGGCCGCCGTCGGAGCCCGAAAATTTCAGGCCGTGGTATTCCGCCGGATTATGGCTGGCGGTGAAGTTGATGGCGCCGTCGATCTTGCGGCGGCGAATCTCGCAGGCGACGGCCGGCGTGGGCGCCGCTCCGGCGCACAGCAAAGGCTCCACGCCGCGGGACGAGAGTTCGGCGGCGGCGGTGCGCGCAAACTCCTCGGAGAAGAAGCGCGTGTCGTGCGCCACCAGCAGCGTGGGGTTCCGCTTGCGGCTCAAGACGTGCTCAGCGATGGCGGCGACGGCGATGCGCACGTTGGGAAAGGTGAACTCGTCGGCGATAATCCCGCGCCAGCCGGAGGTGCCGAACTTGATCGGAGAGGCCGCCATTGGTTTCGTTCGCGCCGTATTGTATCTTGGCCGCGCGACGCACTCCAGAAAAGCGCGAGGCTCGATTGCAAAAAGTTAAGAGGCTAGCGACGCTGATGCCGAAGAAGAGAACAGAGGAATACGCGTTGGTGCTGGTGACGTGCGGTTCGCGCTCGGAGGCGCGGCGGATCGCGCGGGCGGTGGTGACGAAGCGGCTGGCCGCGTGCGCGAATCTCTTCGAGGGGCGCGTCGAGTCTGTTTACCGCTGGAAAGGGAAGGTGGAGAAGGCGCGGGAGTTTCTGCTGCTGATGAAGACCTCAACGGGGCGGCTGGGCGCGCTCGAGGCCGAGGTGAAGCGGCTGCACAGTTACGACGTGCCGGAGTTCATCGCGCTGCCGATCGAGGCGGGTTCGCGGGCGTATTTGCGGTGGCTGGGGGAGTGTCTGGCGAGCATGCCCCCGCGGCGAGACTGACGCGCTGCTGAAGGAAACGGCGCTCCATGGGGTTGCGGGCCAGGGCGAGGGCGGCGCGGAAGTGCTCGGCCGCCGCTTCAGGCTGGCCGCTGCGAAACTCAAACTCGCCGAGCGCGGCGTGATAAAAGGGATAGCCGGCGAGGCGATCCGCATCGGCGATGGCGCGGATCTCCTCGAGACCGCGCTCGGGACCTTCGCGCTGGGCGATGGCAATGGCGCGATTGAGCGCCACCACAGGCGAGGGGCGCAGGGCCAGCAGCCGGTCGTAAAGTTCCACGATCATCCCCCAATCGGTTTCCTCAGCGGTGGGCGCGGCGGCGTGTACCCAGGCGATGGATGCTTCCAGATGATATTCGGTGAGCTCGGGGCCGGAAGCGGAAAGCTCGAGCAGTTTCTCTCCTTCTCCCACGAGGCGCGCGTCCCAGCGCGAACGATCCTGGTCCAGCAGCGAACGGAGGTCGCCCGAAGAGTCCAGGCGGCCGGGCAGGCGTGCGGCGTGCAGCGACATGAGCGCGGACAGCGCATAGGTTGCCGGCGTCGAGCCCAGAGGATGTTCGCGCAAGAGCGCCATGAGACGCATGGCTTCCTGGCAGAGTTCGGCGCGTATGGCCGATTCCGAGGATGCGCCGTGGTAGCCTTCATTGAAGAGCAGGTAGAGCGCGCGATGAACGGCAGGAAGCCGGTCCGCGAAGTCGCGGGCGTCGGCGATATCGAACAATCTTTTGGAACCGGCCAGGGTTTTCTTGGCGCGGGTGATGCGTTTTTCGGTGGCGTCGTGCGTGCTGACGAAAGCGGCGGCCACCTCGTCCACGCTGAAGCCGCACAGGATGTGCAGCATCAGCGCGACCTGGGCCTCCTCAGGAAGCCGAGGAGCGCAGCAAGAGAACATCATGCGCAGCTGATCGTCCTGGATCTCCTTGGAAGCGAAAAGCTCTTCGACCGCCGGGGCCAGCGTCCATTCGCTTTCGAGCAGACGGCCGAGTTCGGGGGCGAACGTGCGGGCCGTGCGCTCGCGCCGCAAGACGTCGAGCGCACGGTTTTTCGCGGTGACCATCAGCCAGGCCGACGGGTTTTCGGGCACGCCGCGGAACTTCCAGACCTCGAGGGCGCGGCAGAAGGCGTCTTGCACAACGTCTTCCGCCAGCGCGAGGTTGTGGACTCCGAAGATGCGCGTGAGCGTGGCGACCATGCGCCCCGCTTCCCGCCGGAAGAGATGATCGCTCGGCTCCATCACATGTTCATCTTGCGGATCGGCCGCACTTCCACCGCGCCTTCGAAGTCGAAGATGGGGCAGCCCTTGGAGAGTTCCACGGCTTGATCGAGGTCGCGGGCTTCGATCAACGTAAAGCCTCCGATGACGTCCTTGGTTTCGGCAAAGGGCCCGTCGGTCACCGTTTTCTGCTTACCCTTCACCAGCTTGCCGGTGCTTTCTAGCGGATGGCCGGGGTTCTGGATGTGCCCGCTCTCCCCCAGCTGCTTGAACCAGGCCATCCATCGCTGCATGGTTTGCTGCATTCTCTCGGGAGAATGTCCCCCTTCGCCCCCGCGATACAGATATACGAATTCGCTCATGGTAATTCCTCCTTATTTTCGTACTGCTAACCTTAATACGTTCGAGAAGGGCGGCGGCGGACATTTTTCATTGTGAAGTGAATAGCTAGGAGTAGCCGAGGCACCCGAAGGGAAAGCAGATTCCTCACCGCCATCGGCAAACAGCGCCGCTGGGATTCGGAATAACAAGGCTGCGAAACATGCACAGCCAGGAGTGGCTGTGCCACTGAGCTACAAGATTCCGCCTGCGCTAGACGTTTTTGAGGGCGGCGTCGAGATCGGCGATCAGGTCTGCGCAGTCCTCGATTCCCACCGACAGGCGCACCAGGCCGTCGGTAATGCCGATCTGCTGGCGGACGTTCGGAGGAATGGAAGCGTGCGTCATCGTGGCGGGATGGCAGATGAGCGTCTCCACGCCGCCGAGACTTTCCGCGAGCGAACAGAGCTTCACGTGATTGAGCAGGCGGCGGGCGGATTCGAGCGATCCCAGGTCGAAGGAGAGCATGGCGCCGAAGCCGCGCTGCTGGCGGCGGGCGAGATCGTGCTGGGCGTGCGAAGGCAGGCCGGGGTAATGCACGCGCTTCACCTTGGGATGCTTTTCGAGATAGCGCGCGATCTCCATGCCGTTGGCGTCGTGCTGGGCCATGCGCACGGCGAGGGTCTTGATGCCGCGCGAAACGAGGAAGCAGTCCATGGGCGCGAGGCCCGCGCCGGTGGAGCGCTGGAGAAAATAGATTTTCTCGGCGTCGGCCGGGCGGGTGAGGACCACCGCGCCGCCGAGGGCGTCGCTATGGCCATTGAGGTATTTGGTCATGGAGTGCACCACGATGTGCGCGCCGAGTTCGATGGGGCGCTGCAGGTAAGGGCTGAGGAAGGTGTTGTCCACGGTGACGGTGATGCCGCGCTCGTTGGCGATGGCGGCCACGGCCGAGATATCGGTGAGAATCATGGTGGGATTGGTGGGCGTCTCGACGTAGATCATGCGGGTATTCGGGCGCAGCGCCCCGCGGACGGTTTCGGGGTTGGACATGTCGACGAAGCTGAACTCGATGCCGAACTGGCAAAGAAACTGCGTCGTCAGGCGATAAACGCCGCCGTAGACGGCGTGGGAAAGAATGGCGTGGTCGCCGGGACGAAGCAGGCGGAACATGGCGTCAATCGCGGCCATGCCGGACGTGAAGGCGTAAGCCGCGTGGCCGCCCTCGAGGTGGGCCACGCAGCGCTCCAGCGCCCGGCGGTTGGGGTGCTCGGTGCGGGCGTACTCGTAGCCCTTGTGCTTTCCGAACTCCGGTTGCACGTACGTGGAGGTTTGAAAGATCGGCGCGACGATAGCGCCCGTGCCCGGTTCTGGTTCCTGGCCGATATGGATCGCGTCGGTGGCGAATCCCATGGATGTTTCCCCCTTGCCTGGATCAAAATTGGCTCGCACCAAGGCGATGCCGTATCTATGAACGATTACCCGACGATTATACAGGCGATACTTTTGGAGTCGCGCCTCTCGTCCCACGGATGCTCCCTTGCGAAATCCGCGCGGGAGGAGTAAAGAGGGAAGAGCCTTGGGCGCGTCGGAGCGCCCCGCAGCATGCGCGGATGCCATTCGATGTCGGAGAATAGAGCCATGCCGGGAAGAGGTTGCCATCGCCGGATGCTGGCAGCGCAGGCCGGGGTGATTTGGCTGGTCTTTTTTGCGGCCATTGCGGTTGTACCCGCGCAGACGACGGCTCTCGCGGGGCAATCGGACAAGGCCGCCAAGCCCGACAAGAATGCGACAGCGCGGCTTCGAATCGAGGTGACCGGGGGCGACGCCAATAAGCCCGTCTCCGATGCGAGCGTCTACCTGCGCTACCCGGACGACAAAAAGTTCGAGCTGGACCTAAAAACCAATCAAGAGGGAATTGCGCGCTCGCCGGAAATCCGCCAGGGGAAGATTCTGATTCAGATCGTGGCGCCGGGGTGGAAGACCTATGGCGAGTATCACGATATCTCCGAAGCCGAGCCGACCATCCAGATTCATCTGGCAAAGCCAACAACGCACTGGTACTGAGGGAGCCATCCAAGTTAGCCGGTGCCACCTGCCCGCACAGCCAGGAGTGGCTGTGCCGCTGATCTCTAACAATTCATGAAACGATGAGCCCGATGATGCATCAATAGGTCGATGGTGGACTACCGGAGGGCA
>Ga0335077_10003013_pt1 | contig 20208 bp, 16 predicted proteins | sample Lox_Sample_31_FD_207151 | JGI IMG/M metagenome (GOLD analysis project Ga0335077, IMG submission 207151) | Soil microbial communities from Loxahatchee National Wildlife Refuge, Florida, United States - Lox_Sample_3.1 | ecosystem: Environmental > Terrestrial > Soil > Wetlands | place: USA...
GTTGGTAGACTCTTTCGACGTCGCGCACGCCGGAGATTCTGCGAATGGCGGAAATCACGCGCTCCAGTTGCTTTTTATCGTTCACTTCGACGGTCATGTCGATCACCGCACCGTCGGCCGTCTCCTGGCCGCCGCGGGCTTCCAGGCTCCGGATGTTGGTCTGTTCGTTCACCAGCGCCGTGGTCAACTGGTTGAGCATTCCCGGCCGGTCCTGGGTGTGCACCACCATCTTCACAGGAAACGCCGGCGAGCCGCTGCGCGCCCATTCGACATCGATTTTGCGCTCGACTTCGTACATCAGGTTCTGGACGTTGGCGCAATTCTGCGAATGCACCGCCACGCCCTTGCCGCGCGTCACGTATCCGACGATGGCTTCGCCCTTGATCGGATTGCAGCACTTGGCGCGATACACCAGCAGGTCGTCGATGCCTTTCACCTTGATGACCAGGTCCTGATCGCCGGGCGCGAAGGTCTCCGGCGTACGAGCGGGCGCGGGTTCGGGAGGTTCGGGCGCCTCCGCCGGGACCTGCTCCGGCGCGAGCTTCTGCAACACCTGCCGCGCCGAATATTTTCCGTACCCCAGCGCCGCGTGCAGATCCTCCATCTTCGAATATCCGTAATCGGAGGCGACCGACTCGAGCTGCGCCTTGGTGATCTGGGTGAGCGATACGCCCAGGCGCCGCGCTTCGCGCTCCAGATATTTTTCGCCGATCTCGAGGGCCCGTGCGCGCTCCGTCGTGTTGATGACGTGCTTGATTTTGTTGCGCGCCTTGGAGGTCTTGACCACCGCCAGCCAGTCCTTGGACGGCATGTGGCCGGACTGCGTCAGGATCTCCACCACATCGCCGTTGCGCAGCGTGGATTTGAGCGGCACGATGCGTCCGTTCACCTTCGCGCCCACGCAGCGGCTGCCGACGTCGGAGTGGATCGCATAGGCGAAATCAATGGGCGTCGCGTCGCGCGGCAGGACGATCACCTTTCCGCGCGGCGTGAAGGTGTAAACTTCCTCGGGATAGAGGTCCACTTTGAGCGTGGACATGAACTCGCCCGGATCGCGCATCTCCTGCTGCCATTCGACGAGTTGGCGCAGCCAGGCGACGCGCTGGTCATCCACCGCGGCGCCCTTCCTGCCCTCCTTGTACTTCCAATGCGCCGCGATGCCCTCTTCGGCCACGCGATGCATCTCGTCGGTGCGGATCTGCACCTCAAAGTGCCGCCCGCCGGGTCCCATCACGGAGGTGTGCAGGGATTGATACAGATTGGGCCGCGGAATGGCGATGAAATCCTTGATGCGGCCCGGAATGGGGTGCCATTCGTTGTGGATCACGCCCAGCGCCGCATAGCAGTTTTTCACCGAGTCGGTAATGATGCGGACCGCCAGAAGATCGTAGACCTGGTCGAGCGTGATCTTCTGCCGCTTCAGTTTCTGGTACACCGAATAGGCGCGCTTGACCCGGCCCTCGACGCGCGCGGGAATGCCTTCGCGCGCCAGGTTCAGCTCCACAATGTGCTTGACCTCGTTCAGGAACTTTTCGTTCTCCGGATGCCCGGCTTCAAATTCCTTGAGCAGCTCCTTCGATGCTTCCGGCTCCAGGTATTCGAAGGCGAGATCTTCCAGCTCGCCGCGGATTTTGCCCATCCCCAGGCGGTGCGCGATGGGGACGTAGATATCGAGCGTCTCCTGCGCGATGCGTTGCTGTTTCTCGCGGTCGAGCGAGGCGAGCGTGCGCATATTGTGCAGGCGGTCGGCCAGCTTCACCAGGATCACGCGAATGTCCTCGACCATGGCGAGCAGCATTTTTCTGACGCTCTCGGCTTGCCGCTCCTCGCGGCTGGCCAGGTCGAGCTTTCCGAGCTTGGTGACGCCATCCACGCAGCGCGCGACTTCGTCGCCGAAGTTCTTGCGGATTTCGTCGAGCGTTGCGGTGGTGTCCTCGACCACGTCGTGGAGCAGGCCGGTTTCAAGACAGGTCATGTCCATCTGCATCTCGGCGAGCTGCCGCGTCACCAGGACCGGATGGACCATGTAGGGCTCGCCCGAGGCGCGCTTCTGGCCCTTGTGACGCTCGGCGGCGAAGCGGAAGGCTTTGTCGAGCGGCGCGAGATCCTCCGCGGGGCGCAGCTCGTGCAGGCGCGTTTTTAAATCGGCGAAAAGTGGTTCGACAGGATCGGCGGCTACGGCCGCCTCAGTCGAATCGGGAGGCATCGGTATTTTCAGTTTAGCGCGAGAATCACATGGCCGTTAATAAACGTGAATGAACATGAATAAAACATTCACGTTCATTGACGTTCATTAACGGCCGGTCTCTCACTTCGCGGCTTCTGCCGTGATGCCCTGGTTGGTGGGCTGGCGCGATTGCTTCAGCTTCTTGGTGTCGAGCGCCTTCTGCACCCAGGAGTCGGCCACCTCGATCTGCTTCTTGTACTCGTCAGGACTGTCGGCCAGGTCGGCGCGCTCACGGATCAGCAGGTTCATGTACGCCATGGCGTCGTCGTATTCCTTGTCGATATCGAGGGCTTTCTGCAAATTCCCGATTCCGTCCTCGATGATCGCCGAGTACTGCGTCTTGAGATCTTCCTTGACCTTCTTGTCCTTGATGGGACCGGGGTCTTCGGGACGCATGTTGAGGTTGGCGCGCGCGGTCATGTCCGCCGGATACCACTTGGCCCAGGAGATCACGCCCAGGCTGTAATACGCTTCCTTGTTCTTCGGGTCGGCGTCGATCAGCTTCTTGTACCACTTGGCCGCCTCATCCAGCTTTTCCACCTTTTTGTCGGGCGGAAGCGAGGACGCCTCGTTGTAATCGAGCGAGGCCAGGGAGGCGAGCGCGGTGGTGTTGACGGGGTCGGTCTGGAGCACCTTCAGGAATCCGTCCGACGCCTTGTTGGCCATGTCCTGGTTCTCGGGCGAATCGGCGCCGGGGATCCACTGCGACATGTACGCGGTCGCCAGATAGAGCTGCGCGTTGGGATTGGTCGGGTCGAGCGCGATGGCCTGCTTGAAATGCTCCACCGCGTCGCCGTACTTGGCGTTCTTGAAGGCTTCCACGCCCTGATTCAGATGGTCGCGGCTCCGGAGCTTGTCGCAGCCGCTGGTGAGCGTTGCCAGAGCGGCCAATGCAACGCTCGCCGTGATTACCAAAACTTTCCGCATACGGATGGTTCCCTTATTTGTTATTGTCCTGCTTCGATCTTGGGCGTCATCAGACCGATCTTTTCGAGGCCCGCGCCCTTGGCGATGTCAATCGCCTTGGCCACCGTCTCAAACGGCAGATCGCCGTCGCCGCGCACGAACACCACGCGCTCGGCGCGCGTCTTGAACACGAACTCCAGCCGGTCCTGCAGGTCTTTCCACTCGATGGGGTCCTGATTCAGCTTCAGGTTCTTGTCCTTGTCGATCTGGATGACCACGGTGCGGTCCTGACGGGGGTCCGGCGGCGGCTGGTTCGGCGGAGGCGGCTGGGGCGCCAGCACGTCCAGGCCGTACGGCGTCAGCGGCGTGATTACCATGAAGATGATCAACAGCACCAGCAGCACGTCGATCAGCGGCGTGACGTTAATGTCCGACTTCGACCCTCCGCCACCACCCACATTCATTGACATAACGGATTCTCCTTAAAATTCCTCTTTGACTCTTAGTCGGCGGCCGGAGCGGCCGGAGCGGCCGGCTTATTCTGCTGGTTGGGGTTTTCCGAAGGCGCCTGCTCGGTGATCAGCCCGAGCTGGTCCACGCCCGCGGCGCGCAGGTTGTCCACCACGTCCTCGACGGCCTCGTACTTGGCGCGGGCGTCGGCGCGGATGTACACGGTTTTATCCAGCTTATTGGTCTGCAGGTCGCGGACTTTTTCGGCGATGTCCTCAAGGCGGATCTGGTTGTTGCCGGGGCTCAGCCAGAACTGGCCGTTGCGGGTGACGGCGATCAGGATGGCGTCCTCTTTATCCGCCGCCTGCATGGCAATGGCGTTCTTGGTCTTGACCTTGTCCACCGCCACGCCCTTGTTCAACATGGGCGTGATGACCATGAAAATGATCAGCAACACAAGCATCACGTCCACCATCGGCGTGACGTTGATGTCGTTCACTACGTGCGGCGCTTTTTTCTTCTCCATAACGGTTCCTCGATTCGAAGCCGGGGACCGGATGGACCGGTCCCCGCCCCTATTTCAACTCGCCTTCAGGCGAACCTTACTTGGCCACCCTTTGCGAACGCTTCAGGAAATAGTCGATCAGTTCCGAGCTCGAATTCCCCATCTCGACGTCGAACGCCTCCACGCGATTGGTGAAGTAGTTGAACATCATGACGGCGGGAATCGCGACGAACAGACCGACGGCGGTGGTGACCAGCGCTTCGGAAATACCGCCGGCGACCGCGCCCAGTCCGGTCGATTTCTCGGTCGAAATGCCCTTGAACGCGTTGATAATTCCCAGCACCGTTCCGAACAGTCCGACGAACGGCGCCGTTGATCCGATTGTAGCAAGCGACGAAATGCCGCGCTTCAATTCGGCGTGCACGATGGCTTCAGCGCGTTCGAGAGCGCGGCGCGAGGCCTCGATCTCCTCACCCGAGATTTCCGAGCTCAACTGGTGCGCACGGAACTCCTGCAGTCCGGCGACGACCACTTTCGCCAGGTGCGACTTGGAGAACCGGTCGGCGATCTTGATGGCTTCGTCCAGCTTGCCTTCGCGCAGGGCGCCGGCCACGGCCGGAGCGAACTGGCGCGATTGCTTGCGCGCGCCATTGTAGGCGATGAGACGATCGATCATAACGCCGATCGACCACGCCGACATGATGAAGAGAGTGACGACGACGAGCCGGGCGGGCCAGCCCATCTGTCCCCACATCGCGCGCGGGTCAAAACTAACGGGCGCGGCTTCCTGAAAAAGCATGAACGCCCAAACTTGCAACTGTAACATTGTCTGTCTCCTGCGAGTTGAAATTAAAAGCGTGCGCAAGCGCACGCTTTGTCTTACTGGCTCAAAGTGAAATTTACGTCAATTTGAGTGATCACTTCCACCGGCTCATTGTTGAGAAGAGTCGGTTTATAAACCCATTGCTTCACCGCGGAAAGCGCGGCCGGAACCAGCAGCGGATGGCCGCTGATCACCTGCAAATTCTGTATCGTACCATCTTTCGAGATGATCGCCGTCAGGTGCACCACGCCCTGAATGCGCGCCTGCTTGGCGAGCGGCGGATACTGCGGCTGCACTCTCTTGATCAGGTTGGCCTGCTGAACGTTGCCACCCACGCGGATGCGCTGCGGGGTGGTCGGTTTGGGAGCCTCGACCTTGGGAGGCGGAGGCGGAGCCGCGCCCACCGAACCGATGATTCCACCGATCACGCCGCCGACGCCGCCGGGAACGCCGCCCGGCACACCGCCCAACACGCCCGCCGATGCCATGGAGGGCGGCAGCGCGTCTTCTTTAATAATCGCGACGTCCTTGGGAATGGTTTTGGGCGCCAGAAGCCTTCCGGCGTCGAACTGGCGCGGCGCGACGTGAATGATTTTCGGAGCCGGCGGAGGCGGAGGCGGAGGAGGCGGAGGAGGCGGAGGCGCGGTCAAAAAGCTGGTCAGCGTCGCCTTGGGCAGCACTTCCGTGTAAATCAGCGGGATCAGAATCAGCACCAGGATCACCGCGATCTGGATCGCGAAGGACACGAACACGGACATGCCCTTCCTGGTCTTATTTTCGGATTCGACGAATGACTGCTCAAACATGCCCTCTTCCTCCCTCAACTAAACCTAGCGGCCGCGATTGCGCGTGCCGGCCATTTCCTTGCGCGACGGGGTAGACACTCGCCCCGGACTCGTTGATGACGGAGTCCCCGCGCCCGAACTCTTTTGCGGCCCGGCCGGTGCGCCGGGCTTCTTCTTTCTCGACTCGACCACGTTCTGCCAGAAGATCAGCAGCGGGCTGGCGATGAACACCGTGGAGTACGTTCCCGCGATGATCCCGCACACCAGAGCGAAGGAAAATCCGTTCAACACCTCGCCGCCAAACAGCAGCAGCGACACCGCGGTTAAAAACGTCAGACCGCTGGTCAGCACCGTCCGGCTCAGGGTCTGGTTGACGCTGATGTTGATCAGGCTTTCAAGCGACTCCCGGCGCATCAGCTTCAAATTTTCCCGAATCCGGTCGAACACCACGATGGTATCGTTCATCGAATAGCCGACCAGGGTCAGCAGCGCGGCCACCACCGTCAGCGAAATTTCTTTGTTCAACAGTGAAAACAGGCCGATAGTGATGATGGTGTCGTGGAACACCGCGATCACCGCGGCCACGCCATAAATCCACTCGAAACGGAAAGCGATGTAGACCAGCATCCCGCCCAGCGCGTACAGCGTCGCCAGGATCGCCTGCCGCTGGAGCTGCCTGCCGACTTTCGGTCCGACCACCTCGGCGGAACGAATGGTGAAGGGACCGAGATAACACTCCTTCTGTAACGCTGCCAGGAACTGCGGAGTTACACCTTTGACCGAAGAAAGTTCATTGAAGTTGGTGATGAGCCCGCTCTTGGACGCGCGGTAGGCCTCGATCGCCTTCACCGTGTCCTGCAGGTCCTGCTCGGAGATCGCGACGCCTGCCTGAAGCAGCGGATCGCGCAGGCGATCGGTGAGCTGCTCGGCCGAGGAATTGTTGAGATCGACCTTACCGTTGTTGGTGCCGAACGTCGAAGTGAGTGTATCGATAATGATCTGCTGGTTCGCATTCAGCTCTTGTTCATTGGCGAGTTCGGTGCCGATCAGGACTTCGGGCGTTCCCGAGATCTGCTGGACGGAGATTTCGCCTTTGATTTTCTGGCTGATGACTTCGCGGATCTTCTGGACGGGAGGCTCGCGGTCAAAGCGCACACGGATTAACCCGCCGCCCTTGAAATCGATGCCGTACCTGGGACCGCCCTTCATCGCAAGACTGATGAGCCCGGCCGCCGTCAGCACCAGCGAAGCGCCGATGAACGGCCACTTCCACCGGAGAAAATCAAAATTCGTGTTCTTAAATAATTCCATTGAGCCTATACGGCCGGCTTAGTCCTACAGACACCACCGACTGCTCCAAAGTTCCCGCATCCCTGCCGCTTTCGCGCGGGATTGTTAACCCGGATTCGCCCACGCCCGGCCACCCACCGCGGACGGCGGGGTTCAAATAAACTATCACAAATCCGGAGGCCATTCAAACCGCTCAAATACTAAGCGTTACAGCACGCTTCTGCATCCCCAGCTCCCAGTCGAAAATGGTTCGCGATACAAATACCGCGGTGAACAGGTTGGCGATCAGGCCGATCACCAGCGTTACCGCGAAGCCCTGCACTGGACCGGTTCCGAAAATGAACAGAAACGCGCAGCTTACCACGGTAGTCACGTGCGTGTCGATAATGGTCAAAAAAGCTTTCTTGAAGCCCGCGTCCACGGCCGCGACCACGGCCTTTCCGGCGCGCAGCTCTTCGCGGATGCGCTCGAAAATCAGCACGTTCGAGTCGACGGCCATACCGATGGTCAGAATCACGCCGGCGATGCCGGGCAGGGTGAGCGTCGCATCGAAATAGCTGAGCGCCGCGATCAGGATGACGGCGTTCAAAAGCAGCGCGAGCGTGGCATTGATCCCGCTGCGCTTATAGTAGAACAGCATCACCGCGACCACCGCGATCAATCCCGCAAGCGCGGCGACAGCTCCCTCGCGAATCGAATCCGCGCCGAGCGATGGACCCACCGTGCGCTCTTCCATAATGGTGATCCCGGCCGGCAGCGATCCGGCGCGCAGATTGAGCGCCAGGTCCTTGGCCTCATCCTGCCCCGAAAGTCCCTCGATCACGCCGTTGTCCGAAATTTTTCCGTGAATCACGGGCGCGCTCAGAACATCGCCATCGACCACGATCGCGAGCCGGTCGCCGATGTGCGCTCCGGTGAACTGCTCGAAGCGCCGCGTGGCCGCGCCCTGCGCGATCACGAAATTGGTTTCCCATCCGCCGGTCTGCCCGTTCTGCTGCGCGCGGGCGTCGCGCAGGTCGCGTCCGGTGATCACCGGCGTGCGCGCCAGCAACCAGTACTCGGGCGGCTGCCCGGGATGCGTCTCCTTGACGATCTGAGAATCGAGCGGAATCACGCCGCCCTTGGACGCGCGCGTGTCATCCTCGCTGGGGAACGGCCCGCCCTTTACCTCCTGGAGTGACAGCACGCCTTGCGTCTTCAAAATCTGCTTGACGTGCGCCGGATCGTCGATGCCGGGAAGCTGCACCATGATCTCGTCTTCGGCATTGGCGCCGCCGCGCTGCTGCACGCTGGTTTCGGAAAGCCCCAGGCCGTTAATCTTGCGGTCGATGGTGGCGATTGACTGGGTCAGCGTGTCCTGCTTCAACTTCAGCGCGTAGGTGGGCTGCATGGTGAGCCGGTAATCCGTCGGATTGACCTGCGTCATGATCCAGGCGTCGCTGAAATTATCCTGGAAGATCTGGCGGAAGTTGCCGGCCTGGGTGGCGGGCACGCCCTTCACGTCCACCTGGATTTTGTTGGCGTCGGCGATCGATTCGGGATTGTTGCGCGACAGGTCGCCCGCCATTCCGGCCCTGGTCATGGCCTCGCGCATCCGCTGGATCACCTGGTCGGCTTCCGATTTGAAGGCGTCCTGCACCTGCACTTCGAGGATGAGCTGGCTCCCGCCTTTGAGATCGAGTCCCAGCCGGATATTCTTTTTGAGGTTGTCGAGCAGGTCCTGCTTGGAGGTGGGAAATCCGATGATGCCGTAGATGCATACCAGGATCACCGCCACGATGGCGAGCGCCCGGAACTTCAGATTGTTATTCATTTACTTCTTTTCCTCTAACTTTTTTTCCTGATTCACCAGGCTCGACACCGCGCTGCGGGCGACTTGCAGCTTGATATTGTCCGGCTTGACGCGCAGAACCACCGTATCGGAGGTGATGCTCACGATGGTTCCGACGATGCCCCCCGTGGTCAGCACCTCGTTGCCGCTTTGAAGGCTGGAAAGCATCTCAGATTGCTTCTTCTTCTGGCGCTGCATGGGCATGAACACCAGGAAGTAGAAAATCGCCACGATGAAGACCAATGGCAGGATGCTGATGACCGGACTGGTGGTCGAGGGCGCGGCGGACTGAATGAGGAACGCGAGCATTTTTCGAGGTTTCTATTTGTCGAGATCACCGGGAGCCGCTTGCGCCGCGCGCAGAGACACAGCCCTCAGGAATTCGGGGAACCGCCCAGATAATATAGCGTGCCTGATCTCCCGCATGATGTCAAGGTACCGCCGGAGATTGTGGATCGTGGCCAGCGTGGAAAAGGTCATCTCGCCCGCCTGGAACAGGTGGCGCAGGTACGCGCGCGAGAAGTTGCGGCACGTGTAACACCCGCACGCCTCGTCGACGGGCCGCGCATCCTCCTTATATTGCGTCTGTTTGACGATGACGCGTCCGGTGGATGTAAACAGGTAGCCGTTACGGGCGTTGCGCGACGGCAGCACGCAATCCATCATGTCCACGCCGCGCGCCACATACTCGGCGAGATCATCCGGCATCCCCACTCCCATGACGTAACGTGGCCGGTTGCGCGGCAAAATCGAGGTGCAGATCGCGGTCATATCAAGACTCAGCGCGTTCGGCTCGCCCACCGACAATCCGCCGATGGCGTAGCCATCCGCGTCGAGCTCGCATAATTGCTGGGTGCAATGACGGCGCAGATCCGGGTACATCGATCCCTGCACGATGGGAAAACAGGCGCGCTTTCCATCGTCGCCGTGTTGGCGATAGTACTGGTACGCGGCACGCGCCCAGCGCAGGGTACGTTCGGTGGAAACGCGCGCGGCTTCGTGGCTGGCCGGATATTCCAGGCACTCGTCGAGCACCATCATGACGTCGCTTCCGAGCGCAAGCTGCACGTCGATGGTCGATTCGGGCGTGAACATATGTGCGTCGCCATCGAGGTGCGAGCGGAACAGCACGCCGTCCTCTGAAATTTTCCTGAGTCCGTTGAGGCTGAAGACCTGGAATCCCCCGGAATCAGTGAGGATGGCGCGCGGCCAGTTCATGAAGCGGTGCAGGCCGCCGAGCTTGCGGATGGTTTCATGCCCCGGGCGCAGGAACAGATGATACGTATTCGACAGAATGATCTTCGCGTCGACGTCGTTGATCAGGTCGCGCGGAAGGACGCCTTTGACCGTCGCCTGCGTGCCGACGGGCATGAACACCGGCGTTTCGACGTCGCCGTGGGCAGTGTGAAGAATCCCCGCGCGCGCGCCGGTGGTGGGGCAGACCGCCTGAAGCTCGAATCGGAACACGTTTTCAGTATGACGGCAGACCGGCGGCCGGTGCGCGATACCACCGATTCGAAACCCGAAACCGAAACCGGGTGAGCCTGAGGCTGAGCGGGTTTTCTATAGGGGGAAAATTGCGAATCGTTAAGGCCCGTTTCACCTTGTGCGATCGCATGCCGCCCGGCATACTGCTGTTCTCCGCTTTTCCACGCAGTCATGAAACCCCTACGCATCATCCTGTTCGCCTGCTTCCTGGTTGCGGCCTCGGCAGACGCGCAGTGCTCCTCCCAGGCTCTTGATCTCGCCCAACAGCAACTAAGCAAAACGATCCAATACATCGATACGTCGCATTTTCCCGAGGCTACCGTGGTGAGCAACGGCGATAGCCGGTGGAACTCGAATTCGAACACGATCTGGGGCAGCGGGTTCTTCCCCGGCTGGATCTGGTATATGTACGAGCAAACGCTCGACCCGTCGCTGCTCGCGCGGGCGCAGCAGCAGACCGCCAGCATGTCGAGCGAGATTACAGACGCAAGCACCCACGACGTCGGATTCCGCATCATGTCGAGCTACGGGAACGGCTATGCGGTCACGCGCGACGCCTCCTACATGAACGCGATCCAGAGCGCGGCGCAGACCATGTCCACGCTGTATGTCGCCTTCCCCGACGGGAGCGGCGCTTTCAATTCCTGGCCATATTACAGCAGCACCTATACGAACACCATCATCGACAACATGATGAGCATCGAACTGATGTTCTACGCGGCCCAAAACGGCGGCAATCCCGAGTGGTACACGATGGCGTTCAACCACGCGATGAAGACCATGAACAACCAGGTTCGCGCCGACGGCAGCACCTACCAGGGAGTCGAATACAATTCGGACGGCTCGGTGCACAATTTCTTCACTTCGGACGGATACTCGACCAACAGCACCTGGTCGCGCGGGCAGGCGTGGGCGATTTACGGATTCACCATGGCCTACCGGTACACGCACAACGCCCAATTTCTGGCGACGGCCGCAAAAATGGCGAACTATTTCATCGCGAACCTTCCTGCGGATTATGTCCCCTACTGGGATTTTTCGCAGACCAATTACCGCGACTCCTCCGCCGCGGCGATCGCCGCGGCCGGACTGATCGAATTGAGCACTTATTTCACGGGCACGACCCAGGTTAATTACTACAATGCCGCGATGAACATCCAGAACTCGCTCGGTTCCAGCTATTACCTGGGCAGCCCGCTGAACACGGATGGCATTCTGCTGCATGGAACCTACAGCGTGCCGGTGGGGTACTATATCGATACTTCGCTGATCTGGGGCGACTATTATTTCATCCAGGGATGCGATCGAGCGATGCCGGCTCCGGCCCAGATCGCGTGGGTGGAGGCCGGAAATGTCCTGAATAACCAGGTGCCGTTGAGCTGGGAGGGGCTGAGCGGTGCGATTCGCTACAGCGTGAAGCGGAGCACGAGATCGGGTGGACCGTACGCCTACATCGCGCCGCCTCCGGTGCTCACCACGAGCAGCTACACCGATACCTCCGCGGCGCCGGGCACGACCTACTACTACGTCGTTTCCGCGTCGAATGCCAACGGCGAAGGGCCGAACTCGCCCGAATTGGTGGTCCGACGCCCGTCACTGCGCCCGATTTTTCCATCTCCGCGTCGCCGCCGTCAATCTCGCTGGCACAATCCGGCAGCGCCAACTCCATGGTGGAAATTGCCGCCCTTTCGGGATTCAACGGCAGCGTGAATCTGGGCGCCAGCAACACCTCGGGCCTGAGCATCACGTTCCAAGCCGGCGACGATCCACGGCAGCGGATCGTCAGTGATGACGGCGACGGCGGCGGGCGTGCCTTCCGGGACCTACACGATCACCGTTAACGGTTCCAGTGGAACGCTGAGCCACTCGATCCCATTGGCCGTCGCGGTGACTCCGGGCGGTTCCTTCGCCTTGAGTGCGAACCCATCCAGCCTGAGCGTCAGCAAATCGAGCAATCGAGCGGCTATCGCCGCCATTACCGCGAACGGCGTCCAAGGATTCTCCGGCAGCGTGCGCCTGACGGTGGAAGATGTTCCCAGAGGCGTTACGGCGGCCATCAATACCTCGACCGTCACACCGGGCGGACCGGCCGCCCAACTTATGGTCGGCGCCGGAAGGAGAGCGCTTGCGGGGTCTTATTCGATGATTATTGTCGGCGCGAGCAACGGCGTTCCAGCCTTCAGACTCACGGTCCAGCTGACCATCACCAATTGAGGAGTTCCGCGCTTTCATCGGTTGCGGTAAAGACGTCGAAGGTCTTTCTCGCTTTCGATCGAGACCTCGGAGGTTTCCGGAAGCTGTTCTTCAATGTAGAGCGCGCTGAGCCTGCCGCCGTGCATTCCGGTGAACTCATGGCCGTTTTCAAGCGGCTGCACGTTGCGAACCACCAGTTGCGCCAGTTGCCCGCGATCCTTGGTGCCCAATTTTTCAAACAGATGCGAGAGATAGACCTTAACGGCGCCTTCAGAAATCTCCAGGTTTTCGGCGATTTCCCGATTTCTGTACCCCTCGGCCACCATTTGCGCAAGATCCGCCTGCCGCGGACTCAGTTCGATCCGGTGGCAATTCACGAAACTCGTAGTGAGCTGCCGGCTGTTGCTGCCGAGGCTCACCAAGATTCCGCCACTCCGTTTCGCGCGCGTACGCGTCGTCGGCGTAGCTCGACGATCATCTCGCGAAGGTTATCTGGTGGTACACTCCGGGGTTTTTCACCGCGCCCATGATGGAGACCGGATGGCTGCGGAACTCGGCCACCGATACGGTCACTTCCGGGTTCTTCGTGATTCCGGAAAGGCGGCGCGAGATCTCCTTTTCGAGCTCCTCGCACGTAATTCCGGACGCGCGAATGCGGCCCGCCAGGGGAAGCCGGATGTTACCCTCTTCGTCAACGCGCACGGGGCCGAGCGACTTCGGATCGAACTCCTCCAGATCGACCACGCGGATGTTGAGGGAATCCTGTGGTCCCAGGACATATCCGCGCTCAGCCCGCGGCGATTGATCCGCCGCCGGAGCTCCGGCGAGGGAAAACACAAATACCGAATAAAGTAAAACTTTCATCGCTGCTCCTTTGAAATCAGCTCGGTTGGATTGAATTGAGGGAAAGTTCAGGCTGCCCTGGTGTTGCGCAATGGGCGCACCCAATCGATATCGACCTCAGCCGACACCGATCGCTGCAAGAGCGAAACCGAAAGCACCAGCCGGTACGCCGTTTTACAAGCCAGCAGTCGCCCGCAAACGCCTTCGAGTGGTCCCCGCGCGATATAGACTTCCTGCCCGGCGAAAAGATTGGGGTGCGGAGAGACGACCAGGCCGGAGCGGATCATCGCGTCGATGCCTTCCAACTCCGACGGCGGTATCGGCGCCGGTGTGCGGCCGATCGAAACAATCGACCCGACGCTGGGGATGGTCAACACCGGCAGGCGGTGCTCGATATCAAAGCTACAGAACACGTATCCGGGAAACAGCGGGACAAGAGCTGTTTTCATTGGAACACAGACGACTCGTTGTTCAACGCACCCTGGCGCCCCTTGATCTCGCACGATTGTTCGGAAGGAATTTTACTGTGGCAATGCTAATGCCGCGCCGGATGCCCGCGAAAACTTTTTGAAGAGGTGATCGAAATCCGGCAGGTCCGCCAAGTGTTACCGATCCCACATGCTCGCCCGTTGCTGACTCACGGCTTGAAGTGGTGGGCGCGACAGGACTCGAACCTGTGACCTCCTGCGTGTGAAGCAGGCGCTCTAACCAACTGAGCTACGCGCCCCGGCTTTGCCTCTTCCGATTCTAAACCACTTCCGAAAATTATCAAATTGCCGCGGCTGCCGACTCGGGCCCAAAATGCCCCGACCGTGGCAAAACCGTGACAAAACCCCATCAGTTCGCCCTTTCCGTGTCAAAAGCAGACTGGGCCTCATACTATGTGCCGATTACGAGCCCGCATGCCTTTTGATCGAGCGCCATGGTCGAATCGAGGATGTTCCCGGCATCACAATCTCAGCGAAATTCCATCGCATCGCTGTCATTCCTGGCGCGGCGCGACAAGCACCCGGGCAGCCAACCCGCTGGTTAGCTTTACCATCTCACTGCGATTCGAAAGTCGGACCGAGACGGAACCGGCCGCATTTCGGTTTTCAATGGACAGTTCGGCCCCAGGCGTCATCCCAAGCCGTTCCAGCTCGCGCAGAGCCGCCGGATCACGATCCGATACGCTACTGATGATGGCGGACGTCTGAATCTCCCACTCCGAGAGGGGGACCTCGTTACGGTAGCTTCCCGAAGCGTGTTTCCGCGGAATCAGATGGCCGTGCGGATCGATTTCCGGATCACCCAGGATCGCTGCCACGCGATCCTCGAATCGCTCGGAGATGAAGTGCTCCAGCCGGTCTGCTTCCTCGTGCACTTCATCCCAGGAGTAATGCAAAACGTCATGAAGAAATAATTCCAGCAGGCGATGATGCCGGACAAGCTCCCAAGCACGCCGCTTGCCTGCGGCGGAAAGGCGCACGCCTCTGTGTTTCTCGTACAATACCAGCGATGGCCGCTGTGCAGCGAGCTTCTGCAGCATGCCCGTGACGGAAGGCGTCCGCACGCCGAGTCTCTCCGCCAGCGCGTTGGAGGTGACTTGCAGGTCTTCGGCGCCGCCCAGCTCCAGAATCGCTTTCAGATAATCGTCGCCGGATTCGGACGCATGTCGATTAGCCGCCACTAAAAACATAGTACCCGATTCCGGATCCGTGACAGCCTAGATCTTTGTTCCGCGGCACTCTGGGCGATTGTTATACTTTAGGCATGCCTAAAGCACAATGGCTTGGATGGGCGCTCCTGCTGCTCTCTGCGATTCGTCTTGGAGCGCAGGGCGAGACGACCAGCGCCATTGTCGGAACCGTCACCGATGCCAGCCGGGGAGCCATTGCCCATGCGAATGTGCTCGTGATCAGTGACACGGGCGCGAAGCGATCCGTCACGACCGACGAAGCGGGGCGGTTCAACTTCCCTCAGCTCAAGCCCGGCTACTACCAGATCACCGCCGCGGCAGCCGGATTCGAGACGCAAACAATTGCATCTGTCTTTGCCGCACTCGGGCAGAAGCAGGCCGTCGATTTTACTCTTAAGGTTGCCGCGGCAAAGGAGGAGATAACGGTAAGCGCAGGGCCGGAGCTGGTGAATCCGGAAAATCCAAATACGGCAACAACGCTGAACGCTCCCGCGCTCGCGAATCTTCCGAATCCGGGCAACGATCTGACCTATCCTCTCCAGTTTGCACCCGGCGCGTTGATGAATACTGCGGGCAGCGGAAACGACTTCATTGGCGGCACCAACGGCTACGGCAACGTCCAGTTCAACGGTTTGCCGGCACTTTCGAACGGCTACATCGTGGACGGACTTGAAACGAATGACCCGTTGACCAACCTGAACAGCGGCCTCTCGACGAATCTTGTGCTCGGCCTCAATTCGATCGCCGAAGTCACTGTGAACACCCTGTCCTACACGGTCGATCAGGGACGATACGGCGCGTCTCAAGTCAATTACATCACGAAATCCGGCGGCAATGAATTTCATGGCAATCTGTACGAGCTGTGGAACGGATCGCGATTCAATGCTGCGGATTTCTTCACCAACTCGACGCCAGGAAATCATAAACCGCGCTCGACCGTGAACCATTTCGGAGGCAGCCTCAGCGGCCCGATCGTGCACAACAAGCTGTTTTTCTTTTTCGACAGCGAATGGGTGCGGATCGCGCTGCCGATCGTTTCGGCGACCACCGTTCCCACGCCCGCATTCGAGCAGTACGTGCTCGCACAGTTGCCGCTGGGAGGAACCGATGCAGTCACCGGGTCTACTTATCAGCCGTCGCCGCAGCTGGTGCCGTTCTATCGAAAGATGTTCAGCTTGTATGGCAACACGGCGGGAACTCCGCTGCCGACCCTGGGCTGCCCGTTCGACAGCACTGGAGCGCCGGCGCATGGCACACCTCCGAACGGCGACGGTTGCGCCAACCGCCAGAGTGTCTCCCATTCGAGCGATGATCGCGAACAGGTGCAGACAGCGCGCGCGGATTATAACATCGACGACAAAAACATTACCTGGTATCGCTTCCAAGCCGACACGGGTTTGCAGGCGGCTTACACGGATCCGATCAACCCCGTATTCGACGCGACCTCACCGCAGCCGCTCTATTCCCTCGCATCCGGCTGGACTCACATTTTTTCTTCGAACCTGGTGAACTATTTCAACCCGGCCTTCTCCTGGTACGAAAGCCTGTTTGCACCGGCGGATTTCGAGAGCACGCTGAATGCTTTCCCCATCGTGCTCGAAGGCAGCGGTGCGAGCGCGCCATTCACGCCCATTGGTGGCCTTGACAACACCTGGATTCAGGGCCGCCGAGCTACACGTTTTTTCATCAACGACAATCTCGCCTGGAAGATCAACGGGCATGAGCTGCGATTCGGAACCAACACACGCATTTTTCGACTCAACGACTACGACTTCGGCGAAGGCGTTGTCCCGCTAGTAACGTACACGACCCTGCCGCAATTTATCTACGGCGTCGCCTCGACGGCATCGAAGACGTTTCCCGTCGCCGATTCCCAGCCTTACAACTTCCTGAATCTCGATTTGTACGCGCAGGACACCTGGAAAATGACAGCGAACGTTACCTGGACCTTCGGCGTCCGGGCGACAAACAATTCGAATCCGTTGAACCCGCACGACGCAGTGGCGCGCCTTGATGGCTCATTCGCGGCGATCTCTCACGATGTGAACCAGCCGCTTAGCGCCACACTTCAAACCGGGTTGGGGAACATCTTCGACTCGACTCCTGTAGCGATCTGGCAGCCGCGGACCGCGATCGCCTGGCAACTCGCGCCGGGAACGGTGATTCGCAGCGGCTTCGGGATCTTCAGCGATTTACTGCCCGGCAGCGTCGTCGATTTAGTGGGTGGGAATCCGCCGTATTCAGAAACCTTTGAGGGCGGCCTGCTTGGAACCGTCGGCGGTACGGCGATTGCGCCATCAGCGCCCAACAGCGCAATCGATGCGACCATCGCCGCGAACCAGGCGTTTCGATCGGGGTTCACGACCGGACAACTTTCGTGCGCATCGCCCGCCTCGAATCCCGATACCTGTCTTCAACCCGTTGCGATTACCGCCGTGCCCGATGGAAAACTGCACGCACCGTACTTCATGGAGTGGAGCTTCGCGGTGGAACAGCAGTTCGGAATTGGGTGGCATGTGCGATCTCAGTACGTCGGGACTCGGGCGGTGAATCAGCCTTATACGACGCAGGTGAACGGCTATCAAACCGTTTGCGACGGCTGTTTCGCGCCATTTCCCTTCGGTGCGCCAACCGATCCGCGGTTTGCGGCAGTGATCCAGCTCAGCACCGGTGCAAACAGCCATTACGACGGCCTGCAAAACACAATCGAAAAGCGCCTCGGACACGGATTCCAGTTTCAGGTGAACTATACCTGGAGCCATTGCATCGATGAAGTTTCCAATGGCGGATTCCTGCCGTTTTCGGCGGGAGGAATTCTCTCACCCCTTCCAGGCGATCTCCGCCGGGATCGCGGCCCGTGCGATTACGACGTCCGCCACAACATTGCCTCAAATTATGTGTACGAATTGCCGATGAAGGTCCGCGGCCGGCTTGCGAGCGTACTGGACGGATGGCAAGTCTCGGGATCGGTTTTCTGGCGCAGCGGGTTGCCGTTTTCGGTTCTGAGCGCGCCCTATTCGGCAAACGGAAACGGGATCGTGAACGGCAGCGGTCCACAATTCGCAAGCGTCGTTCCAGGAATTCCGTTGTACGCCCATAATCCGATTCCAGGGGTGACGCAGCCGGGAACGATTCAGTGGCTGAATCCCGACGCTTTCCGATCAACAGTCGACCCGGCGACGGCCGCGTGCGCGGGTGGCGACAGCCCGGTAAACTGCCAGTTCGGAGACCTTGGCCGCAACGCGCTGCGCGGGCCGGACTTCACCTGGGCCGACTTTTATATCACCAAATGGTTCCAAATAAGCGAGCGCGTGAAACTCCGGCTCGACGGCCAATTCTTCAATCTGTTCAATCATGCGAACTTCGGCCTGCCCGTGGTCGGCTATGCCGGAATTCCGGGGAAACCTTCGACGCAGACGGGCTTCGGCTCGTTGACTTACACCACCTCGCCGCCTACAGGACTGCTCGGCGTGGGGCTGGGCGGCGATAGTTCACCGCGGATGATCGCGTTTCAGGCACGACTCGAATTCTAAGAATGCTGCCACCGGTGACAGGGTTGCCGGCTACGGCTCTTCTTCAGAAATGAAATCCGACCGTTCCGGTGACGGCCCGGGGCGTTACGTAGTGCGTTCCGCTGAAGGTCGACAGGAAATTGTAGAGCACGTCGGCGTTGGTCAGGTTGACGATCTCCAGGCGCGCGCTCCATTTGTACCTTTCGGCGTGAAACAGGTTGTCGTCGCCGAGGGCGACGTCGAACAGATTGCGCGAGGCGACGCGCGGAGGATTGTGATCGTCGTTCTCAGTTCCCGGAGCTGGAATCTTGAGCTTGGTCGATCCGTACTGGGAACCCGGGCAAATGCTGTTCGGACTGATCGGCGTGGTAGGCGTGGCGTAGGTGCTGCCGCAGAACAGGCCGGCTTCGAACTGCTGGTCGGGGGTCAGGGCGGACGCGTCCACCAGCGTATCCGTCCCCGCGGGGCCGTTCACGCAATTGCCTCCCGCGCACGGCACCGCGCCGGCCACCAGGCCGCTGTCATAGCGCCAGTTGAATCCCAGCCACACGCCCGTCTTTTTGATGTCGTATTGCAAATGCGTGGTCTGGTTGAAAACCTCGTCGTGATCGATGCGGAAGACGCCGCCGGCGCCAAAGCTGGTGGGCGTGGCGCCGATGCCGCTGACCTGCGGCCCGAAGAAGCGCGCCGCCACGTGAGACATCACGATGAAGGCACTGAAGCCGTGATAATTCGGCACGCTGGCGCGAATCGCGACGCCGGGGATCTTGGATTTGGCCCACTCGATCGGATACGTGATCGGCGTGTTGCCGAACACGCTGAAATCGTAGGCGCGGTCCGTGTATTTCCAGATGTATTCACCGCTGATCACCAGGAAGCGTCCGAAGGCCTGCTGAAGTCCGGCGTGATATTCGTTGCGGGTGCCCGGAGTGAGCGGGGCAGTCAGGCACGGATAGCCCTGGATGGCCGCCATGATGTCGTTGACGACCGGATCATTGCAGCCCAGGCTCGAAAGAACCAGATTTTCGTTAAACGGAGTCTCCATCGTCCGCGCGTAGGAGAAAGAGAGGACCGTGTTGGTCGGCTTGATATTGTACGACACTCCAATGCGCGGCTCGGCCAGTCCTGCTTTGGTGATTCCGTAATAATAATCGCCGCGCAGCCCCAGACGGACCGTCCAGTTCTTAATTCGCATCTGATCCTCGACCCACGGCGAAAGCTGGCGAACATCGGCGTGGCCGTTGTAGGTATACGGAGCGCTGGATTTCGACGGGCATCCGTTCGACGCGGGAAGATTTCCGGTGCGCGTCAGGTCGACACAGGCGAGTAGCGGATCGTATCCGGGGTTCGGAGTCAACGCTCCGGTGCAGTTGCTGATATTGGTCAGCAGCGGATTGGTGTTGGGGCTGCCATCAGGGTTGAGGCACACCGGATTGAACGTGGGATTCACGATTCCGAAGGTGTCCTGCTCGGTCAGGATTTCGTCGTACCACTGAACTCCGGCGCGAATGGTGTGGATCCCGTGAACGTAGGAGATGCTGGCCTGGCCGCCGAGATCGGTGAGCCGGCGATTCTGTCCTTCCGTGGTGTCTTGAAGATCCGGAACGTAATCGGCGAACGGATCGTCGCTCGGATAATAATTGAACTGATCCTGACGCGCCCACGCGCCCAGCGTCA
>Ga0335077_10003014_pt1 | contig 20205 bp, 21 predicted proteins | sample Lox_Sample_31_FD_207151 | JGI IMG/M metagenome (GOLD analysis project Ga0335077, IMG submission 207151) | Soil microbial communities from Loxahatchee National Wildlife Refuge, Florida, United States - Lox_Sample_3.1 | ecosystem: Environmental > Terrestrial > Soil > Wetlands | place: USA...
CCTCGCCGCGCGGGAAATGCTCATCGACAACCACGCCCTGCTCGATCCCGACCGCCGCCAGCTCATCCTCGACGGCACCCGCGCCGATCTCACCAAGCTCGAATTCGACGTCCTTCAGTACCTGCACGAACGCGAAGGCCGGATCGTCAGCCGGGCGGCGCTGCTGCGCGACGTATGGGGCTATGACTGGAGCGGCGGCAGCAACGTCGTCGAGGTCGTGATCAGCGCCCTCCGCCGCAAGCTCGGCGACCGTGCCGGAAGCCTGCAAACCGTGCGCGGCTCCGGCTACCGCTTCACCGCCCCGCCCTGAACCCGGCCCGGCGCAGGAGGTCGCCGGCGGCCACCTGGCGATCCGGCCCCGTTTCATCAGCCCCCGCACCAGGCTGGCGGACGTGGACGCGCTGGTTGACCACGTCATCACCGTCGGCGACGAGCTAACCGGCATCCGGTCTGGCTGAGCGGGTCAGGTGAGCTCGCGCAGGTACTGCGGCAGCATGTGGTGCCAGGTGTACCAGTCGTGCGCCCACTGCGGGCCCCAGTTGTCCACCCGGTTGGGTATCCCCTTGGCCCCCAGGACCTCCGCCATCCGCCAGGACTCGCCGGCGTTCTCCCAGTCGCCGTCCCCGGACGCGAGCACGGCGAACCGCCCGCGGAGCGTGTCCAGCTGCGGGCCCTCCAGGCCGGGCACGAACTGCAGCGGCGCCGAGAAGTACAGATCCTGGCTCCACGCCTCGTCGTAGAAGCGCTCGATCCGGTAGCTGCCGCTCATCCCGATGGCCGCGGAGAACACGTCGGGATAGCGGCACAGCACGGCCACCGCGTTGAACGCGCCGATCGAGGCGCCGCTGGCGATCACGTCCAGGTCCTGGCCGCCGAGGTCCGCGTGGATCGCCGGCAGCACCTCCCACCGGACGCACTCGTGGAACTGGTTGAGCAGCCACATGCGGTAGCCGGGCGAGCCATCCTTGGTGATCATCGCCCGCCCGGCGACGCTGTCCACCGAGTACAGCTTGACCCGGCCCTCGGCGAGCAGCGGCCCGCACGCGTCGATCAGGCCGAACCGCTCGATCTCCTCGGCGTCGCCGCCCGCGGACGGGAACACCAGCACGGGCCGGCCGAACGTGCCCCACCGCACGACGGTGATCTCGGTCTTGACGCGGTCGGAGTACCACCGCTCGACCGTCTTCACGGCATCACTCGTAGAAGAACTTCTGTGGACCGGGAAAAATCCATGACAGTCCCTCCCGCAGGCGGTCGCGCCAATTCTCCCAGCTGTGCCCGTCCCGGGCCTCGGCGTAACGGACGGCCATCCCGGCCGCCTCGAACGTGGGGACCATCGAGCGGTTCGGGATGATCAGCGGCTCATAGACCCCGCAGCTGACGAACACCTGGTCCGCGACCCGCCGCGGGGCGGCGCGGTACCGGTTGACGAACCGCACCACCGGCTCGAAGGCCGGCCCGCCGCCGTGGTCGTGGCCGATGTCGGTGAACACGAACGAGCCGGACTGCAGCAGCAGTGAGCCGTAGGCGCCCGGGTGGCGGCAGGCCACCGACAGGGCGGCGACGGCGCCGAAGCTCGCGCCCATCAGGCACCGGGCGGACGGGGTGCCCGCGAGCGGGAACTCGGTCTCGAGATGCGGCACCAGCTCCGCCGTCAGGTAGCGGGCGTGGGCCGCCGAGTTCGCGTACTCGGTCAGCCGGTCGCCCGGGTAGCTGAAGGCCACGATGGTCTCGGCTACGTCGAGCCGGTGGATGAGGTTGTCGAGCACGGTCTGGGCCGCCGCGTACTGCAGGTAGTCGCCGCCGTCATGGACGATCAGCAGCGGATAACGGGCGTTGCGCCGGAACCGGGCCGGCAGGTAGAGCGTCACCCGGGCCGGGCGCCGCAGCGCGCGGCTCGGCAGGGTGAGCTCGGCCAGAGACCCGGGGCGCGCCTCCGGGTCGGGCTGCGTCCATTCGGGTATCTCGTGCCCGCGCGCGTAGCAGACCGAGGAGCTGCCCAGCGGGCTGTGTGCGACGTGCGGGTTCAGCGGGTCGTTGATCCGCTCGCGCTGCCCGCCCCGGGTGACCTCGAGCTGGTACTCCACCCGGGAGCCGTCGGGCAGCTCCAGCACGACGTACCACAGGTCGGTGCCGCGCAGCCGCCGCAGCGGGATGCGCTGGGGCAGCCCGACGATCTGGTGCACGAGGTGCACCTCGCTGGCCTCCCCCCGGTACAGGAACGTGCACCGGGCGCCCTCCACGATCGGCACCTGGTGCCGGGCCAGGAAACGGCCGACGGCCGCAGGGTCAACCGGCCCCCGCTCCCGGAGCCGGTTGATCGCGAGCTTGCGCCCGGCGGCAGCCGGGCGGCCGGTGGTGGTCAGGCTGCCTCCAGGGTGGTCACGCGGCCGTCCCCGGCGAGCACCCGGGTGCCCGGCGGGCAGCTGCCCTCACTGTCGGTGTCCATCCTGGTCCCGTTCTCCAGCAGGACACAGCGGGCCGGGGCGAACCGGCGGGCGAAGACGGCCATCCGCGGCGCGTCGTCGAGCAGCAGCCTGGCCCGGGCGTGCGGCAGCGGCACCACGCCCCGGAACACCGACAGGCCGCTGCCGTAGATCTCGGGCTGACCGGGCCCGTGCGCGCTCCGGTCGTGGAACAGCACGATCCGCTCGGCCAGCGCCATCGCGCCCGCGGACCAGGCGATCACCGCCGGGCGCAGCGACGCCGCGACGTTGAACAGGTGCAGGGCATCGGCCAGCACGCCCACGTGCCCGCCCGCGACGACGGCGGCGGCGGCGCCGGCGAGCAGCCCCGCCACCTCGGCGCGGTGCCCGGCGATCACCGGCCGGTCGTGCGGCCGCAGGCTCTGGTAGAACTCGCCGCGGACGGCGCCGACGCGGCGCAGGTGCGCGGCGTCGAGGTCCCGGACGGCGTCGATCGCCTCGGCCAGCACGTCGGCCCGCAGCCGCGGGCCGCTGCTGCGGCGCTGCACCGCGTAGACCGCCTGCAGGGCATGATCGAGGCGCAGCAGGTAGATGTCCTGCAGCTCCGCGAGCGCCGCGGCCAGCTTCCGCTCGCCCAGGGCGAACTGCGGGTCGCGCTCCTGCACGTCGAGCCACCGCCGGTACAGGCGGAGATTGACGTCGCGGCCGCCGAGCAGCTTGCCCAGCTCGCCGTCGTCGGCCTCGCGCTCCTGCCAGCCGGCGGTGATGGTGGCGATCGGCCCCTCCACCTGCAGCGACGCGGCGACCGTGTCCAGCGTGGGCCGGCGCTGCGGCCCCAGCAGTGTCACCCTCACGATGCATAAACGTGCAGCGTGCGGCCCACGTTGTCGAGCATCCCGCGCAGCGCGTCGTAATCGGGATGCCGCATCCGCACGTACGCGTTGGCCATGTACCCGGCCTCGACCGGCTGGGTCGGCGTGCCCGGCGGCGGCAGGTGGGCGTCGATGACCCACTCGCCGTGCTCGTGCTGCAGCTCCTCCACCCCCGAGTAGCCGGTGATCTGGCCGTCCCGGTCGGGGCGCAGCGCGACCATCCCGCTGGCGTACTGGCGCGACGGTGCCGGGCCGGTGTCGCCGCGGGTGACCGCGTTCGCCCACGCCCGGTAGATGTCCATGTCGTTGCCCGCGGAGTACAGGTCCCACGCCCCCACGCCGGGCGGCCGGCAGCCGATCTCGGAGAACTTCAGCCCCTTCGGGCCGAAGAACCACTCCATGTGCGTCGCGGACGTCCCGATCCCGAGGGCGCCGATGACCCGCCGCCCCATCTCGCGCAGCTCGCCGTACTCCGGCGCGGTGTCGATCCGGTTGGTGGAGATGAACTGGGGCGAGATCCACCGGGTCCGCATCGCCTCAAGCACGTTCGGGTAATAGTGCGACACGAAGTCGGCCGCCACCTGCCCGCCCACCGTGATCGTGTCGTAGAAGCCCTCGTGGCCCTCGACGAACTCCTCGATGGCGATCGATGTGGCGCCCTGGCCGCCGAAGACTCCCAGTGCGTGCCCGAGGCCGGCGTCATCGTCGGCCCGCATCGTGTCCAGCGCGCCGGCGCCGCTGCGCGGCTTGAGGATCAGCGGGAACCCGACCCGCGCCGCGAACGCGCGCGCCTCGGCGGCGCTGCCGACCGCGGCCGAGGCGGCGGTCGGCACGCCCACCTCGCGCAGCGCCTGCTTCATCGACGGCTTGTCCCGGCACAGCCAGGCGGTGTGCACCGACGTGCCCGGGATGGTGCACGCCTCCCTGACCTGCGCCGCCGGCAGGGTGTGCGCCTCGATCGTGGCCTCCAGCCGGTCGACCCACAGCTTGTCCTGCACCCAGCGGACCGCGCCGGTCATCGCCTCCACGTCGGTGACCGAGCCCACCCGCTCGTAGTGGTGCAGCCAGCCCTTGAGCTGATCGTCCAGCGCGTCGGCGGGATACTCGCCGATGCCGATCACCGTCGCTCCGGCCTCGGCCAGCGCGCGCGGGAAGTGGCGCTGGCTGGCGGGGAAGAACGGCTCGACGAACACGACGTTCATGACTGGCATGCTAATCGGGGCCAGCGCGGCCGCTCCGGCCTGACTGGGCCTTCGCGCGGCGGGGTATCCCCCCTGTCGTGGTGATCGCCGCCTTCGTCGCGCCCTACCTGCTCGACGCGACGATGCGGTTCGCCGGCGCGGCCGCCGGGCTGCCCGGCACCGAGCTGGCGCTCATCACCTGCGATCCCGAGAGCCGCGTCCCGGATGGGCTGCGGCGCAAGCTGGCCGCGCACTGGCGGATCAGCGACCCGCTCGACGCCGGGCAGATCGCCGCCGCCGCCGAGGCGCTCGGCCGGTACCTCGGCCCGGTGCAGCGGGTGTTCGGGGTGCTCGAGCAGCTGCAGGTCCCGCTCGCGCAGGCCCGGGAGCAGCTGGGCATCCCCGGCATGGACGCGGCCACCGCGCGCAACTTCCGCGACAAGGCCCAGATGAAGTCGGTATTGCGGGCGGCCGGCGTGCCGTGCGCGCGGTACCGGCTGGCCGACTCGGCGGACGCGGCGGCCGCGTTCGCCGCCGAGGCCGGGTTCCCGCTGGTGGTCAAGCCGCCCGCCGGCGCCGGGGCCAAGAGCACGTTCCGGCTCGACGACGCCGAGGACCTGCGGGTGTGGCTCGACGCCGCCCCGCCCGCGCCGGACCGGCCCGCGCTGGTCGAGGAGTTCCTCACCGGCGAGGAGGGCTCCTACGACAGCGTGATGGTCGACGGGCGCCTCGTCTGGGACTCGGTCTCGCTCTACCTGCCCACGCCGCTGGAGGTGCTGCGCAACCCGTGGATCCAGTGGCGGGTGCTCCTGCCGCGCGACGTCGGCGGGTACGAGTACGACGGCATCCGGGCCGCCGCCCCGGCCGCGCTGCGGGCGCTCGGGCTGCGGTCCGGGTTCACCCATATGGAGTGGTTCCGGCGGCCCGACGGCTCGGTCGCCGTGTCCGAGGTCGCGGCGAGGCCGGCCGGGGCCCAGATCACCTCGATGCTGTGTTACGTGCACGACTTCGACTTCTACCGCGCGTGGGCGCAGCTCATGGTGCACGACAGCTTCGCGCCGCCGGAGCGCCGCTGGTCCGCCGGCACGGTGTACCTGCGCGGGCAGGGGATCGGGCGGGTCCGGGCGGTGCACGGCCTGAACGGGCTGCCGCCCGAGGTGGGCTCGCTGGTGGTCGAGTCCCGCCTGCCGGAACCGGGCCAGCTGTCCTCGGGCAGCTACGAGGGCGACGGCTACGTCATCGTCCGGCACCCGGACACCGCCGTGGTCACCGACGCGATGTGGCGGCTCGTCACCGGCGTCCGGGTCGAGCTGGGCTGATCCGTTATGAACATCATCATGATCTCACCCGGGTACCCGGCCGAGATGGCGTACTTCGCCCGCGGGCTGGCGGCGGCCGGGGCGGCCGTCATCGGGGTGGGCGACCAGCCACCGTCATCCGTTCCGCATGCCGCGAGGGAGGCGCTGGCGCACTACCAGCAGGTTGGCTCCCTGGCCGCGGGGGATGCGGTGGCGGCCACCGTCCACGAGCTGGCCCGGCAGGTGCGCATCGACCGGGTGGAGTGCCTGTGGGAGCCGTACATGCTGCTCGCCGCGCGGCTGCGCGAGGAGCTCGGCCTGCCCGGGCTGACGGCCGGGCAGACGGTGCCGTTCCGCGACAAGGAGCTGATGAAGGAGCTGCTCGGCGCCGCGGGCCTGCGCACGCCGGGGCACGAGAGCGCCGAGACGGTCGCCGGGGTGTGGGCGGCCGCGGAGCGCCTCGGCTTCCCGCTCGTCGTCAAGCCGATCGCCGGCGCCGGCGCGGCCGACACCTACCGGGCCGACTCGGCCGCTGACCTCGACACGATCCTGCCGATGCTCAGGCACGTGCCGCAGGTCATCGTCGAGGAGTTCGTCGACGGGGAGGAGTTCACCTACGACACCATCTGCGCGGGCGGGCGGGTGCTGTTCGAGAACATCTGCTGGTACCGCCCGCGCCCGCTGCTCACCAGGCTGCACGAGTGGATCAGCCCGGTCACCGTGGCGCTGCGCGCGCTGGACGCGCCGGATCTTCAGGCCGGCCGGGCGCTCGGCGCCGCCGCGCTGAAGGCGCTCGGGTTCCGCGACGGGTTCACCCACATGGAGTGGTACCGCACGGCCGGCGGCGAGGCGGTGTTCGGTGAGATCGGCGCCCGGCCGCCCGGCGGGCGGATGGTGGACGTGATGAACTACGCCACCGACGCCGACCTGTTCCACGCCTGGGCCGAGGCGATCACGCGGGGCAGGATCTCGCGGCCGATCGAGCGGCGCTACAACGCGGCGGTCATCTTCAAGCGCGCCGGGGGAGCCGGCCGGATCATCCGCCACGAGGGCCTGAACCACCTGCTGGCCGAGTACGGCGAGCACGTGGCAGCGGTCGACCTGCTGCCGGTCGGGGCGCCGAGGCGCGACTGGCGGGCGAGCATCGTCGGCGACGGCATGGTGATCGTCCGCCACCGGGAGCTGGCGAAGACGCTGGAGATGACCGAGCGCTTTGCCGCCGAGCTCCGGCTCTACGCGGGCTGAGACGACCGCAGGCGCCCCCGGCGCCGGTACCCGCGGGCGTCAGCCCGTCTGGGACAGCAGGTGGAGGGCCCTGATCGCGAGCGGGTAGCCGTGGACGCCCAGGCCGATGATGATCCCGCGGGCGACCGGCGAGATCCACGACTGGTGCCGGAACTCCTCGCGGCCGCGCACGTTCGAGATGTGCACCTCGATCACCGGCAGGCGGACGGCCTCGATGGCGTCACGCAGGGCGATCGAGGTGTGGGTGAGCGCGCCCGGGTTGAGCACGGCGCCGATGGACCGCCCGGCCTGGACCTCGGGGCCCGCCTCCTGGATCCAGTCGATCAGCTGGCCCTCGTGGTTCGACTGCCGGAAGACCGCCGCCAGGCCGAGCTGGTCCGCCTCCCGCCGGCACAGCTCCTCCAGCTCGGCGAACGTCGTCGTCCCGTAGACCTCCGGGCTGCGCGATCCCAGCAGGTTGAGGTTCGGGCCGTTCAGGATGAGCACCGATGCCATGCCGCCCTCATTCGGGTCAGATGCCAAGGTCGATCCGCCGGACGTCGCCGCTGTCACCGACTTCCGCCACGGCAGAATGCTATGGCCCCGCTCCCTGCGGCGGGGCGGGGGCGGCCCGGCCGGCGCCGTCTCGCAGACTGGGAAGTTGCATGGTCCGCTGCTGGCCCCGGTGGACCAAGCGCTTCTGGTTGCGGGGCCAGCCTGACGGCCGGAGACTTGAACACCGGCCAGCTCAGGCCCATCAGGCCCTGATCGCCGACCGGCCCGGCCGGTCAGGAGCGTCAGGAGCGGAGGACGATGACGGCCGTACAGCCGGAGAGCCTGGGCAGCGGGGGGCTCCGCAGCCTCGAGGTGCGGTGGATCTTACCCGGGCCGCTGACGGCCGCGGCCGCGGGCTGGTTCGGGCGCTTCCCGGCCGAGACGAGGGTGGTGGAGGACGCCTACCTGCTGGCACCGCGCCTGCCCGGGCTCTCCGTGAAGCTGCGCGGGGGGCGGGCGCTGGAGGTCAAGGCGTACCGCGGGAGCGCGGGGCCGCTGGAACTGGCGGGGCGCGCCCACGGGCGGCTGGAGTCCTGGCAGAAGTGGTCCTTCCCGCATGGCCCGCCCGGCTACGACCGGGGTGAGCCCGCCGGCTGGGGGCCGGTGAGCAAGAGGCGCCGGATCAGCTGGTTCTCGCAGGCCGCCGGGGCGGGATTTCCGGGGCTGGGCGAGGAGCCTGGGTGTGCGGTGGAGCTCACCCAGGTCGACGTGCGTGGCGAGGCCTGGTGGACCCTGGGCTTCGAGGCGATCGGCCCCGCCGAGACGCTGCGCAGCGAGCTCGATGCCGCGGCGGCGCTGGTGTTCGCCCAGGCCCTGCCCGGGGTGGAGCTGGGCATGGGCGACTCCATGTCCTACGCGCAGTGGCTGGGCCGGGTGCCAGGTCCCGCGTGACCGCGGGACCTGGGGAGGAGGGCCGATGCTGGCTGGCCGACAAGGAGGGAACGCCATGGCCAGGCTGATCTACTCGGCGATCGCGTCGCTGGACGGCTACGTCGAGGACGAGGACGGCAAGTTCGGCTGGGCCGAGCCGGACGAGGAGGTGCACGCGTTCGTGAACGACCTCGAGCGGCCGGTCGGCACCTACCTGTATGGGCGGCGGCTGTACGAGACGATGGCCGGCTGGGAGACCGACCCGGGCCTCGCCGGGCTCTCACCGGTCACGCGGGACTTCGCGGCGATCTGGCAGGCGGCCGGGAAGATCGTGTACTCGAGGACGCTGGAGGCGGTGTCCACGACCAGAACGCGGATCGAGCGGGAATTCGACCCCGACGCGGTCCGGCAGGAGAAGGAAGCCGCCGCAAGCGACCTGCTCGTGGGCGGTGCCGTTCTCGCCGCCGAGGCTTTCCGGGCCGGGCTCGTCGACGAGCTTCACCTGTTCCTCACGCCCGTCCTGGTCGGAGGCGGCAAGCACGCTCTCCCGCGGGGGATCGGCCTGAAGCTCGAGCTGCTGGACGAGCGCCGTTTCGGCGGCGGCACGGTCTTCCTCCGCTATCGCAGCGTCACCAGCGGCGCCTCATAGCGCGGCCGGGCCGGGCGCTGATCGGGGACGGTCCCCGGCGGGGGACCGTGTGCCGGTGCGCGGTTCGGGGGAAGCTCTGGCAATGACGAGTTCTGGTCTTCGCCCGGGCGCCGGCCCGGATGGGGCCCGCGTCGTGGCGATGCTGCGCACGCTGGCGGAGCTGACGAGCGATGAGGCGGGCGCCCAGCGGGTCGCCTGGACCGGTGTCTGGCAGCAGGCGCGCGCGTTCTTGCGCGAGGAACTGCGCGGGCTCCCGGTGACCGTCCGGACGGATGCGGCGGGCAACCAGTGGGCGCGGCTGCCCGGCGGCGGCAACGGGGTCGTGATCATCGGCTCCCACCTGGACTCGGTCCCGGACGGCGGGTGGCTCGATGGCGCCTACGGCGTCATGTGCGCGGTGGAGATTCTCCGCTGCCTGGCGGCGCGCGGGCCGCTGCCGTGCACGCTCGCCCTGGTGGAATGGGCGGACGAGGAAGGCGCCAGGTTCGGGCACAGCCTGTTCGGCTCGTCCGCCGTGGCGGGAACGCTGAACGTGGCCGAGGCCCGCGGGCTCACCGACGCCAGCGGTTTGCGGCTCGGTGACGTGGTCGAGGAGCACGGCGTCCACCTCGATCGCCTGGGCGAGGCGCGGCAGGAGCTCCGCGGTGCCCGCGCCTACCTGGAGGCCCACATCGAGCAGGGGCCGGTGCTGGACAGGGAGGGCCTGCCGGTCAGCGCGGTGTCCGGGACGGTGGGCGTCGAGCGCCACCGGGTGATCTTCCGCGGGCAGACGGCGCACTCGGGCGCGACCCCCATGGACATGCGCCGGGACTCGTTCCTGGCCGCGGCGGCCACGGCGCTCGCCGTCCGCGAGTCAGCCGTCCGCCACCGGGGCGTGGGAACGGTGGGTGCGGCCAGCCTGCGGCCGGGCATCGTCACCGCGGTGGCCGGGGAGACGGCCATCCCCGTGGACCAGCGCCACCCGGACGCCGGGGCGCTGGAGGCCATGCTGGGGGAGGCCCGGCGTGCCTCGGAGGAGGCGGCCAGGGCGGAGGGATGCGCCGTCAGCTGGGAGCCGGTCTTCCGGACGCGCCCGCAGCCGTTCGCGGACGACCTCGTGGACGTGGTGCGCGAGGTCTGCACCGACCTCACCGGGCAGGAGCGGGTGCTGCCGTCCTGGGCGCTGCACGACGCGACCCCCATGGCCGGGGCCGTCCCGACGGCGATGCTGTTCACCTCGTCCGCCCGGGGAATCTCCCACGCCCGGGAGGAGGACACTCCCGAGGAGCATCTGCGGCTCGGCGTGGAGGCGTTCTACCGGACCGTCTGCCGCGTGATCGCGGCGGGCTGAACCGCAGGGACGGAGCGGCCGATGGCAGGTCACGACGCCAGCGATGCGCGTACGCCCAGGCCGGTCGCGCTCATCACCGGGGCCGGCGGCGCGATCGGCCGCGCGGCCGCCGCCGAGCTCGCGGCGTCCGGATTCGACGTGTGCGCCGCCGACCTCAGCCGGGCAGATCTGGCACCGGTGCAGGCCGCGGTGGAATCCGCGGGCGGCAGCTGTCGGCCGTACACGTGCGACGTGACCGATCCCGGCCTCGTCAGCGCGACCGTCGCCGAGGTCTTCGCCGACGCCGGCCGGGTGGACGTGCTGGTGAACAGCGCCGGCATCGTGCACGTGGATGACCTGCTGGACCTGACGTTCGAAACATGGCGCCGGGTGATGTCCGTCAACGCCGACGGGACGTTCCTGATGGGCCAGGCCACCGCCCGCGCGATGGCCGGGCAGCCGCCCAGCGCGCTGCTCGGGCGCCGCGGCATGATCGTCAACATCTCCTCGGCGGCGGCGGAGGTGGGCCGGCCGACCCGGGCCGCCTACGCGGCGAGCAAGGCGGTGGTGAAGCACCTCACGATGACCCAGGCGCTGGCGCTGAGGGACCACGAGATCGCCGCGTGCGTCGTCTATCCCGGTGAGGTGATCGAAGGGATGCTCCGCAGCATCTTCGCCGACATCGCCCACGCCACCGGCCGCAGCGTCGAGGAGGTCATCGACGAGGCCCGGCGCGACCAGCCCACCAGGCAGTTCCAGCGCGCCAGTCAGGTCGGCCAGCGTGTCGCGTTCCTGGCCAGCTCGCCCGGCATGAGGTTCACCGGCACCGTGCTCTGGTGCGACTCGCACCTCGATCCGGTGCCCCCATCCTGAGGCACCGGCGGCGCCGGGCCTTACGAGTCGCCGGCGCGGGCGTTCCCGGCTTGTTCCCGCGGGTCGTCTTCCGGGTCGATGTATTCGAGGCCCAGCGGCCCGATCGCCGTTACCTGGGTGACGTACTCGCCGGATTTCGCCCAGTGGAAGTGGGGCGTCCCGCCGGGCAGGACGATAACGCTGCCGGGCGGGTACGCCGCGAGCTTGTCGGCGTCGAACGTGTCGCCCAGGCCGATGTAGAAAACGCCGGACACGACCGTGTAGACCCGGTCCTCCGGGTGCCGGTGGGGCATCAGCTTCACGCCGGAGGGCACCTTGACCCTGATGACGTACGGGCCGGGCTCCGTAGGCTGGCCGACCACGACGGCGAGCCGGGCCGAAGGGGGGAAAGCGGCGAACCGGTGCCAGTCGATGTCCTCGGGCAGGACCGACCTGAAGCCGGCCTGGCCTGGCTGGTGAGATCGAACCATGGCGATCCTCCATGTGGTGCCGGGCGGTGGACGCGACGACGGAAGGTTACTTCGTTATGCGGCTACCGGGATGGCGTTCGCGGTGGGGGCGGCCACGAACCCGCTGCCCATCTGGCTGTCCGGCCGCCCCGCGCCCGGCCCGCGGCCACGCACGGTGGGGGACACCGTCGTTCCGCGCCAGGTATCGGTTTGCCCAGTTAATAGATAGGGGCAGTTGGTTTTTGGCGGGGCGGCACCCCCGGCCCAGCCGGCCCGCGAGGCCGGTGGCTAGGCTGAGCAGGCGCTACAGGTGTCCTGGCGGGCCAGCCAACCCCGGGAAGGAAGCAGATCCCCATGTCCAGCGAACCCGAAATCCGTCCCTTCCGTGTCGGTTTTCCGGAGGAGGAGGTCGCCGACCTGCGGCGGCGGGTGAACGCGACCAGGTGGCCCGAGCGGGAGACGGTCACCGACGACTCGCAGGGCGTACGGCTCGCCCTGATACAGGATCTCGCGCGCTACTGGGGTACCGGCTACGACTGGCGCACGTGTGAGGCGAGGCTGAACGCCCTGCCGAACTTCACGACCGAGATAGACGGGCTGGACATTCACTTCATCCACGCCCGCTCCCAGCACTCCGGCGCGCTGCCGCTGATCGTCACCCACGGGTGGCCGGGCTCGGTCATCGAGCAGCTGAAGATCATCGAGCCGCTCACCAATCCCACCGCGCATGGCGCGAGCGCGTCGGACGCGTTCCATCTGGTGATTCCCTCGCTGCCGGGTCACGGATTCTCGGCCAAGCCGGCCGCCACCGGATGGGATCCCGCCCGCATCGCACGTGCCTGGGTCGCGCTGATGAAGCGCCTGGGCTACACCCGGTTCGTGGCGCAGGGCGGCGACTGGGGCGCGGCCGTCACGCAGCAGATGGGCATCCAGGCGGCGCCGGAGCTGGCCGGCATCCACTCCAACATGCCGGGTACCGCCCCCGCCGCGATCAACAAGGCGGTCCAGCGCGGCGATCCGCCGCCGCCGGATCTGTCGGCCGAGGAAAAGGCCGCGTACGAGCAGCTGAGCGGCTTCTACGCCACGCATGTGGCCTACGCGCTGATCATGTCGACGCGCCCGCAGACGCTGTACGGGCTGGCCGACTCGCCCGCCGACCTGGCGGCGTTCATGCTCGACCACGGCGACGGCACCGGCCAGCCCGGGCTCATCGAACACGCTCTTCAGGGGAACTACCAGACCGCCCTGACCCGCGACGACATCCTTGACAACGTCACGCTGTACTGGCTGACGAACACCGGGGTTTCCGCGGCCCGGCTGTACTGGGAGAACAAGGCGGACTTCTTCGACGCCAAGCCCATCACGATCCCGTTTGCCATCAGCGTCTTCCCCGACGAGCTCTATCAGGCGCCGCGGAGCTGGGCCGAGAGCGCGTACCCCCACAACCTCATCCACTACAACAAGCTCGACCGGGGCGGCCACTTCGCCGCCTGGGAACAGCCCGACCTGTTCTGCTCCGAGATGCGGGCGTCGTTCAGGTCGCTGCGCTAGCCAGGCCACCGGCGAGATCCGGCCCGGGCATCCAGCCACAGGAAGGGCAATGTCATGACGGCGTTCTGGCGCACGCCCGCCGGGCTGCACGTGGCCTCGGCCCAGCTGCCCGTCCAGGGTGAGCTGGCCTCTTTCGGCGGCGCGACCGGGTGGCTCAATTCGGAGCCGCTCACCCCGGCGGGCCTGCGCGGGAAGGTGGTCCTGGTCGACTTCTGGACCTACACCTGCATCAACTGGCTGCGCCAGCTGCCCTATGTCCGGGCCTGGGCCGAGAAATACTCCGGCCACGGGCTGGTGGTGATCGGCGTCCACACGCCCGAGTTCTCGTTCGAGCACAACGCCGGTAACGTCCGGCAGGCCGTTCAGGACATGAGGATCAGCTACCCGGTCGCGACCGACAACAACTATGCGGTGTGGCTCGCCTTCGACAACCACTACTGGCCCGCCCTCTACTTCGCCGACGCGGAGGGGCGTATCCGCCATCACCACTTCGGCGAAGGCGAATACGCCCAGTCGGAGATGGTCATCCAGCAGCTGCTGGCCGAGGCCGGATCCACCGGTGCAGGCACCGGCCGGGTCTCGGTCGACCCCAGCGGCCTGGAAGTCGCGGCCGACTGGGCCAGCCTGAGATCACCGGAGAATTACACCGGCTACGGGCGCACCGAGGGCTTCGCCTCTCCCGGTGGCCCGGTGCCGGGCAAGCCGCACGCCTATGCCGTCCCGGCCCGGCTCGGGCTCAACCAGTGGGCCCTGTCGGGGGAGTGGACGATGGAGGAGGAGGCCACCACGCTGAACGCGGCGAACGGGCAGATCGCCTGCCGCTTCCACGGCCGCGACCTCAACCTCGTCATGGGCCCGGCAGCACCAGGAACGTCCCTCCGGTTCCGCGTCGGCATCGACGGACAGCCACCCGGCGAGGCGCACGGAACCGACACCGACGCCGACGGCCACGGCACCCTCGCGCAGCAGCGGGTGTACCAGCTCATCCGCCAGCGCGGCCCCATCACCGAGCGCACCTTCGAGATCACCTTCCCCGACCCGGGCGCTCAGGCCTACTGCTTCACCTTCGGCTAGACCGGGAGGCAAGCCCATGCCGCCCACAGCCTCTGGCCCGGTCAGGCAGATCAGCGCGCACTCCAGGGGGCGGGGCCTGGGTTGGCCCGCGTCGGCCGCTCATGCCGATGCCACCGGTACCGGCCAGCGGGACGGCCGCCCTCGTGACCGGCGGCGCCGGTGCCACGGCGCCATGGGTGGCCGGCGGCCAGCGGCGATGTCCGCCACGGCGGCCACGGCCCGGTCGACCTCGCCGGGGGTGTTGTAGAGGTAAAAGCTGAGCCGGCAGCTGGCGGGCGGGTCCAGCTGGAGCGCGTGATGCGCGAGCGTCGCGCAGTGGCACCCCGCCCGCGATTCCACCCCCGCCTGGTTCAGCCCTTCGGCCAGGCTGACCGGGTCGTGGCCGGCGAGGTTGAACGCGACCAGCGAGGTCCGCCGCGCCGGATCACGTGGCCCGTAGATGGTGATCCCGCCGATGGCGCCGAGCCCGTCCAGCGCCCTGCTGGCCAGGTGCTGGTTCCAGGCCGATATGCGGATCATGGCGTCCTGCACGGCGCGGCGCTCAATGGGCCTGGCGGTGGCGAAGTAGGCGGGGTGTCTCGGCGTCATCGCCAGGTCGAGCAGCAGCCGCAGCGCCTGGGCGGAGATGATCGCGCCGAGGATGTTGGGCGTGCCAGCGGCGTACTTCCAGGGCAGCGCGTTGTAGTCGACGTGCTCGGGGAACACCCGGACGGGTAACGGCCGGGGTGCCGGTCCATCTCCGGCCGCAGATCAGCCCAGGCCGATCAGGACGAGCCCCACGATGATCAAGATGACCCCGAGCAGCTGCCAGCGGCCCAGCCGCTCGCCGAACATGACGAGCCCGGCCAGCAGCGGAATGGCGGGATAGACGCTCGAAACGGCCGCGGTCACGGCCACCTGGCCCGCCTGGCCGCCGCGCGAGAAGGCCAGCAGTCCCACCACATCGGTCAGGCCCGCAGCCACCGCCCAGGTCAGGCCGGACGCGCTGGCGCGCCAGGCCTGCTTCCGCCCGAGGAAGGGCAGGGCCAGCACCAGGACCGTGACCGAGGCGCCGTGCGCTACCAGCGCCGACCCGAGCGCCCCGGCCCGGGCGGAGTAGCCGCCCAGCAGGAGGCCGCCGACGCCATAGGTCACCGCTGACGCCAGGGCCAGCGGGATGCCCGCGCGGGACAGGCTGCTCCCGCGGGACGGCCCGGGCGCGACGCCGACGATCGGCTCGGCGACCGCGACCGGCGGCGCCTGCGCCACGGCCGGTGATGAGGCGCTGGCCATCGCGATGCCGGCCACCGCGAGCACGACGCCGGCCGCACCGGATATGCCGATGTGCTCGCCGAGCACGATGACCGCGAGCACCGTGGTGATCCCCCCGTAGGTGGCGCTGATCGCGCTGACCAGGCCCACGGCGCCGCCGTACTCAAGCGCGCGGTAGAACGTCAGATAGCCAAGCAGCCCCAGCAGCCCCGCGCCGACCAGGCCGATTGCCGTGGGCACGCCGATCGCACCGAGCGAGGGGTGGAGAAATACCGCGAGAACGACCAGCACCGCAACGCCTATGCCCTGGCCACCCAGGACGGCGATATACGTTCCCGCGCGCCGGGCGGCGTTCGTCGCCGCGATCGCTGACAGGCCCCAGCCGATCGCCGCGATCAACCCGTAAATCACGCTGGCCGGCTTATCCGTTTCTCCTGTCGGCCAGGCCCAGGGCCGGGGCGACGGTGCGCCGGGTGATGAGCCAGGCGCCGTTGGCGTGGCGGAGCTCCTGGGTGATCACCGCCGCGGCGCGGATGGCGGGCGGCTCGCCGGGACCGATGATCAGCAGCACGGACCGGGCGACCGCCCGGCCGTCGCCCGTGCCGGGCCCGACGACCGGGTTGAGGGTGAGATGAAGGGTGGCCGGGCCCTCGGCGGCCCAGATCGGCCCGACCGACGCGCGCAGCGCGTCCCGGTCGGCGTGGCGGCCCTGGGCGCCATCCAGCACCGCGTCCGGCGTGAACAGCGCGACATAGGCGTCGGCGTCGCGCCGGCTGGCCGCCTCGTCGGCACGGGTGATGACCTCGAGAATGGCCAGCCGGTCGGCGGCGGACAGGCTCACGGCCGCAGCCACCGTGCCACCCGGTCACGGATGTCCGCCGGGAAGACGCTCAGCGGACCGTGTCCCCGGGCGCGATCGTCGCGACCGGTTTCGCGGTGGGATCCAGGTAGCCGGAGCGCACTGTGCCCGGCGTCGACTCAACCGTGTGCGTAGCGGACACTGCTCCGGTCTCCGTTCTGTTCGTGCCGCCCATCGGCAACGTGGGCGATGGCGCGCGGGACGGTGCTGTCCTTCCCCGGAGATGATAAGCAGCGGGGCCCCCGGTTCCGGTGGTGGGTGTGCGCATGGGCTCCGGCGGGAATAGCGTGGCCGCCCGGCTGTTGAGGTATATGCAAACGCATGTACCTGGCTAGCTCGCCCAGGCGAGCGCCGCCCGCTGCGGCGGGGAGTGTAGGAGGCTTGCCATGCAGTTCGGGATCTTCTCGGTCAGTGACATCACCCGGGATCCCGTGTCGGGGGAGACGCCCAGCGAGGCGGAGCGGATCGACGCCGTCGTGCGGATCGCGCAGAAGGCCGAGGAGGTGGGCCTTGACGTGTTCGCGATCGGCGAGCATCACAACCCGCCGTTCTTCTCCTCCGCGCCGACGACGCTGCTGGCCTTCATCGCGGCCACCACCAAGAAGCTGATCGTGTCCACGGCGACGACGCTGATCACCACGAACGACCCGGTGCGCATCGCGGAGGAGTATGCGATGCTGCAGCACCTGTCGAAGGGCCGGATGGACCTGATGCTGGGGCGCGGCAACACGGCCCCGGTCTATCCGTGGTTCGGCCAGGACATCCGGCAGGGCCTGCCGCTGGCGCTGGAGAACTACAACCTGCTGCACCGGCTGTGGCGCGAGGACGTGCTGGACTGGGAGGGGAAGTACCGTACCCCCCTGCAGGGCTTCACCTCGATACCGCGGCCCCTGGATGACGTGCCGCCGTTCGTCTGGCACGGCTCGATCCGCACCCCCGAGATCGCTGAGCAGGCCGCGTACTACGGTGACGGCTTCTTCGCCAACAACATCTTCTGGCCGAAGGAGCACTACATGCGGCTGATCCGGTTCTACCGGCAGCGCTACGCCCACTACGGTCACGGCACCGACAAGCAGGCGATCGTCGGCCTGGGCGGCCAGGCGTACATCGCCAGGAACTCGCAGGACGCCAAGCGGGAGTTCCGGCCCTATTTCAGCGAGGCGCCGGTCTACGGGCACGGGCCCTCCATGGAGGACTTCACCGAGCTCACGCCGCTGTCGGTCGGGAGCCCTCAGGAAGTCATCGACAAGACCCTGACGTTCCGCGAGCACTTCGGCGACTACCAGCGCCAGCTGTTCCTGATGGACCACGCGGGCCTGCCGCTGAAGACGGTCCTCGATCAGCTCGACCTGCTCGGCGAGGAGGTCGTGCCCGTGCTGCGCAAGGAGACCGCCGCCAGGCAGGACCCGGAGACGCCCGACGCTCCCACCCACGCCAGCCTGGTCAGGGCGAAGTACGGCGACCAGGCGCCGCGCCAGCCACGCCCGAACGCGAACCGCGGCGACAACGTCACGGGTGGGTCCCCCTACCAGGACACCGCCCCGGAGTTCCAGGCCGAGTACCCGGAGCTGTGATGCCCGGCAGCCGGCATCTCGCCAATGACGCGTGGGAGGCGCTGCTGTCCGCCCACGCGGTGCTGGTAAAGCAGTTCGCGGCCGAGGACATCTGGCAGGACCTCTCCATGCGGGAGTATGACGTGCTCTACACGCTGTCCAAGTGCCCCGAACCCGTGCGCATCAGCGAGCTGAACCGTCACGTCCTGCTCAGCCAGCCGGCGCTGTCCCGCCTGGTGCACCGGCTGGCCGGGCGCGGCATGATCGAGTGCCATCCCGACCCCGCCGACGGACGTGGCGTCCGCGTGTCGCTCACCGGCGCCGGGCGGGCCCGGCAGCGCCAGGTCGGCCGTCAGCACGCCCGCGGCGTCGCCCACGTCCTCACCTCCGAGCTGACCCCCCGCGAGCTCCAGCAGCTGGAAACGATCTGCCTCAAGCTGGCCCGCCAGCGCGCCATTGCCGCGGGCGGCGGCGACAAGAAAGAGCACACGCGCCCATGAGCACGGCTCAGGAACAGCAATCATTCAGGCTCGCCGTCGTCAGCGCCGGAACCGGCAACCCGTCGGCGACCCGGCTGCTGGCCGACCGCGCCGCCGAACGCACCGAGGCACTCGCGGCCAGCCGCGGGAGCACCGTGACCAGCAGCGTGATCGAGCTGCGCGAGATCGCCGCCGATATCTCCACCGCGCTGGTATCCCAGCTCGTCACGCCCAAGCTGCAGGAGGCGATCGCGGCGCTCGGCGAGGCCGACGGCATCATCGCCAGCGCCCCGGTGTACAAGGCCGGTCCCAGCGGCCTGTTCACCTCGTTCTTCCACGTCCTGGACAACGACCTGCTCATCGGCAGGCCCGTCGTGCTCGCCGCGACGGCCGGAACCGCCCGGCACGCCCTCGTCGCCGACGACCAGATGCGTCCCCTGTTCGCCTACCTGCGCGCCATGACCGTGCCGACCTCCTTGTTCGCGGCCCCCGAGGACTGGGGTGACCCGGCCCTGAACAGGCGCGTCGACCGGGCCGCGCGCGAGCTCGTGCTCCTGATGGAAAGCGGCTTCGCCCGCAAGATCAAGGACGAGGCCTGGCAGAGCTACCAGCACGAGCATGGCAGCGCGGGCGGCACCGAGGTCTCCATCGACCTCGACACCGACCTCATGCGGCTCGCGGCCGGGGGATCCGCGGAATAGGCCGCCGGGACGGCTGCCGCCGGCCAGGCTGGCGGTGCATGATGTGCTATGTCTGCGCCGCTAGAGACGGGAGAGCCGCACATGCCGTCACCGTCGCGCCAGCGCTCGCTGGGTGCCCGATGACAAGCGCCGTCACGTGGTATGACGTGCTGGGGGTGGTGCCGGGCGCCACACCGGATGACATCCGTGAGGCGTGGCAGGCGAGAAGGGCCGCCCTGCAACCGGGCAGCCTGACGGCGGCGCCGTCGGGCGTCCTGTCGGCCGCGGACCGGGCGCGGCAGGCCGTGGAGGAGGCCTGGCGCGTCCTCGGCGACCCCGCCGCCCGGGAATCGTATGACGTGAGGATCGGTTTCGAGCGGCCCGGGGAGGGCCTGGGACCACCGTCGCTGACGCCGGCGGAGCCTGACGTCAGCCTGAGCGAGGGGTGGTCCATGGCCGACGAGGAGGCGCTTGAGTCGTATCCGGGCCGGTCCTCCCATGTGGTGGTGCCGGACGTCGGCGGGCTGTTCTACCACGCTTGCCTGGACGTCGCCGACCGGGTGGGCCTGCATCTGGACCCGGTCCGGCTGACGGCGCACCCGATGCCGGTTGAGGGCCTCGTCGTCGGCCAGGCGCCCGCTCCCGGCAAACGGGTGCACCGCGACAGCACGCTGACGGTCCAGTTGTGGCACCCGCCCGAGCCCGGCCCGCAGCCAGCAGGCTCCGGCTGATACGGCAGGATCCTCACCCGCCGCGGCGATTCTCGGCGTCGCAGGTTTTGCTTACCTCTTGGGCATCTCAACCTACGGTGCCGGTGAAGGGGACCAGGCGGACGAGAGCACCGGGCACCAGGCGCCGTCCGCAGTTTCCCCGGGCGAAGGTCAGGCATCACCTGGCATGGAATCGTCCAGCCTCACCCGGCACCCGGCACCGGGCGCCCCAGGATGCCCTGGGTCTGGTCTTGTCTCGATGGCCCAGTGGGGGTGTGCTTGATACATGAGCTGGCCATTGGCCACGTCGAGGCCATTCGTCCGGGCGGTCGGTGACCTATG
>Ga0335077_10003018_pt1 | contig 20195 bp, 21 predicted proteins | sample Lox_Sample_31_FD_207151 | JGI IMG/M metagenome (GOLD analysis project Ga0335077, IMG submission 207151) | Soil microbial communities from Loxahatchee National Wildlife Refuge, Florida, United States - Lox_Sample_3.1 | ecosystem: Environmental > Terrestrial > Soil > Wetlands | place: USA...
GCGCCGCGCCATGCCCTCCCGGACCGCGGGGGCGAAGCCGGACCACGCGAACCAGGTGGGCACCTGCCGGCGGACCGCGGGCGCGCAGTCGAGCTCCAGGCGGCCGGATCGCTGCGCGTCGGGCAGGGCGAGTTCGCCCGTGTACACCTGGTAGAGCGTCCTGGCATCGGACCGGAAGACGGCGTCGACGCCGAAACCCGGATCATGCATGCACACGGACACGTCCTCCGGCTGGATGACCAGCCAGTACCTGCGCACCGGCGGGCCGGTCACCGCGAACTGAACCACGACCCGCCGGGCCGGCAGCTGCTCCCACGCGAGATGCCGGCTGATCCACTGAACGACCAGGTCCGGGTCGAGCTCGGCCGGGTCGGGGTCGCCGAAGGCCCACTTGGCTCCCCAGTTGCCGATCGCCCGGACGACCGGGCGCAGATCGCGCCCGGCTTGCGTCAGCAGGTACAACGACCGCTGGCCGTCGGCATCGGCGTGCCGCTCGACCAGGCCGACCCGCTGCAGGTGCCGGAGCCGCTGGGCGAGGACGGACCTGGAGATGCCGGGCAGGAAGCGCTCGAGCTCGTTGAAGCGCTGGATCCCGAACAGCATCTCCCGGATGATCAGCAGCGTCCAGCGGTCGCCGAGCACCTCGGCCCCCCTGGCCAGCGGGCAGTACTGCCCGTACCCCTGCATGCTTCCCAGTATCGCAGGTCAGGGCGCGGTGAGCCGGTGCCGCCGGCCCGGCCCGGCGGCTCCGGGCGTGCCTCCCCGCGGCCAGCGCGCCCGGCCGCCCCGGTGCCCGGTGCCGCGTATGCTTTCGTCAGGTGGTTGAGGCCGGCGTGCCGGGCGGCTTCCTTCCGGCAGGTGGCGCGGCCAGCCACCCGGAGGTGGGCCCGTGGCCAGCGGTATCGCGGTCTGCGCGCTGATCGTCATTTCCCTCGCGTTCAGGCCGGACTTCGTCCTGATCGGCTCTTCGTGGTGGCCGCCCTGGCGGCGACGTACACCGCGGGGCGGATGGACAAGCGGAAAGCCCGCGGGCCCTGGGCCAAGGACAACGGCGACAGCTGAGCCAGGCGGGTCACCGGTCACGGTTTCCCGATCGTCGTAACGGGCAGGGTCCGTGTGGGCGCTGGGCAGCGCTGTGGTCATCACAGGAGGGGCGCCATGGACCTGTACGTCATCTTGCGGCGGAGCGGATGGCAGTCGCCGGCGGAGCTTCAGGAAGCCGCGGAGCGGTCGACCCAGGTCGGGAACGACGAGATGGCCGACGAGGTGCGGTGGATCCGCAGCTACGTTCTGAACGAGGACGAGGGCTCGGTCGGCACCGTCTGCATCTACGAGGCGGTCAGCCCGGAGGCACTGCGCAAGCACGCGTCGCTGGCGGACCTCCCGGCCGACGAGATCATTCCGGTCGCGGACACCGTGATCGTGCGCGACGATCCGTAGCCAGCACCGGGCGCAGCTGGCACCGGCGGGACCGGTGCCCGCCGGCGGCTGCTCACGTGCGGCCGGCTTCCTGCGGGCGGCCGATCCGGCTCCGGGCCGGGCGCCCGGCTCATGATGAGCCGGCGGCGTCCCGGTTCCCGCCCGCCTGCCCGGTGCTCCGGTAGCCCCAGAGCATGTACCAGATGAAGGCGACCGCTGCCAGCGCGGCGCAGGCGATGGCGCACAGGGTCACAACCCCGTGGACGTGATGGGCGATGGCCGGCCCGCCGGAGCAGGCACCTGGCCCCGTCCGCGGGTTCGGCCCCGCCCCGCACTGGCCGGCCAGGCGGTTCGTCGCCTGCAACACGATCGCGCCGATGATCGCGAGCGTCATCGCGGCGCCCAGGAAGTCCTTGGCGATGCTGGACGGCGGCCGCCGGGCGGCGGATGGGTCCCGGCTCGCCTGCCACCGCTGCCAGCAGCTGATCCGGGCCGCCGGCTTGCCTGCTCCCATGCCTCAATGGGTTCCCTCGCCGGCGCCGGCCGGAACCTCGGGCCGGGCCGCTCCCGGCCAGACGTCCCCGGGCAGCCGGCCGCCGCTGACGGCCAGCGGGCTACTTTTGTTCGAGAACGCGCCGCTTGGCTGCCTGGTAGTCCGCGTCGGACAGCACGCCCTGGTCGTGTAGCTGGGCGAGCTTCTGCAGGTGCGCTATCCACGACGTCTCATCGACCGCGGGCGGGGGCTGGGCCGGGGCGGCTGGGCTACCGGCAGCAGCCGGCCGGGGGGGCGCAGCCGGCCGGACGGCCGCGACGCCACCGGGGCTGGCTGGAGTCAGCAGCTGCTGGCCCGCGGGATTCACGCCGAGCTGGCGCCAGAACCGCTCGACCTGTGCCATGTACGGAGCCTCGGCGAGCCGCCCGGTGCGATAGGACGCGGTCGCGCCGGACATCGAACTTACGTAGGGCAGCTGGGTGCCGCTGAGCTGAAGGCCCCGGCTGCAGATGGGACACACCAGATAGTCGTCCGTGCCGTAGGGCACGACCGGCACGAAGTAGAGGCTGAACCTCTTCTTCGACCGGACATGGTGGAGAAACACCTGGTTGTGACAGTTCGGGCAGACGGCCGGCGCGACCTCACCCTGGTCCTCCTGTTTGCCCGGCCCGAACCCGAAAATCACCATGCGGCAATTGAAGCACGGGGCTCCCCGCCTCAGGCAGGCGCGGCCGACCTGATCCGGTGACCTCCTGGCGCGGTGACCTGCAGAAACTCGGCGGCGCGGTACGGGCAAGGGTCACTGGCGGAAGGAAATTACCACAAACGAGGCGAAACGGGCGACGCCCTGTGCTGCACTGGTGATCAAGCTGCCTGAGCTGGGCCGCGTCCGCGGAACGCCTGGCAGCGGGCTGGTCGCCAGGGGGCCGCCACCGGCCCCCGGCCCAAGCACGAAGGAGGGCGAAATGAACTCTCACGTAGCGGCCGGCGGAGCGGGGCAGAAGCAAGCCATCGCCCGGCGGTCCGTGCTGCGCGGCCTGGGCGCGGGCGCGCTCGCGGCCGGCGCGGGCGGCGTCCTGGCCGCCTGCAGCTCAGGCGGCCAGGGGTCGCCTGCCGCCCACTCCACCAGCACCATCACCCTCGGCTACATCACCCCGCTCACCGGCGCGCTGGCCGGATTCGGCTCCGGTGACAGGTTTGTCATCGACACCATCCGCAGCACCCCCGCCTACGCCAGGGGCTTGAAGGTCGGCGGCAACTCGCTGAACAAGCACGCCCGGATGGGGGCCGATCTCGAGCCGACGAATGCGTGACGCCAGGGCCGCGGTCACCGCCCGGTTGCCCGCGCGCTCACGGCGAGGGACGCGGTGCCCGATCCGTTAAGGCTGCCGGGCGATCGGCGCCGATCAGGGCGGCGACCGCCGGATAGTGGCGCAGGCGCTCCAGGCAGCGGGCCCGGTCCGGGCCGATGCTCCCGGCCGGGACCCCCAGCCTGGCGCCGATCTCGGCGTCCGGCGAGGGAGGGTCCTCGATGAGCATGGCGATCAGCTGCTGGCAGCTGGAGGGCAGGTGCGTGAACGCCTCGCGCAGCGCCGCGCCGCGCTCGGCCATCCGCAGCTCGTGCTCCATCCCGGCCTGCCCGCCCGAGATGTCCCCGGCGTCGAGCATGTACCCGGCGGCCTGCTGCCTCCCCGCCGCCCGCAGGACCCGGACGCATTCCCGCAGGGTTGCCGTGGCGAGCCAGCCGGGCAGCGCCGCCTGATCGCGGACCGTCGCCAGCTCGTCCAGGAGCCGCAGCCACACGGTCTGGCCGACGTCGCTGGCTTCGGCGCCGCCCAGCCGGTGCCTGCGGCAGATCGACCAGACCAACGGGGCGTAGCGCTCTACGAGTGCGTCCCACGCCTGCTTATCGCCGCTTCTCGCGCGCGCCACCAGGTCAGTGACCAGCAATTCATCGCCCATCGTGCCCGTCTCAGCGGTCATGATCTGGTTCTCCTCTCCGCGGTCAGGCCCGGGTGGCGTGCGCGGCGACCCGTCCCTGCCGTGCGGCCCGCCCCCGGTCATAGAGAACAGCCAGCACGGACCCGGCCAGCACGGCCCCGATCGCGATCAGGATGGCCTGCCAGCCATGGACGGCCCTCATGGCCACGGCCGGGGCCGGGACCAGCGGAACGTCCCTTCCCACGTCTGTTGTTCCCGGAGGCGGAACGGCCGCGGCGAAGGCGGCCGGGGGCCAGCCGGCCCAGGTGATGGCGGCCGTGAGCGCGGCCAGGATGGCAGCGCAGCGCCGCCGGATGCGGTGCGCCCTGGTCATGACGATCTCCCCCCAACGGTCGCCCGCGTGTACATGGCGATCGTCAGGGGGGACGTGTCCCGTTGTCATGAGTCGGCCGTCCCGGGCTGGCCGGGATTTTCCGGCCTTCAGGAATGGGCCTGGTAGCCCAGGCCGGCGTCCCTGGCCCGCACGATGGCCTGCGCGCGGTCGGCCACCTGCAGCTTGGTCAAGATGTTGGAGACGTGATTGCGGACCGTCTTCTGGCTCAGGTGCAGCCGGCCCGCGATGTCGGCGTTGGACCGGCCCTGCGCCACCAGTTCCAGCACCTCCCGCTCCCGGTCGGTCAGCTGCGGGAAGATGGCCGGCGCGGCCGGCGCGGCGGTGAAATAGGCCAGGACGCGGGCGGCGAGCTCGGTGCCGAAGATGATCTCCCCGTTGGCGGCGGCGTAGATGGCGCGGCGGATCTGTTCCTGGTCGGCTCCCTTGAGCAGGTAGCCGCGGGCCCCGGCGCGAAGCGCGGAGAACACCGACTCGTCGTCGTCGAACATGGTCAGCACCAGCACCGCGATGTGCGGGCTGTCGGCCACGATGCGGCGGGTCGCCTCGATGCCGTCCATGCCGGGCATGTGCAGGTCCATGACCACGACGTCGGGCTGGCCGTGCAGCGCCAGCTCGACGGCCTGCACGCCGTCGGTGGCCGCGCCGGTCAGCTCGGTGTCGTCAGCCGCCTGGAGCATCGCGGTCAGGCCGTCGCGGAACAGGGGGTGGTCGTCGGCGATGAGGACGCGGATCGGGTCGGTCATCCCGGCCTCCCGGCCGGCAGCCGCGCGGCGATGCTCGTTCCGTGCGGTTCGCGGGGCTGGATGCCCACGTCGCCGCCGAGCTCGGCGGCACGCTCGCGCATCGCGGTGATCCCTACCCCGGCGCGCCACCCCTCGGGAAAGCCCACGCCGTCGTCGCACACGTCGATGGCCAGGCCCTGATTCAGGCTGATGTGCACCTCGCACGAGCAGGCGCTGGCATGCCGGACCACGTTCGTGAGCGCCTCGGTCACGATCCGGTAGGCGGCCACCTCCACGGCGGCCGGCAGGCCGGTCAGCTCGTCGCCCTGGCAGTGGAGGGTAATGGCCACCGACGGCGCCTCGCGGCGCAGGCGGGCGATTTCCTCGCGCAGCGACCCGGCCAGGCCCAGCTCGTCAAGGGCGGGCGGCCGCAGCCCGTAGACGATGCGGCGCACGTCGGTGACCGCCTGCTGGGTTTCGGCCTTCAGCCGGGACAGCAGCTGCTGCAGCGCCTCACCGTCCCCCCGCCCGTTGGCCAGCGACCGCGCGGTGTCCAGGCCCAGCGTCAGGCCGGCGAGCGTGGGCCCCAGCTCGTCGTGCAGGTCACGGCGCAGCCGCCGCCGCTCCTCCTCCCGGGCGGCCACCCGCCTGGCCAGGGATGCCTCCAGCGCGCCGCGGAGCGCAACGGCATGTGCGGTCGGGCCGACCTGGCGGGCGAGATCCTCGAGGAGCCTTTCGTCCTCGGCTCCCAGCTGCTCGCCGGGGGACCGCTGGCCCACGAGCAGCCGGCCGACGGTCTCCCGCTGGGACACCAGGGGGAAGGCCTTCACCACGGCGGGCTTCACCCCCCAGGCGGCAGCGGGCGTCCAGGCGCTTTCCTGCCGAAGCTCGACCGCGGCATAGGGAAGGCGGAGGCTGCCGGCCACGGTCCTGGCCACCGAGCCGAGTACCGACTCGGCGCCGGTGGCCTCCTCCACCTGCCGCCCCAGCCGGGCCATGGCGGCGTAGGGCGCGTCCCGGTCGCCGAAGAACAGCCGCTGCACCCCCCGCTGCACCCGGCCACGAAGCGGCCACAACGCCAGCGCCGCGATCACGGTGGCCAGCACCTGCACGCTCAGGCTGCGGCCGACCCCGAACACCCCGCCCGCGATGGCCACGACCGCCAGGTACACCACCGCCACCACGACGCTCAGCGCGGCGTAAAGCACCGCCCGGCTCAAGATCACATCGATCTCGTACAGCCGGTACCGCAGCACCGCCACGCCGATCGCCACCGGCAGCAAGCCGCCCGCCACCCCGAGGGCGATCGTCACCTGATCGGGGAGGAAGTAGTTAGCCACCAGGGACGCCACCACGATCGGTATCGTCGCGAGAAACCATTTGAGCTGCTCACGCACCACGCGCCCGGACCGCCGCCAGCGAAGCACGACGCTCGCACTGACCGCGGCCAGGGCGATCAGCCCGCCGGCGACCGCCACGGCCAGCACCACCTCCAGCACCGGCGCGGCGCTGGGTATCGCGTAGGGGTTCGGCAGGTACAGCAGCGAGCTGCCCATGTCGCCGGGGATGAACGCCCGTGCCACCCCGGCGAGGGAAACGAAGAGCAGGGCCGCCCACAGCACCGGCCGCCATCGCGGCGACAGCAGCCGGCCGTCCGGGAACACCAGCGGCAGCAGGAAGGTCGACAGGAAGACCGCGGGCGCGAAGCTCCACGTGTTGATCCAGAGAAACGCGGCCCCGAAGGGCAGCGACCCCGGCGAGTGCACGAACGTGTAGCGCGTATAGGCGAAGGCGAAGTCGGAAAACGCGGCCGCGAGCGCGATGGCGCAGAGCAGCGGGCCCATCCGCTGGCCCGGCCGCCGGGCCAGGATCAGGCTGCCCACCAGGGCGTAGCCCAGCGCGCCCACGACCAGCGCCCCGGACACGTCCCGGCCCATGACGGCCAGCACCGCGGTCCCCACCACCAGCACCAGCGCCGCGCCCGACGCCAGCCATGCCCACGTGGCCAGGCTGAGGAACCGGGCTGTCACCGCAGACGACAAACCTTGCGCACGGCCCACAGGCCAAATGTGCTACACGCCGGTCCCGCTGTCATGGGGCCGGTGTCCCGTCCGGCCCGGGACACGGCGCGCGCCCGGCGTCGCGGCCTGGCGCCCGCGGCGGGGCGTCGCCGGCTCACAGCCATCGGTCACCGCATCCCCCGTCCCGGCTGCCTGATGGCCCTATCGGCGGCAAACCGTTGCATGCGGCGGCCTCCCGGATGCACCATATACGGGACATACGTCGCATCTCGCCCGGCCTGCGGTGTGGCGCGGGCCGAGCCCTGACCCGTCGTCGACGCATGGAAGAGGCCGCGATGGCCCAGCACCGCGCCCCGAGCAAGCACGTCGGCACCTGGATAGTGATCACGGTCCTGCTGGCGGCCGCGCTGATCGGCACCCTATGGGTGCCGTTCTACAACCACCTCACCCCGGCGCTCGGCGGGTTCCCGTTCTTCTACTGGTACCAGCTCCTGTGGGTCCCGATCGTCGCGATCCTGGCCGCCGCCGCCTACCTGCTCAGCAGGCTGGCCCAGCGGGGTAACGCGGCCAGCGCGCAGTCCCAGGAGTACGACCGGCGGGAGGCGGGCTGACATGAGCGGCAACGCCGTGGCGCTCACGATCGTCATCGTCATGTTCGTGGCCGTCACCCTGGTCGGCTTCGCGGCCGCCCGCTGGCGCCAGGCCGAAGACCGGCTCCACCTCAACGAGTGGGGACTGGGCGGGCGCGGCTTCGGCATCTTCATCACCTGGTTCCTGCTCGGCGGCGACATCTACACCGCCTATACGTTCATCGCCGTGCCGGCGCTGGTCTACGGGGTCGGGGCGCTGGGATTCTTCGCCGTCCCCTACACGATCATCGTGTTCCCGATCGTGTTCGTGTTCGCCCCCCGGCTGTGGTCGGTGTCCCGGGTGCACGGCTACGTCACCCCGGCCGACTTCGTCCGCGGGCGGTACGGCTCGCACGGGCTGGCGCTGGCCGTCGCGGTGACCGGCATCCTGGCCACCATGCCCTACATCGCCCTGCAGCTGGTCGGCATCCAGGCGGTGCTGACCGTGCTGGGGGTGCACGGTGACTGGCCGCTGATCATCGCCTTCGTGGTGCTGGCCGGCTACACCTGGGTGTCGGGGCTGCGGGCGCCGGCGCTGATCGCCTTCATCAAGGACACCCTCATCTACCTGATGATCATCGTGGCGATCCTCTACATCCCGGCCCGGCTGGGCGGCTGGAGCCACATCTTCTCCACCGCGGGCACGCACCTGGCGCAGATCAACCCCAAGACCGGCAAGCCGTTCGGCTCGCTGACCGTCGGCCCCACCGCCGTGTGGGCCTACTCCTCGCTCGCCCTGGGGTCAGCGCTGGCGCTGTTCATGTACCCGCACGCCGTGACCGGGGTGCTCGCCTCCCGCCGCCGCTACGCGATCCGCTTCAATACGGCCATCCTGCCCGCGTACACGCTCATGCTCGGCTTCGTCGCGCTGCTGGGCTACATGGCTCTGGCCGCGCCGGGCGTGCCCCAGGCGGTCAAGGCCCACGGCGCCAACGCCCAGCTCGCGGTGCCGTTCCTGTTCCAGAAGATGTTCCCGCCCTGGTTCGCCGGCGTCGCCTACTCGGCCATCATCATCGGCGCGCTGGTGCCCGCGGCGATCATGTCGATCGCCGCCGCGAACCTGTTCACCCGCAACATCTACAAGGAGTACTTCAACCCGGACGCCACCCCCGCCCAGCAGACCAGGGTCGCCCAGACGGTCTCGCTGATCGTCAAGCTGGGCGCGTTGATCTTCGTGCTCGCGCTGAGCAAGACCTTCTCGATCAACCTGCAGCTGCTGGGCGGGATCTGGATCCTGCAGACCTTCCCGGCCATCGTGATCGGGCTCTACACCCGCTGGTTCCACCACTGGGCCCTGCTCGCCGGCTGGGCCGTAGCCATGGCCTACGGCACGATCGTCGCCTACAGCACGCCGGCGCCCGGGGTCCCGGGCTCGCACTTCGGCGCGTCCACCGCCACCGTGCCGGTCTTCAACCACACCGTGTACATCGCGCTCACCGCGCTGGTCATCAACCTGGTCGTGGCGGCCGTGCTGACCGGCGTGTTCCGGCTGGCGAAGCTCCCGGCCGGCGTGGACGAGACCTTGCCCGGCCACTACCACGCCGACCCGCCGGGCCTGCGCAGGCCACGGGTCCCGATCACCAGGCTGACGGTCAGCAGCCCCGACCCCGGCGGCCAGCCGCCGGTCAGGCACGGCCCGTGACGAGCTGACCGCCCGCCCCGGTCACGGGAGATCTCCGCACCATCTGCACACGTTCTGCGCCGGTCCTGACACATGCGCGAGTTGCGTAAACCGGCCCCAGCTCCGCCATCAGGGATGGCGCCCGAGCACGAACGCGAACCGGTCATCGAATTCCAGCACCTTCTCCGGGTGCTCACGCTCGATCTCTCTGATGCCGTCCGCCAGCTCGGCGTCGTCGAACTCGGACAGCAGCGACATATGCCGGTCGCGGACCATGGCCACGTACCGGTCCCTGGCGATTTCCCGCCGGTAGGTGTCGTAGGTCAGCTCGACGGCGAGCCCGGCGGCCTGCATCGCCCCGGCTATGCCCGCCGGCTCGGGCTGACGCTCCGCGAATACCTCGAGCGCCCGGCGGAACAGGGGGTAGGAGATCACCGTCGGCAGCGTGACCACCAGCACGCGGCCGCCCGGCGCCAGCAGCCGGGCCAGCCCGGCCATCACCGCCTCGCGGCCCCGGACGTGGTGGAGAGCTTCCTTGATCAGGATGGCGTCGACGCGGTCGCTGGGCAGCCTGACCCGGCCGAACGCAACGTCTTCCGCCGAGGCCTGGACGGGCACGAGAGCCCCGCCGGCCGTGGGCAGCTGCGCCAGCATGTTCGGGGACGGGTCGGCGCAGACCACCTCGCGGGCCCGTGTGACCAGGGCGCGGCTGAATATGCCGGTGCCGCAGCCCAGGTCGACGACCCGGTCATCGGCCCGCAGATCGAGCCGCTCCAGGATGCGCCCGCTCATCCAGCCGTTGAAGGCCTCGCTGTGGGCGGCCCAGTTCTCGTCGTAGCTGGCCGCCAGGCGGTCGTAGTGGTCTCTCGTGCTTCCCGGCACCGGTCCTCTCCCTTTCCAGACGCCAGGTGATGGGCCACAGCGCCACAGCCTGGGACTCCGGGCCCGCCACGGGAACCGTCAGCTTCGGCGGCCTCAGCCGTCGGCGCTCACCATACCGATCGGGCAGGACACGCCCGTGCCGTGGTCCGGGCAGTACCTCTAGGCGTCTCCTGAACTCAGGCGGTTATCGGTCCCAGGAGAAACCGTGGCCAGGCCCGCCTCTGCCGCCGCCTTGATCAGGCGGTTGTCGTAACTCACCAGGGCATCCAGCTCCGGCGCGAGCAGGCGGGCGGTGGCGAGATGGATCGCGTCGAGGGACCGGAGCCCGCGGTCTGGCTCACTCATCGCGGCCTCCACGACGTCGTCGTCGATCGCGATGTAGGAGAAGGCAGTCAGCAGGTCCCGGGCGTCGGGAAGCAGGGCTGGCAGCGCGCGCATGACAGCCCGGGTCAGCTCGATCCGCAGCAACGAGGAACTCACCCACTCGGTGTCGGCATTGTTGTCATAGAACGCGGCAAACGCCTTCGAGTGTGTCTCTTCGGCCAGGAGCTTGATCACCGCGGATGTGTCGGCGTAGTAGAGGCTCACCAGCTTTCCTCGTCCCGCATTGCGGCGAGGGCCTCCGAGAGCCGGTCGGTGCCGTCGCCGGGTCGCATACGGGGGCGGTAGCCAGGCCTGCGGGCGAGGGTCGCGCGCCCCGACGCAACGAGGCGGGCAAGGATCGGGGTGGGCTCGCGATCTCCGACGGGAACGATGCGGGCGATCAGCCGCCCATGCTCGGTCACGTCGATGGTCTCACCGTGCCGTACCCGCGCCAGCACCTCGCTCGTGTGGTGGCGCAGGTCCCGCAGCCCGACTGCATGTGCGTCTGTCGCCATGACCACAATGTATCACATATTTGTGGATACAGATGTCATGCCATCAAGGCCTGCCCTTGCCGCACCTTTATCGCATCGCTCTGGGCCGAACGCGCATGTTCATGGCCCGCTACCTGTCAGCCTGCCTGACACCTCCACAATCCACGGTGGGCCGGGCTATCCGCGTGGCCGAGCAGCCTCACCACCAGATCGACCCGCTGCGGTCGGCCGGATTCGGCTGGGTGCTTGGCCCACCGGGTTACCTCGGGCACGACGGCTGCCGTGGTCAGCGACCACGTGCTCCGGCTCTTGTTCAGTGATGGCACCGTCGGCGACGTGGACCTCTCGGGTGAGGACTGGACGGGAGTTCTGGAACCGCTCGGAGATCCTGAGTACTTCGCCCAGGTCACAGTGGACGCCGTGCCGTGATCGGGGCAGTAGAGGTACCGCCGATGGCAGTAGCGGGCCGCAGAGTCACATCTTTGAACTCCGCAGCCCGCCACTAGGAGTTGACAAAGCCTCCGCTGCTTCAGCCGTCAGCGCTGACCACACCGATCGGGCAGGGCACGCCGGTGCCGTGGTCCGGGCAGTACCCGTTCGGGTCTTGCTGCTCGAAAGCAACTGCTGGTGGTAGAGGTAGCTGCTGGAACTCGAATGCGTTCACTAACCGACAGAGACCGAGCGCAAGTCGCGTGCTTTCTGTCGTCGTCGATGAAGGCCGGAACGGCCCGCCACAGGCTAGGTTCGAGTCGTGATCAAGCGGGGGATAACACGTGACGGTAGAGCTTTCTTGGGACAGCAGACCAGCATTGTGCGCGCTGCAGGTAAACGCGGTCTACCCGGGGAGGCGCCGGTGAGCGGAGCGGACCCGTGACGATCCCGCCGTCGCTGGAGACCGTGCTGAACCGGATCGGCCAGACTCAGATCCCGCTGCCCCCGCCGATCGCGCTGTTCATCGGCATATTGGTGTTCATCGCGTTGCTCGGCCCGACACTCTGGAAAGTCACGATCTACGTCAACACCGTCGTGCACGAGAGCGCGCATGCGCTGATCGGGCTCGGCACCGGCCACAAGATCCACAGCGTGAAGATAAACCCCAATGGCGGCGGTAGCACGGACATGGAGCCGAAGAGCGGATTAGGGTACGGCGTTGCCGCATTCGTTGGCTACGTCGGCCCGGGCGCCGCCGGGCTCTTGGCGGCGTGGCTGATCTCCATCGGCCGCATCGTCGCGGTCCTGTGGCTGGGCGGACTGCTGCTTGCGGCCATGGTGCTGATGGTCCGCAACCTCTTCGGCGGGATCGTGATACTCGCCTGCGGCGCGCTGCTCTACCTCATCCTGCGCTACACGACGGCCGGGGTCGAGACCGCCGTTGCCTACGGGCTGACCTGGTTCCTGCTCCTGTCCGCTCCCAAGCATGCGCTCAGCGTTGCCAAGAAGCCAAAGAATGTGGCGGATGCCAAGATCCTCGCCGGGATGACTTTCCTGTGGCCGTCAGCATGGTGCTTCCTCTGGCTGGTTGGGACGATCGCCGCGCTCATAGCCGGCGGAGCCATCCTGGTCTGACCCAGTGCCTCGCCGTGCTGCCTCCGGGCCGCCTGGAAACCCGGCTTCGGCTGTGACCGCCCCGGGGTGTCAACATGGCAGATAGCCACGAGCCAACTATCCTGCTGCTGCATGTGCCATGTGATATCTCGGCTTGAGGAGGAGACGGACGTAGCGTCGGGGTGGGGCGACTCTTGCTGACGCCAGATGACGCAGCAGTTCCGCGTCCGCCGGGAGGAAGTGAGCTGCGGTGGACTATGTAAAGGCCCTTTTCAGCGCGAAGGGCCTCGTCATCGTGATCTACATTTTGATCGGTGTCTTCGTCAATACCTCATCTCCCCATTTACCAGCGGCCGCGTTCAGCCTACCGGCGCTCCACAGCTGGGTTCAGTACTTCATCTCAATCCTCTTCTGGCCCCTCAGCTTTTGGCATCCCACCTTCAACGTGGGTAAATGGCCTGCTGGTTCGGTGCCGTGAGCAAGCGGGTGGCCGCAGTCGGGGCTTGCCCCCGGCCAAGCCTGGACGGAACACCACGCAGCCAGCCGAAGCTGCCGAACCGTTGAGGCTACCAGCAGGGCCCGGCGACGTCACCAAGCCCAGTCAGGCGCCCGCATACGCGACCTCGGCAGCCTCAGCCGTCGGCCCGCACCACACCTACCGGGCATGAGACACCGGTCCCGTGGTCCGGGCAGTAGCCGTTCGGGTTTTTGTTGCTCGAAAGGTACTGCTGGTGGTAGTCCTCGGCGAAGTAGAACTCGCCGGCCGGCGCGATCTCGGTGGTGATCTCCCCGTACCCGGCCTCGGACAGCTTCTTCTGGTACTCCGCGCGGGATTCCTCCGCCGCCGCCTGCTGGGCGGGCGAGGTGTAGAAGATTTCCGAACGATACTGCGAACCGATGTCGTTTCCCTGGCGCATCCCCTGGGTCGGGTCATGCGACTCCCAGAACACCTTGAGCAGCTGGTTGTAGCTGACCTTGGCCGGGTCGAACACCACCCGCACGGACTCGGCGTGGCCGGTCCGGCCGCTGCACACTTCCTCGTAGGTGGGGTTGGGCGTGAACCCGCCCTCATAGCCGACGGCCGTGCTCACGACCCCGGGCGTCTGCCAGAAGTTCTTCTCGGCACCCCAGAAACAGCCGAGAGCGAACTCCGCCACCTCGGTCCCGGCCGGGTAGGGGGGCCGGAGCGGGCCGGCCAGCACCTCGTGATGGGCGGGAACCGGCATCTGCTCCGAACGCCCGGGCAGCGCGTCTTCCTCGGTCACCATCGCGGTCTTGTGAAAGCCGAACAGGCTCACTGTTGTCCTCCCTCGTGTATCACCACGAGGGTAAGCGCAGCAGCCCGCGGCCCTGTTCCCCAGCTGCCCGCACCGGCCGGGCGGCCCGGTAAGCCGGTGGCGTGGCGGCCTCAGACGGGGTTCGTCGGCTGGAGCGGGGCTTCGACCGGCACCGCCTTGTTATGCGTATTGTCGACGACCTTCATCTCGAACGGGAACGGGCCGCCGCTCGCCCTCCACTGCACGCCGACCAGGGGGGTGATGGAGACGCCCGGCGCCGGGCCGCCGGAGAAGTTGATCAGGCCGGACATGCCCTCATAGTTCACGGCGTGCAGCGCCTTCGCGACCTCCAGCTTGTCGTGCGGGTCGCTGACTTTGGTGAACACCTGGTGGGCTATCTCGAACAGGCTGTAGGTCCCGCCGATCGACTGGACCCACTGCTTGCCGGTCTGGGCCGTGAAGTTGGCCGCGATGTCGCTCGCCTTCAGCTTGGGATCCAGCGAGGACCTGGCCGGCAGGTACGGGCCCCACCAGGAGTCGGTGGCGATGTTGTTGACCAGCGGCCCGAGCGCGACCAGGTCGGCCGGGAACAGCAGCACCTTGGCCACCGTCGCCAGGTGCGGCTTCCAGCCCAGCTGGTTGGCCTGCCGCCAGAAGATGTTGAAGTCCGGCGGGAGTGGGCAGTTGCTGAAGTACTCGCAGTTCTTGGCCTTGAACTTGGTGATCATCGCGGTGTAGTCGGTGGTCCCGTCGGTGTAGGCGCCACCGTCGATCGCGGTGTAGCCATCCAGCTTCATGAGGATCGGCAGCACCGCGCGGAACGCGTTGCCGTCCGCGTCGTTCGGCCACATGCCCGCTACGTTCTTGTCCTGGCCGACCGGGAGCCGGTTCCACATGGCCACGAAGCAGTTATTGAGGTCGGCCAGGCCGAAGAAGAACAGGGTGCAGTACTGGAACGTCGTCTTGGGGTCGGCCGGGTTGCCGCCCAGGCCGGCGTACCAGGACTCCCACGGGTCGTTGGTGGCGGCGCAGGGCACGCCCTCGGTCTGGGCCACCACCGCGACCGGGTTGACGGTCTCGGGGGTGGACGAGGTCAGCAGCATGTCCACGTTGTTGTTGAGAATGAGCTGGCGGGCGAGCTGCGAGGCGCGGTTGGGGTCGGACTGGCTGTCGGTGGCGATGATGTTGACCTGGTAGGTCTTGCCGCCGACCCGGAAGCCGCTGGCGTAGGCGGGGGTCTTGCGGATCGTGTCGATGACGAAATGGTCCGCCGACGCGAACCCCGACAGCGAGCCGCTGAACGGGGCGACGTAGCCCAGGGTGATCGTGTTCGTCGAGGAAGCGGCCGATGGGGCCGTGCTGCCTGAACTGCACGCGGCCAGGATGCCGCCCGCGCCGGTGGCGAGCGCGCCCGCGCCCACGCCGCGCAGCACGGACCGCCGCGCGATGCTTCGCTCCTGCGACGGCTCGGCGGCCGCTCCGTCAGGGCTCATCTCTTCTCCTTCGTACTTCGCGCCTCGGGGCCGGTGACGGCCCGCCGGCCACCACCACGCTGCCGGAACCTCCGGCCGGCGTGCTCCAGCCCGGGCAGCACGGTCACAGTGCATCACGGATGAAGGGCCCGTTCGGGCTCCTTCGCACTAACGCCATATGTCCGTGACTTTTCCTTGGGTTATGAGGCGGCCGGGGATTCCAGTGCCGTGCCCCCGTTCAGGCGGCGGGATACCTGCCGGTGCTCGCCTTTCACTGCACGCCAACGGGGGAGGGATGACGGTCACGACCGGGCATCCCGGCGTAGCTTACCGCGTCAGCGCCGCGGCGACCTGGTTCTTTGCCACGCCGGCCGGGCCTGCTTCCCGCGGGCGCCGGAGGACCGGCCGCCGCTGCCTCAGCCGCGCCGCGGCAGCGCGAGCCTGCGCGGGCGTTCGGAGTCCACCCGGAGCCAGTATCCGACCGGGAACAGCCGCACGTTGATGCGGGCGTCCACCAGCCCCCACAGCCCGCGGCGCGCGAACAGGGCCACGAAGATCGCGACCAGGCCCAGGATGATCAGGTACCACGCGTTGTACGAGGCCAGCGTCTGCTGCAGCACCATGTACACCACGGTGCCGATGATCGGTCCCTCGATCGTCCCCAGCCCGCCGATGATGGTCGCGAACGCCATCACCGCGGTCCACTGCACGCTGAACACCGCGCCCGGCTGCACCTGGAGCTGGCTGATGGCCAGCACCGCGCCCCCGGCGCCACAGCCGGCCCCCGCCACCACGAACACCAGCATCCTGGCCAGGCCGACCCGTGCCCCGGAGCTGCGCGCGGCCACCTCGTCGTCGCGGATGGCGGTGAGCACCAGGCCGAGCCTGCCGCGCAGCAGCAGGTAGATGACGGCCAGCGCCACCACCGTGACGGCCAGCCCGGCCCAGTAGGTGTACGCGGTGAGCAGCGCCGGGTCCATCCCGGCGAAGCCCGGCAGCGGCATGCCGGTGCCGCCGCCGATCGAGGAGAACTTCTCGATGATGAGCATGACGGTCGCGGCGAGCACCCAGGTGGCGATCGCGAAGTACCCGCTGCGCAGCCGGGAGACCAGCCACCACAGCGGCAGCGCCGCGACGCCGCAGCCGATCGCGGCGAACGGCAGCGCGGCGAACGGCGAGATGCCGTTGATGGCCAGGATCAGCACGAAGTACGCGCCGAGCCCCACGAACGCCTGCTGGCCGACCGACACCAGGCCCGCGTATCCCGCCAGCAGGTTCCACATGCTCGCCAGCGTGAGCACGATGAACGCCTGCACCAGGATGGCGGTGGTGCCCGAGTACACGATGTAGGGGAACAGCGCGAGCACCACGACGGCGATCAGCGCGACCGCCCCGGTCCAGGCCACGTTCCGGCGCGACCGGGCGACCCGGAATCTCCCGGCCGAGCGGGCGGTGGATTCGGTGGCCAGGCTCACGACTGCGCCCCCCGGGAGATCAGCCCCTGCGGGCGCAACACGAGCACGGCGAGGAACACGATGAACCCGGCGAGGAGCTCGTCGGACAGGCTGATCTGGGCGCCGATCTGCTGGGCCACGCCGAGCACCACGCCGCCGAGCAGGGTGCCCCACAGGGAGCCGAGCCCGCCGATCACCACCGCGGCGAACGCGAACAGCAGGATCGTGTCGGTACCGGTGGTCGGGGCGAGCTGGGAGTACATGCCGTAGGCGATGCCGGCCAGCGCCACGGTGCCGAACGCGATCGCCGCCGCGATGCCGAACACGTGCCGGTAGTCGGCCCCGGCGAGCTGCGCCGCCTCCTTGTCGTCGGCCACCGCGCGGATCAGCCGGCCGTACCTGGACGCGGAGAGGAAGTACTGCAGCCCGAGCAGGACCACCACGGCGACGAGGAAGATGACCAGTGGCAGGTAGCCGATCTGGATCTGCGAGCCGATCGTGAAGGAGCCGGTCACCAGGGCCAGCCCGGTGCCGATCGCGCGGCTGTTGGCGGTGAAGAACTGCAGCAGGCCGTTCTCGATGACCACCGACAGGCCGAAGGTGACCATCAGCGTGGTGAGGACGCTGCGGTCGAGAGCGCCCTGCAGGATCGTGCGCTGCATCACGTAGCCGAGCAGCGCCATCAGCGGCACCACGATGAGGAAGGACCAGAGCACGGGAATGTGGATGACGGCGATGACGCCGATCGCGAGGTAGCCCGCCACCACCGCGAGGTCGCCGTGCGCGAGGTTCACGACCTTCATCACCCCGAACATCAGCGACAGCCCGCAGGCGAACAGCGCGTACAGGCCGCCGATCAGGACCCCCTGGATGATCGCGTTTACCCAGGCCACCGGAACCTCCGTGAGGGGACGGCTTCACCCGCGTGCGCACCCGCTTGCGCAGTCACTACGGCTCACTCCCATTTTCGGGCTGGCTGGCACCCGCGGCGCCCGCCAGCCCGAAGTAGGCCGCCTCCACCTGGTCCGCGGTGACGTCGGCGGGCCTGCCCTCCAGGGTCGTCCTGCCCTCCAGCAGGCACTGGATGCGTGACGCCACCCGCAGGGCCTGGCTCACGTCCTGCTCGACGAGCAGCACGGTGAGGCCGGTCGCCAGGATCTGCTGGAGCATGCCGTAGATGCGCTGGACGACCACGGGCGCCAGGCCGAGCGACAGCTCGTCGAGCAGCAGCACGCGGGGGTTGGCGACGAGCGCCCGGCCGAGGGCGACCGTCTGCTGCTCACCGCCGGAGAGCTGCGCCGTGAGCTGTTTGCGGCGTTCTCGCATCCAGTCGAACATCTCATAGACCCGCTCGATGGTCCACGGGCCCTGCCGCGCGTACGCCGCGCCGACCTGCAGGTTTTCCTCGACGGACAGCGACCCGAACAGCCGCCTGCCCTCCGGCACCATGACGATCCCCTGCCCGGCCCGGCGCTCGGGCCGCAGCCCGGTCACGTCCGTGCCGTCGAACAGGACCGAGCCTTCCGTCGGGTGGTGCAGGCCGGCGATCGTGCGCAGCAGCGTGGACTTGCCCGCGCCGTTCGCGCCGATGATCGCGTACACCTCACCGGGCAGTACCCGCAGCGAGATCCCGTCCAGGGCGCGGAGCTGCCCGTGGTGCACGACCAGGTCGCGGACCTCCAGCAGCGGGGTCCTGCTTTCGGGCCGCCCGCCGTTCTCCGACACGGTCAAGGCTCGCCCCGTTCCCCGTCCACCGACCCGTCCCCCGCCGCCGGCGGGGGTGCCTCCAGCGAGCCGCCGGCCAGTGCGGCGGTGACCTCGGTGCCGAGGAAGATCTCGCGGACCGCGGGCTCGGCCAGCACCGTGGCCGGCTCGCCGTCGCCGACGAACTTGCCGCCCGCCAGGCAGATCAGCCGGCTCACCACGGCGGTGAGCGCGCGCACCACGTGCTCGATCCAGATCACCGCGATGCCATCGGCGTTGACGCCGCGGACGATCTCGACCAGCTGGGCGACCTCGGGGTCGGTGAGGCCGCCCGCCACCTCGTCGAGCAGCAGCAGCGTGGGCTGCGTGGCGAGGGCGCGGGCCAGTTCCAGCCGCTTGCGCTGCAGCAGGCCGAGCCGCTCGGCGGGCAGGTTCGCCTGGCCGGCTATGCCGGTCCGCTCCAGCACCTCGACCGCCGCCGCGTAACTGGCCCGCCGCCGCAGCCCGCCGCCCTGCTGCGCGGCGACGAGCAGGTTCTCGAACACGGTCATGTCCCCGAACGGTCGCGGCACCTGGTACGTGCGGCCGATGCCCAGCCTGCACCGCGCCGCCGCATCCAGCTTAGTGACCGTGCGCCCGGCGAAGCGGACCTCGCCGGCCCCGGGGGCCAGGTCGCCGGAGATGAGGCCGAACAGGCTGGTCTTGCCGGCGCCGTTCGGCCCCACGATCCCGACCACCTCCCCGGGGCCGACGGCGAACGACAGGTCCTCCGCGATGACGACCCGGCCGAACCGTTTCGTCACCTGGTCGAGCTTGAGGAGCGGGCTGGTCATCCGGTCATTGGTTGGTCGGCAGGAGGTCGGCGGTGATCTTCGCCCGCGGCTGCAGCGTGTTGTCCACGACCTGCGCCTCCACCGGGTACTTCGTGCCCTTCTGCCACTGGATGCCGACCGGCGGGGTGATCGCCACGCCCGGAGCGGGGCCGCCGGACGCGAAGTTCAGCGGCCCGGCCACCGCGTCGGGCAGGTTCACCTGGTGGATGGCGTTGGCGACCTCGGTCTTGTCATGCGGGTCGCTCACCGAGGTCAGAGCCGCGTGAGCGGCCTCGAAGAGGCTGTAGTTGCTGATGTTGGAGTTCCACTGCTGGCTGGTGGTGGTCTCGAACTCGTTGGCCAGCTGCTGGCAGGTCTCCCCGGTGAACGAGGACTTCCACGGCAGCGACGGCGCCCACCAGGCGTCGGTGGCCACGTTGTACGCCAGGGACCCGAGCGCGTAGGCGTCGGGCGGGAACAGCAGCACCTTGGCCACGGTCGCCAGCTTCGGCTTGAAGCCCTGCTGGGCCGACTGCTTCCACATGGTGGCGAAGTCGGGTGGCAGCGGCACGTTGGTGAAGAAGTCGGCCTTGGCCGCCTTGAACTGGGAGATCATCGAGGAGTAGTTCGTGGTCCCGTCGGGGTAGGGCGACGACAGCACCATCTTGTAGCCCGCCGCCGTGACGATCGGCGGGAACACCGCGCGGAACGCGTTGCCGTCGGAGTCGTTGGGGAACGCGGCGGCCACGATCTTGTTGGTGTGGAGCTGGGCGTGGATCCGGTCCCACATCGGGATGAAGCACTTCGCCAGGTGCTCGGCGCCGAGGAAGTACATCACCACGTACTTCGCCTTCTCCGTCGCGTGCTCCGGGTTGCCCTTCGGGAACAGGTTGAGGTACCAGGCCTCCCACGGGATGTTCGAGCAGATCAGCGGCGTGCCGAGCGACTCGGC
>Ga0335077_10003021_pt1 | contig 20192 bp, 18 predicted proteins | sample Lox_Sample_31_FD_207151 | JGI IMG/M metagenome (GOLD analysis project Ga0335077, IMG submission 207151) | Soil microbial communities from Loxahatchee National Wildlife Refuge, Florida, United States - Lox_Sample_3.1 | ecosystem: Environmental > Terrestrial > Soil > Wetlands | place: USA...
CGCCGGAGTACCCCACGGCCGATTGCCTCACGCCCGGCACGGCGCGAAACGCCGATTCCACACCCCAGAAGCAGCCAGCCCCGAACATCGCCTTCTCTGTGACCGCGCCGCCGTGGCTCGCTGCGTTTTCCGTGTGCTGTTCCATAGTCTTCCTTTCAGGGCCGTTAACCATTAGACGCTGCCGCCCGCTCCGCGTTGCCTGCCTGGCGCGCGTAGGCCTGCCTGGCGCCCGCTCGCCCGCCCGCGCCCCGTTGGCCCGGCCGGCCCTAGCGGCCGCCGCGCAGGTACGCGTCGTTCTTCGATAGCCAATCGGCGCGTGGCGGCGTAAACACGTCCAGGTCCACCGTGTCCTCCACGGCCCACGCCTCATGCGGCATATTCGACGGGATGCACAGCACCTCGCCCGCGCGCACCGTGATTTCCTTCCCGTCAATCGCGAACTTCAGTGCGCCCTCCAGGATGTAGGTCACTTGCTCATTCGGATGGCTGTGCAGCGGCACGTGCGCTCCTTTGGCCAGCAGCACGCGCGCCACCATGATCTGGTCCCCCACCACCATCTGCCGGTCGATCTGCGGATTCAAGTGCTCGAGTTCCACGTCCTTCCATCGCACGTACTTCATGCCGCTCCTCCTCCCCGTGGAACCTTCCTCACGGCAAAATCAATTCGGTGCAACCGGCAGTTCGATGTGGGAAGCATGCCGCCGGTTGCGGAAGATGCGCTGCGTGGCTTTCTGATAATCCTCCGCCGCGGCCAGAAAAATATTGGGCACGTATTTCTGCGGGTTGCGGTCAATCAGCGGAAACCACGTGCTCTGCACCTGCACCTCCAGTCGGTGCCCGCGAAGAAACACGTGATTGTTGGTGTGCAGGTCGATGCGGTATTCGCCGATTTCTCCCGGCGTCACCGGCTCCGGTTTCTCGAAACTCTTCCGGAACCGCCCGCGCATCACCTCGTCCGCGATCATCAGCTCGTAGCCGTCCATCTCGTGATCGGCCGCATTGTCCTCCGGGTACGCGTCAATCAGTTTCACAATCCAGTCGGAGTCGCTTCCCGTCGTGGATGCATACAGCCGCGCCACGATATTGCCGGAAATCGTCAAATCGTCCGCGAGTGGCGCTGATTTCCACGTCAGCACGTCCGGCCGGTGCTCCACAAAACTCTGGTCCTCCAGCAACCACGTGCTCCAGCCCGGACCCTGATACGTAGGCAGAATCGGACGCTGGCGGTAGGGCACCGGATTGGCCGGGTCGGAGACGTAGGTATCGCAGGCCTCCTCGCCATCCCCTGCGGGCGCTTCAAACGATAGCCCGCCGTTCTCGCGGAAATACAGGTCGCGACGGACCGCGCCGCGCGGCGGCCATTCGTCGTACGAGATCCAGCGGTTCGATCCGGTCTGGAACGTGCGTGCCTCCGCAAACGGCAGTGCGCCTTTCCCCTTCAGCCAGTAAGCGAACCACGGCGCCTGGATCTCTTTGCGGAAGTAGCGCGCCGTGCCGCTCCCCAGCTCCACGGGGCCGAGCCGGTTGCCGTCGCCGTGCGCCCAACCGCCGTGATTCCACGGCCCGGCTACCAGAAAATTCCAGTGATGCGGATCGTGTTTCTCCTGGAGCTCGTAAATCGCCATCGGCCCGTAAAAATCTTCCTGGTCCCACCATCCGGCCACGTTCAGATTCGGCACTTTGGGTTCGCCCACATGCGTCACCAGCGATTGCTTCCTCCAGAATTCGTCGTAATTCGGATGCGCGATGAAGTTGTTCCACGTCGGCAGCTTCCCGTGAAAGTAGAATGCGTTCGCGTTCCGGAGCGGCCCGAGCAGCAGGTACCACGAATACGTGTCGTCCTGATTGAACGCAAAATCGTAGTTCCGTTTCGAGGTTTCCAGCATCGCGCTGTACTCGAATCCGTAGCTCAGCCGGAACGCCCCGTTGTGATGGAAGTCGTCGCCCAGGAACATGTCCGCGATCGAGGCCTGCTCCGAGACCGCGCGCACCGCCGGATGCGGCTCCATCGCCGCCATCTCCGCCAGCCACCCCGGATACGAAATTCCCGTAATGCCCACGCGCCCGTTGTTCCCCGTCGCGTTTTCCACCAGCCAGTCCACCGTGTCATACGCGTCCGTGCTTTCGTCCGTCGCTTTCGGATCCCTCTTCTTCCGCGGCGGCCGCAGCATTTCGAATTTGCCTTCGGAGCCGAACCGCCCGCGGATCTCCTGAATCACAAAAATGTAGCCGTCCGCCAGTGTGTCGGCGTAGGTTGCCAGCTGGCTGGAATTGCCGAAGATGTCGTCGTTCGTGCCGTAGGGCGTGCGCACCAGCAGGATGGGCAGCGCTTCCCGGCTTCCCCGCGGCGAATAGATTTCCGTGTGCAGCCGCACCCCGTCGCGCATGCGGATCATCACGTCCCGTTTTTCCAGGTGCTGGGAGGGATCGGCGCTCCCGGGCGGAGCGTTCGGAATCAGCAGCAGGAAGGGCGCGGCCGCGAGTGTCAGGCGGGCCAGCAGTGCGCGGCGGGCCATTCTCCCCCTGCGCCTCGCATCCCCCGGGCGCCCGGGGAGCATAGCACGGGCCCCCACTCCAGACGATCTTCAGCGCAGGTTCAGCGCAGATTCAGCCGCCCCAGCAAATCCTGGAACCGCGCATCGCTCCGCAGCGGATCCATCATCGGATCCACGCGCAGACGCGCCATCTCCGGGTCGTGCTCTTCTATGGCCTTCTCCAGCCACTGGAACGCCTGGTCTCTTTCTCCCAGCGCCGCGTAGCAGGTGGCGATGCGCCACGGGGAGCTGTACCCAGTCTCCCGCCGCTTGAGTTGGTTCTCCAGTATCCAGCGATTGATCGCCCTCGTGTCCCCTCCGGCGGAAGCCTGCCGGAACGATTCCGTCGATTCCGCTCCGGCGTGCCGCAAATCCATCATGTAGGAGAATTCCGCCGCGGCTTCCTTCCCCCGCTCCTGCTGCATATGGGTCCAGGCCAGGTAGATGTGCGCCCCGTAGAAATTTGGATCCAGTTCCAGGGCGCTGCGGAATGCCGCGATGGCATGCGCGTAATCGTGCGCCAGGTAGTAGGTGTAGCCCTGGTCCGTGGCGATAAACCGCGACAGCGGATCCAGTTCGCGAGCCGTCTCCATTTCCCGGTTCGCTTCTGGGAACCGCCCCAGTGCGGCCAGGTATTCTCCGCGCCATTGATGGGCCGTGGCGTCGGTGGGAGAGAGCTGCACGGCGCGCGAGAACTCCGCGTCCGCGCGCGACCAGTCGTGATCGTATTGCCAGGCCACCGCGCCCAGCACCGCGTGCGCCTCGGAGAGCGCGGGGTCATATTTCAGCGCCGTTTCCGCCGCCTCGCGCGCTGCCGGAAGCGTTTTCGAAGGCGTTCGCAGCGTCCAATCCGCTAGCACCGCGTACGTTTCCGCGATGCCCACGTAGGCCTCGCCATAGGAAGGATCCTTGCGAACCGCGGACTGGTAGAGATTCAGCGCCTTCTCCAGGTCCGTAGCCGCCAGGCGGTTCCAGAAGTAGCGCCCTTTCAGATAATCCTCGCGCGCCTCCGGGTTCGAGCGCACCGGCTCCGCCGTCCCCGCTATCGTGTTTCCGAAGAATTTGGCGCCGAGCACATCGGCCACGTGCGAGGAGATCTGGTCCTGGGAGGAGAGCGCGTCCTGCGACCCGAGGTCGTACGTCTCCGCCCAGACGGGCACCTGGTCGCGCGTGCGCACCAGCCACAGGAACACCCGTTCGCGCTGCGCGTCGCGGCGCACCGTTCCCTCCAGCAGGTAATCCACGTGTAGTTCGCGCCCGATCTGCTCCGCGGTCTTGTGCGCGTTGCGGTACTGCGCCGCCGTGGTCCTCGCGATCACCCCCAGATCCGCGGGGCTGACCCCGGACATCCGCGTGATCAGCGCGTCCGATAGCCCGTCGGCATACTCCGCGGTCGCGGAATCTCCGCCCGGGCTGTCGAACGGCAGCACCAGGAGCACCGCCCGGCTCGCCACCGGCCGCGACGCCCAGGACGTGTACGGCCACAGGAAGCGGAGCGCCAGCACCGCCAGGGCCAGCAGCAGAATGCCCGCTCCGGCCGACGTCCACACGACTGCCGTGCGCCGCCCCGCAACGACCACGGAAACCGCCGCGGGCTGCGGCGGGCGTGATGCAACCGCCCCAGGCGCCGCGGGCGCCTCTTTGCGCTCGTCGCTTCCGGCTTCCTCGGGGAGCAGCGTGACCGGCGCGATAAACAGATATCCCGTGCGCGGAATGGTGCGGATGAACGCCGGCTGGTCGCGGAGATCGCCGAGCGCGCGCCGCAACTTGTTGAGCGCCGTATTCAGGTTCCCGTCGAAATCCAGATAGTCGTCGTCCGGCCACACGCGGGATCGAATTTCCTCACGCGTCACCACGGAGCCCGCATTTTCGAGCAGCGCGGCAAGCACCTGAAACGGCTTTTCCTGCAGCCGCACCACTTCGTCTCCCCGCAGGAGTTTTCGCGTGCGCAGGTTCGCTTCAAACGTTCCAAATCGAACCCGCACGCTCTGTGCATCTCCCGGTTCTGCCACGCTGCGGCCAGCCGCTATCGTGGACTGTTCAGACGCCTGGGCAGGTGCGGCGTCGGTGCCGGCGAATCCGTCCATGAGAGTCACCCCTCTTCGTCAGCATTCCGTTCGTCCTGGGGAGGGAGACGGCGATGCCCGGAAAACTTCTAAACAGTTAGACGCGCGTTCGCCGCAACGCGTTCACCGCGCCTCATCAAATCTTTTGTGGTGCGCTTAAGATGAAAACAACTGCCGCACACGCTTCACATTCGGTTTTTCGTAGAAAACTACCAGAATCCGTGAACCGGTCCCGCCAGGGTGCGGCGCCCTGGGCCGCCCATTCCAGCTCTTTCCGCGGATTTGTCGCAACTTCGGACAGCGCGTTGGCCATGGCTGCAAGAATCAGCGATTTTCGCGCTGTTTAGATGAAATTGAGGACGGTTTAGGCGCCCGTCTGCCGCCTCCGGACGCAATTTCGACCGCCGTCCACGGGCCGCACCGGGGCATGCGGCCCCACCCCTCGCCCCCCGCGTCACCCCGATCCGCGCTGCAGCCGCTTCAGAAGCTGAATCTGACCCGCATGATAGACATCATGAAACGCCGCTCCCAGGATCATGTCGAATGCCGGCCACTTCGAGCCGCGCGGCGGCCGGGACAGCTTTGCAGGTGGAAACTCCTCCACCGTCTGACGCAGCATCCGGTGGAATCGCGCCAGCAGGGCCACGGCCTGCTTCCATTCCTGTGCCGAAGCGGAGCGCGGCGCCGGGAACCAGTTGCTGCCTTTGAAAGGGAAGGCTCCCCGTTTTCCGCCCACCAGGCGCTGTCGAACGGCGTATTTCCAGTACGCCGCGTGCAGAACCTCTTCCCAGATGTTGTGCCTGCCGCGCCCGGGGCGCCACAGCGCCGCGGCGGGGGGAAGTCCGCGAAGGCTGCCGCGAAGGTTGGTGCCGTGCCAGGCGCGGTGGTCATAGGCCTGGTCCAGCGCGTCCGTCAGGCTTCGGATGGCTGCGGATCGATGTTTTCCCTGCTGAGCGGACATTTCTGCTCCTTCCGCGTTTCGTCACCGGCGCACTGAGCCGGCTGAGGAAGCGCGCCATGATATTCCGGCAGGATTTCGCACTGCAGGCTTCGTTCCGTTATACTCCCGCTCACGCCCGGCCGCCCCACGGGGGCCATCCTGTTCCCGTGAGCGCCGCGGCGCAAGGAGCCTCCGGTGGATACTCGTTCGTCCTCTTCACGGCTGTCCGCGCTGCTGCACCTCGAGAGCCGTCCCGTCGCCGTCGCCTTTTCGGATGCCCCGCCGAGCGGCCTCCGCCGCATCGAATCCCCCGCCGTTTCCGGATGCACCTATTGGAAGCTCGCGGCCGAGGGCCGTTCGTTCTACACGGAAGCGGCCGACCATTGGGGATGTCCGGTGGGCGCTCACACCCACAACGTTCCCATGCCCGGGGAAAAGCAGAAAGAACTGCAAGGCATGATCGGCACCATGGTCCAGCTCGAATACATCCGCATGGAAGAGATTCCTCAAATCCCCCAGCGGCGAACGCCCCTGGCCTTCGCCTCCTACGCACCGCTCGATTCCGCCACCTTCCCGCCCGACGCCGTCCTCGTGCGCGGCAATGCGCGCGCCATCATGCTGCTGGCGGAGGCGGCTGCTGCCGCGGGCGCGCCCGTTCATGGCGGGGTCATGGGCCGGCCCACCTGCGCGTTCATTCCGGTCACCGCGGACCAGGGGCAGGCTGCCGCCAGCGCCGGTTGCATCGGCAACCGTGTCTACACCGGACTGCGCGATGACGAAATGTATTTTTCGATTCCGGGCCCCAAGCTCGAGGCCGTCGTCGCGAAGCTCGAGACCATCGCGCACGCCAACACCGAACTCCAATCCTTCCATCAGAATCGCCGCGCCTCCGCGTCCTGAGGCGCCGCTCCGTCACTGACTCGATTCCCAGGTTCTGTTATGCTCCGCCGCGGACGAACGCCCCAGTGCGCCCGCGCGGCCGTTCGCCCGGGAGGAAGCCATGATGAATCGTCGCGAGTGGCTGGGCATGCTGGGAGCGGCAGCTGTGATTCCGCCGCTCGCCTGGAACGACGCAACCGCTGCCGCCCATCGCGCCCCCGCCTCGAATGCCGCAGTTCCGCCGGAAGGCCTCATCGAGCAGTTCCTGTGCCATGCGCAACCGCCCATGCCCGCCGATGCGCTCTACGCGCGCGACCCGGAGGCCTACTGGGCCGGCCTGCGCAATCAGTGGATTTTCCGCCCCGGCTTTCTCTACCTGAACAACGGAACCAATGGTTCGTGCCCGTTGCCCGTCCTGCGCGCCTACATCGAGAGCATCCTGAAGGAAGAGCAGATGGAGTCGTCGGACGACCCGGAGGCCTATCCGCTCTGGGGCTATGGATCCTGGGACGAGTTCCGCAAGCCCGTCGCCGGTTTCGTGGGCGCCAATCTGGATGAAATCGCGCTGGTCCGCAACGCCACCGAAGGCCTCAACTACATCGCCAATGGCCTGGACCTCCGCCCCGGCGACGAGGTGATTTACACCGATGAAGAGCACGGCAGCGGCAAGAGCCCTTGGCTGCTGAAGCAGAAACGCTACGGCATCGTGGTCAAGGAAGTCACGCTGCCCAAACCGCCGGCCACCAAACAGCAGATTCTCGATCTGTTCGAAGCCGCGCGCACTCCCCGCACCCGCGTGGTCATGGCCAGCCACATCACCACCATCACCGGATGCGTCCTCCCCGTACGCGAGCTTTGCGCCTGGGCCCGTGAAAATTATTTGTTGTCGTTCATCGACGGCGCCCACGTCATCGGCCAGTTCCCCATCAACCTCCACGACATCGGCTGCGACTTCTACATCACCACGCCGCACAAGTGGCTGCTCTCGCCCAAAGGCATCGGCGTCCTTTACATCCGCGAAGGCGCCAGCGACCAGCTCTGGGGCACCGTGGTCACCGGCGGCTGGGACGACTACAAAAATCACGCCGCGCGCCTCATGCAGTTCGGCAGCACCAGCGTGTGCATCCTCGCCGGATTAATGGCCGCCATCCAGTTCTGGCAAACCGTCGGCCCGGAGCGCATCGAACGCCGCATCCGCCAGTTGCATGCCCGCGTGAAAGCGGCCATGGGCGCACTGCCCGGCGCCGTCGTCGAGTCTGCCCCCGGCGAGGAATTCACCGCCGGCATCTGTACCGTTGACTATCCCGGATTCGACCGCATGGCCTTCGAGAAGTGGGCCTACACCCGGCACCAGATTCGCTGCCGCGGCACTTCTCCCTCCCGCTTCCGCATCAGCGCGCACATCTACAACAGCCCCGCGGATCTGGACCGCTTCACCGGCCTGTTGTCGGATTACCGGAAGAGGAACACCAGCTAGCCGCGGGCCTCGCTTCCCGTCCCGCTCTCACGCTAGCCGCGCGCAGCCGGCGGAGGCAATGTCGCGGCGTGCACCGTGCGCGGCGACGAAATGCGCCGGGCGGCCAGCCCCAGCAGGCCGGAGAGGAGCCCGCCCGCATAGATTTGGGTCTGCCAGACCAATCCCACCGCCACCGTCAACGCGGGCGCCGCCCCGAACGGCGCCAGAATCGCGGCCAGCGCCGCTTCCCGCACGCCGAGTCCCCCCTGCGACACGGGAATGAGCGCCGCCAGTTTGGCCAGCGGCCAGGCCAGAAACCACACGCGCACACGCAGGTGCAGGCCGCACGCATCGCCCAGCACCGCCGTCAGCAGCACAAACGACGATTGCACCACCACTCCCCCCGCCAGCGCCGCCGCCACCACCTGCGGCCGTCGCCGCATCGATCGCGCCGCCTGCCGCAGGCGTGCCAGCTTCCGCCGCACGCGGAACGAAAATCGTCTCGCGGGAAGCGAAGCCAGCAGCACGAACGCGGCCGCCACCGCGGCCGCCACCCCGCCCACGCACAGTAGAAAGATTTTTCGGCTGTGCGGTTCCAGCTCGCCCGGCAGCAGCAGGGCCGCGCCGGAGATCATCACCACCAGCGCCAGCACATCCATCAGCCGGTCCATCAGGCTGCCCAGCAGAAATCCCGCGCGGTGCCTCGCCATCCTTAGCCCCACGCCTACCCGCACCACGTCCCCGCCCACGATGGAAGGAAGAAACAGCGTCCCGAACAGCCCGCCGAAATAGCACTGCGCCGCCTGCGCAAAGCTGAATCCGGCTCCGCCCAGATTCACCATCATGCGGTACTTCATCGCACCCAGAAAATGCGCGGCCAGATATCCCGCCAGCACCACCAGCCACAACCCCGCAGGGATGCTTCGGATGGCCGTCCAGATCCGCTCGCGGGGCAGCAGCAGGAAGAGCAGCGCCAGGATGCCCAGCCCGATGGCCAGCCGCGTCAGCGCTGCCATCGACTTCCACCCCCGGCCTTCGTTTGGGCCGTTCAATTCGAGTTCGCTTCCGCTGGTCACTTCCCGTGGATCTGGTTCATGCGGCGGGCCAGTTCGATGTCGTTCTGTGTAATTCCCCCGGCATCATGGGTCTGCAGGTCCACGGTCACCCGGTTCCACACGTTCGCCCAATCCGGGTGGTGGTTCATCGCTTCGGCCACCAGCGCGCAACTGGACATGAATCCCCAGGCCTGCACAAAATTCTCAAACGTGAATTCCCGGTGCAGCTTCCCGTTCCGGTAGCTCCAGCCGGGCATGCCGGCCAGCGCGGCTTGGATTTCCGTTTCCGCGAGCTTTTGGCGGCTCACCACTCCCTCCTCTGGCAGGGGGTGCGCCTCCGCACCCCGCTGGGAATACGGGACGCCGCCTCCCGTCCTGCCGAACGAGTATGGCGTGTCCCGCGGGACGCGGCAAGTCGCCGCATCTCGGGAATTGGGTTGAAGAGGCAGGGGGGTATCCGATATCGTAGTGGCTCATTTCTCGGGCCAGCCGCGGAGGAGAGCCCGGTGCGGCCCCGCAATCCAGAGGAGAATATGGCGAAGCGGAAGATTCGTGTGGTGCAGTATGGTGTCGGTCCCATTGGCGCCGCCATTGTGCGGCTGATGCGCACGAAAAGCGCACTCGAACTGGCCGGCGCGATTGATATGGACCCTGCGAAGGTCGGCAAGGATCTCGGCGAACTCGTCGGCGCAGACGACGCTCCCTGGGGCATCAAGGTCTTTGCCGATGCCGCCGAGGCTCTCGGCCAGGGCGTCGACCTCGTCATGCACTGCACTTCCTCCTATCTCAAGGAGGTCGCCGGTCAGCTCTTCGAATGCATTCAGGCGGGCTGCTGCGTCGTCTCCACTTGCGAAGAGCTGGCCTATCCCTTCCGCAAGTATCCGGAAATCAGCGCCAAGCTGGACGCGGAGGCCAAGGAATGGGGTGTCGCCGTTGTCGGCACCGGAGTCAATCCCGGCTTCATCATGGACAAACTCGTGCTCACCGCCGCCGCCGCCGCTCAGCGCGTCGATTCCGTCCGCGTCGTCCGCCAGGTCGACGCCGCAAACCGCCGTGAGCCCCTCCAGAAAAAAATCGGCGCGGGCACCGACCCCGATGAATTTCGCAATCAGGTCGCCGCAGGCACCCTCAAGCATCACGGCCTGCCCGAGTCCGTGGCCATGGTGGCCGACGGGCTGGGCTACGAACTCGACGACATCATCGAAAAAATCGAGCCCGTCATCGCCTCCGAACGCGTGGTCACCGATTTTCTCACCGTCGAACCCGGCCAGGTCGCCGGCGTTCAGCAGATTGCCCGCGGCATCGAAGACGGCCAGGACAAAATTCACATGGAACTGAAGATGTACGTGGGCGCGGGCTCTTCCATCGACACCATCGAGTTGAAGGGCGTGCCCAGTCTCTCGCTCACCGTGCCCGGCGGCACCCACGGCGATCTGGCCACCGCGGCCATCGCCGTCAACGCCATTCCCGTGCTGCTCGAAGCCAACGCCGGCCTGCGCACTTCGCGCGACCTGCCCATGTGCTACTTCCCGCCCGCCGCCCAGCCATAACCCGCGCGCGCTATCGTCCCTGCCAGAATTTCGCGATCGCCGCGTAATCCAAATCCTCTTTCGCCCTGCCCAGCACGTAGTTGTACACCTCGCGCGCCGCCGCGCCCGCCGGCAGCGCCACTCCCGTCTGGTTGCCCAGCTCCAGCGCCAGGCTCACGTCTTTGTGCATCAGCCGCAGCGGAAAGCTCGGCGCGTACTTGTGCTCCAGGATCAGTGGCGCTTTCACGTCCAGCACCGGCGCGCGCGCCATGCTCGCCTGCATCACTTCCACCAGCTTCTCTCCCGCCACTCCCGACCCCCCCACCAGCGCCAGCGCTTCGCACAGCGCCTGCACCTCCAGCGCCAGAATCAAGTTCATCGCCAGCTTCACCGTCTGTCCCGCGCCGTTTTCTCCCAGATGAAAGAAACGTTTGCCCATGGCTTCAAACACGGGCCGCACGCGCTCCAGCGTTTCCGCCTTTCCCCCGATCATGAACACCAGTTCGCCCTTCTCCGCTCCCCACGTTCCTCCGGTCACCGGAGCATCGAGAAACTCGATGCCGCGCTGCGCGCACTCCGCGGCCACCCGCCTCGCCAGCGCCGGCGACACCGTGCTCGAATCAATCAGCACGCTCCCGCGCTTCATGCTCCCCAGCGCCCCCTCCGCGCCCCACAGTACCGCCTCCAGCGCCGGCGGATCGCTCACAATCGTAATCACCACGTCGGAACGTTCCCCCACTTCGCGCGGCGACGCGCCCACCCCCGCGCCTGCCGCCGCCAGCGCCTCCGTCCGCGCACGCGTCCGGTTCCACACCGTCAGCGGAAATCCCGCCTTCAGCAGATTCAGCCCCATCGGTTTGCCCATCAGCCCCAGCCCGATGAAGCCCACTCGCGTCGTCATTTCGCTCCTCCCCGCCGCACACTGCGGCCCTCGTGCGAAGCGCCACTATACCTGCTGCTTATTCGATGGGCAAAACGGGGAGTGCAGCGCGAAGGAAAGTTTCAGGCTTCAGCGAAGCGGGACGTTTCCGTTCAGGATTCTTCGATCGGATTTCGCAGAGGCAGCAGCCGCAGGTCCGTCGACGCTTCCGTCGGCATGGGCGCCTCCGCCTTGTATTCCTGCGTGGGGTTCCCCGGCTTGCGGCTCTCTTCAATCCGCAGGATGCAGCTATACGGAATCTCCCACCGGAACGTCTGCGTCCGCCCGCGCACCACGCAGTGCTCCTCCAGGAAGATGGACCGCCCGGAATCGGCCACCAGCAGCGCGGTCGCCGGCAGCGTCACCTCGCCCGCCCTGTAGTGAACCTCGACACGTCGGCCGAGAAAATTGGCGTACCGAGCCATACAGGCACAGTCTGGAAGCGTGGTAGAAGCCAGACAATAGTACTTTGGGGGTGGTACTTCCAGGCTCCTCAAAATAAATGAGTTGCGCCCTGTTCCCTGCTGCCTGCCATCCTCGTCCTCGTCCGAATCTCCGCCCCCCGCTCGGCGCCGTTCCTAGTGGTGCCCGCCGTGGCTGGCCGGCGCGTCCGCCACTGCCGGTTGCGCCGGCGCAGGAATCAGCCGCAGGTCCGCCGTGGTCATCAGCAGCAGCGCAGACACGCACCCATACGCCAGCAGCGCATAGAGCGCCGGCGCCGCCCAGCCCAGCGTCGAGTACATCGGCGGCGCCGCACGCAACGCAAAATAGCTGGCCACCATTCCCACTCCCGAGGCCAGCACTCGGCTGCCTGTGGTCACTTCCAGATGCTGCCCGCATCCCGCGCACACAAAATCATTCGACTGTGCCGCCACCACTCCCATCCCCGCCGTGGTCAGGCATGCCGGGCATTTCCGAATCGCCATTGGCTCTCTCTCCCGCGCGCGCTCGGTTCCGCCGCGCGCACAGCGCACGATAGCGCACTCGCGCCGATGTTCCAAGCTCACCCCGGCCACCCAGGCCCCGCGGCGGCTACTCTGCGCCTCCGTCCACCAGCGCGAACTCCACACGGCGGAAGAACGGATCAATCCGGTCCGCCCTCACCCGCACGTGGTCGCCCAGCCGCAGCACCGCGTGTCCCCCCTGCGTCACGATCATCCGGTCCCGCTCGCGGAAAAAGCAGCGCTCCCCCGCATATTCTTCAATCGCGCCGATGGGGATCAGTCCTTCCACAAATACTTCGAGCAGCTCCACGTACACGCCCCACTTCTGCGCGCCGATCACCAGCGCCGCGTATTCCTCGCCCAGATGCTGCTCCATGTACTGCGCCGTCTTCCAGTCCATCAGTTCGCGTTCGGCCGCGTCCGCCCGCCGTTCGGATTCAGACGTCTCCAGCGCCATCTCCTCCAGCTCCACCTGCGAATACGGGCCCGGCCTCCCTGTTTGCGCTGCCGCGTGCGCCGGCGCCCCCGCGTCGCGATGTTCCAGCGCCCATTTGAGCACGCGATGCACTATCAGGTCCGGATACCGCCGGATGGGCGAGGTGAAATGCGTGTAATCGCGCGTGGCCAGCGCAAAGTGTCCCGCCCTGGCCGGGTCCGCGCCGTATCGCGCCTGCTTCAGCGACCGCAGCATCAGGTAGGAAAGTATCCGCTCCTCGGGTTTTCCTGCGATCTTCCGCGTCAGGTTCTGATAGTGCTGCGGCCGGATGGCAAACTCCGCAGCGCCCGGCAGCGTCACCGTCATGGGTCGCTCGCGCCCGAATCCGCCGCGTCGCGCTCCCTTCGGCCCCGGCTGCACCCGCCCGTGCCGCACCGGCAGCCGCCGCACCGCCAGGTCCTCCACTCCCAGCGAATGGCCGAACGCCTGCGCCAGCTCCTCGAACTCCAGCACCTTCTTCGGGTCCGGCTTCTCGTGCACGCGGAACAGCAGACCCAGCCCGCGGCGCTCCAGATACTCCGCCACGGCTTCATTCGCCGCCAGCATGAACTCCTCGATGATGCGGTGCGCGATGTTCCGTTCGCTCCGCAGGATCCCCGTCATGCGCCCCGTCTCGTCGAATTCGATCACCGGCTCCGGCAAATCGAAATCGATGGCCCCGCGCTTCACTCGCCGCGCGTTCAATATCAGCGCCAGTTCCTTCATGTTGCGGAAGTGCGGAGCGAGCGCCGCGTAGCGCTCGGCGGCTTCCGCGTCCCCCTCCAGCACCCGGAACACATTCGTGTACGTCATGCGCTCCGCCGAGCGGATCACGCCGGGCAGAAACTCCGCCCGCACCGTGGCCCCGTGTGCGTCCAGTTCCAGCAGCGCGCTCATCACCAGCCGCTCCACCCGCGGATTCAGCGAGCAAATCTGGTTGGAAAGCTCCACGGGCAGCATGGGAACCGCCCGGTCCGGAAAATACACGGATGTCCCCCGCACGCGCGCTTCGTGGTCCAGCGCGCTCCCCGCCCGCACGTAATGCGCCACGTCCGCAATGTGCACCTGGAGCTGCCAGCGCCCGCCGGGCAGCCGCGCCACGTACACGGCATCGTCGAAATCTTTCGCTGTTTCGCCGTCAATCGTCACGATGGGCAGCGCGCGGAAATCACCGCGCCCTTCGCGCTCCCCGGCGCTTACCTGCTGCGCGACTCGCGCGGCTTCCTCCTGCGCCTCGGCGGGAAACCGGTTGGGCAGGTGGTGCTTGCGGATGATGATCTCCACGTCCACGCCCATCTCGCCGGTGCGCCCCAGGATCTCCGTCACTCGCCCCGCCGCCTGCACTCCGCCCCGGGGAAATCTCGTCAGCTCCACGTTCACCACCGCGCCGTCCAGCTCCTTCAGCCGCAGCCGGCGCCGCGCTGTGGCGCTCCCCTGCGCTTGCGGGCCGGCGCGTCCGCGCAATTCCGCGGTCAGCTCCTCGCCCGGCGGGATCAGGATTTCCTGCTGCAACCTCTCGTCGAATGGCCGCACGAAATTGGCCGTCGCGCCGTACTGGAAAATGCCGACCACCGTGGGGTGCGCGCGCTCCACGATCCGCGTCACTACCGCCTCGGCCCGTCCTCCCGGTTTCCGCCTCTCGATGCGCGCCTGCACGCGGTCCCCGTGCATCGCATCTCCGGTGCTGTCCCGGCCGATGTAGAGATCCCCCTCGATTCCACGCACCGGCAGGTCCGGCACCAGGAAGCCGTACCCGTCGCGATGCATCACCATGCGGCCCGTCACGCGGTTCGGGTCCGAGAATGCGCGTGCCGCCGCGCCCGCGGCAGCCGATGCGGCTGCCGGATGCTGTGGCGCTCTCCCCGCATCCGGCCTCGCCGCCGATGCCTCCGCCGATCCTTCCGCAGCCGGCTTCTGCCGCTGGGATTTTTCGGAGGGAGCCTCCGTGCCGGCCTGGCTGCGCGACAGCCGGTAGTGTCCCGGACTCGCCTCTTCCACCGCGCCGATGTGCGTAAGGTGCCCCATGATCTTTTTCAGGTCACGACGGCCCGCGTGCGAAAGGTCCAATTTTTCCGCGATCTGCCGCAACGTGAGGGGATGCCGGTGGGCAGAGAGCGCCTCCAGGACCTCTCTCTCCGTCAGCCGGTCGGATCTATCGTGAGACGACATGTTCGTAGGTTGCGTCCCTCCAATAAGATACAGACTACTAGTACCAGGGCGCGAGGTGCATGTGGAAATTCATCTAAATTTTCTTCTTAAGGGCAACTTTCTCTCCCATTTCTGTCTCAAATGGTGTAGGTTGAATCATCAACCGCCCGCTGGGATTCCAGCGGGTATCTCCACTCCTAGGGCGCAACGAGGAGGCGACTTACGACCTGGGTCGCCTCCTTCTTCTTTTTGGGCCCCTGCTGGAGTTGGGGCCATCAAACCCTCCCGCAGCCTGCCTTGGTCCTCCAGCAAATTCCAGCACTCCTCGGCTGCTGAATTCCCGCGCCAGGTTCCTTCACCCGCGGGCCGTGCATGGTTGAAATCCACCAGCAATGGTGGATTCCGGCCGCAAGGTGTCACTCCGCAATCTGGAAGGCGCGCGAAGTCCTTTGCTTACTGGAACTTCCAGTCGTGGCATCTTGGAGACCGGCTTGCACCGTTTCTTCGGGGGCATTCATAAGGAGCAAGAGATGAACGTGAACTGGCTTTCCGCCCTGCGCAGCACCGGGTATGGAGTCCTGATCGTTACGCTGGCTGTTGCGGTTCCGGCTTCGGCGCAGGATGCGCCGGCGAACGGCAATTCGAATTCTTCCGCCACGCAGTCGCAGAACACCAATTCGCAGCAGGGCTGGAAGCGCTTCAACGGTGGATGGTCCAAACAGCCCCAGGCCTCTCCCGCGGCCACAGCGCCTGCTCCCAGCCCGACCACGGCCAGGCAGATTGATCCGAATGCGGAGCTGAACGCCGAGCAGAACGGGAACGAGGCAAATCAGCAGAGCTCCCAGAATGCTCCCTCGAACGTTCCTGCCGTCACTCCCATGAATCCGCCTGCCAATGATTCCGCGAATGGAGCGGCGAACTCCGGCACGGCGAACGGTTCGGACTGGCAATTGACGATTCCGCAGGGAACCTATCTGACCGTGCGGCTCAACGAACCGCTTTCCTCCGACCGCAATCAAACCGGCGACACCTTCACCGCCACACTGGCCCAGCCGGTGATCGTCAACGGCGTTGTGGTCGCCCGGCGCGGGCAGACCGTCGGCGGCCGCGTCGCGGAAGCCAAGAAGGCGGGCCGGGTCTCGGGCGTCTCGCACCTCAAGCTGGAGCTGACGGGATTGACGCTCGTCGATGGACAGTTCGTGCCCATTCAATCCCAACTCGTCGCCCGCAATGGCGGTACCTCGCAGGGGCGTGATGCCGCCGCGATTGCCGGGACCACCGGATTCGGCGCTGCTGTCGGCGCCGCAGCCAGCTGGGGAACCGGGGCCGCCATCGGCGCGGGCGCCGGACTTGTGGCCAGCACCATCGGCGTCCTGGTCACCCGCGGGCGTCCCACCATTCTGTACCCCGAAACCCGACTCACCTTCCAGGTCTCGGCGCCGGTGACGGTGGACACGGAACGCGATCCGCAGGCTTTCCACGCCGCTACGAATTCGGACTACCAGCCTTCCCAGCAGACTACGGCCAGCTATCAGGGCCCGTCCGCGGACTGCGGACCTTACGGCTGCCCGCCTCCCTATCCGTATCCCTACTACGCCTACTACGGTCCGTACTACCCATATCCCTATTACTGGGCGCCCGGCTTTACATTTTTCTACGGCCCGAGATTTTATGGCGGGTTCCATGGCAGGTTCCGCGGCGGCTTCCGCCGCTGATCGCTGCCGTTCGCATCTGCTGATTCCAGGTCCGTGCAATGGGCCCCGCACTGCGGGGCCCGTTGCATTTTTTTCAGTCTCCGATTGCCGGTTTCCGCTCCTTGAGGAATTCTGCCGCCGGACCGCGAAAACCGATGATCTTCATGGCCCCAGTTTGTCCCTCGCGGAATCTTCGCGCAGGCCGCAGCCGCTCGCGCCCTGTTCCCTCATGCGCGCCGCGAGATTCAGGATCCGCTCGGTTGCGGCGGGCGCGCTGAGTCCCCGCGCATGGATATTCGACACCAGGTTGCGGTCCGCATCCGTGTGCCCGGCACGCGGCCGAAAGGCCATGTAGGCGGACAGGCTCTCCGCCGTGGCCAGCCCCGGCCGTTCGCCGATGAGCAGCACCGCAACTTTCGGCCCGAGCGTGTCTCCTATCTCGTTCAGCACGCCCACGCGGCAATGCCGGATGACGAACGGCTGTCCCACCCTCCACCCGCCATTCCGCGCTCCTTCCACCAGCAGCGGCAGGAGCGAGGGCACCTGCGCCGCGACAGCGGTAACCGAGAGCCCGTCGCCGATGGCGATTTGCACCTCGGCCCCGGCGGGGCATCGAGCGGCAATCTCGCGGCGGGCGCCGTCGGAGAATCGCCTGCCGCGGTCCGGTTCGAGCAGATACTCCTGCTTCGAGCGCGCCTCCGTGCGCACTTCAAACAGGCGCCAGCGGGCCACAAACTCGCGGCCGAGCGCTGCTTCCATGTCCAGCTCCTCGCCAACGGCGTCGCGCGCTGCAGCGTGCGCCTCGCGCAATTCCAGTTGCGTGGCCGTGCGGTAGGCCGCACCCGCGCGTCCCTCGAGAATGCGCGCAGGAGTGCGCGCGCGAATCCTGCGCATCAGCTCCGGCAGGTCCGCGGCGGTGAGCGCGGATTGTTTCTCCTCTGCCACCTAGGCACCCTCCTCCAGCGACGATTCCAGCCCGCGCATCAATTGCTTCCTCGTTCCCGCATCCAGGCGCGCCGGCTCCCCGCCGCGGTAGATTCCCGCGGCCTCCAGCCAGGAGAGGAATTCGGGAGCGGGCCGCAGATGGAACAGGCGGCGAGCCGCCAGCGCATCGTGATAGCTCGTGGACTGGTAGTTCAGCATGACGTCGTCCGAGCAGGGCACGCCCATGAAATAGTTGCAGCCCGCCGCGGCGAGCAGCAGGAGCAGATTGTCCGCGGAGTTCTGGTCCGCCGCGGCGTGATTCGTGTAGCACACGTCGCAGCCCATGGGCAGGCCCAGAAGTTTGCCCATGAAGTGATCTTCCAGGCCCGCGCGGGTGATTTGCCGCTCGTCGTAGAGGTACTCGGGACCGATGAAGCCCGCCACGCTGTTCACCAGAAACGGCGCGAAGGCGCGCGCCACGCCGTAGGCGCGCGCTTCGAGCGTCAACTGGTCCACACCGTGATGCGCTCCCGCGGAAAGGGCGCTGCCCTGTCCGGTCTCGAAATACATCACGTTGCCGCCCTTCCACGCGACGTCGCGGGTACGGTGGTGCTCCAGCACGCGTTCGCGGCCATCGCGCAGCATGGCCACGCTGATGCCGAAACTGCGGTTGGCCGCCTCCGTCCCAGCCACGGACTGAAACAGCAGGTCCACCGGAGCTCCGCGCTCCATGGCCGCGAGCTGCGTGGTGATGTGCGCCAGGCAGCACCCCTGCGTGGGCGCCCCGCATGCGCGGATGAGCCTGTCCAGCCCCTGCAGAATCGACTGCGCGGTCTCTACGGCGTCCGACGCGGGATTCACGCCGATCACCGCGTCGCCGCAGCCGTAGAGCAGGCCTTCAAATGCCGCGAGCAGGATGCCGCTCACGTCGTCCACAGGATGATTCGGCTGCACGCGGATGCCCAGCACGCCGCGCTCGCCCAGGGTGTTTCGGCAGCGCGTGACGTTGCGGATCTTCGCCGCCACCAGAATCAGATCCTTGTTGCTCATGAGCTTGGCCGCAGCCGCGGCGATTTCCGGAGTGATGGCACCGGCGAGCGCCTGCAACTCGTCGCCGCTCGTCTCGTCCTCCAGCAGGAATTCGCGGAATTCGCCCACGGTCATGGCCGCGATGGACGGGAAACGCTCGCGGTCGTGCGTTTCCAGAATCAGGCGGCTGACTTCGTCTTCGGAAGGATCGATCAGCGGCTGCGCAACGATGGCGGAGAGCGGAAGATCAGCCAGCCTGCGCTTGGCGGCCACGCGTTCGCGCTCCGAGCGCGCGGCAATCCCGGCCAGCTGGTCGCCCGATTTTTCCTCGTTGGCTTTCGCGAGCAGCTCGCGAAGATCGCGGAAGTGGAATCGTTCGGACATGCTATGGCCGGCGCCTGGCGCGCGCGGACCACCGCCACAGCCTGACGATTGGTGCCCAAGAGAGGACTCGAACCTCCACGCCGTTGCCGGCACTAGACCCTGAATCTAGCGCGTCTGCCAATTCCGCCACTTGGGCACGCGTCCCCGACGACGCATTGCGGATGGTAGCTTCATTTTCTCCGCGGCCCGCCGGGATGTCAATTCTCGGGTGGCCCTGCCGCTGGCTCAGCTCGCCGGCTCGCTTCCGAACCCCTACCTGTACCTTGGTACAGGTTGTGCATTGCGAATCGCTCCGCGACAACCAAATTGACCCGGCCAAAAGGGCAGCGTAGTCTTGCCGTTAGCTCTCATGACTCCCAAAATGGGAAGGAATTCCTGCCGATGGATCTAAGCACTGAAGCCAGACCGCGCGAACGCAGGCGGGGAGAGCGCGTGCTGATCCGCGTGGCCATTCAAATCAATGGCACCGGCAAGGATGGAAAACCCGTACATTCGCCCGCGGAAGCCGTGGTGGTCAACCGCAACGGTGCCCTGCTTCGCGTGCCCCACCCGCTCAAGCCGGGCAGCACCCTGGAGGTCTACCAGGGGCAGGAGAAGCAGTCCAAAGTGTTCCGCATCGTGTGGTGCAGCGACCGGCCGCGAGAAGGGCGGCACGACGTGGGCGTGGAACTGGTGGAGCCCTGCGAGGAGTTGTGGGGCATTCGATTTCCTCCCGCACAGGCCGGGGCCACGACCTGACGGCCGTCTGCCGCGGGCCCCAAATCTCATCCACGGTCACTGGATTTCTCCTCCCAACCGAGCTATAGTCCCGGCGAAAGCGGGCTGGACAGGCCACCCGGCAAACAGGCCATCTCTCCCGCGGAGGATTCGCCGTCATGAGTGGGAGCCCGAGTATACTCATCATCTTGAGCGCGTTGTGGGGAGTGCTGACTTTGGGCCTGATCGCCCTGCTCGTGTACCGAGGAGTGATCGGACGCAATGAGGAGCTGGAACTCCTGGTGGACCAGGCGGAGCACCGCTTCGCCACCGAGCAACAGGCCATCTCCGACCGCATCGAGCGGCTGAGCGCGCCCATCCGCTACGTGAGCATTACGGTGGGAGTGCTGACGCTGGTGATCATCGCGGTCTGGGTTTACCAGGGCCTGCAATAACTGCTCAGTTCGCGCGCTGCGTCCGGCAAGCCATTCCATTCCGCAATGGAGCGGACGGGCCTGTC
>Ga0335077_10003022_pt1 | contig 20187 bp, 21 predicted proteins | sample Lox_Sample_31_FD_207151 | JGI IMG/M metagenome (GOLD analysis project Ga0335077, IMG submission 207151) | Soil microbial communities from Loxahatchee National Wildlife Refuge, Florida, United States - Lox_Sample_3.1 | ecosystem: Environmental > Terrestrial > Soil > Wetlands | place: USA...
GATTCGCTCTTTGTTATCTGTCGCGGTTGCGGCTCCGGTCACCAACCGAAACTTGACCGGATGCGTGCCGGAGTATGATTCGGCGATATTCTGCATCACGATCTTGAGCGACGCTATCGACCCGGAGAAACTGGGCCCGAGGATGCGAATGTACGACGTCTTATCGGCTCCGAACAGGTGGCGCGCGTCATGGACGGCATTCAGAAACGCAGTTTTGTTAACGCCCGATGTGGGTGTCTCGGAAATCAGGAAGACGACGAGAGGGTACCATTGATGGTTCTCGTAACGCCGGAAGACGAGAACGCCGGGGATCTCGTCCAGCCTCCTGTTTTCGTCCATCTGGAGTCGCCGCTCTTCGACTGTATCTCCATCCGGAGGATGCTGCTCACTCCATGGAAACCAGTAGCGGTCGAAGACGTAGCCGCTCGGGAGGGCGGCCCGCTGGATGCTTTCGACATAAGCATCGAAGACATAGCGGTGGGGCGAGCTGTAGGGATTCGGTACGGTTGCCAGGAGAAATTCGCCCTGAATACACGCTTTGTCAGCACAGTCCTCCGGCTGGCGCGAGGAGTCGATTTGCAGAGATTCATGCACTTTCCTAACAGCCTCGTCGAACGGCGCGGGCGTCTGCCAAGGCGCTGCGCGCGAGCCACGCTCGACCTTCTTCTTAGGGCTCTGTATGGCTGGAGGTTGTGCCAGGGTGCGCTGGGGCGGCAAATAAACCGCTCCGCTGACGACCAATACAGCCAATAACAGCGATATGTAGCGCTTGTCCACAATTCACCCCCCTTTAATCCGCGGAAATTGCGCCGCCCGGGGGACAGAGTTAACCGTGATTTATGGCACCTTCTACACTAATAGTTAGACGTAATTCAAAAGCGTTTCAAGGGGTACAGGGAAAAATGCGCGAAGATGCGCTTAGTCGATGTGGTTGTAGGCCACTAGGGTCATGAAGTCGGGAAAATCGCCGCCGGTCATCATCTGCTCGAACAACTGCGCGGCCTGGGTGAACTTGCCGGAGTCGAAACGCTCTGCGCCGAAGCGCTCTTTTTGTCCGGCCAGTTCCTGGCTGATGGTCTGAGTGACCAACTGTTTTGTGACGGCGCGTCCGTCACCCAGGCGCGCACCGTGGCGGAGCCACTGCCAGACCTGGGCGCGCGAAATCTCGGCGGTGGCGGCGTCTTCCATCAGGTTGTAGATGGGCACGCAGCCGTTGCCGCGCAGCCACGATTCCAGGTACTGAATGCCGACGTCCACGTTGAGCCGCAAGCCTTGCTCGGTGATGTCGCCTGAAGGAACCTGCAACAGTTCCTTCTGCGTGATTTTGACGTCGTCACGCCTGACGGAGATCTGATTGGGCTGCGGCATGTAGCGGTCGAAGATCTCCTTGGCGACGGGCACCAGACCCGGATGCGCCACCCAGGTTCCGTCGTGACCGGCTTTGACTTCGCGCAGCTTGTCCTGGCGTACCTTCTCGAGCGCGTTCTCATTAGCCTCGGGATCGCTCTTGATGGGGATCTGCGCAGCCATGCCGCCCATGGCGTGAATGCCGCGGCGGTGGCAGGTGTGGATCAGCAAGTCGACATACGCCTTGAGAAAATCGCGATCCATGGTGACCTGCGCGCGGTTGGGCAACACAAAATCCGGACGGTTCCGGAATTTCTTGATGAAGCTGAAAATGTAATCCCACCGGCCGCAATTCAATCCCGAAGAATGATCGCGCAGCTCGTAGAGGATCTCGTCCATCTCGAAGGCGGCCAGGATGGTTTCGATCAGCACCGTGGCGCGGATGGTGCCCTTCGGAATTCCGAGGTAGTTCTGCGCGTACACGAACACGTCGTTCCACAGGCGCGCTTCGAGGTGACTCTCGAGCTTGGGCAGGTAGAAGTAGGGCCCGGTCCCTTTCTCGGCCAGCGTTCGGAAGTTGTGGAACAAGTAGAGGCCGAAGTCGAACAGCGAGCCCGAGATGGGCTTGCCGCCGACGAGGACGTGCTTCTCCGTCAGGTGCCAGCCGCGCGGGCGGACCAGCAGCGTGGCGATGCGATCATCCAGGCGATACTGCTTGCCTTCTGGACTGGCGAACGTAATGGTGCGGTTGACCGCGTCGCGCAGATTGATCTGGCCCTCGATGTTGTTCTGCCAGGTGGGCGAATTCGAATCTTCGAAATCCGCCATGAAGACGCTGGCGCCGGAATTGAGCGCATTGATGATCATCTTGCGCTCGACCGGACCGGTGATCTCGACGCGGCGGTCCTGGAGATCTTTGGGGATCGGCGCGACCGTCCAGTCGCTCTGGCGGATGCGCACGGTGTCTTCGAGGAAGTCGGGCAACTTGCCGCGATCAATCTCGGCTTGCCGCGCCCGGCGCTGTTCGAGCAGATGAATGCGGCGCGTTTCGAACTGATTGGACAAGTGCCCGAGGAATTCGAGCGCCGGCGCGGTCAGAATTTCGCGGTACGCGTCATTCAGAGGACCGGTGACTTCGAGATTGAGGTTCGCCGATGGAGTCGCCATTTAGTTACGCCCGCAAAAGCCCGGATTGCTGCACATGCCGCCAGGGCACATGGGCGCCTCGGAGCTGTTGGCCGGGGAGCCGTTGGCGTGCGCGGCGAAGATAGAGAACTCCTGGCTCAGGTGTTTCTGTCCACACGAAGGACAGTTCAACTCCGCGGCCTCAGAGGAGCGCCGCAAGAATTTTTCAAACTTGGTACCGCAATCTTGACACTTGTACTCGTAAATCGGCATAAGGTTCTGCTGGTATTTTCGCACAAGGTGGCAAGAGATGGGCGTGAAAACGAGGACAGGCTGGGGGGCCGGGGACAGTTGAGGGTCATGGCGCTCGTGGCTGCGACACCCGCGAGCATGAAAATGGCGGCAAGGGCACGAGCCAGGAATATTCTGCAAGAGGCGAAGCCGGGACAGGCAACTGCGTCCACGGAGGGCGGGTCGACAAGGTTGGGATTCGATGCGTTGAGGACGCAGAAGCCAGTCCCGGTTTCGCGACGTACGGGCTTTGCGAATCGGGCAGTTACAGCTATTTGCACCATCGTCCACGACGAGGCGGCGGGTAGTTTGCGGGCGGCTCGATTAGGGACGCTGGAGCCAGTCCCCGGTCGTTAGTATGCTTGCGCGCGGGGGTCGAGGGCGGGTTGGCGGATTTCGAGGCAGCCTTTGCCAGTGGGCAACAATTTGCCGGGATTGAAGCGGCTGTCGGGATCGAAGAGCTGTTTGAAGCTGCGCATCATATCGAGGGTGTCGGAGGAAAAAAGACGCGGCATCATCTCGTTTTTTTCGAGGCCGACGCCGTGCTCACCGGTGATGGATCCGCCGGCGGAAATGCAGTAAGCCAGAATCTCTTCCCCGGCGGCCTTGGTTTTCTCCAGGTCGCCTGGCCGGCGAGCGTCAAACAGAATGATGGGGTGCATGTTTCCGTCACCGGCGTGAAAAATGTTGCTGATGGTCAATCCGTACTTCTTTCCCACTTCGCCGATGAAGTGGAGAGTGGGAGCGACTTTGGTGCGCGGCACCACGCCGTCCTGCACGTAGTAAGTGGGGCTCACGCGGCCTACTGCGCCGAACGCGTTTTTGCGACCTTTCCACAGCAATTCGCGCTCTTCGGCTGATTTGGCGATCCGCACCTCGCGCGCGCCGCAGGAAGACGCGGCCTGGCAGATCTGTCCGGTTTGTTCCTCGACGATTTCGCGCAACCCTTCCAGCTCGATCAGCAGCACGGCGGCTGCATCCATGGGGTACCCGGCGTGTGTGGCCTGCTCGACCATCTGGAGCATCACGCCATCCAACATCTCGACGGCCACCGGCGTGATGGCGCGCGCCGTGATCTCCGCCACGGTGCGGCCGGCGTCCTCCGGAGAATCGTAGATGGCGAGCACGGTTTTCACCAGCTCGGGTTTGCGCATGAGCCGCACAATCACTTTGGTGACCAAGGCCATGGTGCCCTCGGAACCGGTGAGGAGCCCGGTGAGATCGTAGCCGGGAAGATCCGATTCCTTGCCGCCGGTCATGAAGACACTGCCATCGGGCAGCACGACCTCGAGCCCGAGCACGTGATTGGTGGTAACGCCGTAGGCAAGCGTGTGAGGTCCGCCGGCATTTTCGGCGACGTTGCCGCCGATGGTGCAGGCGCGCTGGCTGGAAGGATCGGGCGCGTAGAAGCAACCATGCGATTCCACCGCCTGCGTGATGTCGAGATTCACCACGCCGGGCTGCACCACGGCGCGCTCGTTTTCCAGATCGATTTCGAGGATGCGATTCATGCGCGCGAAACCGATGAGGACGCCGCCGGCCGCTGCTATGGCGCCGCCGCTCAGACCGGTGCCGGCCCCGCGGCCGACCACTGGCACGCCGTATTCGCGGCTGATTTTGACGATGGCGACCACGTCCTCGGTGGTGCGCGGAAAAACGACAATGTCTGGGCGGGCTTTGTCGACGCTGCCGTCATATTCGTAGAGCGAGAGATCCTCGGGGCGGTCCAGATAGCCGCGCGGGCCGAGCAGGTGCGCGAGTTTGTCTTTGGCTTTAGCGGGGAGCATGGTAGGTGAAAACGGGGACAGTTGAGCAGCATGTCGCCGAAGGGCGGCACCCGCGAGGATGAAAATGGCGAAGAGGGCTCGCGCCAGAGGGGACAGTTGAGCAGCATGTCGTCGACGGCGACACCCGCGAGCATGAAAATTCGGCGAAGGCACGAGCTAGCAATATTCTGCAAGGGGCGAAGCCGGGACAGGCAACTGCGTCCACGGAGGGCGGGTCGGCAAGGTTGGGATTCGATGCGTTGGGGACGCAGAAGCCAGTCCCGGTTTCGCGACGTACGGGCCTTGCGAATCGGGCAGTCACAGCTATTTTCAAGAGAGCTCCCAGCCCGGCGCGCCGGGCTCCATCGGACCAGAAACGTGCGGGAAGTTTCTGGAGAGGCAGCACTGTCCACGTCAGCAGGTCGAAATGGCAGACGCCATTAGGATTGGGGACAGAGTAGCCAGTCTCCGTTTTGGCCTTTTTTGACTTGGGACAGTGTAGCCAGTCTCCGTTTTTATAAGAGGGATTTGACATAGGTCATCATCCTGTCGTCGGTCCAGTTGGTGGCGCTGATGATTTTTGACAAGACTTTGCCGTCGCGATTGATGATGTAGGTTTCGGGAAATTTGAAGGTTCCGTATTCGGAATTGATCTTGTTGTCGGGGTCGCGCGCGGTTAGGAATGCGACGTTGACGCGGGAGAGGAAACGCTTGTAGGCTTTTTCGTCTTTGTCGACGCTCACGCCCAAGACGACCACGCCGGAATTCGCGAACTGGCGCTGGAACTGGTCGAGCGAGGGGAGTTCTTCGATGCAGGGCGCGCACCAGGTGGCCCAGAAGTTCAACACCAGCAGTTTACCGCTGAAGCTGCTCATGGAAACCGTGGTGCCGCTGTCGGTAGTGATGGAGAAATCGGGCGCCCGGTCGCCGACCTCGATGATGCGCTCGTGTAATGAAAGATAAATGACAAATACGAACGCGCACAGCAAAACGCCGATTAAGATTCGTAAGATCTGGTCAATTTTCAACATTGCTTAAACTATAATTGTATCGTGCCGTCGAAGCGCGGCGTCTATACTGCAGATGCTGATTACGAAGCGCGTGGAATTTTCCGCCTCGCACGTCTGCCGGAACCCTCTTCTCACGGATGGAGAGAATGAGGAGCTGTTCGGAGCCGCGGCGAACCCGTATGGCCACGGCCATAACTACGTAATAGACGTAACCGTCGAGGGTGATCCCGATCCGGTGACCGGCATGGTGCTGGATCTGAAAAAACTCAAGGAAGTGGTGAACCAGGAAGTGATTGAGCCTTACGATCACCGGTTTCTGAATCGCGAGGTGGCGCCTTTCGATCATGTCGTGCCTACAGTGGAAAACATCGCGATTGATATCTGGCAGCGCCTGGCGCCGCACGTCGCCCAGCAGGGAATCCGGCTGCACGGCATTCGCGTATACGAGACGCCCGACCTGTACGTGGACTATTTTGGGGAGACAGGGTGATTCGAGTCACACGCAAATACCAGTTCTCGGCGTCGCATCGCCTGCACGCGCCCGGGCTTTCCGCCAGTGAGAATGCGGAACTGTACGGCAAGTGCAATAATCCGTACGGGCACGGGCACAACTACGAGATCGAGGTGAGCGCGCGAGGTCCGGTGGAAGAGCGGTCGGGCCGTGCGCTCGATCCGCGCGTGCTGGACCGGCTGGTGGAAGCGCAGGTGCTGCAGGCGTTCGACGGCAAGAACCTGAATGTCGAGAGCGCGGCTTTTGAAGATCTGGTGCCGACCACCGAAAACCTGGCGCGCGAGATCTACCGGCGGCTGGCGTTGCAGTGGACGTCGGCATTTCCCGGGCAGTGGCCGGTGCTGGAGAAAGTGCGCATTGCCGAGACGCCGCGAAACATCTTCGAAGTGAAGGAGTATGGCGAAACCTAAACGTGTTGTGAAGATGCCAGTGGAGCTGGCGCATACATCGTTTGCCCCGCAAATCCGCAAAATCCTGGAACAGTTGGTGGACGATCCGGACCGCGAAGGCCTGACGAAAACCCCGGAGCGCGTGGAGAAGGCGCTGCGCTTTCTCACCAGCGGCTACCGCTCGGATCCGCGGCAGGTGGTGAATGGCGCGTTGTTTCGGGTGAAGTACGACGAGATGGTGATCGTGAAGGACATTGAGTTCTTCAGCTTGTGCGAGCACCATCTGCTTCCCTTCTTCGGCAAGGTGCACGTGGCTTATTTGCCCAAGGGCCACGTAATCGGTCTCAGCAAAATTCCGCGTATTGTGGACCTGTTCGCGCGGCGGCTGCAGATCCAGGAGCGCATGACGCAGGAGATCGCGCAGACCATTCAAGCCATGATCGATCCGATCGGCGTGGGAGTGATCTGCGAAGCGCGTCATTTTTGCATGATGATGCGCGGCGTGGAGAAGCAGCACTCCGGCGCCGTTACCAGCGCCATGCTGGGGGCCTTTCGCGACCGCAAGACGACTCGGGATGAATTCCTGGCGCTGGCGGGGCAGCGAGCGGGATAAGAGGCGCGGCGGTCTAGCGGAATTGGCCGGGTGGAGTGCAGCCGTGAAGTTCGAGCGACAGCGGGGAGTTCATTAGCTGCAGCGCCGGGTTGGGCGGCGTTCCGGGGACATTGTATTTCGATCACCCACGTTCCCTTTTCTCGGTCGCCGCACGGAAGAGTATGGTCTGTCCGACCGCCAGCCGACCGATGCGAGTGACCGCGCCGTAGATTCCCGCGGTGTTCTGGTTCGCACGAACGACCGCCTTCAGCACTTCCGGAGCAGAACTGGCTGAGTCGGGATCAAGGTTCACCATCGAGCAGCGAACATCGCGCATGGTGACGGTGACGGCGGGGGCGTCCAAGCCCTCGCCGAATGAGAGCACACCGCCCAACCACTCGTCCTCCTGGAAGGGAACCGAGCGCAGTAAACGAACGACAACATTCGGGCGAAATCGTCGCACGTCCGGGCTCAACCCGGCGAGTCGTCCGATCTCGCGCACCGTATCGGAGGCGATCACGGAGATGCTCGCTTCATCGAAGATGCCATGCCTCAACTGCATCATCTGCACGGGAGCCCCGTACCGGCGTCCGACCTCCGCGGCCAAGTCCTCCCCGAAGACAGGCATCTCTTTGCCATCCGGCGTTCGAACATGCGTAGGAAGGCCGGCACCGTCTTCAGGGCGCTGCGGAGCAAACAGGAGCAGGTCGGGAAGCTTGCTGGCTGATAGCCATGGGAACCCGCTGCGGTCATCCATCCGCCGGAGTGCCAGGCGTCTGTCACCATCGAGGCCGTGCCAGCCCAGTTGGGCGACCTCGAGTCGTTCGCCGCGCATGGACTTCACAGGATACCGGAAGATCGCCTCGACATGTCCGATTTCTATGAGCATGCTCGATCCTATCACCGTTACAAAACGCTAACTTTGGGCAGATTGACGCACCCGTTACGATGGGAGAGGTGCGCCACGACCACGATTACGCTAACTGGAGTGAACCGGAGCTGCGAAGAGCCGAATCGGAAGCCGACCGGTTTCTTACCGAGAACCGGGAGGCAATCCACGAAAATCTCGAGGCCACGGTCACCGTGCTGAACGGGCTGGTGAAGAGCCTGGGCGCGTGTGAGATGACCCTGGATGAGCGGCTGGACTGCTTCGCACGCATCGCCGAAGCGGCGCGCGCGCTTGAGGAAGACGCCGAAGGGTTTTTCAGCCTGGCCTGCGAACCGGTGGTGGCCCGGCTGCTGAGCCAGGTCGACAGCCGGCGGCGTTAGCCCCGCAACGCGCCCAGCAATTTCCGGGCGGAATAAAACACAATGGCCAGAAATACCGACGCGCTGATGCTGATGACTGCCCAGCGGCGCTCCGGGGAAAGATAGCGGGCCTGCGGGCGGCCTCTCTCGGAGAAATCCAGTGAGATGCGAAGCCTGACGCCGGCGCGGTCCGCGCCCTGGTTTTCGACGACGACCGCGTATTCATCCGGCACACTGATCAGGCGTTTGAAGGTTCCTTGCTTCTGAAACGGGACCGAGCGAAGCGCATCGCGGTCGCCCTGCTTCAGGGCGTCGAGTCCATCCTGGTTGACCAGGACCACGCGCACCGGGCCTTCGCCCGAGATCACATGAAATTCGTAATGGATGGTGACCGGCGGCTGCTTCAGGGTTATCGGAAACCATCGCCAGTCGGCGGGCGGAACCTCGACCGCTTCGTCCAGCAGGGTCTGCTGTTCGGACGCGAAGAAGAAAAGCAGAAGCAGCGCGGCGGCGCTCATTCGGAGTAGACAACCTCGCCCGCAGCCACGGTCATGGTCACACGCGTTTTGAGGATTTCGGCCGGCGGAATCTTCATGATGTCGCGGGAGAGCATGACGAAATCGGCGGCCTTGCCGGGTTCGAGCGAGCCCTTGCTGTCCTCCTCGAACGCGGCGTAAGCGCCTTCGAGGGTCCAGCTCCGCAGCGCTTCTTCACGGGTCATCCGCTGATCGGGAAACCAGCCGCCGTCGGGTTTTCCGCTGCGATCCTGCCGGGTGACGGCGGCATAAAAGCCCCAGAGAGGATTGGGATTCTCGACCGGGAAATCCGAACCGTTGGCGACGTGCACGCCCCGCGAAAGAAAGCGCCGCCACGCGTAGGCGCCTTTTACACGCTCGGATCCCAGGCGCGCTTCGGCCCAGGGCATGTCGCTGGTGGCGTGCGTGGCCTGCATGGAAGCGATGATGGAGTATTTCGCAAACAGCGGGATGTCTTCAAGCGAGACGACCTGCGCGTGCTCGATGCGGAATCGCTTGTTGTTTTCTCCGCCCAGCGCGGCCGCGTAACCATCGAGCACGATGCGGTTGGCACGGTCGCCGATGGCGTGGGTGTTGACCTGAAAACCGTGAGCAACGGCGTCGCGTGCCACGCGCTCGATGTCTTTCGACTGGAGCATGAGCAGGCCGGTGTTGGCGGGGTCGTCGGAATAAGGCTGCTTGAGTGCCGCTCCGCGGGAGCCCAGCGCGCCATCGGCGTACAGCTTGATGCTGCGCACGGTGAGCCGGTCACCGATCTCCGGCCCGCGCTTAAGGTACTCGCGCCACAAATCGCCTTCGCCCCCGATCATGGCGTAGACGCGCACAGGCAGTTCGTGATCCCGAATCAGCGCGCGATACGCGTCGAGTTCTGAAGAGCCGATGCCGGCATCGTGCACCGTGGTGATGCCGAGACGGGCGCACTCGAGCGCAGCGCGCCGAAGACGCTCGCGCACCTGCTGCGGGGTGGGCAGCGGTATTTTGCGTGTCACCAGTTCCTGGGCGCGATCGATCAGGACTCCCGTGAGCCGGCCGGATGCATCGCGCAGCAGCTTGCCGCCGGGGGGATCGGGCGTGTCAGCCGACAGTCCTGCAAGGTCTATGGCTTTGCGGTTGACCCAGCCGGCGTGGCCGTCGACTCGCGTGAGGTAAACCGGGTTGTCCGGAGCGGCGGCGGAGATTGCGGCGGAGGTGGGGAATTGGTGGCCGGGCCAGTTGTTCTGATCCCAGGCGCGGCCGTGGATCCAGTCGCCGGGTTTGGTGTGGCGCGCGGCGGTGTGAACCAGGTCTGCGATTTCCTGCTCGGACTTGGCACCGCGCAAGTCGAGGGTCTCGAGGCTATCGCCGAGAGCAGCCATGTGGCCGTGCGAATCGATGAAACCGGGGATAATGGTAGCACCTCGGGCATCGATTTTTCGGGTCGAAGGGCCGATATAAGTTGCGACATCGGGCGCTATGGCGAGGATTTTTCCGGCTTTCACGGCGATCGCGGAAGCCGTTGAATTTGCAGGACTTACCGTGTAAATTCGAGCGTTGATGACGACGAGATCGGCGTGCGCCGGCCCCGACATGGCAAACAACGCTAGAATAGACAACATGAACGACAGTATGGCACAGAGGGGTCCCGCACTTGCCTCGCTGGAGCTGCCGGGGTGGAAGACCAGCCTCAACTGGATCTCGGCGATTCTGACCTCGCTCCTGTTCCTCATGGCGGGCCTCTGGAAGATCACCGACCCCTACGGCACAGCGGCCCGTCTGGCGCAAGCGAGGGTCCCGGAAAATCTCAGCCTGGCGGCGGCGTTGCTGCTGGGCATTGCTGAGACCGTGGCGGCGGTTCTGGTGCTGGTGCCGCGATTCCGCAAGTGGGGCGCATGGCTGGGCGCCGGTTTATTAGTTGCGTTCATGGTGTACATCGGGGTGAACTACAACGCGCTGCACGGCGCGGAGTGCAACTGTTTTCCGTGGATCAAGCGCGCGGTGGGCCCCGGATTTTTCGTCGGCGATGCGGTGATGCTGGTGCTCGCGGGGTTGGCGGGATTCTGGGCGGGGCCGGCGTCGAGCAAGCGCAGCGCCATCATCGTGGCGTGCGCGGTGACGGTGTTTGCGATGGTTTCCTATGGCGCGTCGGCGGTAAAGATGCGCGGGGTGAAAGCACCCTCGACGATCACCGTGGATGGAAAGCCATTCTCCACCCAGCAGGGGCGCATCCTGATTTACTTTTTCGATCCCGAGTGCACGCATTGCCTGGACGTGGGCAAGCGCCTGGCGAAGTTGGACTGGGGTGAAACTAAGATCGTGGTGGTTCCCACCACGCAGCCGCAGTTTGCGCCGGATTTCCTGCACGACACCGGGCTCCGGGCCGGCGTCTCCAACGATCTGGCGCTGCTGAAGAAGACCTTCCCGTTCGGCGATCCACCGATGCTGATCGCGCTCGAAAACGGCCGCGAAAAAGAGCCGGTCACTAAGTACGAAGACGCGGAGCCGGCGGCCACGCTGCGGAAGTTGGGCTTTGCGCGTTGATGTTGCGGCGGGTGCGTAGTTGAAGCTCGCCAAAGCCGCTGAGGAGGTCCGTTCCGGGCTCCTTGACCTCACGCGGGAGGGCGGTCCCGGCAACTTCATGGTGATCTCCTCAGGCGACATCTATGTGCAATTCGCCGGCAGTCCTGGCAATCCGAGCGTGCTGTGTGAATCGATCTCGGCCAAGTACTTTCCCAAGAAACTGAAAATCTCCTCGGTCGCGGTGAAGAAGAAGCTCAAGGCTTTGGGCTTCGTTCTGGGAGGCAACGAGATCGAGACTTTCTCGCGCACCTACGAGATCCTGACCGAGAAACAGGCTCAGGCCGTGGCGAAAGTTGCTCTCCAGATTCTCAAAGACGTCTACAACGTGGCTAATGACGCCGAGTTGCAGATCGAGCTGTCGCTGGAGTAAGGAATCAGCGCAATCGCCGGCAGTGGGTGAAAACACCCCGCTCTGAGGGGGCCGCAGCGGCGAGAGGGCCGCGGCCAAGTGCAACGATTCCCAGCAGATCCGGGGAAACAATGCAAGCGGCCAACTTCTGGAACCTAATCTGCCTCTAGTGAGGGATAGGCATCTGGGGGGTCTCTATGCCGACAACGCCCAAAACGCGCGCGATTCAGATCATTTTGTGGCTGCTCCCCTTCGTACCGGTGACCTGGCTGGCTTACCACTACGACGGCCTGCACATGTACATGATTGCCGGCGGCATACAAGCGGTGCTGATGGCCGCGGCGGCGTGGTTCCTGGGACTGGGCAATGCGAGGCGCGGTATGGCGAACCAGCGCGTCCTGGGCGTTGCCGCGGCGTTGTTGGTGGCCTCGGGCGCGGTGGTGTCGCTGGGGTGGAATATGGGCGCGCCGCCTACGGGAGACCAGTTCCTGGCGACGCGGCTGGACCAGCAGTTCCGCTACACGGCGCTTCTGATCGGCGCCATTCTGGCGCTGGGAGGATTGACCGTACTGCGCGCCAGCCTGCATCAACATGGCGAACACGTGCTGTCATCGCTGGGCTACACGACTATGGTCATTTCCACGCTGCTGTTCACGGTAGTGAATGCCGCGCTGCAGATCGGGTTTGAGGCGGTGCAGCAGGAAGCCAGCACGGGACGGGAGCCAAGCTGGGTAGAACCGTTTAGGAATTATTTCGTCTACCTGACGATCTTCTGGGCGGTGCTGGCTTACGCGGGCACGGCTTTTTATGCTCTTTCCCTTCGCAAAGCGGGGTGGCTGAACCCGGTGGCGGCGTGGACGTTCGCGGGCGTCAGCGTCGCGGCGATGGTGCTGGTGCCGTTTTTCCCGCTGGCTCCCGGCGCGCTGGGATTGCCCGGCTTCGTTCTTGCGATTCCGGCTGTGCCTTATTTCATGCCTTACTGGATGGGCCTGAACCTGGTAACCCGTGCGGGCAAAGCGGGCGTGGCGAGCGTCACGGCGAAAGCGGCGTAATTCGATCGTATCGAGTTAACGCTGTAGTGGAAAAGGTGCTGGCGGGCTCTTAATGATTAGGGTGAGACGCTTCAGCTTTCTTTATCTGCTTTGGATCTCCACTGGCGCCGCCCAGCCCATTTCTGTAGGGATAAAGGGCGGGTTGCCTCTGAGCCAGGCGTTCCAGGCACAGCAGAACCTCGATATACCGACTTTGAGCGCTTTCCTCCTGGCCCATCCTGCGAACGGGTTCGAGAGCGCCATCCAGCGCACCGTTCCGTATACAATCGGCCCCGCTGTTGAAATTCGGCTGTGGCATCAAATTAGGGCGGAAGTCGACGGCTTATACAGCCGTGCCGCTTATGACGACACGTCGATAGGGTTCGACAAGTTTATATCTGCAAGCGTATTCGAGGCCCTCAAGCACACGGTGGACCAAGTAGAAATACCTGTGCTTGTAAAGTACGAATTCCGCGAGTCGCATAAATTCTATCCGTTTGTTGGGGCGGGCGGATCGATACTGTACAGCCATGACAGAGTAGCGAAAGGCGTAGTCGATGCATCCACACCGGGTGAGCCGGCGACGCCGCCGTATTTGTTCAATCCAAGTTGGGTCAAAGCCCTACAAGTGGTAAAGGGCGGGCCTACTTTTGCGGCAGGGGCGATGATTTCGATTCGAGGGCTTCGAATATCAGCCGAGATCCGGTACACCCGAATAACGGGGTACGCCATCACTTCGCCAGTGATGCACTCCAATTTGAATCAGGCCAAGCTGCTCTTAGGTGTGATGTTCTGAGGTCGATGCCAGATTCTGCGCCGCCACTGGCGATGCTGTGATACAACTCCAGACATGCCAACCTCGGTGCGGTGCGCACTGCTCAGTGTGATTCTTTCGTTCACAGCACAGGCCCAGTACGATCTGGTGCTCAAGAGCGGCCACGTGATCGATCCCAAGAACGGCATCGACGCGCAGATGGACGTGGCGATCGAGGACAACAAGATCGCGGCGGTCGCGCCGGAGATCAGCGCCTCGCAATCCAAGAAGGTGGTGGATGTGCGCGGGCTGTACGTGACGCCGGGGCTGGTGGACATTCACACACACCTGTTTTTCACGACTGGCGCGGCGGGCGCGTGGGCGGGCGATGAGAGCATCCAGCCCGACGCATTCAGTTTTCGCACGGGCGTGACCACGATGGTGGATGCGGGCAGCGCGGGCTGGCGCGGTTTCGAGACCTTCCGGTTTTTCGTGATCGACCGCGCGAAGACGCGCGTGTTCGCATTCATCAACATCGCGGGGCTGGGCATGCTGACCGATGCCGCCGAGCAGGAGAAGAGCGAATTCCAGCCGGAGGAAGTGGCGCGGCTGGCAAAGAAACATCGTGACGTGGTGGTGGGCGTGAAGTCGGCGCATTATCAGAAGCCGGACTGGTCGTCAGTGGATCGCGCGGTCGAAGCGGGGAAGCTCGCGGGCATTCCGGTGATGGTGGATTTCGGCTGGTTCCTGCCGGAGCGCCCTTACTGGCAATTGGTGACTGAGCATCTGCGGCCGGGCGACATTACCACGCACTGCTTCCGCGCGCCGGTGCCGTGGGTGGATGAGCACGGCAAGCTCTACGACTATCTGCGGCAGGCACGCAAACGCGGCGTGATTTTCGACGTAGGCCACGGCGGCGGCAGCTTCGTGTTTCGCAACGCGGCGCCCGCGGTCGCGCAGGGTTTTTATCCCGACTCGATTTCGACCGACCTGCATGGCGGCAGCATGAACGCCGGCATGATGGACATGCCGACGACGATGTCGAAGTTTCTGGCGATGGGCGAGCCGCTGGTGGAGGTAATCCGCGAATCGACGATTAACCCGGCGATGGAGATTCAGCATCCGGAGCTGGGTCACTTATCGGTGGGAGCGCCGGCGGACGTTGCAGTGTGGGAATTACGGTCGGGCGATTTCGGGTTTTACGACGCCGCGGGCGGGAAGCTGACGGGCAAGCAGCGGCTCGAGTGCCAGCTCACCGTGCGTGACGGCAAGATTGCGTGGGACCGGAACGCGAGGGGGGCGGGAGATTACCGCAAGCTTGGGCCGGAGTATGGGGTGAGGGATGTGGATCGGATTGTGCGACCGAAGTGAGGCGGGGGTTGGGGGTTGGGATTTGGCGGGTCTCAAACGCCGAGGCATCATACGGCGTTGCGGAATAGGTTCGCGGAACGAGTTCAGAAGCTCGGAGTTGCTCCTGAAAAGGCGGCGACGAACCGATTTCGATTCGGCACTTACCGGTGCGGCGCTAGAGGCCGTTTCGTTTGACGAGCTTATCTACAACGTCGATCAGGGCATCCAGCTTCCCAGTAACTTCGAGGATCGCGGCATCGATTGCCATGTGCCACTTATTACTCAAGTGCATCCTTCGAGACTGCGGCTCATGACTTTGCTTGCCCTTCCAATGCATTGGCGTGTCGAGGCGACAGGCAGCCCAGCCACGCTGACACGAGGAAGGTGGAAAAGAACAGTAGCATCGCGAAGGCCGGCGGGATTATAAGGATCCTAAGATGCGGATTACCCGCCATAGGGTGGAGTAACCACGGTAAGACATCGGGCAGATAGTGTTCTAGCCTGATTAGCGCCAGGCAGATCATCCCCGTCCGGAGCAGGCTGACCCAGCGAAATGCTCCGTTGATCACCAGCGCAGCCGCCAGGACAGGCAATGCTGCCAAGGCAAGCAGAGCGTCGGGGCTCCACTCGAGAACGAGCTGCGACCACGGCCACGGCAGGACCCACCAATGAAAAAAAGCCGGGGCTACTTCTATGGTCTTCCCGAGAAACGCAGGCATTGCCATTCCCGCGATCGCGTAGCTGAAATGCGGCCAATGCTGCCGGATCTCGCCCAGTAGACCTACGGCGATGGCGATGAGAACCTGCTTCCAGAACCAGCCACGCGATCGCCCTTCGTGAAACTCCTCGACAAGATCGCCTGTCAAAGCCGGGTTGTGACTCCCTGGACACGCATGCCGTAACAACCAAATGGCTGACCTCGGCGGATTGGATTCCCCTCGGCTCATGAACGCCTCCCTTCCATGAGCGGTATGCCGCTCCACAGATTCGTTAGTGCCGTGCGGGTCATCTTTACCGCTCGCACGCCCGCTGGCGTGACGCGAAAATAGCGCTTCGCACGGCCGCCGCGCTCGGGCGTTGGGTCTCCAAGTAACGAAGTCACAAAACGTTTCTGTTCCAGTCTGTCCAGCGCTGCGTAAATGCTGCCGAAGGCGACTTCCCTTCCGGCAAGGTTCAACAGTTCTTGCGAGATCGGAACTCCGTAGGCTTCGTCACCCAGTCGCACGACTGCGAGCAGAACCATCAGTTCCATCTCGCCGAGAAAAGTGCGTTTTTGCATTTTTTCAAGTATCGCGAAGAAATCTTTTTGAATCAACCTCTCAATAGAGAATGATCAGCCGCCAAGGGTAGAGCAATCGCCTCCGCATGGCACATTGGCGGTGAACGCCCATGTCGGAGATTGGATCGGTGCAGACACGTCTCTGGCAGGTCCGATCCTCCGATGGCCTGATCCAAATCTATCGACACGCCATTGCGCGGTTGCACGTCGTTCCGATAATCTATTGTTGAGAGTTTGCCGCTGACTGACCTTGCCTAATCCTTGTTGACGAGTCCGGCCGCGTCCTGCGGCCGATGTCAGCAGTCTGTGTGTCTCAAAGAGGATTAGGAATGTCCCTGGAAAAATTTGGATGGAATTCGTATTTCGAAAGCCAGCTTGTGCGCCCGGCTGAAGCGGCGCGGGTGGCGCTGGCGGACCGTGAATTGTTCGTGGTCTGGACTGCGGACGGCGAGCGCGAGGCGACCATCAGTGGACGGTTGCGATATGAGGCCGGCGACTGGCCCGTGGTGGGGGATTGGGTGGCGCTCGAGGCCGGCACGCGGATCGCGGCTGTGCTGCCGCGGTGGACGGCCTTCTCGCGGAAGGAACCGGGTAAGGCGACGCGCGAGCAGGTGATCGCGGCGAACATCGACGTGCTGTTCGTTGTCGCGGGGCTGGACGGCGATTTCAACTTGCGGCGCCTCGAGCGGTATCTGCTGACGGCTCGGGAAAGCGGCGCGCGGCCGGTGGTGGTGCTGAACAAGTCGGACCTGCGGGCGGACGCTGCCGACGTCGCAGCCGAGACTTTGCGGCTCGGCGCGCCGGTAGCTCTGATGAGCGCGCTGGATGGCTCGGGAATTTCCGCGCTCGAAGCGCACATTGCGGCGGGCGAGACGGCGGCGCTGACCGGGTCGTCGGGCGTGGGGAAATCCACGTTGCTGAACCGGCTGCTGGGATCGGATCGCCAGAGCGTGCGGGAAGTGCGCGTGAGCGACAGCCGGGGACGGCACACCACCGTGCGTCGCGAGTTGTTTCTGGCGCCCAATGGGTGGCTGATCATTGACACACCGGGGCTGCGCGAACTGCAACTGTGGGCCGGCGCGGAGAGCGTGGATGCCGCATTCGCCGACATCGCGGAGCTGGCGCAACAGTGCCGGTTCCGCGACTGCCGGCACCAGGGCGAGCCGGGATGCGCGGTGGCGGAGTCCGGAATCGATGAAGCGCGGCTTGCCAGCTACGCGAAGTTGCAGCGCGAAGCGGCGCATTTGGAAAGGCAGCAGGATCAGAGGGCAGCGTGGGAGGAGAAGCGGAGGATTAAGAGGATACATCGGGAGATGAGGGGAAAAAGCAGGTTCTAGGTGTCAGGCGGCCGGTGGTTAGGTGAGCACCGGAGATGAACACCGGGATAGTTGAGCGTCATGTCGCCGAGGTGCGACACCCGCGAAGGATGAAAATGGCGAAGAGGGCTCGTGCGAGAGGGGACAGGCACCACCGTCCACGACGAGCGGGCTGATGGTTTGCGGCGGCTCGATTAGGGACGGTGGAGCCAGTCCCCGACGGGCTCGCGTTTGGCACCGTGCGGGTTCGGCGAATCAGGTCTTCGATAGGCGCAACAAAAGAATCTGGCTCCTGCCCTTGGCTACTCCCATTACATGGATGTTGCGGCTTGCGATATGATCTGATCCCATGAAGCGGACACTTTCGATCCTGTGGGTGTCCATAGTTTGTGGGCATTCGACATTCTCGCAGGCACCTGAAACGCGACTAAACCCAAAAGTGAAACAAATCACAGATTCGATCTCGGAACCACGGATCGCGGCAACACTGAAGAAGCTCGAAAGCTTCGGCACGCGCTACGTGCTCTCGTCCCAGGACGACCCTGTGCACGGAATTGGTGCGGCGAAACGGTGGATTCACGATGAGTTGCAAAGCTACAGCACGCGTTTGGAAGTCAGCTATCAGGACTTCAGTGTCAAGAAAGGCGCCCGCCAGGGCCAGATTATCCACGACGCAGAGCTGTCCAATGTCATCGCGGTGCTTCCGGGGACAATTCACAAGGATCGCTATGTGCTGGTAACCGGGCACTATGACTCGATCGCCCTGATCCGGAAACCATACACGGGAGAGGAGCAGACGATCGCCGAAATGGTTAGACGGCAGGGTGTCGAAGAGAGCGAAGCAAGGAACTTCCTCAAGATACTTCCACGCGAAAACGACCTTGGTCCAGTCGATTTCGAGGCTACAGCCGCTCAGCCGATCGCCCCCGGCGTGACGGATGACGGTAGCGGCACAGCGGCCGTTATGGAACTGGCGCGCGTCATGAGCCAGACCCAGTTCGACAAGACCATCGTATTCATCGCGTTCGCCGGCGAAGAAATCGGAGTTACCGGAAGTCAGACATATGCCGCCATGGCGAAGCGGACTGGCATGCAGATTGAAGCGGTGTTGAACAATGACATCGTCGGCAGTGACGTAGCCGGGAATGGGCAGTCCGCAACTAATGTCTTGCGGGTTTTCGCAGCCGGTCCCGAAGACTCCCCGAGCCGCGAACTCGGGCGCTATGTGAAACAAGTTGCCGAACGGTTCGTACCGTCGATGCAGGTCCACATGGTTTTTCGGGAAGATCGTTTCCTGCGAAGTGGAGACCACTCGCCTTTCGTGGATCATGGCTATGCCGCCGTGCGGCTAACGACTCCCAGCGAGAACTACGCGAATCAGCACTCGGTGACCGATACTTTTGCGAATACATCGGTTCCGTACGCGGCGCGCGTCACCCGAATGAACGGGGCGGTTCTGGCCAGCATGGCGCTGGCACCGGTGCCGCCCGTAGTGAACTGGACTTGGTCGTCGGGAGCGAACAAAGGAGGGCACGTGCCGCTTCTGAGGCGGGGAAAATCGGGGTATGATGCGGTCTTACATTGGCTGCCGAATGGGGAGCCAGACCTTGCCGGCTATGCCGTAATGATGCGGTCGACGACATCGCCTGAGTGGGAACGTGAGACCTGGGTGGGAAACGTAACTAGCTACACAATGCATGATCTGTCGATAGACGATATAGTGATCGGGGTTAAGGCAGTCGACATGGACGGCAACCAGAGCTTAGTATCGGCCTATAGTGAAGCGGAGCTGCCTGCTTCGCTCACGCCAGCCATAGCCAAGTAGAGACCGCGCACAACCGGGACAGTTGATCGTGATGTCGCCGAAGGCGCGACACCCGCGAGGATGAAGTTCGGCAGCGCCGCAAATATGAGATTGTTACAAGGGCGAGACGGCGACAGGCAGGCTGCGTCCACGGAGGGCGGGCCGCGAAGGTTGAAAGCCGCTCCATTAGGGACGCAGTCCCTAGACGAATTGCTGGCACCTGACACCTGGGACCTGCGCGGAGCGCTATGTGGCGAGGACGGCGGCGCAGACGGGCTGGGAGCCGACGGGGATCATGGTGAACAGGGGAATGGTGCGGACGCGGGGGGCGCGGTTGGCGAGGGCGCTGAGGCGAATGACAGCGAGGTCGCCGGAGCGGTGGTTGACCACGAGGGCGTACTGGTTGTCCGGCGTGAACGTGATGTAGCACGGTTCCTGGCCGACGGAGACGGAGGCGAGGACGTCGCGCGTCTGCACTTCGAGAATGGTAACGTCGCCGGATTCCGGATTGGCGGCGAACAGGTACTCGGGAGCGGCCGAGATGGCCATGGCTCCTGGGGCTTTTCCGGCGAGCACGGTCTCGGAGATTTCGGTCAAGTAAGGGTGGAAGACGACCACGGCGTCCATCCCCTTACCGCTGATGAAAACCTGGCCGCCATCGGCTTTGACACAGAAGTTCTGGGGCTCGATGGGCAGAGGCAGGCGCACCAGGGTGGCCCCGGTTTTGGTGTCGAGAATGGTCAGCTTGCGCGCGCTGCGGTTGCCGATGAAGATCTGGCGGCCGTCGGAGCGGAAGCGGACGGAACGGGGATCCTCGCCGACCGGAGCGACTCTTTCGATGGCCGGCTTGGCCAGGTCGATGACCGCAACGGACTGCGTCTCCAGGAGGCTGACTGCCGCCAGGGATGTTTCGCGGCTGAGGTCGAAATCCTC
>Ga0335077_10003024_pt1 | contig 20178 bp, 22 predicted proteins | sample Lox_Sample_31_FD_207151 | JGI IMG/M metagenome (GOLD analysis project Ga0335077, IMG submission 207151) | Soil microbial communities from Loxahatchee National Wildlife Refuge, Florida, United States - Lox_Sample_3.1 | ecosystem: Environmental > Terrestrial > Soil > Wetlands | place: USA...
TAGGACGGTGTAGGCCCGAGCGCAGTGGTGGCGCCCGTGGGCTGATTGATGTCTTTAAAATCCCAAACGAACTGCGTGCTCAAGAGGGTGTGTGCGGTAAGATCGTGCTCCCATCGCGCGCCAACGATCGTTCTGCGGTCGTGCCGTCCGAGTCCGGCCTGATCCGCGCTCTGGGGCACCCTGGTTCCGTTGAAGCCATTCGCATACAAACTGACGCTGGCGCAGCCGGCCGCTGCCAGCGAGGCGCAGCCCCTTTGCCACGGATTCATTTCGTATTGGTCGAGCGTCAGGCGTATAGATAGCTGCGTGACTAGGTCATTATTGATGAACTTGAAGGTTACACGGTCCTTGGGCGTCAATGAAATCCTGGCGATCATGTCCGCGGTAAACGTGTCATATCCGGTGTGGTCGGTATACTGGTTGCCCTTCACGTTGCTTAAGAACGCCGTCCAGCTGTACGTTTCGCCGGACGATCCCGCGGAGAGATAATCGTTCTTATAGCCGAAACTTCCGAAATCCGTTCCGACTTCGATGCCCTGCACCTGGCGCATGTGTTCATTGACATACCCGCCGAGCGCGTAATCCCCGTACAGCGCCGACTGGGGCCCCTCCACCACGTCCACCTCATCATACGCGTGCGGGTCGTTGATGTCGCTGCGGCCAAGACCATCCGGCTGGGTGACTGGAAAGCCGTCATCCTGCATGACTATATTGCGTATGCCGTAGGTTTGCTGCGCATTGGATCCCCGGATGTTCAGCGAAATGTCGCGGGGCCCATTACCCTGCTGCGTTGTAACTCCCGGGCTTAGGGCGAAGATATCGGCTATCGATAAAGCCGGGGTGTTTATGTAGTCCTCCTGGTTTACGATATTTTCGGTTTCCGCAGTCGGAAGCACCGTAGGCATGGCCGAGAGATTTTCGTTCACCGTCACCTCGGTGCCAACCCTACCCGCCTTGAGAGTCAGGTCCGCGACCGCTTTGCCACCTTCGGGGACGACGACTCCCGGGCGCACCAGAGTCTCAAAGCCAGGAAATACTGCCTTAATTGAGTACGATCCCGGCGAAAGGTTCGCCACCGAGTATCTGCCGTTCACATCGGTGTAAGTGGTGCGCACAGTGCCGGTGGTTTCCTGCCGGATCGTGATTTGGACGTTGATGACAGCCCCTCCGGTTTCGTCCAGCACGGTTCCGGAGAGACCGCCCGTACTGGTTTGCGCCATGAGGGACAAAGTAACCGCGACAACCCCTACGAGCAAGACTAAAAATATTCGACTAATCCGCAAAAGTCCCCTCCCGAAAGAGTGAGAGCCGGAATAATTCACTTGTCCGAAGAAGGGTGCGGAGAAACTCAACCCTTGCAGCCACGACCCTCTGTCTTGATGCAGAAATTTCAGCGGACGAAAGCACTTTAAAAAATTCTCCCCAGGTTCAAAAAGCGGCTGTTCTGGGCATGGAGACAGGAAAGTCTAGCTCCTTCCTGCGCAGGGATGATTATGAACCGGACCTCGCGCGACCGCAATGTGGCATTTTGTCGCAGGAAGAGAGCACTACTGCCAGAGTGGCGATTGGCGGAAATCCGTCTTCCCGGGCGCCAGCCGAAACGTCTGCTCGAGCGCTGCGCCCGGAGCGAGATTCACGGTTTTCCCGGCATTTTCAAATCCCTGGTGGTTGACATCGATCAGGCAGGCGCCGGGAGCGAGATCGGCGAACGAAAACTTCCCGTCGCTATCGGTAGCCGCTGTAGTGGGCGCGCCGGAAGCGGGTAGCGCGGAGACCTCCGCGCCGGCGACGGCAGCGCCGGACGGATCACTCACACGTCCACTGATGGTGAGGGTATTCTGCTCATCGACGCTGGCTATAAATAATGGAATTGAAAAAACAGCGCATACGCACGCAAATCGAGGTTTGATCTTAAAAGTCATGTCCTTTCCACAGAATTTCTCCCCTGGCTCCGGCGCGAGAATTCAGCCTCACTCGCACCCGGCAAATTTTTTCTAATGCAAAAAGGATGGAATCAGGAGAAAATCGCGGGAGGGCCGCGCTTTTGCCGCTGAAGGAAACGAGGGCGCGCGCTTCGCCAGGGACGAAAGCATAGAGAAGCGCCACGGCGATGGAAACCAACACCGCTGGAACTGCGATCTTCATCGGGTAAGTAGTCTATCAAAGGCGAGCCCGCAATAACGGCGCGTACGCTTAAGCGTTTTGGTTCCTCCGCCGTCGTCTTTCGCGCCGCCGCGCGATCCGGTGCTTCTTCTGGGTGGCTTTCCCTCTGCAACTGCACGAGCAGCGTTAGCCGGTGCCGTTGCTGGTGCATGGCGGCGACGGCTTTGACGGCTCTGCGGCGGGAGCGGGTGCTCCAGGGCATTGATCGCGCCGATCAAGCGATCGCGACACTGCGGCTCCGGCGCGCACCGCGGCTGCGCGGCATCTCGATCTCCTTTCGCGCCGCCGCTGGAGATAGTCGCTGGCGGCTGCGATGGCCCCGCGGCTTTGCGGGCATTGAGCGCCCCGGCCAGGTGATCGCAATACTGCGGCTCCGGCCGCCTGTCGCCCGTCGGCTTCGCGCCGCCGCGCTGATACGCGCTTCTACCTAACCGGCGCTGTGGCAGCCGCATTCGCTGGCGCGCTCGGTGCGGACGTGCGCAGACCCCGTTGCATCCCTGCCATCGCAGGAGTATGGTCGGGGAAGTGGTTACCGATCTCGCGGAAGTATTTCGCATCGGAACCGCGAAGGTCGCAGAGAACGTCGCCTTCCGCCGCCATCTTTCTGCCAAACACGCCCGCGATACGCCGTTTCAGATCCTGGCCAGCGAAATCCAGCAGCACGTGGACTGCACCGCTTGCGCGAACTGCTGCCGCCATTCCGTGGTGCCAGTCAACGCGCATGAAGTAGACGCGATCGCGCAGTGCCTCGGAACCACACCTGAAGCGGTCACCCGGCTTTACACAGTTCGCGATCCCGATGCACCTACGTCACGGATTCTCGGAACGTCTCCAGACGGATGCGTGTTTCTGGACGGAAACCTCTGCATCATCTACGAGGCTCGTCCCAAAGCTTGCCGCGATTTCCCGCATGTCACGGTCGGCAGCCACACGCTGGGTGGACGCCCTGCATCGTTAAGCAGGTGGGCTGCTCTATGTCCGATCATCTTCAATGCAATGGAGGAGTACAAGCACCTGACAGGCTTCCATGCTCACGAGAAGCCTGGCGCGGAAAGCCGATGAGAGATGCGCTATAACTATGGCAGACTGAGATGTGGTCCGTGATATATCGGCCATTCTCGAAGCCGCCCATTTTGCTGCCGAGAAGCACGCCGGACAGCGGCGCAAAGGCGCGGCGAGCGAACCGTACATCAACCACCTCCTCGAAGTGGCGCAGCTGGTTTCAGCGGCGATTGCCGAACGGGACACGAATCTTGTCATCGCTGCGCTGCTTCACGACACGGTTGAGGACGCCGGCGTCAAGCGTGAAGAGCTCATCGAACGGTTCGGCCTGGATGTCGCGAACCTTGTCGCGGAAGTGACGGACGATAAATCTCTTCCGAAACCGGAGCGAAAGCGGCTCCAGATCGAGAATGCGCCCAAGAAATCCGCGCGCCCAAGTGATCAAGTTGGCCGACAAAATTTCGAACCTTCGCTCGATTCTGAATAGTCCGCCGGCGGACTGGGATGAGGACCGGAAGAGAGAGTATTTCGAGTGGGCGAAGCGCGTCGTAGAGGCGCTCAGCGATCCGAATCCCATTTTGAAGGCCGAATTCGAGCGGATCTTCGACCAGTACGGGAAGGCAACGGCGGATCGTGGCGGCAGTATCCGGTCACACTCGGCAATCAGCAAGGCAACGACTTGTTCGATTGGCATGCATGTCCGAATAGTATCACTGTGCGGCCCTTCGATGGTTATGATAATTAGCGACTCAGGACCGAATTCGTAGTAACTGGAACGGCCGCTCCAGCTTTTACAAACCAGCGCCGGTCATCGCCCACGAGCGAAATCTCGAATACGGTTTTCAGGTTCGGCTTTGGACCCCGCCAGAACGAGTCTTGAAAGAACTCCCATCTTTCCCGCGCGGCGCCGAAGACAATATCCGCAGCTGTCACGTGGCGCGCCACGGCTTTCCGTGTGGCCCAAACGCTGGCCACGACCGCAGCAAGCCATCCTATTGGCGCACATACGCCCAATTTACGTTTAGTTTCAAGAATTCGCGAAAGGCGCGTTGGTACTTCGGCAGGCGAAGCTTGCCCCGAACGGTGTTCTTGTCCGTGAACTTGATTTCCGAGGAAGGATTGAAGTAAGCGACCGCATTTTGTCGCGTAAGCACAAAGGGCGGGCAATCATTCTGCAGTAGAATGCCGCTCGCAATCAAGGCTCCCGTGCGGTGATTGCCTTCCTAAAAAGCTGTGGCTGACTGAGTATCCCCACATACATCTGTGAGGCGACCTTGTACGGATTCTCTGTTTGATGTTTGTGATACCAGCGGCGGATTGGCTTGACATAATCATTGAAATTGGCAAAGAACTGTTATCGGGTTGCGGTAATGTGCCCGCCGAACGCCTTCGCGTCGTACCCTTTACCGAGAAGAACAATGTGGTTGAGTTGCAAGAGCCCCTCGAGGCCAGCATGGCTGAAGAAGTCGATGTCCTGAGCGACCATTGCATCGAGGAATTCATAGAACTGCGAGCATGTTCTGCCGCACGGTGTCGGTTAAATCATCCCGCTGGCAATCGAGCGATGCGTTGATCGCCGAAAAATGACGCTGGACGTCGCACAACTCATCTTCAATACGTCGGAGGTGCAAACGCATCGCTTCATTATTCACTTGAATTCAGCGCGCTCGCCAGTGACGACTGGCTCGGCTTAAGCTAAACAGCCTTAGGTCGCGTTTTTCTTGGCGGCAGCCGCCCGGAGTCGCTGCTCACTTCTGCCCCGGCGCAGTTCCGATCGCCCTGTCCGCGCCGCGGGCTGATCCGGCGCTTCTTCCGGACCGGCACGTGCGATGGGAGCAGCACCGTCGCTGGAGATGGTCGCTGGTGGCGACCGCGGCACCGCGGAGTGGACGCAGCGCATTGATCGTGCCGATCATGTGATCGCGATACTGCGGCTCTAGCCGCTGCACCGCCGCTCACGCTGATCCGGCGAGGGGTGCCCAGCCCTTCGGAGTCCAACAGCGCAAGGCAAACTCATCAGAGGTCCGTGGCCGCCTTAGCCGAGCGAGGCGCGCTGGCGATATCGCTGTGCGTAAATGCCAGGCTTGAACGCGCAAACTTACCACGGCACAAACGATAAGAAACCCGGTGCGCAAAACAGCGCTCCGCTTTCCTCAAGCTCGTCGGGTTGATGTAACATTTATAACGCGATGCGACAGAGACTTGTTGCGGCCTGTCCACTAGCCGTGGCAGTGATGTTCGCACAGAACACCCCCAGCACTGCTGACGGTGACGAACTGCGGCGCTTGGAACGCGTATGGAACGAGGCCCATATTCGTGGTGATTCAGAAACTCTCAGTAGGTTGTGGGCAGATGACCTAGAGGTGGCTGTCCCCAAGATGCCGGTGATGAGGAAGGAAGAACTCATTAAGTTCATCGATTCCGGCCGCATGAGGTTCGAGCGCTACGAAACGTCCGAGTTGAACTTTCGGATATACGGCCAAAGTGCGGTAGTGACCGGAAGGCTGCAGCGAAAACGCGAGATCAACGGTCGCGCGCTGGAAGACGACTGGCGATTCACAAAAGTGTATCAACGCGCTGCCGATGGCTGGCGAGTTGTTTCCTTCCATGCGTCCGAATCCCCGGCCCATTAGGAATCGTCATCCATACGCGATTGCGTTTCGGCGGTGAGCAACCGGCAATCTGTTCGATCTGCTGCGCCAGGCCCTTCGCGCCTAAGCAGCTCTGTTCGCTGCGTTTTTCTTGGCGGCAAGTGCCGATTTCGCCGCCGCCCACCGCCGCTTCCCGACTTCCGCCATCGCCGTTCGCGCCGCCGCGCTGATTCGGCGCTCCATCGCGACGGGCTTCGTGGACGGAGCAGCGGCGGGCGCCTTGGGCGCTGTCTTTTTCGGCGCCGCCTTCGCTGCCCGGATCGCGACCCATCGGCGCTTCGCCGCCTCTACAATCGCCCTCCGGCCAGGGCGCTGATCGAGCGCTTCTTCCCTGACCGGCGTTGCAGCGGAGGTGGCCGTTTATCGTCGCGCTCGCCGGCGCTCTCGACCTTAAGCAGTTTTGCGCACGAGGCAACGGTTCGCAACCGGTTCGACGCGGCTCGATCCGACTCAAATCTGCACTCCGGCAGTACGCGACACCAGGAGTGCGCTCCGGTAATTGATACGATTTCGAGTATCGACAAGATGAAATTCAAGCTCAAAGGGAAAATCAACCGTGCGGATAGTGAGACGATCCGCCAGGCGCTTAAACAGCTTGCCGTGGAAAGAGCATCGGTCAAACCAGCCGAGGACGGATTCATGATCGAAGCCGAAGTGGAGGGCCCGAGCGCCAAGGAACTGAACCGTACGCTTCTTTCCGCATTGAGGAGAGTGGAAAAGAAGACGACACTCCGCGCTGAATGGACTTCCAGCGACAATACCGTCGAGCGGTTTTTCGATTATGTCTTAAAGCGAACGAGCCGGAATTGAGGACGCCCGATCCCATTCCGGCACCTCTCGGCTTAAATTGCCGGACATCAGGCACGGCTGCCGCCCACATCCGCCATCGCCTTCCGCACAGCCGCGCTGAACCGGCGCTTCGTCCTGACCGGTGCGGCGGCGGGAACAGCAGCGGGAGTTTTCGCACGCGGCCGTCTTCGGCGTCGCCTTCGCGGCCCGATCGCTGCCCAGCTCCGCCTCGCCACCTCCGCAGTCGCCCTTGCCGCCAGCGGATTGAGCACTGGAATACGATATGATTCCCTCGATGGTCAGGCTTCGCATCGCGCTGCTCGCATGGACGAGCCTTGCCGCGGCTTGGCAATCGGACAACATGAATTCCAGATCCTGGTCGGGTGTCATCATCAACAGCGGCTGCACGGCCGATGAAGCCTTCGCCGAATCAGACAAGTGCTACGAAAAACGCGAAGGAAAGGTATCCTTGTACGACGACACGATCCGTCAGATCTACGAGCTCGACGCGCAGACGCAGGCGGCGAGGTATTTGGGGGAAAGCGTCACGGTCGAAGGCACGCTCCAGGGCAACACGATCCAGGTTGCACAGATCAGAAAGCTGACATCGTTCGGACTCGAAGTCGGCCGGAAGGCGCCTGCGTTTTCGGTCCGCGATCAGTTTGGCCGCGAGCAGACGCTCGAAACCCTCAAGGGGCCCAAAGGCACGGTTCTTCTCTTCTTCCGTTCGGCCGATTGGTGACCCTACTGCAAAGGGCAGCTGGTCGAGCTGCAAACAGCCAAGGCGCGATTCGAAAAACAGGGGATCAAACTCGCGGCCATCAGCTACGATTCCGAAGCGATTCTCAAATACTTCGCGGACCAGCACAAAATCTATTTTCCGATGTTAGCCGACGCCGATTCAAAAATCATTCGGGATTACCACGTCCTGAACACGGAAGCGGTGGGGCAGTTCAAAGGCATGGCGCGGCCCGGTTATTTCTTTATCGATCCGCACGGCGTCATTCGCGAGAAGTTTTTCGAAGCCAAGTATCGCGAGCGATTATCCGGCAATAACGTGGTCGCGAAACTGTTCCCGGAGCTCGGTGAAGAAGTGAGCAACACCGTCGAAGCTCCGCATCTGGAGGTCGCTGTCGGGCAATCCGACCGTACGGGAGTACCCGGAAGCGTGATCACGTTGATCGCGGAAGTGCGGCTCCCGCACGACACCCACGTGTATGCTCCGGGTACGCAGGGCTACAAGCCGATTGAACTCACCGTCGATCCCGCGCCCGAAATGGAGCTCAGGCCCGCGATTTACCCGCAATCGAAGATTCTTTTCCTGCCTGCGATCAACGAGCGAGTTCCGGTGTTCGAGGGAACGTTCCGTATCCGCCAGGATTTGAAGGTAGCCACCGCAGCGCAGTTCAGCAGTTCACTGGGAACGGACGGAAAGGATTTCACCATTCACGGAACACTACACTATCAGGCGTGCGACAGCAAGACGTGCTTTTTGCCAAAAGCCCTGCCGGTCGAATGGCAGCTCAAGGTGTTGCCGCTCGATCGCCAGCGCGCGCCCGAGAGCATCCGGCACAAATAAGTCCTTACGAGCCACCGATAGGCACGGACTCAAAGATCAGTTCCGTGCTGATTTGAATTGCCGGCTTCAAGGTGCGGTAAACGGGACATCGGTCGGCGAAGACCGAATGTACGCGCTGCGCCGTCTCGCGATGAGACTCGTCTGCACGCAGTATCAGCCGCACGTGAATGCGCTTAATGACCAGCACGGAATCTTCGCGCTCGATCTGGCCTTCCGCTTCACAGATCAGCCGCCCGTTCGACGCGTCGATTTGACGCGCCTCCAGCGCGCCTCCGAAGGTTCCGGTAAGTCAGCCCGCGGCCGCCGCGACGACGTAGTCCAAGGTAGTCGCATGCGGCTCGGAGACGAGCGGTGAAACCCTATAGTGTTCGGCGACGGCACCGTGGACGCCAAAGGTAACGGGTTGCGATTCGGCCGGCAGATAAGCTCTGCGGATCGGTCCTTGCACACGTTCTATCCGAACTTGGGAACGGTAAACGACCTCTGACATTTTCCCCATTTTACTCCGGTGTGTCGGTCGGCGGCTCCTCCGAAATCGCCTTTCGCGCCGCCGCGCTCACCCGGCGCTTCTTCCCGAGCGGCGCTGCGGCGGAGAGGCACCGTCGCTGGAGATAATCGCTGGTGGCGACCGCGGCACCGCAGCGTGGCTGAAGTGCATTGATCGAACAGGCGATCGCGAACTGCAGCTCCGGCGCCCACCGCCGCGTTCGCGCCGCCGCGCTGATCTGGCGGTTCTTCCTGACCGGAGCTGCGGCGGGAGCGGCACGGCGCTGATCCGGCGCTTCTTCCTGAGCGGCGCGTGCGGGGAGCGGGCGAGGTCGCTGGTGCCGGCCGTGTCGCAAAAAACCACTGCTGCCGTAATCGTGGCTAAGAATACTGCGCATGCTTCTCTCGCTTTGGCGACATCTTCGGCACGGCTGCATGCGTCACATCGATTGAGGAGACGTTATGAGAAGACAGACCTACAGCCGCGCCCGAGTTGTAACGATATTTTGTGCCGCGGGTGTCGCCTTATTATTCGCAGCGGAAGCATGTGCGCATCCGCGCGATTTCCTGAACGGTACGTGGGTCGTGCAGCCGGTCCAAACCGAGCATTCCGGCGAACCCGTAACCCTCACCGGGACGGTGACGATTGACGATGTCGACGGGGAGATTACGGTCTCGCGAAATTTCACCTACACGGGGCACGAGACCTTTTATTTCCGGGACAGAGTCGAGGGGCCCGCAAAATCGACGATTCGGGGCGACGGCGAGACGGTCAGAATGCGTTGGGATGGCGACACGCTCATGGTATTCACAACGCGGGATGGAGTTCAGACGGTTGACAACTACAGCCTCGCGCCGGATGGAACAATGATCGACGTAGTCGAGAGCGCGGGGAATGCGCCGCTGATGGTGGTGTTACATCGCCAGTAGGCCGGTGACAGAAATCTGCAGGTTTCGCGAGTTCACAAGACGTAGCCCCTGCAAATTGGTTATTCATAAACGTCGAGAGCAAATAATCCGCAGCGCTGCTCGGACGAAGCCCGAATACACCGCTCTCCCCGTGTTCACCCCGCCACCGCTGCTCATCGCCGACCAGCGAAATCTCGAACGTCGTTTCCAGATTCGGCGTGGGACCGCGCCAGAGCGGTCTTGGAAAATGGCCATCCTTCCCGAAACTGCGCTGAAGACGCTTTCGGCGGCGGTCACATGAGACCACGGCTTTCCGTCGGTGGTCCAAGAGCAGACGATGCAGGTTCGAGCGGGCACGACCATGGCGTAGGCACGCTATTGGCGGACATACGCCCAATTCACATTTAGTTTCAGGAAGTCGCGAAAGGCGCGTTGGTACTTCGGCAGCCGAAGCTTGCCGCGAACCGTGCGTTTGTCTGTGAACTTGATTTCCGAGGACGGATTGAAGTAGGCGATCGCATTTTGTCGCGTGAGTACAAAGGGCGGGCAGTCGTTCTGCAGTAGGATGCCGCTCGCAATCAAGGCACCTGTGCGGTGATTGCCTTCCTGGAAAAGCTGTGGTTGACTGAGTACTCCCACATAGACTTGTGACGCAACCTTGTACGGATTCTCTGTTTGATGTTTGTGATACCAGCGGCGAATCGGCTTGACATAATCGCGAAAATTAACGAAGAACTGATCTCGGGTTGCGGCTATGTGCCGACCGAACACAGTCGCATCGTACCCTTTGCCGAGAAGGACAATGTGGTTGAGTTGCAAGAGCGCTTCGAGGCCATTGCGGCTGAACAAGTCGAGGTCTTGGGCAACCATTGCATCGAGGAATTCGTAGGCCGCGATCATATTCTTCCGCACGGTGTCGGTAAAATCATCACGCCGGCAATGGAGCAAGGCGTTGATCGCCGGAAAATGACGCTGCACATCGCGCAACTCATCGTCAATACGTCCAAGGTGCAAGCGCATCGCTTCATTGTTCACCTAAATTCAGCGCGCTCGCCACTCGCGACTGCCAAACCTTTGCGTTCCTCGTCTCAGCCGACCTTGGCGACGAGAATTTCCCCGATTTTCGCACCGTCCTACAAGGCTCCCGAAAACTCAGACTGCGGCAACGCGCACGCGTTAGCCCCGACATACAAGAAACCTGGAAATAGGAAACCGTCTATTCGTGTTGGTCCGGACCCGCTTCAAACGCCACATCCACCGCCGGCAGACGATCATTCGGTCGCGCCCACCAGACGTAGAAGGTCGGGAGCAGGAAAATGCTCATCGCCAGATCGACAATCAATCCGCCGACAACCACAATCGCCAGCGGACGCTGCGAATCCGATCCGATGGAACGGCATCGATGCCGTAACCAGTATCCGCGCGGAATTCCCCGACGCCCGGATTATTGTGCTGACGACGTACCCTGGTGACGATCGGGTGATACGCGCATTTAGAGCAGGCGCCCGCGGCTACGTTTTGAAGGGTTCGCTGCATAAGGAACTGCTGGACACAATTCGCGCGGTGCATGCCGGCGAAAAACGGATACCGCCGGAAGTGGCTGGCTCCTTGGATGTTCGGTAGTGGCGCACGTCGTTCGAATCATTTCGCCGCGCTCGCTACGATATTCAGTTTCGTTCCCGCAAGCTGCGCGACTGCGCCGAGCGTTGTCTCGGTCGCGTTCAATCCAAGCCGGAAATCGTCGTCCGAAAAATGCGAGTAAACGTCGGTTGGCTGGTGATGCGTAGGATCCCACCCCGCGCCGATTTCGGAGCCGCGCTCCAGTTCGCGCAGGCTGATGGAAGCGACGAGGTCCTGGAACGGCGTCGAATCTGTGTTGCTCATGTGGTTGCCCACCTGCGCGGGATAATCCGTCGCATATTTTTCGTTCGCCGTGCGAAAGGTCCACGCCAACGCCTGCGCCTGCGCGGCGAATGTCGATTTCGACTGGAATTCGATGTTCACGTCCGCTTCCGGACGCTGATGGTCGCTGACTGTGCCGTCCTTGCGAGGCATTCCATGATCGAAGAGCAGCATATCGTGCTGGATCATTCCCAGCCATCGGGGCTCCGGATATTTACCCGAGCCGGGAGGGTCCTCCCTTCCCTGCAAATCCTTGCGTTGCTCTACATAGGCCCGCGCGCCGTTTAGGCCGGTCTCCTCGTTGTTCCACAGCGCGAAACGAATCGATCGATCCGTAGTCACGTCGCTGCTGCTGAGCACGCGCGCAATTTCCATCACCAGCGCGACGCCGGACCCATCGTCGTTGGCCGCTTCGCCCCATCCGATGCCGTCCATGTGAGCACCGACGATGTACATTTCTTCGGGATGGATTGAGCCGACTTTGGTGCAAAAAACCTCCTCGCGCGGGCCGGGCGTGGAGGGTTGAGAATTCAGTGCCCGCAGGCGCGTGTCGGGCTGCAGATTGGGATCTTCGTTCACGCCGGATGGACCGCGGTTGCCCTTGATCACGCCGCCGCCTGCCGCCGCGTTGCCTCTGCCTCCGCGCCCTCCCCGACCGCGTCCGCGGCCGCCCGCAGCCGGCGGTTTGTATTCGTAATGGATGCGCTCAGTATTGGTGCAGCCGTAGTTCTGGAGCTGTGCTTCGATCCAGTCGGTCGCGGCGCGATTGCGATCGGTGCCTTGTCGGCGGTCGCCGAATTTCGTCAAACCTTTGATGGTGGCTTTGTAGCGCTCAAGATCGAGCCGGCCGACCAGCGTTTTTACCGGATCGTCTTGAACGACGGTTTGGGCATTCAGGGAAACGCAGAAAATCACGCCGAGCAGGATTTTAGTGTGCATGGGGTTTCGCTGTTTTACTACCGGTGGGCACTGCCAGTTTCCCGGGAGGAACGATCGTCACTGATCGGAACCCGGACGCCGCTGCAAGGTTGGACGATCGTCATCACCGCCAGTAGAGGTGCCGTCACCATCTGTGGACGTTCCCGAGCCCGGCGCGCGCCGGAGTTGCGGGCGATTCGGATCCTTGGGGTCGATCTTCTTCTTGTTGTGGAGCATCGCCAGCCGCGCTTTCACATCGTTGAACTCAGACGTGGTCACCACGTATTCCGGCCGCTCCTTCAGCATCGTCTGAATCTCTTTCTGCGCCGCCACGATGCGATCGTCGGTGGGCGGATGTGTCGCAAACACCTTGGATATGGTGCCCGGCTTCTTTTTTTCGAGCGACTCGATCTTTTCGAAGAAATCGACGAACGCCTCCGGATCGTAGCCGGCCTTATACATGTACTGCAAGCCAAGCATGTCGGCTTCTCTTTCATTTGCCTGCGAAAACTGCAGGAACGAGATCGGAATCAGCACGTGGGCGGCCTGGTAGGCTCCATATCCTGCCCAGCCGCCCATAAAGATGAGCGGAATGGTGGCGAGCTGCATCACCTGGCCGCGCGTGGCCGCTCGCGTTCCATGCCGACAGGCGACATGCGCAGTCTCATGACCCATTACGCCAGCCAGTTCGGCTTCGGTGTCCGCCTTGAGAATCAGGCCCGAATTGACGAAGAAAAATCCCCCCGGCAGTGCGAATGCGTTGACGTCGTCGCTGTCAATCACCTTGATGGTGAAAGGAACCTTCGCATCCGAATTGCGTACGATGTTCTGCCCGACGCGATTCACGTATTCGGCGATCACCGGATCATCGATGATTTTCGCGTTACGCTCCACCTGTTGCGCGAGCTGTTTGCCCAACGCAATCTCCTTCTCCATCGAGTACCAGTTCAGGCCTTTGCTGACATCGCGATCGCCGATATCGTCAGGATTTTTTTCCTTATCGTCTCCAGCGAGCGCCGAAAATGGGATAAGGCAGCACAGGACAAAAAGCCCTAGAAAGCGCCTCATGGGGAGGACTCCTTTGCTCACGGAGGAACCGACTCCTTCCATCATCGCGAAGGCATCGGCCTCCGGTACTTCACCGGACACACCGCCAGTAACACTATAGATCCTTCTACACGTCCAGACGAGCAAAATCCGACAGACGGCCTAATCTGTCAATTTATGTACTGTTTTGTACCGTGGGCGGATTAGATTCAAGCCGCATTTCTTTATTCAAAAACGGCGATTGATTGGGGAACCGCAGGATGCGAGCGCTATTCGCGACGACAAACAGCACGGCGACACTTTGCGCCAGCGCTCCCTTGAGCGGATCCAGGATTCCCTGTGCGGCCAGCGCCAATAGCACCACCGAGAGCCCGAACGCGAGCCAGACGTTCTGGCCGATCACGCGCCGCGTCATGTCCGCCAGGCCGACCAGCCGCGGAAGGCGACCGAGATCGGTCCCGAGAAGTGCCACGTCGGCTCCTCCCAAGGCGACCTCGTTGAGTTCCGCCCCAATCGCCACGCCGACGTCGGCACCGCCCAGCGCCAGGGCATCGTTAACGCCGTCGCCGACCATCATGACTACACGACCCTGGGACTGCTCGGCTCGCACTACTTCGAGCTTTTCAGCAGGCAAGACCTCGGCGACGACCACGTCCATGCCGAGCTGGTCTCCTACCTGGCGCGCCGCAGCCTCCCGATCACCGGTGAGGAGAATCAGCCGTCCGATGCCAAGAGCCCTCATCGCATCCAGCGCATCGCGCGCATCGGCGCGAGGCTGATCGCGAAGCACAAAGCTGCCCAGGAAACGGCCGCCGCGCGCGACGAAAACCTGTGATGCGTCGCTGGTGTTTCCCGTTCCGGTGTCGGCGATCAGATCGACCAATTGCTGTCGCCCGAGAACGGCTTCCTCGCCACCGACCATCGCGACCACTCCGAGTCCGGGCTTCTCCTGAAGGTCCTGCGGAGGTGTACTGACGATTCCGCGCCGCAGCGCCTCGGCCACCACTGCGCGCGAGACCGGGTGCAGCGACCCGAAACCGCACGACGCCGCCACGGCGAGGAGTTCCTCTTCGGATACGCCATCCGCCGGATGGATTTCTGTGACCACGGGTGCACCGATGGTGACCGTTCCGGTTTTGTCGAGGATCAGCGTATCGACATCGGAGGCGCGTTCGAAAAAGTCTGCGCTCTTGATCAGAATGCGGAGACGCGTCGCCACAGTCATCGCCGCCACGACCGCGGCTGGCCCAGCTACAACCAGAGCCGTCGGGGCCGCTACCACCAGCATCGCGATGGCGCGGGAAAGATCATGCGTGAAGAACAATGTTGTGGCCGCGAGCGTCAGTACCAGCGGCAGCCACACTCCGGCGCGCTGCTCGAACAAGCGCAGCACGGGAACCGTGGTGCGCTCGACTTCGGCCAGGAGCTGGACCACTTTCCCGAGCACCGTGTCGGCGCCCGTCCCGCGCACCTGGATTCTGAGTAAACCATCGAGCGCGACCGTCCCCGCGAACACGGGGCTGCCTGGTCCGACGTCCTCATGAACCGATTCTCCGGTGATTGCGGACTGGTCCACTGCGGCGCGTCCTTCCAGCACCGTGCCGTCGACCGCGATCCGCTCACCCGGGCGAACCAGAATTTCGTCTCCCGGCCGAAGGCTGTTCGGATCGACTCTCTCTTCCGTGCCGTTGCGCCATAGCACTGCCTGCCGCGCGCCCAGGGAGCGTATCGCGTCGATGGTGGCCCGTGCGCCCAGCGAGCTGCGCTCTTCAAACAGCCGGCCGATTTCCAGAAACAGAGGAATCAGCGTGGCAGTGACGAAATCTCCTGTCGCGGCCGCCGCAAGAATCGCAATCGCGACCAGTTGGTCCGTCGCGCGGCGCGTATCTCCTGTCACCACTCCGCGTATTCCAGAAATAAGCGTCGGGATTCCGACCACAGCCACGGCGAAGCCCCGGCAGAGCTCCCCGATTTGCCACTGGTCGGGCTCCAGACGCACCAACAGTGTCCCCAGTCCGAGCAGGCTGATTCCGATCAGTCCCGCGCCGAGGCGGGTGCTGATGCGCCGGCGTTCTTCGGCGTCGAGGCTGACCGGAATGTCACGGTCGCCGACGGCGGCATCAGGCAGCGCGTTTTGGATCGGTGTCCCGAAAATCGTCTCGCTCATCGGTCCTCCGAAGATCCGCCGGCTGCGGTAGCAGGCCCTATAGTGATCCGGAAGCCGTGATAGCTGCCTCCCACCGGCGGTGGCACCCAGCGGACATGGCCGGCGCTCGAGATCGCCTGCTCGACCGCGTCGCGATACAGACGTTCGCGAACAACCACGGGATTGGCGCGATACTCGCGATCGAGCGCGAGGAAGGCCGCGGCGTCGCCGTTGGCGCGGGCCAGATCCGCTGATGCCTGGGCCCGCGCCTCCTGAATCGCGGCGTCCGCCCCACCCTGCGCCTCCGGGATCGCGCTTTCGGCGAAGGCCTGCGCGAATTTTTTCTTGGTTTCGGCCTCAATGAAGGCGCTCTGCACCGCGTCGAAGTCGGCTACGAGAGCCTGCGGCGGAGTCAGGCTGATGAGTTCCAGCGAAGTCAGTTCGAGTCCGGATCGCGACGCGTCCAAGCCCGCCTGCGCGCGACGGGTTGCCCGCGCAATCAGGTCTTTGCGGCCATCGGCCAGCACCCGGTCCACTCCCATCTCGCCCAGCGAGCGGACCATTGCGGCCGTAACTTCGACACGCAGGATATCTTCGGATTTGGCGCCGTAGAACGCCCACTCTGCCGGCTCGCGCACACGATATCGAGCCATCATGCTGACGTGTACGATATTGTGATCTCCGGTGATGGCGTACCCCTGCAGCGGGCTAAGGCTCGTGAGATCCGGCACTGCCTCGTCTTCGTCGTCCTCCTCATCGCCGCCGCCGGCGGCGGTGGACATCAGCGTCATCACCTGGACCTCGGAAACGCGCTTGACCTGCACCCGCACCACTTCATCCACAGGCCGCGGGAAGGCGAACAACAGCCCCGGGCCGTGCTGCTGCAATGCCGGAATCGACCCGACGAGCCGTCCCCAGCGGAGGATCACCGCGACCTCGTCTGGCTTCACGATGGTGATTCCGGACAATAGATAAAGGACCGCCATCGTGGCGATCCACCAGTGCATGCGCTGCCAGGCTCCGTCGATCAGGCGGGCCACCGGCGCAGCCAGCCTGCGAATTTCCGACGGCGGACCCAGCTTTCTCACTTCTGATCCTTGCTCTCAAGAAGCGAAAAAGGTTCCGAGTCGGTGCGAAGGATCAGCGATGTACCCGACCTGACCAGCTTATCGAGAGACTCCAAAGAGCGCGTGAATTTATACAGCGCTGGATCGACCTTCTGCGCGTCCGCGTACGTCTTGGCCACCTGGGCCGCGGCTTCGCCGCGGACGCGAGCCGTCTCTTCGGCGCCCTTGGCCTGGGTACGCGCAGCTTCGAGTTGCGCCTCGGATCGGATCCGGCTGGCTTCGAGTTCACCTTCCGCCTCAAACTTTGCCGCGAACTGGCGCCGTTCCGCGCGCATCTGGTCGAACACAGCCGAAACGTTCTCCTGCGGCAGAGCGAGTCGTTCCAGCCGAATCTGTTCGATGGTGACCCCGTAGTTGTGCAGTGCCACCGGCGCAGTAGAGGACAACAATTCGGCTTCGATCTGATCCACTTGTAAATCGCTCGGGTTGGTGGAGACTAAGGCCGAAAGATCGTGGCCGCCCAGGGTTCCAATGGCGGCGTTGGTCAGCAACCCGTCGAGTTTGCCCTCGGCGTCGCCCTGCGTGCCGATCGCTTGCGTAAATGCCAACGCGTCTCCCACGCGCCACACCACAAACGTGCGCGCGATGATGTTCTTCTTGTCGCGCGTCAGCATCTCCGTATGACCCGTCTCGTATACGCGCCGCCGCATATCCAGCAAGAACGACTGATCGATGGGCCAGGGCAGCTTCCAGTGCAGACCGGCCTGCGTGTCCGCGCGTAGCGGACGCCCGAATCGGGTAATCAGCACTGCCTCGCCTTCTCTCACCACCACGCCCATCGCGCTGAATGCGATTGCGCCCAAGGCCAGCAGTCCGACCGCCGCTCTCAAGTATCGTTGAGTCTGCTCGGGCGTCTTTAAGGATTTATCCATAACTCACCTCCATCGCGCTGAAAGCGGCGATCTACGATCGTGAAGTCCTTATCCGCCAGGCCCTTTTCCAGGGCCTCCAGACGGCGGCGGTAGAAGTACAGGTTGGGCGCTGCTCGATACTGTGATTCGAGCGTACGGAAACTCCAGGCCTCGCCCGCCGCCTGACCCAGAGCCTCGGCGCCTCCCGCTTTGGCCATGTTTTCGTCGACCACGACGGCAGCCTCAGCCTGCGGCAGCGTCTGCGCCCGAAAAACCTGCGCATTGACGACCGTGGTCACCTTCCGAAGCTCAGCGGAAACCACCGCCTGGTAGTCCTTCGCCACGGGAACCGGCGGATGCATGCCACCAACGGTGAACCCCAGGATCTCGACACCCAAACCAAGCCCGTCGGCTTCCCGCTGGATCATCTGTCGCATCCGTGCGGCCAACCCCGCGATGTTTTGCGATAACGCATCGGAAAGCGTCAGGTTCACCGTGTTCCGCATCACCGCCCGATAGGCGATCGCGGAAAGAGCTTGGGCCGGGTTCTGACAGTGATAACGCCAGGCCGCTGCGTCAACGATGCGATACTGAACACCCGCGTCCACCGTAATGAGATCGCGTCCATTGCCCAGCACCAGCGTAAACTCGTTGGGAGCGTGCTCCACCGCCCACAGAACATTCTCGGGTCCTGGAGCCTCGACGCCCTCGTGTCCAACCTCCAGCACCTGAACGCGGCGCACCGGGATACGAAACACCTTGTCTATCGGCCAAGGGAAATGCACGTGGAGTCCCGCGAGCAGCGGGGGCCCTCCCACCGGTATTCCGAGACGCTCGACCAAGCCTTGCTCCTCAATCCCCACCACGGTCAGCGACGTCGAGAGCCACGCAACCATGAACAGGCCGAGAACCAGCGGTTCCAGGCTGCGGCGGATTACGCTCAGCGCCCATGTCGACCGCAGATCAATGCCCAATTGCCGCTCGGCGGCGTCGAGGATGCTCGCAAAAACGTTGATCCGGCTGCCCAGCACCGACAGTATTCCGATGTCCAGCGGAAACACAGGCGCATTCGATTCGCCCGCTAGTTCCGCTACGAACAGGCCGTAGCACAATGCCGCATCGACGATCAGAACGATGAAATAGAGGACTCGAACCATCGTTTCTTGCCCGGCCCACTGAAGAACAACCGACACCGTGGCCAATACGAGTATCCACGCCACGGCGAGCGCTCCGCGGCGCAATCCCGGGCTTTCCGGGAACTCTGCCGGTTCGATCGCGCCCAGGTAACGGACAGCGGTGGCCGCCAATCCCGCTGCAATCAGGCAGAGTGCTGTCGCGATTCCGGCCCGTAGACGATCAGGCGGATATCCGGAAGCGCTCTCCAGCAGCACGAGAAGGATCGCGTTCGCACCCACAACTGCTGTGCCACGCTGGATCATCGCGAGAGCCTCGCGATCCCGAACCCATTGTTCGGCGCTATGAACAGTACGCAACAGCAGCGCCCGCAAGTTGCTCACGGTCCAAATGGTCGGCGGTGCGTTCACAACTTCGGCGGGTTCGGGCTCGTTGTCCACCACCATGTCTTTACCTGGCTCGACGTTTGAATCGACTCTGGGAGGCTGAGCCCGCATCCTTTGAGCGGCATAGACACCGGCGAGAACGCCGGAAGCGAGCCCCAGCATCACGGCGACCGCGAGCAGAACCGGATTTGCAAGCTGCACCCCGCCGGCAATCGCCGCAGCCATACCGATCACGGCGATCACAAAAAGGACGATGACTACGCTACGGTATCGATCACGGGGAGATTCAGGATGGGTGATAGATTGTTCAACTGGCAAGATCCGGCAATTGTATTCCCACCTCTCGTTAATAGCAAGAGGTTACTACAAAAGGCCTGATTTAGCTTACGAACGACCTCGTCATTCCCACCAGAGGTCCGCTGTACGTATTGTCGCGAAGTCTGATTGTAGGAAAAGTAGAACAGCTACCGATAACGCGTTCCGCTGAGTAAATCATCAGTTCTGCTCTAGCTTGGCTCACAACGGCGATGAAGAAGGGATTTCCAGATTGTGGAGGTAGTGCACTTTGTTGTGGAACTCGATCGCGTCGTGATTGCTCTTAACCTGAATCGCGAATGTGATTCGAGGCTCGACCGTTGGCGGACGGGTATCGCTGAGGTCGAAGATCGTGCGGTACAAATCAGAGCCGACGTCGTCGGCAATCTAAACTGGTTTCAAAACCATGTCCCACTCTATGCCGTACGCTCGGCTGGGAGGGCGAACGCTTAGCCGAATATCTTCTCTCGCGCTTTACCTTCGTAGTGCAGCTGACATCGAAGCGAGAAGGGATTGTTAACATCGCGATGTGCCCATTGCGTAGTAGCGCCGCTCACCAAACGTAAGACACGCGCTGCAGTCGCGTCGCGGCGAATCGACCAAGTCCCTCCGCTCTTCCAGCCTGAGCGGGCAGAACTAGTGGACCGTCCGTGCGCCGGGATAAACCGGCATGTAGTTGGGAATGAAGGAGTCCTACAAGAAAGGAGTAGCGAACCATCTTGGCCTCGAGTCTTGCGCTATGCCGTCGTGAGGCGGTGGGCGAAGCGTAGACA